>Ga0209577_10000367_pt1 | contig 45960 bp, 39 predicted proteins | sample GraSoiAngelo_109_FD_185874 | JGI IMG/M metagenome (GOLD analysis project Ga0209577, IMG submission 185874) | Grasslands soil microbial communities from the Angelo Coastal Reserve, California, USA - 14_0903_12_20cm (SPAdes) (version 2) | ecosystem: Environmental > Terrestrial > Soil > Grasslands... | reverse complement strand
CGGCGAAACTGATTTGCGGCTTCGCAGTTCTCGGCACGCTTCAGTCCTCCGCTTTTTTCGAAGCCTTATCCCGCTCCCGTTTCAACGCTTGGACATAGCGCGGTGCGGCCTGGTAGAGCAGTTCCTGTAGAGCACGCCCGTTGTCTAACCAGCGCTGGACTTGGGGAACCAATTCCTCGGGCACGTACAGGGAAAAGCGGCGTCCTTGCTGGCGGCAATAGAGGACATGGCTGGGGTGCTTCTCCCCGGAACGACAGGCGGGGCAATTCGGGCGAATGCAAGGACTGCGGCGAAAGTTGAGAGAGCCGAGGGCGGCAGGCCACAGGTTGGCGGTCTGCTGTTGCAACCAGCGTTGGACGTCGGCAAGGGATTCGGGTTTCGGTCGGGATTTGGTCGGCATGCTGTACGTATAACACTAATCATACATACATGTCAAGGGAAAAATATAAAAACGCACGAAACTCTGCTCGAAACATCGCGTGCCAGGCTGATTTCATGCGGGGATTTGAGTTTCACGCCAGAAACTAGCTAGGGTTGGACAAGTCCGATGTGAAGCCTGGGGAGATGCGGCGCGGTAAGGCCGATCTGTGAAGCAGGAACCCGCCGAAGAGACTTCGCAAAAACCAGCGAAGCTCTGATTGCTGGCACCTGATAACGAAAATAAAAGTCCACAAAACTGCCATCTAATCACCGGTGTAGTTTCCTTCGAGCTGCCCGAAACGATTGTGCCGCAAATGGTTTCAGCAGGACTTCGGAAAGGACGTGGCCGTCGCGCGGGGCCAGAGTGATACCGCAGAGCGCCGCGAAGGTTGGGGCGATGTCGGCGGGCGTGATGGGTTCGAAGTATTGGCCGGGCTGGATGCCAAAGCCCATCAGGAGGACGGGGACGTGCTGATCGTAGTAGTAAGGCGTGCCGTGGACCGTGCCAGTCAGTTTGACATCCTTCTTTCTCCATGATGCAAAAGCCCAATAGGCTTTTGGCACCAGAAACAAGTCTCCGCTACGCCCGGCAAAATAGCCTGTGGACTCAGCTCGGAATGTGGGGCTCAGGCTGCCGGGATGACTTGCTAACTCCTCAGCACCATAGACTTCGGCCACACCGGGAATCTCTTTCAACGCATGGATGACTGCTTGCATAGCCTCGGTGTTCAATTTCAAGCGATCATAGAATCCGGCGGCGAAATAGATATCGTTGCCGTTGATGGCCGCAATGATCTCTTCGCCTTCTTTGGCAAACCCGGTAGAAACCAGCGCTCTGGTCGCAACTTCCTTCACTTCCGGCCTATAGACCCATCCGGCATCTTCTCCGGCCGCTTTCGAGTCCTCCGGTATTGGCACAACACCATGATCGGCCGTGAGCACGACGATGTAATTCTGGCGGCCAACCTTGGAATCCAAGTGGGAGAACAACTCTCCGAGGTCCTGATCCAGCCGCACCAAAATGTCTTGAACTTCCCAACTCCTGGGTCCGAAGGCGTGCCCCACGTGATCCAAAGTCGAATAAGCCACGCCAAGGTAATCTGTTCCGGAGCGCTTGCCCAATTCCATTTCGTCAACGGCCGTCTCCGCCAATTTCGTTAAGTAAGCATCGGCATACGGGCTTGCCTCCCATTGCGAATAGAAGGCATCGTCCGGCCCGGTCCCGGCGGCCCTGCCCCGCAGAGGATGCGGGAAGGCGAGCGATGCCTCCCATCCCTTTGGGGGCACGGCACCCGTTGCTTGTCTGGGGTAGAGATACTCGCTGTCGTTCAGGGTGGGAGACCAAGTTTTTCCATACGCGCGGCTGACGGGGTGGGCGCGGACATAGGATCCGATGAAGGATTTTGTTCCGTAGTCGCTGGAGGTTTCCCAGGCACCGCGCATGTCATCAAACCAGGTCACAGCGTTCGAACGATGACCTGCAAGCATGATTGCGGCGCGGGCCTTGAGGGAGAAGGTCACGGACCGGCTGTCGCCGCTCCCCTGAAACAACAGCTCATCGGCGAAGGAAGGAACCTGGAGGCGCCAGGCGCTATCCCCGCCTTCCAACTGCTGATCCTCTTTTTCGGCGTAGAGAATATTTGTGACCTTGTGAGCTTGGTCTTCGGGCGTGAGTGCGTACCACTCGGTGCAGCGCTTGTTCTTCTCTTTCCCGGGAGCGGTACGGTTCCACCATTCATTGGCGATGATCCCGTGGGTGGAGGGGAATGCCCCGGTAGCGATGGTGGCGTGGCCGACGCACGTTTCTGTGGGGGCGTAGGGATATGCCGCGTCACGGAACCAGGCACCTTCCTTCACCAGGCGCTTCAACCCCCCGGTCCACTGGCCGAGAAATTTGTCCACGTAATCGCCGCGCATCTGGTCGACCACCAAAACCACGACCAGCTTGGGACTTGCGGGCGCTTCCGAAGTCTTGGGAGCTGCCGGGCGAGGCGACGCTTGGGCCGCGATGGGCGGAGCAAACGCAATGCTGACAGCGAGGAAAAAGGCCCACGCCATCATCCCGCGATGGGACCGCATGCCCTTAAACAAGAATCTGCTCGGAATCATAGTCGACGTCCCCTCCCCAATCCGCCCAAGAGTCTACTACGACCTGGTTACGGTTCGATGATCGCGGACGGATTGACCGCGGCGCGGTCAGGAATGATAGGATTACCCGACCATGCGCATCGTCGAAAAGGGCCAATTGATGTCGGCGCCGGAAATTGACCGCACCTTGCAGCGGCTGGCGCACGAAATTGTCGAAAAGAGCGGCGGAACGAAAAACCTGGCGCTGATTGGCATCGTCCGGCGGGGCGTGCCTCTGGCGCAGCGGATCGCCCAGGCCATGCGCGGGATCGACGGGGTGGATGTGCCCGTGGGGGTGCTGGACATTACCCTCTATCGCGACGATCTTTCGAAAGTTGCGCCACAAGCGGTGCTGCGCTCTTCGAATATTCCGTTTGGCGTTGATAACATGGAGCTGGTCTTGGTGGATGACGTTTTGTATACGGGGCGGACGATTCGCGCGGCCATGAACGGCCTGTTTGACCTGGGCCGGCCGAAGCGCGTGTCGCTGTGCGTGCTCATCGAGCGCGGCCATCGCGAAATGCCTATCGAGGCGCAATACATCGGGCGTAACGTGCAGACCAGCGATACGGAAATCATTGAAGTACGCCTGAGGGAGATTGACAAGGAAGAGCGCGTCGTCCTGGTCGATCGGGTGGCGTAGTTTGCGATTTTTGATGGCATCGCCGCGTTTACGCTCTGAGAAGGGACATTGACTCACCGCTTCCGCGACTTGCTGGCCCTCGAACCGCTCACCGCGGACGAACTCAGCTTTCTTCTCGATCAAAGCAAGCCTTTTCAGGAAATTCAAAAACATCCGCTGAAAAAATTGGCGACGTTGCGCGGGAAGACGGTGGCGCTGGCGTTCTTCGAAACGTCCACGCGCACGCGCATCAGCTTTGGGACGGCGGCCTCGCGCCTCGGCGCGGACACCATGAATTTACAGGCGGAGGCCTCCAGCTTGAAAAAGGGGGAGACGCTCCTCGACACGGTCTTCAATCTCAACGCCATGAAGCCGGATTGCTTGGTGATGCGGCATGCGGCATCGGGCGCGCCGCACTACGTGGCGCGGCATCTGGACATTCCGGTGGTGAACGCAGGCGACGGCACGCACGAGCATCCTTCGCAGGGCTTGCTGGACGCGTTGACGATCCGGGACCGGCTGGGGACGATCAAGAATCTGAACGTCACGATTCTGGGCGACATCCTGCACAGCCGGGTGGCGCGTTCGGACATTCATCTGCTAGGAAAATTTGGATGCCAGTTTACATTGTGCGGGCCCGCGATGTGGGTTCCGCGCGAACTTGAGAAAATTGCGCCGGGCACGCCGATTCGCTGCGTGTACCGGATGGAAGAGGCCCTGGAAGGCGCGAACGTGGTCATCATGCTGCGCGTGCAAACAGAGCGACTTAACGATCCACCGCTTTCGGCAGACGATTACATTTTGCTGTACCAGCTGAATGCCGAGCGGCTGCGCCGGGCCAGCCGGAATGCGATTGTGCTGCATCCGGGCCCCATGAACCGGGGGATCGAGATTACACCGGAGGTGGCGGACGGCCCGCAGTCGTGCGTGCTGGAGCAGGTCACCAACGGCGTTGCGGTTCGCATGGCTATTCTCTATCTGCTGATCTCCGGTGCGACGGAAACGGACAAGCATCCGGCGCTCGAAGTGAAACCCAAGGAATCCGCCAATGCTTCTGATTAAGAACGGGCGGGTGCTCGACCCGGCGTCGAAGACGGACGCGAGTCTCGACGTGTTACTGGATGGGGAGAAGATTAAAGAGGTTCGACCTGCGGGAAAGATTGCGGCGCCACAAGGCACGAAAGTGTTTGACGCCACGGGGCTGGTCGTCGCGCCGGGGTTTATTGATCTTCACGCGCATTTACGCGAGCCGGGCCAGGAGTCTTCCGAAACGATCGAAACGGGCACGCGGGCGGCGGCGCGCGGCGGATTTACCGCGGTTTGCTGCATGCCGAATACCAAGCCGGTGAACGACAATGCCTCCGTCACACGGTTCATTCTGGATCGGGCCAAGGTTGCCGACACTGTTCGTGTGTGGCCGATTGGCGCGGCATCGGTGGGGAGCAAGGGCGAAGCGATTGCTGAAATCGCGGCCATGAAAGAAGCAGGGATCGTCGGCGTCTCTGACGATGGAAAACCGATCGCCACGGCAAAGGTCGCGCGGCAGGTGATGGATTACTGCCGGTCGCTGGATCTTCCGGTGATCGAGCATTCCGAAGACGTTTCGCTAGCTGCCGGGGCGGTCATGCGGGAGGGTGTGACTTCCACGCGGCTTGGCCTGCGCGGGATGCCGGCGGCAGCGGAATCCGTTTGCGTCGCGCGCGACCTGCAGCTCGCAGAGCTCACCGGGGCGCGCCTGCATATCGCACATCTTTCCGCGAAGGCCTCGCTGGAGCAGGTGCGCTGGGCGAAGTCGCGCGGGCTGCCCGTCACTTGCGAAGTCACGCCGCACCATTTCACGCTGATCGACGAAGACGTTGAGTACGATGCGAAATTTAAGATGAATCCGCCGCTGGCCGCACGAGAAGACCGTGAAGCGTTGCTCACGGGGCTCGCCGACGGCACCGTGGACGCCATTGCAACCGATCATGCTCCGCACGAGCCGGCGCTGAAAGACGTGGAGTTCGATCGCGCTCCGTTTGGGATTCTTGGGTTCGAAACGGCGCTGGCACTGGCACTCGAACAACTGGTACGGAGCGGACGGCTTTCGTTGATGCGCATGGTGGAACTTTTTACGACCGGTCCGGCGCGTGTTCTCGGCATCGAACGAGAGATCGCCCCGGGCCGGCCCGCGGACTTGACCATTTTCTCGACCGATCATGCCTGGACCTACGAGGTTAAAAAATCCCCGAGCAAGTCGCGCAACTCTCCCTTCGATAGCCGCGGCTTCAAGGGCGCACCCTTCGCCACGATCGTCACAGGGAAGGTGGTCTATCAGCGGTAGATTTAGGCGCGCTAAGATTCGAGCTCTTTCGTCCGGCTGTTCTGATTGAAGGATTGAAGGACGGGCTGCCTTTTCTGTAGCATCCGCAGGATCCAGAATCCCGCGGCGCCCGCAGCCAAATGTTTGAGCGTGTGTCCGCTCAAGAAGTTTCCCAACGAAAAAATTCGGCGATCTGCTGCTTCACATATTTTTGCGAGCAAGTAAAGCCCAGCCACGACAAGGAGGTCCGATCCCCGCGTGTAGCGTGGCGGCAATAGCAGCGCGGCCAGCAGCGCGAGCAAGGCGTAGAGTTGTACGGCCGCGTAGAAGCGCACGTCCCCGGCACCTTGTTTTTCAGACAAGTGCCACTGCATCACGCTTCCGACACCGACCGCGATCAGCACAGGTAGCAGCCAAAGTCCAAGCTTTACGTTGACGCGCTCCGCGATGATGGCCGCCACCAGCGGCATGAAAACAGCGGTCATCGGGAGCCGGTCCCACACCAGTCGCGCATTGTCGGGAGCCAGGTGATAGTACGCGGACCCGCACGCCGTCAGCAGAAGACCGAGAAAGATGAAAACGTACGGCCAGCGCTCGCTTCGATCGATGAATCGTTCCTGGCTGGAGGTCCGGCACAAAAATGCCAAACCGCAAAATCCAACCACAAGGAACAAGATATTGGAAGCAACGTCGCCAAAGTTCGGGATGCCAAGCCAACTTCGCTGATCGGCGAAGTGATGGTAGGAAAGCGGCTGCGGCGTTCGTGGGGTCAGGAAAGCCGCGGCTCCAACGACCACAGCAATTAGAAGGAATAGCCAAATGCCCCCGCGCTTTAAAAGCATCCAGCGTCTGGCGCTCAGCTCAGTGCGCGGTGGGTTCGGCGGCGGGGTGCATGCCGTGTTGGGGGACTTCGTGAATGCCGCGGGCGGGGGGCTCGATGCGCTGGCGGTAGAAATGATCGAGTGGAACACGGCCTTTGCCGATGGGGTAGCCCTTTTCAATAGCTTTGGTGACATAGGCTTTGGAAAGTGTGGCGGCTTCCAGCAACCCCCGTCCCGCTGCCAACTGCGCGGTCAGCGCGGAAGCAAAAGTACAACCGCTGCCGTGCAAATGATCTTCGTTGGTCCTTTCGCCGGCCAGCGTCACCATCTCCGCGCCATCGAAGAGCACGTCGACGGCGCGCTCCATGTGGCCGCCCTTGACGATCACGGCGCGGGCCCCCATCTCGATGATTTTGCGCGCGGCGCCTTCCATGTCCGCCACATCCTTGATGCTAAGCCCGGTAAGAACCTCGGCTTCCGGCACATTCGGGGTGATGACCCTCGCGCGTTTCAGCAGTTCCGCGGCGACGAACTTGATTCCGCTGGCATCGAGGAGTTCCGCGCCGCTCGAGGATTTCATGACCGGATCGTGCACGATGTGCGCAAATTCGTGAGCATCGAGGAATTCCGCGACCACCACCGCGTTGCCGCGGTTGCCGAGCATCCCGATTTTCACAGCGGCGATATCACAATCCTTCACGAGCGCATCTAGTTGCGCGCGCAATTCTGCGCTGGGCGTATTGTGAACGGATTCGACGCCCTGGGTGTTCTGGACGGTGAGGGAAGTTATCGCGGCGACACCGTAGCATCCGTGCGCGGCGAAAGTTTTCAAATCGGCGGCCGTGCCCGCGCCACAGGAAGGATCGAATCCCGCGATCGTTAGCAGGATGGGCGGCGCTGGGTGGCCATGTCCGTTCGTGCTCATCGTTGTTTCCTACTCCAACCACGAAAATAGCCGGTCGCGTCAGCGAGACGGACCGGCAAGTGTCAATGTACGCGCGCGGAATCTTGGGCGCAACAAGAATTTGAAAAATATTAGGGAACCTCCACGCTCGTCAGGGGAACAAGCCGCGGATGAGCGTGGCTTCGGAGACGCGGCTGACGGCGAGGATCATGGTGCCGGCGCGCGGCGGGACGTGGTGCTTGCGCATGGTGTCCACCATTTCGTGGAAGGCGCGCACCATGACCTTCTGCAAGCGCGCGTTTACTTCCTCGATGTCCCACATGAGGCCTTCCTGGTTCTGCACCCACTCGAAGTAGCTCACGGTGACGCCGCCGGCATTGGCGAGAATATCCGGGAGCACGATGATTCCCCGCCGCGCGAGAATTTCATCGGCGTGCGGGGTGGTAGGGCCGTTGGCGGCTTCCGCGACGATGCGGGCCTTCACCGCTTCGGCATTGTGGAGGGTGATGACATTTTCGAGCGCCGCGGGAATGAGGATGTCGCACTTCATCGTTAGCAACTCATCGTTGGTGATGCGCGAAGCGCCGGGCATGCCGACAACCGTTCCGGAACGCTCCTTGTAGCGAATGGCTTTGATGGGATCGATGCCGCGGGAATTGGTGACGCCGCCGCGGGTGTCGCTGAGGGCCACGATTTTTGCCTTCTTCTCGGCGAACAGGCGGGCTGCTGTGGCGCCCGCGTTGCCGAATCCCTGAACCGCAACGGTCGCGCCGCGAAGCGAAATCTTCTTCAACTTGCAGGCTTCCTCAACCACGTAGAGCAGCCCGCGCGCGGTGGCTTCGCCGCGTCCCTCGGAACCGCCGATCGACACCGGCTTGCCAGTGACCACGCCGTGCGCGGAATGGCCCACGGTCATGGCGTAGGTGTCCATGATCCAGGCCATGGTCTGCGCATCCGTGTAAACATCCGGCGCGGGAATGTCCTGGGAGGGACCGATGATCGGCAGAATCTCGCTGGCATAGCGGCGCGTCATGCGTTCGAGCTCGCTCTTAGACATTCGCTTGGGGTCGCAGATCACACCGCCCTTGGCGCCGCCAAAGGGAACGTTCACGGTGGCCGTCTTCCAGGTCATCCACGCCGCCAGGGCCTTCACTTCATCCAGGGTGACGTTGGGATGGAAGCGGATGCCGCCCTTGCCTGGCCCGCGCGACACGTTGTGCTGCACGCGGTAGCCGGTGAACACCTTCACCTGGCCGTTGTCCATCTTCGTCGGCAAGGAAACTTCCAGCACGCGCTTGGGAGTGCGTAAAATCTGCCGCAATCCGGGATCAAGCTTCAAGAATTCGGCTGCCATGTCGAACTGAATCTGCGCGATGCGAAAAGGGTTCAGGTCTTCGCGCGGGGCAATGCGGGGCACCATGGGAGGTGCGCCTATCTGTCTTGTCGGGGCTGTGGGCTTTGCGACCGTGGCCATCGGCGTCAGGTCCTTTCCTCTAATCGATTTGTCTACGAAATGCTGTTTTCACTTGGCCCAAGTTCTAAATCCTTGGAAATGAATTCCGTTACCCGTTTGCTGCAAACTTCCTGGCGTTCACGGCGTACAGATCGCGGCAGGCTGGGGAGCAGAAGTGCAGAAGCTCGCCCTCTTCCCGGAACGGAATGGAAAGTGTCTCGTCCAGGTGCATACCGCATACGGGATCGCGCACCAACCGGCGTGTCACAGCGGTGGCCTCAGCCGCGTGAGCAGCATCCGCAGTGCGCGCTGCCGCACTCGCGGCGTCGCCTAGCATCCAGGCGATGAGGCGGCGGAGCAGCCCAACAATCCAGGAGACAAACATCAGCCAAAGTAGAAGACGTGCAACGCGAGCGAAAAGGTTCGTCATGCAGTGTTTCCAAAGCGGCCCGTTTGCCTAATAACCCCCATAGGCCGCCATTAAGGGAGTGTATGCAAGGCGAAAAGGGCCCGTCAAACGAAAAGGTGTGATTTCAAGGGGTTGCGAGGCGAATTGTACGCTGCCTTTTTGGATAAGGCGGGTTCAAATGTAATCTAAACTATTTAATTACAATAACTTACATTGGAAAAAGGGCTGGCAACTCCAATTCACGCCAAAAGGCGAGATCATGTGCTGGAGAGCTTCTTTGGCGCTCATCCCGCTGCTGGAATGCGGTCGATGCCCATGTATGGGCGCAAGGCTTCGGGCATCAAGATCGAGCCATCCGGCTGCTGGTAATTTTCCACGATAGCAGTCCACGTGCGGCCGACAGCCAGACCGGAACCATTCAAGGTGTGGACAAAGTCGCTCTTGCCGCCTGATTTTGGTTTGAAGCGGATGCCGGCGCGGCGAGATTGAAACGCTTCGCAGTTCGAACAAGAAGAGATCTCGCGGAATTCGTTGCTCGAAGGCAGCCAAACTTCGATGTCGTAGGTTTTGGATGAAGCAAAACCCATGTCCGCGGTGCAGAGCAGCACGGTGCGATAGTGCAGGCCGAGTTTCTGGAGAATGGTCTCCGCGTTGCGCACCAGGGCTTCGTGTTCTTCGTAGCTTTTCTCCGGATGCGTGAACTTGAAGAGTTCGACCTTCTGAAATTGATGCTGGCGGAGAATACCGCGGGTGTCTTTTCCAGCGGCGCCGGCTTCGGAGCGGAAGCAGGCGGTCCAGGCGGTGACGTGAATGGGGAGTTTTTCTTCGGGAATGGTTTCGTCCCGATACAGATTGTGGAGCTCGACTTCGGAAGTGGGCGTGAGCCAGAAGTCGGTGCCCTGGATTTTGAAAAGATCAGCGGCGAATTTCGGCAACTGGCCTGCGCCGGTCAGGGATGCGGTGTTCACCAGGAAGGGCGGCAGGATTTCCGTGTAGTTGTGCTCGCGGGTGTGCACATCGAGAAAAAAATTCGCGAGCGCGCGCTCCAGGCGCGCACCCCAGCCCTTGTAAACAGCGAATCGCGCGCCGGTGATTTTCGTGGCAACTGCGAGGTCCAGTATTCCTGCCCCTTCGCCAACGTCCCAGTGTGCCTTGGGTTGAAAATCGAACTTAGGAGGAATTCCCCAACGGCGGACTTCGACGTTGTCAGCCGCGCCGGTACCCACCGGCACGGAGGAGTGCGGGAGGTTAGGGATGGTGAGGAGCAGGTCGCGTTGCGTGGCATCAAGACCGGCAATACGCTCGTCGGATTGCTTGATGCGCTCGGACACCTGTTTCATCTCGGCGATCAGCGCGTCCGCGCTTTGCTTTTCCTTTTTCAGCCGGGCAATTTCTTCGCTAGCCTTGTTGCGCTGTGCCTTGAGCTGCTCAGTCGCGGTGATGAGTTCGCGGCGCTCCTTATCCAGCTTGCGAAAAGCGTCCAGGTCGATCATGGCCCCGCGCTTCTTGGCCATTTCGGCGAAGACGTCCAGGTGATCGCGGAAGTAATTCAGGTCATGCATAGTCAGAAGAGGATACCGTAATCCGCATGACCCTTGTAGCGCCTGGCCTTCGGCAGTAAGGAGATTGTCGCCAAGCTTGCCGACCTTACCTCCTTTCTTGGCGAGGTAGCTGGAAACGAAGAGGAGGAACGAACCACGGGGACGAAGGCTCGAACCATTGGCTCAACCTCTCGCTGCTTGACCGGGAATATGCGCAGGGAGGTCGCTCTCGGCTTTTGTCACACGGCTCAAGTCCACGGCAGAAGTGTTGCTGCCGCAGACCAGAACACCGACGCGCTCGCCGGTCTTGGGCCGATAGCGGCGAGAAAGCAGCGCAGCAAAGGCCGCGGCCCCGCCTGGTTCGGCCACCACGCGGAGAACTCTCCAGAGCGCTTCCTGGGCTTGCTGGATTGCCGGATCGGATACGAGCAGCACTCCTTGCACGTGGCTCTGGGCAATGGGGAACATCAGTTCACCGACGCGCTTCGGCGCCAGCGAGTCGGCGGCAATCCCTCCCGCAGGGCTGTCCACGGGGCGGCCCGCCTCCAGAGCCTTGGTCAGTGTCGGAGCACCTTCTGGTTCCACACCGATGATCTTGACGCGGCTGGAGTACCAGGCAGCAACGCCTCCGATCAAACCGCCCCCGCCAACAGCGACGAGCAAAGTATCGAGATTCGCAGCCTGCTCTTCAAACTCCAGACCAACCGTGCCCTGGCCGAGCAGCGTTTCGATTTGATCGTAAGCATGGATCCGGAGAGCGCCGGACTCCGCGGCCCAGGCTTCGCTCGCGGCCAGGGCATTGGCGTAGCGTTCTCCGGTCAGGACGAGATCTGCGCCGTAGCCGCGAATGCGCTCTATCTTTTCAGTTGAGCAGACCGTGGGCACAAAAATTCTCGCCCGCTTTCCTAGCTTCATGGCGGCAAACGCCACAGCGGCGCCGTGATTGCCTCCCGAGGCGGCAGCAACGCCCGCCGCGGGAATCGTGCGCATCAGCAAATTGCTGAAAGCACCGCGCGCCTTGAACGAGCCGGAATGCTGGAGCAATTCCAGTTTGAAGATCAGGTTGATAGAATCCAGTGCGAAGTCAGAGCCGTCGACTTCAACGACCGGCGTGCGGCGGATGTACGGCCGGATGAGTCGGTATGTGGCGGCGATGCGCTCTCGATTGATTTGCATAGTGGACATCGTGGCGCCTTCGGACCACAGAGAACCGCGGAGTTCCCTTCTTGTTTCCTGGGAAAGTGGGGTTCCCGTTTTTCCTTCGCATTTCGCGTGCTATTATACTTAGGGAGTTGGCTAACTGTCTATATGAAAACGCAGATGGCCCTGCGCGCCCTGGCGAACGACCGCCGGCTGCAAATCCTGGAATGGCTGAAGCAGCCGCGGAAGCACTTCCGGCCGCAGGTGGATGGGGATTTGGTGGAGGATGGCGTCTGCGGCGTGCTGATCGCAGAGAAGCTCGGCGTGAGCCAACCCACGGCCAGCGAGCACCTGAAGATCCTCCTGCAGGCCGGACTGATCGAAGCCAAGCGCATCAAACAATGGACGTTTTACAAGCGCGACGAAACGAGAATAAAGAAAGTGAAGCAAACCATCGTTCGGTGCGTCTAGCAGCGGAAGTACTTCCGTACCAGCAAAGGGTGCTCCGATGGGAGCGGGAAGTACTGGAAAAAATGAACCCAGCGTGCTATCGACGGACAATTCGGCAGATAACAAACTACCGAAGTAGTCGGAAGTTGTTTTGGCCTTCTGGAGTAATACGACGGTAGTGACCTGTCTGCTCCTGTGCGTCGTCCTGCTGCTCACGAGCGCAGCAGAACGGCCAGAAAAACCAAACTGACTTCGGATTACTGCACCCTCCATCCCCACGCCCGAGCGGCCGGTCCCCCCACCGGCCGCTCATTTTTTTGGCGCACAGTCCCAACAGTTGATCGTTCTTAGGGTAGGCCAATCAAGGCCCGTGGGCTGAATAGAGGGCTAGAAATGAAAAAGGGGGCTGGTGCAAGCCCCCTTTTCGTAATTGACGCCCCAAAACCGGTAACCGAGTCGAGGGTCGGTTCCGGCCACCCCGGGAAGCCAATCTTTTAAGTTACCGATCAAAGAGCAAACCGCATGCCAGCGGTGACTGTTTCACCGGAAACTACCGACTTGATTGAAAGCACGGCGCTTAGGTTGAGGAGCGACCGGAAAACCGCGAGGTTACATTCGCCCAGGTCTACAGAATCCCACAGAATGGCAGCTGGACTCTCCATTCTTTGGGAGCGTTGTTCTCTGATCGCCGCCATTGGTGACCACGAGGTGAAGAACCGAAGCCCAAGCGAGTTAGGAATATCGTTATTGTGAATTTCTGCCGGAACTCACCATTGTAAATCGACGTACGCGTTTGCGTGGAATAAAAGGATCGCGGACTGTGCCTCAAGCATGCAGCCGCTGGCTCCTTGACTGAGCTTGATGTCATGAGGAGCGGCCAAAAGTTCTCGGTTGAGGCTAGATCGCTGAAAGCCGTAGCTGAAATGGTCATGAATTTTTGCGGGATTCGGCTTCCCCGAAAGCCCACTGGGATCGCCGGCGCCAGAAGAACCTTGCCGGAAAATAGAGCAAGACCGCCCACAGAGCAAGCCGTGGACCTCGGCCAGCGAAAAACAGCAGGATGGTTGAGATGCTCTCGAAGGCCTCGGACAAACCGCTGACCGCGGCATCTCGGAGTTTCGCTCCGATCGTTACGGCAGGTGGGGTGCGTTCTTCCCGCAGAGAGAAAAAGACGTTTGCGAAAGAGACGTGGTTCCCAGAAGCATAACGCTCCGCTTCCATTCGCTCGATTTCACTGCGAAGCAGGGAGACCTGGCGTGCGAGCGTCCCAGGATCGCTGGCTTTGTCGGTCCGACTCTGGAGCAGTTGCAAAAGACGCCGCTCCTCGTTTTGCGCGTTCACCAGGCGAGCCTCGAGTTCGTTGTGCTGCTGGGTAATTTCGTCGTCGGCCTCTTCTTCGTGTTCAACGAGGCCGACGGCCTTTAACTCCGTGAGAGCGGATCGATATTCCGACGTAGGGACGCGCAGCGTTGCGGAGAGGACGCTCCCCGACGGCTGGCCGACCATGCGAAGCTTGGCCACATAGCCGCGATGGCGATCGAGAATCTCTTCCAAGTTGGAACGCGCATGGGCGAATTCCTTTGTAACCACGGAAAGCTCCGCGGAATAGGCGATCCGCGGCTCCCGGAGCAAACCCGCGGTGTCGCCCGGTCCCGCCTTATAGAGTTCGGAGAGCGGTGTCGGCGTAGTCGGGATCCTTACCTCACCGCCCATTGTTCGAATGCCTTCTGGCGGCAGAATTTCGCTATGCAAGCTCCCGTGTTCCGATGCTGTGGGAAACGGGTGATGTGCGGGCGGTACGTCCCGATGCGATGAGAAGAAAAAAAGTAGAAAGCATCCGGCCAAAAGGCAACCGGTTAACAACAAGCGGCGCCAAGCAGGGAAAATTTCACGGCAACGAACGCCGATGGATCGCAGACGGTCTTCCATTGAACTGCCTCCAGATACGTCATGGGTTAGAACGGGTTGGCCGCGAATTCTTGCACGGGAACCCGCATGAGATTTCACCAAGTGTAGTGTCGTACGGTACAAAAAAGTGCCAAGGGAAACCGCTGAGGAATTTCGCGAGGAGCTATCGTTTCGCCGGTTCTTTGCCGTACTGCGCGATCCAGGCAGGCGGCTCGGATTCCAGGCTTCCATCCACCTTAATATCGAGCTCCTTTGCCCAGCGATAGCCCCACATGAGTCCGAATTTCGTTACGAAGGTGTCCGGGACACGATAGGCAGGATCGGATTGCGCGGCCTCCAAGGAGACGAACCGATATTGCTTCTTCTCAAAAATAACAAGAATCTTGTCAATCACATCCGCGTTCAACCGGTTTGCATGGAGCAGCATCACTTGCGGGATCTCCCGGCCGAATATCTTCTGATGAAGAGATGCATAGTATTCGATTTCGACGGCGGTGTAGGCGAGGTACGCAGCGCGAAGTTTGAATGCCGCGGAGTCGTCCTTCTTTGCGAGCATTTGAATGTACGTGGCATTGAATAAGTAATCTTCGCTGTCGATCGTGCAAGCGGCAACTTCGTAGCCGCGCTGTTTCAGAAAAGCAGCTGCGAAATCGTGTTTTTCCTTTGTGTCGCCGGTGTGATTGAAGGGAAAACGCAGGAAACGCGGAGTCTTGCCCACTTCAGCGAGGATTGAGAGAATGGAGTCTTCACCGGTCACCACCTCCTGCTTGAACTGTTCGAGCGTAATGTTGTTCAGGTCCGCGTGGGAAAATGTGTGATTCCCTAAGTCAAAGCCTTCCCGCACCCATTGCTCCAAAATCCGTTTGCCGTTATCGCTTCCCAATTCTTCAACGGTCTTCTCGTTTACAAATCCGATGGCGGAGGCGTGATGTTTCTTTAGGGCGTCCAATAGGGCGCGATTGACCGATTGAGCTTCGGCGGGGAGCTTTTGGGTTTCGGCTGGACCTTTTGTGGCCGCTACAGGAAGATCATCAAACGTCAGAGCAACGGTCCGAGTTTGCGCCGCAACAGTAAGCCAGCTCATTAGAACTAATGGCGTTAGGATGCTGGCGCGCAGAGCTTTGAAGATCGTCATGTGTTTTTCCGCAAGTTGTTCAGGCGCCGATGGAAGAGCGCAGGGCGTTGGCGAGGGACTGGGTGAAGCGCTGGACGTCGGCCTCGTGCTCGGCCTCGACCATGACGCGGGCGAGCTGCTCGGTGCCAGAGTAGCGAAGGACCACGCGGCCATTGTCACCGAGCGCGGATTGGGCTTCGGCTAAGGCGCGGGAGACTTCCGGAAGGGTCTCGAGGGGCGGTTTCGAACGTACCTTTACGTTGACGATCAGTTGCGGATAATCCTTCAGGCCTTCCACCAGAGATTCGATCTTGCCGTTCATAGAGACTAGTGAGGCAATCTTTGCCGCCGTAAGCAGGCCGTCACCGGCGGGGCTGTCGTCGAGAAAAATGATGTGACCGGACTGCTCGCCTCCCAGCACGTTGCCGCTGCGGAGCATTTCTTCGAGGACATAGCGATCGCCGACGGCGGCGCGGGCGAGCGCAATATTTTCGCCGGCAAGGACGCGCTCGAGACCCAGGTTGGACATGGAGGTCGCGACGACGCGGTCACCTTTGAGCTTATTCTGAGACTTGAGGAAACGCGCTGCGGCAAGAAGCACGCCGTCGCCATTCACAATTTTTCCGGTTTCGCAAACGAAGAGAGCGCGGTCGGCGTCACCGTCGAAAGCCACACCGAGACGCGCTTTCTCGGCGACGACGCGTTTCTGCAGGCCCTCCAGGTGCAGTGAACCGCAGCCAGCGTTGATGTTCCGGCCGTCCGGCGAAACGCCCATAGCAATAACTTCGGCTCCGAGCGAGCGAAACAGCTCCGGGCCGAGCTTGCAGGCAGCGCCATTGGCGCAATCCAGGACGATTCGGAAACCGCTGAGCTTCGCGCCGGGAATGAACCTGTTTCGGAGAAAGGCGAGATATTCCGCGTCAAGAGAATCATCGGCGATGAGCGGCGGCAGATTCTTTGGCGCGGGTTCGCCCCGGTGCTTGCAGATGCCCGCTTCCAGCTGTTCTTCGACGCCGTCGGGGAATTTCATACCGGCGTGCGAAAACAACTTCACGCCGTTGTCTTGAAAGGGATTGTGCGAGGCGGAAATGACCACGCCGGCTTGAAAATCATTCTGCCGCACCAGACAAGCCACGCCGGGAGTGGTGATCACCCCAGCGAAAGCCACCGCCGCACCAGCTTGCGCGAGACCCGCCGCAAGTAAGGAGGCCATGTGCGGACCGGATTCGCGAGTGTCCATGCCGATGAGCGCATGAGCTGCGCCATGTTCGCGTTTGAGATACTCGCCAAGAGAGCGTCCCGTAGCGTAGAGCGTGGCGTCGTCCAGCGGCGGCGCGCCCGGTACGCCGCGAATCCCGTCGGTTCCAAAAAACTCTTTGGCCATTCGCAGAAGCCTGTCTCTCCCGAGCGTGACCCAAGCCCGGTGGGGCCATCCTCGGTGTGGAGGACCTCAGCAAAGCTTAACACACGAAAAACAGGGACTTTACTACGCGGCCCCCCGCATGTCTTTTGCATAACCGGGACAACTGAAACCCCGGCGAAACAAATCGCTGGCCTTGCTGCTTTGAAACAGCGGCGCGCAACGCCGTAAACGGTTTGCGGGAGTGTGCTAACGTGGAGCCCCGGAGCCGCTCGTGTCCGCCACGCAAACGCCACCATCGATCGTTCGCTTCACCAGTTCAAACTTCAGCATGCGAGTGATCGCGGCCGCCATCATTCTGCTGTTCTTCTATTACGCCGCAGGCGTGGTGATCACGCTGTTGCTCTCGATTCTGCTGGCCTACTTTCTGGATCCCGCGGTGGAATTCCTGGAAAGAATGGGGCTGCCCCGAACGCCGGGCGCGATGGTCATGGTGCTGATTTTGATCGCCGTGCTGGCTGCGGTGGGCTACGGACTATGGACGCGTACCGCGGATTTCGCCGAGAATTGGCCAAAATACAGCAGCGTTCTCGAGCAGGTTGCCGGCGCCGTGGAAGGCAAAATCAGGGGAATCGAGGGGCAGGTTTCGCAGATTGCGCCGGGGCAAGGCGCGGCGTCGGCAACCACGGTGCGGGCAGAACCCAGCGTCGTTCGCACGCTGATCTTCCGCGGCATTGGCTCCCTGTACGCGCTATTCCTGGAAATTACGTTCATGCCCTTTCTGGTTTTCTTTATGCTTGCGGAGAAGCGCGAGCTTTGGCACGGGACCTTGCAACTCTTTCCCGCCTCGCGTCGCACGCAAGTGAAAGAAACCCTGGAGGACTTGCGCGATGTCCTGCGCGATTACCTCGCGGGCATGACCATCGTGGCGCTGATCGTAATCGCGGCGAGCAGCCTGTTTTTCTGGATCATCGGAATGGAGTATCCGATTCTCACGGGTATCGCGTCAGGAATTCTGAACATGGTGCCGTACATCGGGGCAGTGATGGCATGGCTGCCGGCCTTTATCATTGCGCTGGCGAAGTGGAGAACGCTCGGCCAGTTTTTTCTGATTGCCGCGACGCTGACTACCATCCACGTTTTGGCTATCAATCTGGTGGCGCCACAACTGGTGGGCCGCCGCGTGCGGTTGAATGCCGTGGCGATTACCATTGCCTTGCTCTTCTGGGGCTGGGTATGGGGAGGCATGGGATTGGTTCTGGCCATTCCCATTACCGCGGCGCTGCGCGTGATCTGCGATCACACCGAATCGTGGAAACCGATAGGGCGCTGGCTCAGCGCCTGAAACCGCGGCGTGAGCAGTCGACGGCTTATCGGTTCGGCGCTCTGCCCCGATGTAGCCGCGGGGTAAGCTCAGTCAAGGCCAAATCAATGAATCTTAAAATCATGCTTCTTCGAGGCGCTCTCGCGCTCCTGACAGTAATCGCTCCACCCGCCAAGGCATGGGGTTGCAAAGGTCACGAGACCGTAGCCTTGATCGCAGAGAAGCACCTGACGCCGGAAGCGCGGCAACTGGTTGGAGAAGCTTCTTGGCGACAACCCCATCGATCCGAAGCTGAAACGCTGGTGCGGGAATGCCACGGCGGATCTGATGGTGGATGCGTCTACATGGCCGGATGATGTGCGCAATGAGCGCAAGAACGGTCCTTGGCACTACATCGACATTCCGCGGGAGAAACATAAGGGGGATCTGGGCGGATACTGCGGTCGGCAGGGATGTGTGCCGCGCGCTATTGAAGAGCAGCGTGCCATCCTGAAAGACAAGTCCGCCGATCCCTTGAAACGCGCCGAAGCGATACGTTATCTCATCCACTTTGTGGGCGATATGCACCAGCCGCTGCACGCCATCACCAATGCCGACAACGGCGGAAACCGCGTGCCGGTGAAATATTTTCGCCACCAAGCGCTCCCCAACGCTCTCCATCCTGAGCGTGAAGATTATTCGCCCAATCTTCACGAGATCTGGGACACCGAGATTGTGGAACGCGACATGGAAATCTCGAGCCCGCTCAGGTACGCCGACGAACTGGACGAGAAGTTTCACAGGGAGAGCACCGCCTGGGAAGCTGCGGGCATCCAGGTGGATAACTGGGCCTGGGAGAGCCACGAGCGAGCGGAGACCGCGGTTTACGATGCCTTCCCGGAAAAAATCGGCATCGAACCGGAGATGAAATTGAAGAGCTGCGCCGAAAACAATCACATGGGAAAGCGAATGCTCGAAAAGCATCTAGCTGTCGGCGACACTTATCAAAGCAAAGCGGCCAAAGCCGCGGAAACAGGTCTTGCGGAAGCGGGCGTGCGTCTGGCGATGATTCTGAACGATGCGGCCAAGGGTGCGAACTAGGATGGTCCCGTCAAGGTTTAGGCGCCGGAGAGTCCCCAGGAAGGGCACGTCCGCCAAGTGATTTGATGTATCGCACCAGCTGCCAACGCTGGGGTTCCGGGAGCTTCGACCAAACCGGCATCTTCTTTCGAACCACTCCATTGGTCAACAACCAGAAAAGGGCTCCGGGCGTGGCGCTTTGGACTTCTGGAACGAGAAGACTCGGGGCTTTCGGCGAGCCTTCGGCGGAGTTGCCGTGGCATTCCGCGCAGTGCTGTTCAAACAGAATGGCGCCGGCGGCGACGGCGTCCGGATCGTTTTCGAGGGGATTTAGGCGGTTCCGCGCCTTTTCGGGTGCTTTTTGCAATTCCGCGTAGATCGCCGGATCGTATTTGGGCGCTGCCCCGACCGGTGGTTTGCCGGAACTCCGGCTTTGCGCGAGGACAACTGACACGGCAAGAAACGAACTGGAAACGGCGAGTGCCGCGGCAACGGCTCTCACTGGTGCCCTCCAAAGAACCGGGTGACCATCGAAGCGAACCCGGTTATTTCCCGCGAGACGCCCCACCGCAACAGGAAGCTATGACTGTTATCGTTCAGACCAAAGCCTGGCGAAAACCGCAAAGTCCAGCCGGAAGGTAAATTCCAAGCGAGAACTGGCGCCAGGTAATGGGAAGTATCGTGAAGGCCAAAATTGTGCCGGTCGCCGAGGCCGCCATACATCTCGACTCCGCCAATGAAGTTTTGTGGACAGAAAGTGCAGCGCTTCGCGGAAGCCTTCAGAGCGAGCGGGCGGCTGGCGCCGAGGGCGTAGCCGAATTCCCAGGGAGAATTCGAAAGGTTCTTGGCAGCAAGGGTGTTTTCCGTGAGGTTCCAGCCCTTGAATGTGCTGGAGAGGATGAGCTTTAGCTCCACTTCATGGATGTGCTCCTTCTGAGCCTCGGCATTCGAAACCAGGAAGTCCGATTCCAGGTCGTGACCTTCGCCTTCTTTTAGAATCTTGTCCGCTCCGTTCTTGTTTTCATACTCGACATAGAGGACGGGATTGATGAAGTGTTCCCGCTGGAGCGGCCGGAAGCGATTCTCCCAACGGAAGCCCGTGAACACCGTGCTGTCGTTGAAAGTTGTCTGGCCGTCCAGGTAAAGCTCCGTGGTCCACCAAGCCGTAGCGCCGTATTCGAACTCCGTCCAGAAGGCGTGGAAGCTGTTGCCACCTCGCTGGCTGCCAAAGGTGGAGAAATATTCGATCTCCAGGTTGCCGGGCTCTTCGAGATAGTGGTCATAGGCGACAAAATAAGGGTTCTCCTGAGCTAGAGCAGGAGCTAGGTAGAAAACCAAGAGTAAGGAAAAGGAGAAAAAGCCAAGTAGCGTGCGCCGGTAGATTGAGGCCACGGAATCTCCTTGCAAATTAATTGCAACAACTAATTCAGACTAACTTAGTCGGATATCTATTGCAAACCATTGTCATCTGGAAGTTACCTTTCCTTTCCCGGCCCTATCGGCCGCTGGTGGGCATGATTCAGGGGAGACGACAAGTATAAGAGAACGGAGAATAGACGCACGGTTCGGAGCCGCTGGACGAACTCTTCAGGGCAAAAGAGCGCGCGTTGACACAAACCAGGGAGAGCGCCATCCTTTGCGGGATTCTTTCTCTTACGGACGCTCCATGAGGAGGCCACCGTGGATTCCGCAAAGCTCGTGCTCGCGCTGCTCGATGAAGGCTATGAGAAAAAAACCTGGCATGGACCAAATCTCAAACAATCCCTCAAGGGAGTTACCGCCGAGCAAGCCACCTGGCGCCCGGGACCGGGGCGGCACAACATCTGGGAAGTGACGCTCCATGCGGCGTACTGGAAGTATGCCGTGCGGCGAAGGATAGAAGGCGGGAAGCGCGGCTCCTTCACGCTGAAGGGCAGCAATTTTTTTGCAAGGCCCGAAAAAGGCAAGCTGAGCGAGGCGGCCTGGAGCGCGGATAAGAAATTACTTGAGCGGGAACATCGGGCGCTGCATGGGGCGGCAGCCAAGTTATTGCCCACCGCGCGGGCTGCAAAAGCAATGCGTCAGCTCTACGGCGTGGCGTTTCACGACATCTATCATGCAGGGCAGATACGGCTTCTCCGCCGGCTGATGGAGCGCTGATCAGCGTGACAGCTTTCGCAGGAACTGGACAACCGAGGTCATGTCCTCGGCGTCCTGAAAAAGGCGAATTGCCGCGATCCCCGACGCGCCCGCGGCGAGACAAGCGGAGGCGTTCCCTAGCGTAATCCCACCGATGGCGAGCACGGGGATAGCGACCGCGCGGCAAACTTCGGCGAGCCGCTCAAGCCCTTGCGGAGCGCCAAATGCCGCTTTCGATGGCGTGGCGAAGATGGGGCCAAAAAAAAGATAATCGGCGCCGCCACTCGCGGCCGATCTTGCTGCTTCCAGAGAATGACAGGAAATGCCAATTAGGAAATCCAGGCTTTGGGCCTGGGCTTTCACAAGCCGCTTCGCTTCCGCCAGCGGAAGACTGTTCTCGCCGAGATGCACACCGCCGGCGCGCTCCGAGAGCGCGACGTCCTGGCGATCGTTCACCAGAATGCGTGTTGGAACAGCGTCGCTTGCCGGGGACCTTGCGGCCAGTTGCAAAGCCTTGCGCGTGAGCAAACCAGAGTCTCTTCCCGAAAGATCCTTCTCTCGAATCTGAAGCCAATCGACGCCGGCAGCCGTGGCGGTTCCGATTTTGCGCAACAGCGTTTGCTGTGCCCCTCCGGATTCGATTCCGGAGAGGCTGTGGCGGTCCGTCAGGTAGCAGAGCAGCAGGCCGGAAATTGCGCTATTGAGGCGGGACACGATCAGGCCCCGGGCGCGAACCGATCCAGCCGATTGCCAGAAGTATATCCAAAACTCCAACGCCGCTCACCGCGCCGCGAAAGGACGGATGAAGCACGATGCGCATGAGCGAAGGATAATGGCGGAGAAAAAAATTCTGTTCCCAATAGCCGGACCACGGCAGATAGAGGAGCATTGCACCCATCTCGAATGCTAGAACGACCAGAAGTGCGCGATAAAGCCGGTTCATGGCTGAGCGGAATCCCGTCCCGTCAGGAAAGGCTGTGGATCAACGGATGGGCTTCTGAAGGGCAGCGATGCGTTCGGCCACGTCGCGATAGTCGATGTTCATCGCGTAGACCTGGGAGAAACTCTTGAGCGCCGCTTCAGGCTCGCCCGCCGATTCCTGAGCTACACCCAAATCATACCGCAAGGCGAGCGTGCTTTCCGGATCATTGCCGGGAGTTTGCAAGGCGCGCTCATACCAGATCGCGGCGATGGCGGGCTGGCCCTTTTCCATGAAGGCCAGACCGAGAAGTGTACAGCACTGCATGGTGTAGCGGAAGGCACGCCCGCTAGCGCTGGCTTTGGCAACTTTCTGGAATTCGCTGATGGCCTCTTCGAGAAGCCCCATTTCGCGAAACGCGATTCCCAGGTTGTAGTGCGTTTCGAGATCTTCGTCCTCCGCGCCCATCTCACCAAGTTCGGCGCGAAACTCGTCGAACACTTCCTTGAGCGGGCCAGACTCGCCAGACTGCGGGGGCGCTGCTTCCGGCTTCGCGACAGGTGCCGGTTGGGCATTGGGCATCGCTCCCGAAAATCCAGGTGCAAGCCCGCCGATGCCGAGCGCATCGATTTCGTTGGCAAGGTCCGCCAGGAATTGATCGGAAGCAAAACCGCTGCCCGCTGGTGGCGCGGCGTTTTGCGCGACCGTCGCCGGCTCGGAAGGGAAAATCGGCTTCTCGGGCGGCTTCTGGTCGTACGCTGGGACCAGAGCCTCGGCATCCAGTACCAGCTCATACTCCTGTTCCAGCTCAAATTCGGGCTCGCTCGTCCGGGGAACTTTCTCTGGAACTTCTGTCTCCGCGGCTATATCGGCTTCCGGCGCGAGGGGAATCGCGGGAGCCTCTCGAGTGATATCGAACGCCGCCATGGCCGGTACATCGTCCGGCGCGACCGTCCGAGGTTCCTCGGAAATCTGAAACTCTTCCACGGTCGCCGGCTCCTGCCGAGGCGTGGTTCCGGACGAGGGCTTGGCATGCCCTGGGGCGGGAGCCTCAACGGTGGCCTCGCTGCGGCGCGACTCTTTGAGAAGGCTTGCCCATTCGTCGGACAAATCGACTTCCTGCACCTCCGCCTGCGCGGGAGCGGCGTTCACTTCGACCGGCTCGGGACGCGCTTCTCGGACGGGTGAGGCCGGGGCGGGCTCTGCGGCAATCTCGGGTAGAGAAACATCCGCCGGCCCTGGTTCGGAGGCTTCTTTCGCCGCCAGTCGTGCCGCGGGCATAGCACTCACCAATTCTTCGTCCGTCAAGCCAGCAGCACGTTGGAAGCGGCGGCGCAATTCCCCGAATCGTTCGGAACTGCGCTTGTCGCCCGTTCCGCCGTGGAGCTGTTCCAACTGCGCGGCAAGTTCGGCGGTGCGCCGGTCGTCGCCCGCGCCAAGCACGAAGTCGAGCAGTTTTTCGAGTGTCGGTGTGTGGCGAGGTGCGCGGCGCAGGATGGCCTCAAGCAACCCAATTGCTTTCTGCGTCAGGCCGTAGCTGGCAAATAGGTCGACGTCGGTGAGCGACTGGGCAATAAATCTTTGCGTCTCTTCGTCGAGGACAGGCTCGCCGGACGCCATTGCCGGCTTGGCTTCCACTTCAGGAGCGGACCCTCCCGCATCGGAGCGCAGCCTGGGAGCGGGCGGTTTCGGAATTTGTACCTGCAAATTCTCCGCGGAAACCTCCTGCGCTTCTCCCGGCGCCAGGAGTCCCATCTTGCGGAGCACGCCGTTGAGTTTGCCTTTTGCTGAATCGCTTTCAGGCTCGCGATCGAGGAGCTGTTCGAAGGTTTTCTTCGCTCGTTCCCACTGCTGATGGGCAATCTGGGCGTCACCCAGATGCACCAGCGCATCGGGCAAACGGAAGGAGTCGCTGGTTCGGCCGTACAATTCCACGAGCCACTCCAACGGCTCGATACTGCCGGGCAAGCCGGCCGCAAGCTCGTTGAGTAATTTCCCGACAACCTCGTGCTCCCCGGCATCGATCATGGGCAGCCGCGACTTCTCCAGAATTTCCATGGCTTTTTCGCCATTCCCGGACTGTAACAGCGATTCGACGACCTTTTGCATCGGGCCAAAATTTTTCTCGTCTGCCTCAAATACGCGATGCGCAAGCGCCGAGGCCTGGTCCCAATCGGAATTCTTGAGATAAAGATCGAGAAGGACTTCGGTCTGCTCGCCGCCTTTTTCGAGATCGGCCGCCTGTTCAAGGAGCTGCGCAGCCTTGGCGAGATTGCCCTGTGAAGAATACGATCGCGCTTTGACGATAACGGCGGCCAGATTGCCGGGCTCGAGCTTCAGCGCCTTGTCCGCGAGCTTTTCACTTTCTCCATGGTCACCGCGCGCCAGGGCACGCTGCGAAGCGGAGACGTAAGCCTCGATGGCCTCCCGAGTCTGGCCCATAGCTTGGTACAAATCGGCCAGGCGGATCTGGATGCGGAGATTATCGGGTTCCGCCTGCAGAAGTTTCTTCAACAGGCTGACAGCTTCCGGCTGGCGATTGTTTTTCAGGTGAATCTCCGCCAGCTGGAGGAAAAGGGGCCGGGCCTCGCTCATCACCCCTTGCTGAACGTAGAGGTCGGCAAGCTTTTCGAGGGGGCGAATCTCTTCCGGAGCGAGCTTGGCGATGCGCTTGTAGACTGCGATTGCTTTTGTCAGGAAACCGTCGCCGACGAAGATCTGCGCAAGGCGTTCGAAGTAGTCGATGGCCTGAAAGGTTTCGCCCTGGCGGATATACAGCTCGCCGATGGTCATTAGCGTAACCTGATCGCGAGGCTCGTACTTCAGAATATTCTGGTATTCGGCTATGGCCTGGGCAACTTTGCCCTGGTTCAGCAGCTTTTGTGCGGCTTCTACGTTTTTGCTCTTGTTATAGGCCATGCGCGAACAGGGACAAATCTCCCCCTGGAGTCTGCCCCCCACGATCTCCTCAATTTGCTGCGGTAGCGAAACGGCTCCTGACGCTACCTGGTTAAGCTATCAGGCGGGAAAAAGACAAGTCAACGTACCCAGAACCTCTTGTGAGCAGGCAGTTATCCCCTTTCCCTCCAGGCATTTCAATGGCGAAAGCGAGGCGAATGCCAAGGGGAACTCTTTTTCCTTCGCACTCCGGTTATTGTACGCCAGCGGAGGGCTGATCGCGCAAGGGCCGGCGATGCCGTCGCGGGCGATCGAGTCCGGCCAGCAGGTCAGCTTCGACGAGGCCCAGCGGGTGGTGATCCTCGGTGCACCGCGCCGTCAAAACAGGGGAAGCGACGTTTGCGTCGCACCAGCAGCCCAACAAGCGGATTCTCGCACGGGAGCGAAGGAATGGCGGTGGAGCGGTGAGGGGCCATGCTGGCGGAGCGCTTCGAGATGGTCGGGCGTGCCGTAGCCTTTGTGGCGCGCCAGGCCGTATTGCGGATATACCGCGTCCCACTCTTCCATTCGCATGTCCCGATGCGTTTTCGCGAGGATCGAAGCTGCCGCGATGGAAATGCTGCGGGCGTCCCCTCCTATAAGAGATTTTTGCTCGATCAAAACGTCGAGCTGCATCGCGTCGATCAGCAAGTAATCGGGCTGAATTGCCAGTTGCTGGAACGCGGCGGTCATCGCCTGGCGTGATGCTTGGTAAATGTTCCAGGCGTCGATGCGCTGCGCGTCCACTTCGGCGACCGCCCATGCCAGAGCGTATTCGTGGATGCGCGGCGCAAGTTCCGCCCGCCGTTCGGAAGTGAGCTTTTTAGAATCGTCAAGGCCGACAATACGCCGCTTGGGATTGAGAATCACCGCGGCGGCAACGACTGGACCAAACAGCGCGCCGCGCCCGGCCTCATCAATGCCGGCGATGCGCATCCAGCCGAGTTTGCGCGCCGCTCGCTCGAAACGGGAAGAGCAGAGTCGGCTCATTGGCGGTAGATTCTAGCATGTGGAAGAGGGCGCGGGACATCACAGCTGCATCCTGCTCTCTCAAAGAGACCATCAGTATTGTTGCGGAGGAGCTTGTGCCTATTCCTCAGAAAATCGCTTCTAGGCGACTTGGGGGTAGCGGCTCCAGGATGAATTTGAATCCCCAGGCGTTTACTCAGTCGGCGGCGCAAACCCTCGGGGTTGAGCCGATCGAAGTAGTCTGCTCCGGAGGAGGCAGAATGAATGGGCTTTGGTCCGCTAGGCGGTGCTCCAACATACCCCCATCTCGATAACATTATTCATGGTTCGCTGGTGACGCCGAAGGCGGCATGAGCTATTCATAGCGCAGCGCCACCATGGGATCCACACGCAGCGTGCGGCGCGCCGGCAAAAAGCAGGCAATCAAAGCCGAGACCGATAGCAGCAGCGCTCCTACCACGTAAGTTAGCGCATCGCTGGGGCGGACGGCAAAGAGCAAAGTGGAGAGGAGTGGCGTCAGCAGAAGTGACAAAACAAATCCAATCGAAATGCCCAGTGCGACCGGAAACATGCTTTGACGCACGACAAGTGCAAAAAGCTGGTTCGATTCGGCGCCAAGCGCGGTGCGGATGCCCAACTCGCTAGTGCGCTGGACCACCGAATACATGGTCACGGCGTAGATCCCTGTGCAGGCGAGCAATAGGGCAATGCCTGCCATAACCCCGGCGAGCAAGGTCACGAAACGAGTTTGTTTCAGAGCCGATTCCACGTACTCGGTCATGAGCACCAGGTGATAAATGGGCAGATCCTTATCGAGTGCGGCGACTTGCTGGCGAATGAGTGGCACAAGCGTCTGTGAGTTCAGCTTGGACTTCAGGGTGACGGCCATATGTGTGCGAATGGCGAGAGGATACAAGAGGTAGATCTGGCCGCGAACTTTGTCGGTCAGGGTGTGATACTGCGAGTGCTTGACCACACCGATGACCTGCGCCGTGTCGCGTTCAAAGTTACCGTGAGGGTCGCCGCTCTCAATGTTAAGTCGCTTGCCAACGGCTTGCTGGCCCGGCCAAGCCTGCTCGGCGACGGTATCGTCGATGATGACGAGATGGAAATTTTGCTCAACATCGTGTTCGTCGAAGTCCCGGCCGCTCAACAACGTGACGCCCATACTCTCGAAGTAACCTGGAAGTATCGAACGGTGGTCCGCCATGATGGTGTTCTGTTGATCTCTTGGAGCGCCCTCCGGCCAGAAAAAGCTGTACCAGTTCGGAAGAGTATCGTCGAATGGCAGGTGGGAAACAATGCCGACGGCTTCAACGCCCGGCAGGCCCGCAAGATTATCCTTCAGGCGGCGAAGAAATTGCACGGCCTCCGCGCTGTTGTTGTACTTCTCCCACGGTACTGACACTCGAAACGTAAGAACGTTGGCAGGCACAAAACCGGGATTGACCTGCAGCAGTTTTCGAAAGGTTTGAAGCATCAAGCCCGCGCCAATCAGGAGAATGAAGCCAAGGGCAACCTCTGCACTCACCAGCACATGGCGGTGCCGCCGGCTGGCCGGACTGCTGGTTTGCCGGACCTCCTTCAAGGACCGCGCCAGATCGATCTCTCCGGCGCCAAGAGCGGGGGCCAGACCAAAGAGCAAACCTCCGACAATCGCAACGGCAAAGGTGAATGCGAATACCGGGGCATCCATTTGAATGCTAGGCAAGCGTTCCATCTCCTTCGGCTGCATGGCCAAAAGCAACCGTAACGCGCCCCATCCAAAGCTGATCGCCGCGGCAGCGCCGCAGCAGAACAACAAGACACTTTCCGTGAGCAATTGACGAATCAGCCGGCCGCGCCCAGCGCCCATTGCCGTTCGCAATGTGATTTCGCGAGTGCGTTCATTCGCCCGCGAGAGCAAGAGATTGGCTACGTTGGCGCAAGCAATCAGGAGTACCAGCCCTGTCCCGCCGAAAAGTGCCAGCAGGGCAGGACGGATGTTTCGCACCAGGTCTCCGTGGAGGGGAACGACTTGAAGGGCGAGGGGAGGCTCAACAAAGGTGGTGAATTGGGAACGGAGATACCGAGCGATGGTCTCGATTTCCTGCTGCGCCTGAGGAATGGTGACGCCACCGCGAAGACGTCCGACGACGCGCAGATAACTCTGATCCGGGGGATCGCTGGCCAGATCGGATCGGAAGGGAACAAACACGTCCATTTCCGGCGGAACACTGGAACCCTCGGGGAAAATGATCTTGAATCCCGGTGGCATGACTCCGACGATTGTGGTGGGTTGGCCGTTGAGGCGCACGGCCCGGCCGATCAGGCGGGGGTCAGCACCATAGCGGCGCCGCCAAAGGCCATCGCTGAGGATCGCCACGAAAGGCGCACCGGGTCCTTCCTCACCGGGAACGAACAAACGTCCCAACTGGGGACTCCTGCCAAGAATGCCGAGGAAGTTGGCCGTCACCATGCCGAGCTTGACCTGCTCGGGTTCGCCTGCACCCGTCAATGCACCGCTCTGCGCCCAGATTCCGCCCAAGTCCTCAAACAAGCGGCTGCGTTCGCGGATGGTCATAAGTTCCGGCCCGGAGGCGGGCGCGCGTCCTTCGTTGCCATAAATCGACCAGACGATGGCGAGCCGATCTGCTTTGGAAAACGGCAACTGCTGAAGCAGGACGGAATGAACGACCGTGAAGATGGCGGTATTTGCGCCGATGCCAAGCGCGAGAGTGGCGACCGCGACGAGAGTGAATCCGGGACGCTTTGAGAGCATACGGAAGGCGAAGCGAACATCCTCGAACAAGCTGTCGATCCAAGTTAAGCCGCGCCCTTGGCGATAGCGTTGTTTGGTTTGCTCGACTCCGCCGAATTCGCGGCGCGCGGCGTGGGTTGCTTCCTTGGGGTTCATGCCGCGACGAATATTTTCCTCGGTAAGAAGGTCGAGGTGGGTTTGCAGCTCAGAATTCAGGTCCTGCTCAAGCCGCCGCTTGCGGAATACGTTCCAAAAGCGTGTTAGTAGGTTTCCCAAGCGAAACATTCTTTGCTCTCCTCTCACTCATAACGCAGGGCGATCATTGGATCCACGTGCATGGCCCGTCGCGCTGGAATCCAGGCGGCAAAGAATGCCACCGCGAGTAAAACAAACAAAGCCGAACCGAGAAGGAACGGATCGTGCGCGCGAACCTCGAAAAGCAGAGACTCCAAGAAACGTGAGCAGAGCCAGGCTCCCAGAATACCGAGCACGGCGCCAGCAACCGTCCAGCGCGCCATGTTCGAAAAAACCATCCTCAGAACGCTCTTGGGCGTGGCGCCGAGCGCAATTCGAATGCCGATTTCCCGAGTTTGCTCGGCGACCAAGAACCCCACAACACCGTAGATGCCGATCCCCGCAAGCAGGACACCCATGCCGGCGAACATAGACAGCAGGACCGCAGTGAATCGCGGCCGCTGCGCCAACCTGCCGACTCGCATGGTCATGCCCTCGATGGTCACCGGAACTGTCGGATCAATGGCCGCGGTTTCCGAACGAATCCACTTCGCGACGGCATCGGGATGGATCGCACTCTGAACGATCAAATGCGCGGAGCGGAAGTAGCCCTCGGTCTCCTTTTTCCACGGAATGTAAAACTCGGGATCGGCGGGCGCGGCCAGCCCGTTGTTCTTTACGTCTCCAGCAATCCCAATGACGGTTCGCCAATCATTCTGTGAGCCAAAGCGAAATGACTTCCCTAGCGGCTCTTCTCCGTTGGAGAAGAGCTTTTTCGCCAGTGCTTCACTGAGTATCACAGGTCTTTCTGCAGGCAAACGATCCTCTTCGCGAAAGCTGCGGCCACGCAGAATCGGGATGCCCAGCGCAGGAAAATAGCCAGGAGTGACGTAACGATAGCTGATCATTCCACCCGTGCCCGTACTGAATTTCGTGTGCCCGGGAATTTCGATGGCCGACAAAAAAGTAGCCTGCGTGCCACCAGAGGGGGGCAGCGTGTCACTCAAGGCCAACGAGGTGACGCCCGGCATTTGTTTCAGCCGGGCTTCGACCTGGCTGAAAAAGGCCAGCTGTCTTGCGGGGTCAGCATACCGGTATTCGGCGAGATCGATTCCCGCGGTGGTGATACTTCTCGTGTCCATGCCAAGTGCAACGGTTTCGAGCTTCCAGAGGCTGCGCAGCAGCAGGCCAGCTCCGGCGAGAAGAATCAGCGAAACTGCAATTTGCACGGTGACCAGTAACTGGCGAAGCAGGCCCCGCGACATCCGATGGTTCTCCTTGCCGGTGAGCAACTCGGGTGCAGGTCGACGTAGCGCCGAAGCTAGCCCGAAGAGAATGCCTGACAAGATTGATACCCCAAGGGCAAAGAGCAGCACGCGAACGTCGATGGCGGCCTGTTCCAGCCGTGGAATCCCTTCCGGTGCAATGGAAACAAAGAGGCGGAGCAAGAGTTGGGCGAACCAGCAACCCGCGAGTCCACCCAGCACTCCCAGGAGCAAGCTTTCTGTGAGTGCCTGGCGGACCAGGCGCCCGCGCGAAGCACCAATGGCGGTGCGCACGGCCAACTCCCGCATGCGGCTGGTAGCCCGTGCGAGCAGCAGATTTGCGACGTTGGTACACGCGACAAGCAGCACCGCCAGAACCGCGCCCAAAAGGACCCACGAGGCGACGCGGGCGTCTTGTATCTGCCGATCGCGCAGCGAGCGTACGCGAAATGACACCTCGTGACGAAACTGTGGCGGAACGTAATTCAGGGACTGCCGGAAGAGCGGCTCCATCGCGGCCGCTGCTTGCTGGATGGTTATGCCTGGTTTGAGCCGCGCGAAGACCCTCAAAATGACTTGCCGGGCATGGGGCCCGCGATCGGTGGATCCATCGAGTGCGGCCGGAACAAGAATGTCATCCCGGTCTAGGTTTGGCATTTCGAATTGTGCCGGAAGAACACCGACAACGACCGTCGGCCGCCCGTCGAGAGAAATGGTGCGTCCGGGAAGATTGCGATCACTGGCGAAGCGCGAACGCCACAGTCCGTAAGTAATCAGCGCGACATGCGGCGCGTTCGGCCGGTCTTCATCGCTCGTGAAATTCCGGCCAAGGAAAGGTGCAATGCCGAACGTCGGCAGGAATGTAGATTCGACCAGGGCACACTTCAACCGGACGGGGTTCTGCTCGGTGAGATCGCAATCCGCCCCGCCCGGGACAAATGAGGTTACCGACTCAAAGGGAGTCTGCGCTTTGCGCCAGTCGACGTAGTCCGGACCGAGAACGAATTCATTCGCTTCGAAGGGCGCCTTATCGCCAAAGCTGACCAGCCGATGGTCTTGGGGATAGGGCAGGCTGCGGAAAAGAATGCGGTCGACGACACTGAAGACCGCCGTGGTAGACCCGATCCCCAGGGCGAGAGTGAGAATCGCGACCAGCGCGAACCCCGGGCGTTTCCCCAGCCCGCGGAGAGCAAATCGCAAGTCTTGCAGCCCCGCGTCGAGAATTTGGACGCTGCGTTGTTCGCGGTACAGTTCCTTGGCTTGTTCGAAGCCGCCGAATTCGCGCCGCGCGGCATAGCGTGCTTCCACAGCACTCATGCCGCGACGAATCCTTTCCTCCGTGAGCATCTCCAGATGCGCCCGAAGTTCGGCGTCGAGGTCTCCGTCCAGATGTCGCTTGCGGAATAGACTGCCTAAACGCGCGCCGAGAAGGCGGAGCCATTCCATCTCAGGCTCCTTCCGTACCGCCGAGAAGGCGCGCCATGAGCGCGGTCATGCGCTCCCAACTCTCCGTCTCTCGGAGTAACTGCTTGCGCCCGGCGCGCGTGAGCGAGTAAAACTTCGCTTTGCGGTTATTTTCCGAAGCACCCCATCTTGAAGAAATCCAGCCGCGTTGCTCGAGCCGTAGCAAAGCAGGGTAGAGCGTGCCCTGGTTCAGCTTGAGCAGATCCTCGGAAACCTGCTGGATGCGCTGAGCGATGCCGTAGCCGTGAAGCGGGCCCATGGCATGAAGGGTTTCGAGAACAATTAGGTCGAGCGTGCCTTGCAAAACTTCTCCGCGCGGAGGAGCCATGTTTTCTCCTTTAGGCAAGCAACAGGAGCATAGGCTTCTTCCTGTTGAATGTCAACAGGAACCACTTTTTCCGGAAGGCGGCAAGTCTCGAAATGGAGCCGCTAGGCCGAGCATGACTCGCAGTTCTCTTCTCGCGCTGGACACCGTGTTCCTAAAGAAGACAAGTTGACCCCGGGGCGTGCCGGGGCCTAGGATGGCCGGGCAAATTCTGTGCCTGCTCTAGAGTCAGGGGAGCGCTCCATGCGTCCATACTTGCGGTCTGTTTTGCTTCTAGCCGGTTTCTGTCTTTCTTCGACGGCGGCTCCACTCGTGTTTGCCCCATCGAGCGTTGCACAAGGTCTCGCCAGCAGCGACCTTTCGCGCTTGCGCTCCGTTGGCAGTGTCGAGCTGTCACCGGAGGGTCGGCGCATTGCCTATACCGTGATCATGCGCGATCGGCCCGGCCGCCCATACGGCCAACTTTGGCTCATGGACGTGGCCACCCAGAAATCCGTCCGCGTGGGTGGCGAAAAAGACTCCGGCGGCGGTCCGCTGTGGTCGCCCGACGGCGAATGGTTGGCCTTCGAGGGGCAACAGGGTGAAAAGGGCGGACTGTTTCTAGCGCGGCCGGATGGCTCTGAGGTCACCTTTCTCGCGTCGCTGAACGGCACCAACAGCCCGCTGCCGGGCACCGGCAACGATGTGACCTGGTCGCCTGACGGCAAACAGCTCGCGTTTGTCTCCTCGACTCCCGGCCTGGAAGCAGCAGAAGCCACCGGCGATCCGATGGTGATTACCCGGTACCTGTATAAACCCGACGCTGGTGAAGGAATGACGCACTTCAATGACAATCAGCGGCTGCACATATTTGTTGTGGAGGTGTCCACGGCGCAGGTGCGGCAGTTGACGCAAGGTAATTTCGACGAGCATTCGATTGACTGGTCGCCCGACGGCAAAGAGATTCTCTTCGCTTCCAATCGCGAGGCGAATCAGGATGAGTTTTTCAACTACGACATTTTTGCTTTGAAGGTTTCGGACAACAGTATTCGCCGGCTGACCGCCACGGAATACAGCGAGTACGAACCGCGGTGGTCACCGGACGGCAAGCGCATCGTCTTTCGCGGCACCCGCCGCGGACTAACCGACCGCGAGACGACCATGGAAGACACGCACGTTTGGGTGATGAATGCCAACGGCAGCGATCGCCGCGAAATCGGCGCAGTCCTGGATAACCGCCAAGGTGTGCCGCGGTGGGCGCCGGACGGCAGCGCCGTCTATTTCACCCTCCAGGAGCGCGGGAGCAACCACCTGGTGCGGTTGCCAATCTCGGGCGGCAAGCCGGAATATGTAGTGAAAGACACGGGGGGCGTTGGCGGCTGGTCCGTGGGGAGGGACGGTGCGCTGGCGTACAGTTTCGCGTCGCGACAAGACGCAGCGGAACTCCATTTCAAAGCGGGCAGCGGCGCGCCGCGCAAGCTAACGGACTTGAATGCGCCACTCTTTGCGGGAAAACAAATCGCCGAAGTCGAGTCATTCACTTTCATCAGCAACGACAACAAGTTCGAAGTCGAGGCCTTTCTCACCAAGCCGCTGGGGATGACCGCCACATCGAAGCATCCTCTCATCGTCAATATTCACGGCGGGCCGCACGGGCAAAATGGTCCGGCATTCAATTTTAAGAACCAGGTCTACGCAGCACGAGGCTGGGCCACGCTGCAGGTGAACTATCGCGGCTCCACGGGCTATGGACAAAAATTTGCCGACGCCGTCTTCGGCGACCAGGACGGAAACGAAGGGCAGGATGTTCTCTACGCAGTGAGTGCGGCGGTGCGCCGCTACCTATGGATCGATCGCGAGCGCCTGGGCATCGAGGGCGTGAGCTACGGCGGTCAACTGACCGACTGGCTCATCACCCAAACGAATGAATTCAAGGCTGCGATTCCCATCGCCGGGATCGCCAACCTCATCAGTTACAACTACATGACCTACTACAACCAGTATGAAGAAATGGAATTCGGCCAGTTCCTGCATCAGGGCAGCCTGATGGACGTCGCATGGGAACGCTCCGCGCTAAAGCATGTCGCGGCCGCGCACACACCCACAATGTTGATGCACGGCGAAAATGACAACGACGTACCCATCGCCGAAGCCGAGCAGTTCTTCATCGCCTTGAAAGACGTGGGCACGGAGGCAATTTTCGTGCGCTACCCGCGCGAAGGCCACGGCCTCGCCGAAACCAAGCACGTAATCGATTCCACCGATCGCTCGATCGCCTGGTATGAGAAGCATTTCCCCAAGCTCGGCGCAGAAGGCGTCACCAACATCCAGCCCTAGCGGCCCGAGCATCTGTCATTGCAACCGGAGTCGCGACGCGTTTTTTGACGAAGTGGAGGAATGGCTTAACTACCATCGTTGGGCTAGGGCCGCGTTCAAAGCGAACGGAGAATTAAGCCTTCGCTTCAGTTCCCGCGGTCGCCACGGCAGCCACTTCCTCGCGTCCCGCGCGCTTAATGCGGGCGGCTTTACCCTTCAGATCGCGCAGGTAATACAGCCGTGCCCGGCGAACTTTACCTTTGCCGACGACTTCAATCGAGCTGATCGTGGGCGAGTGCAGCGGGAAAATGCGTTCGATGCCCACGCCAAAACTGACCCGGCGCACCGTAAAGGTGGCGCTGGACGCCCGGCCCTTCTTGGAGATCACCACACCCTCGAATGCCTGGAGGCGCTCCTTCACCTTCTCGCCTTCGCCTTCCTGCAGGCGCACGTTGACGCGTACGGTATCGCCCGCGCGGAACTCGGGCAGGTCTTTGCGCAATTGCGCTTCATGTAGTTTACGAATTACCGGATTCATGTTCCTGTTTCCTCTTAGACCCACTCAGGCGGGGCCAGCTCTTCAGAGACAATCAATAATTATAGACAAATCGTCACATTTTGCCTACAGGATTCAACTCGCGGTAGCGACTCAGTTTCACCGCCGTAGAGAGTGCATTCGGGTCTGAAATTGACTACGCAATGCTTGTCAAGGTGTAGGAAGGCGATTCTTCAAGCGAGACTCGCTACCGTCCGGGAGAGTGCATCAGCTGCCAGAGCGTAGCGATTGCTGGGCGTCCAGACGTGAAACACATCTCCACGAACTACGTCGAACGCCAGAACCTCACAATGCCAATGAATATGCGGCGCTTCACTCGGCTCACCAATGCGTTCTCGAAGAAAGTTGAGAATCACGTGGCGGGTGTGGCGCTGCACTATAGGTATTGTAACTTTTGCCGGATTCACCAGACTTTACGGGTGACACCTGTGATGGAAGCAGGAATTGCGGATCATCTTTGGTCCCTATTATAGAAGAAATAGTGGCACTCTTATACCAGATCAAAGCTGTGTCTGGGAACCCCATGGCAGCACTGCTTCCCGCGGCTGGCACGGTAAGTACCGTGGAGCGTGGCAAACTTCCGCCACCGGGGACCTTCGCGATGCTGTGGGGCGCGGATGGCAATCAACTGGTCGTCTGGCTGATGGAAGAGAACGATTCGCGGCTGTCCTGGGTCAAGGTGATCCACAGCGAAAGCACCGACTGACTTTCCCGTCCTCGGCCCTGTGCCTAGGCCAGAAGGGAAACGTCCTCGGCGATCACACCATCGCCGATGTAGAGGTCTGCTTGCGAATCACAGTTTCTGCAAACCGCTCCATCTCCTCGAGTTGCGGGCTGAATTGCAGTAGAACAAGGTCAACACCCGCGGCTGCGAATTGGGCCAGACGCTCGGCCACGTGTTCGGGTGTGCCGACCAGCCCGGACCGCAGGCCGCGATTCGAAACCGAATAGTCTTCCAACGAAACGCGCTGCTCCAGTTGTGTTCCGGCAAGCCATTGCTGGTAATTCGCATATCCGGCTGCTGATTGCTGCACATCTGTGATGCGCCGCAGCTCATCCTGCGCTTGGCGCTCCGTTTCACGGACAATCGCATATCCGGCAACGCCAAACTTGAGCGGCGGCAAATTGTGTTGCGCGCGGCGTTCTCGCAGATCCGCGATTTTCTCGCCGACGCGCTCCGGCGGATCGCCGTGCATTAGATAGGCATCGCACTTCTCGGCGATCAGCTCTTTTGCCGCCGCCGATTCGCCGCCGGCGTAAAGTGTTGGCCGCGGCTTCGCAACCGGTTTCGGCTCAAGAACGTTGTCTTCCACCCGGTAATACTTCCCGGAATATGAAAAATGGTCCTGCTTCCATACCCCATCCAGAACGTCGAGCCATTCACTGGTGCGCGCGTAGCGGTCGTCGTGCTGTTCGAACGCGACCCCGTACTTGCGCGCTTCGTCCGCCCACCAAGAAGAGACCACGTTCAGCGTTAGCCGGCCATTGCTGATCTGATCGATCGTGGCCGCCTGCTTTGCCAGCAACGCCGGAAGATGAAAAGTCGGCCTGACCGCCACCATCAATTCGATTCGTTCGGTCACCGCGGCCAGCGCTGCCGCCGTGGACCACGCATCCAGCGATGGCGCTTCGACGCCCTTGATGTCGTTGAGGTTAAGCTCGGCGATCAGCGTCAGGTCGAAGCCAATCTGCTCGCTCCGTTCGGCGAGTCGCCTCACGTACGCCCAGCTTACTTCCATGTTTTCGTTTTCCACGTTGCGCAGCCAGCCGCCGAAAACGGGTAGCCAGTAGCCGTATCTCATTGCGGGCCTCCGCTTGCCACAACGCGCTCGCTCCGACCCGCCTCGTGACGCTGCGCCTCGGCGATGAGGAAGTCCGTGAGCCGTGAATAGGGATTGAAGCCAATGACGCGCACTGGATCGGCCACGAAATTGGAAAGTGCATTCACGTCGTAATAGAGTTGCCGCCCGGTGCGGTCGTCAATCACGTACTCGATCCCGCCAACCTCGACGCCAGCGAGTTCCACGATCCGTTCGACGTCTTCAATCACCCGCCGCGGCGGCTCGTAACCTTCCACTTTCATCCCGCTCTTCGGCGCGTCCACCGGGCAAGCGATGCGGGTCAGCTCTTCCCCTCGCGTGTTCTGACAAATATCCGCCGGGCACAGGTTGTAGCTGTCGCCGGTGATATGAATCTGGATGGCGTAGAGAAATTTCCCGTCAAGAACCTCCACGCGCGTAATGATCCCCTCGCGCGCCGTAAACGCCTCCTGGACGAGCGCCGTCGAATCAATACCAAAGTAAAGGCGATTCGCCTCTACCGCGCTACGCAGTTCGTTCGGCGAATTGAAGCGCTCGATTCCTGCGCCGCTTCCGCCAATGTTCGGTTTGATCACCACGGGATAGCCGATGGCCGCCGCCGCCGCAAGCGCCTGTGACGGATGATTGATGACCAGCGCCTTCGGATACGGCAGCCCCAGCTTTTCCAGATTGCTGAGTTGCAACGCTTTCGAAATCTCGTGGCTAAAGCAGCGATAGCCGTTCACTACGCGCAAGCCTTTACCTTCGAGGTGCGCAAGATAGTGGAGCGTATAGAAAATTCCGTGCCCCAGTCCCCGCTGCCAAGCCGAGGGACTCATGCGATTAAAGAGCAGAGAATATTCTTGTTCCGGCGAAGCCACATCGTAGTTATGGTGCCGCGCATCAATCTTCAGCCAAGGCACGCCGCGTTCATCGAGTTGCTGAAACAGCGGTCGGAACCAGTCCGGATGCTCATAGTAAATGGCGATGGGCTTTTCCAATCCGTAGTCGATTCCATTTGTCTTGTCGCTCATGAAGCCTCGTACTGAGTGCTTACCCTTGGAGCCGCCTTGAGAGCACATGGAGTCTTGCAGCCGTTAAATGAGTTGTCAGCAACTAAATGAGGACCTCAAGAAGTTCCATTTTATTCCTCCGGCAGCAGATCGGGGCGATTGCGGCGGGTTTTTTCGATCGCGGCGCCGCGCCTCCATTTCGCCACTTCCGCGTGGTTCCCCCCGATGAGAATCTCCGGCACGGCCCAACCTCGGTACTCCGCTGGCCGCGTGTAGTGCGGAAAATCCAAAAGACCGTGACGAGCGACTCGTGAGGGGTGACTCGCGCGACCCACTGGATGACGCGCCTTGGATTCTGAACGAGCGGTCCCGCTGAACGATTCATTCTGCGAGGAAGCTTCGTTTCCCAGGGCACCCGGCAGCAGCCGCGTGACCGCATCAACAACAAGCACAGCGGGAAGCTCCCCACCGCTCAGTACGAAGTCGCCAATCGAGATTTCCTCTGTCGCCAAATGCTCGGCCACGCGTTCGTCGACGCCTTCGTAACGCCCGCAAACAAAAATGATCCGCTCCAATTGCGCGTAACGCCGCGCCGTTTCCTGACGGAAAAGTTTTCCTGCGGCAGACATCAGCACGATGGCCGTCTTCGGATCAGCCGCGCTTGGCTTCGACGCTTCGCCCGCGCTGCATCCGAGAAGAGACTCTACCGCTTCAAACAGCGGCTCCGGCTTTAGCACCATGCCCTCGCCACCCCCGAACGGCCGGTCGTCCACGGTACGGTGACGATCCTTCGTGAACACCCGCAGATCCTGCACATTTACCTCGACCAGGCCCGTTTCTCTCGCCCGCCGAAGTATTCCGTGATCGAACGGCCCGGCGAAAAATTCCGGGAAAATGGTAAGGAGATCGAAGCGCATGTCCGCCAGTGTAACCAATTGAAAGTCGGGCCGCCATTCCTGGCTCTTTTCTTGCCCGCGCCGTGAAGGCTGATCGAACGTCGTCGGAACTTTCCTCTTCCCCGCCGTTGGCCCCTTTTCTGTCCTCTTGGACAGCTTGCCAGCCCCCTCTGTTCCATTTAACCTCTTGCTACACAAGCAGTTGTCTCCAGCCTGAGGACCAAAGAGCCGGGGGACCCTAAATGCCCGCACTTGCACTTACCGAGGGGCCAATCTTATGACCTTGGCCGCTCGCGCAACCCGCTTTTCATTGCTGTTGTCCTCGACCGTTCTCCTTCCATGGCTAGCGGGCTGTGGCGCCGATGTGGGCTCTAGGGGAGGCGGATCCGCGCCGGCGACACCCACAGGGCTTGCTGTGGCTGCCGGCAATAGGCAGGTGAATCTGACCTGGAACGTGAGTTCCGGCGCGACGGGCTACTACGTCAAGCGGTCCAGCACCAGCGGAAGCGAGACGCAAATCGGAACGCAGTCGACGACCGGCTACACGGATAACGCTATAACAAATGGAACGAACTATTATTACGTCGTTTCTGCCTACAACTCCTACGGCCAGAGCGCGAATTCCGCCGAAGTCAGCGTCACGCCCATAGCGCCCCCGCCCCCCGCCGCCCCAACCGGCCTCGCGGCTATCGCCGGTAATATGCAAGTAGCGCTCACCTGGACCGCAAGCTCCGACGCGACAAGCTACCACGTCAGGCGCTCCACGACCAATGGCGGCGGCTACGCGCAAATCGGCGCTCCCACAACCACGAATTTCGCTGACTCTGGCCTGACAAACGGCACAACCTACTATTACGTTGTCACCGCAGTGAACACCGCGGGCGAAAGCGGCAATTCCAATCAGGGCAGCGCAACTCCCGCCAACGCGACCGCCGACGTCACGATTACCATCGATCCCACCAAGACCAAGCCCATCTCCCCGTACATCTACGGCAGCAATTTTTATTCCGGCAATCCCGGCGCTTCGCCGTTGCTTACCTTCGACCGCGCGGGAGGGAACCGCTGGACCGCTTACAACTGGGAGACAAATGCCTCCAATGCCGGCAGCGACTACCTCTATAACAACGACAACTATCTGAGCGGCAGCAACGTCGCAGCCGAAGCGGTTCGCAGTTTCATCGCGGCGGATCAGGGCCTAGGTCTGGCAAGCCTGGTGACTGTGCAACTTCAGGGTCTGGTTTCTGCTGACGAGAATGGGCCAGTCAGCGTCGCCAATCCGCCAGATATGACACGCTTCAAGACCGTCCTCGACAAAAAGGGTTCCGCCTTCACCGTCACCCCTCCCACCACCGACGCCAATGTCTACTTGGACGAGTTCGTCTGGGCCCTGGACCAGAAGCTCCCGGGAATTTTCGGTGCGAGCCCCTCGCACCCAACCTTCCTCAGCCTCGACAACGAGCCAGAGCTCTGGAACTCCACGCACTTGGAAGTGCAGGGACCCAACCCGGTCACATCCGACAACTACATCACCAAAACCATCAATCTTTCAAAAGCCCTGAAGGATCAATTTCCAAATGTGCTGATCTTCGGCCCGGTGCACTACGGATTCCAGGGGATCTACAATTGGCAAGGGGAGCTGAGCGCCACGCCCAGCGGCGCAAACTGGTTTCCGGATAAATACCTTCAAGCCCTGAAAACCGCTTCCACCACCTACGGGAAGCCCCTGGTGGATGTCTACGACTTCCATTGGTACGCAGAAGTCTACGACTCCAGCGGAACCAGGATCCTCAATCTCAATGGCATGGCCCTGACCGACGCCCAGGTCCAGTTAATCGTGCAAAGTCCTCGCGACCTGTGGGATCCCACATTTCACGACGACAACAACAGCAACCCCTGGATATACAACGAACTTGGCCAAACTCCGATCAACATCCTGGGTCGCCTCCAAGCCAAGATCAACGCTGAATTCTCCGGGATGAGGATCGCCATCACCGAGTACGAAAACGGCGGCTGGAATCACATCGCAGGAACCATCGCCCAGGCAGATAACCTCGGCATCTTCGGCAGCCAGGGCGTCTTTGCGGCCAATTTCTGGCCACCTAACGGCACGTATTCCTATGCCCTTGCAGGCTTCCGCGCGTTCCGCGGCTTCGACGGCGCAGGCGCGAGCTTCGGCGATACCTCGCTCCAGGCGGCCTCCAGCAATGTCGAAAACGTGGTTGTTTACGCAAGCCTGGACAGCAAGACGCCCGGCCGAGTCGTCTTCGTCGCCATCAATCGCTCCAACGCCGCCAAAGTTACTGCCATCAACGGCCAAGCTCTCTCCGGCACGGCACATCTCTACCAAATGACGGCGGCTTCCGCCGCGGGACAGACCGTCGTCCAGCCCGTGTCTATGGGAGCGATGGCCGTAAGCGGCTCGTCGTTGACCATCACGCTTCCGGCCTACAGCGTCACTACCATCGATATCCGATAGAGCCGGTCTTCGACTGGCGGGTGTGCCTCTCGATCACTGCGCTTTGAGTCGCGGCACCGGCCGGCAATACTTTTCGTATTGCTCGCCGAATTTCCGCCTCCGCGCCTGCTCCTCGAAAAACAACACGAACAAGTTCACACCCACAATAAAAACCACCACCAATTCCACCGGCGCCACGGAATGAAATACCGAGCATCATAAACGCGACGCTCCGGATTCCGAAGGGCTCTTCCACAACCAGTTTCTTCCCTGGATCCAATGGCAGCGGCGTTCCGTTGCCGCGCGGTGCGAGGCCCCAGAAGGCGCAGGCGAAGCGCAGGGAGATTCCTGCGGCGGCGAGAAGCCCGCCCGCAGGGCGCGCTCCGCACACATCCGGCCGCACCCCGCAAGGCAGCAGCCGGTAGGGCACCATCACGGTCCAAAAACCCGGGAGGAAAACAGTGAAGATCAGGGTTCGAACGACGGGAGGCATTACAACGGGCGTACACCTATCGCGCTATTCGCGGTTTAGGTCGCGAAGGCCATCAGGCAGAATCACATCGATCCGCCGTGCCTTTGTTTCGATTTTCGTGCAGATATCCACGGCTAGCGGAATCAGAATCTCACCGCCAGATGTTTCCACTTCCAGAAGCGGCGTCCCGGAAATCTCTTCCCCGGGAAACTGCACATCGCGCACAGTCCCCAGCAGAGACGGGGCTTCGCCCTGAGAACACGGCGACGAGGCAACAACCGGCGGCAATGCGGGATTCTCAAACACGGAGCACCCGATGAGGTCGGAGACGAAATACTGTCCCGCGGGCAGGGTCACGCGTTGTTCGAACGGAAGCAGCACATCGAGCCCGCGAAATTTTTCGGCTTCCGAGATGGAATCAACGCCTGCAAAATGAAAAACGGCCTGCCCGCGATGATTCTGGCTCAGCCAGCAGGATTTCAGCGATATGCGGCGCGGCTCATTCCTGCCATCGGCATGTCCGGCAAAAACTTCCCGCAATCCTGTGAGGCGCTCGGGAAAATCAGTGAGGATTTCAGCAGCGACTTCGCCCTTATTGCCGCGCGCTCGAAGGATGCGCGCAACCAGGACCCAGCGTGGAGTTTCAGGGCTCAATGGGAAGTACGACGGCTGAACGGTCAATGAAAGCCCGACCGCCAAGCGGTCAATCTTCAAGAATTTCCAGCGTGAAGCGCTTGCGCAGCTTCATCCCCGACGCGCCGAGCAACGTTCGAATCGCTTTGGCCGTACGCCCCTGCCGCCCGATCACTTTTCCCAGATCCTCGGGATGCACCCGCAGCTCCAGCACGGTAACTTGCGACCCTTCGACGGACTTCACCTGCACGTCCTCGGGATGGTCCACGAGGGCCCTGGCAATAGCTTCGACCAATTCCTTCATAGCGTACCTGGGAATGGCGCCCCCGGCGAAGCCGGGTACGCGCAAATTTAGGAAGGCGCTCTAGACTAAGCGATCTTCTGCTGACGAAGGAAGCTGCGCACGGTATCGCTAGGCTGTGCGCCCAGTCCCATCCAATACGCGATGCGGTCTCGATCGAGCTTGATCTCTGCCGGCTTCTTCAGCGGATCGTACGTGCCCACCGCTTCCTTCACGCGGCCGTCCCGCGGCCGGGTCCTCTCAATGACCACCACGCGGTAAAAGGGCTTCTTTTTCTTCCCAATCCTTGACAGACGAATCGTTAACACTAAGTCAGTCCTCCCTTCTTATTCTAGCCTGCTCGGGTGCCGTGCGGCAATCTAAGTCTGGAGCGCCAACGTGGGCCATCGAGACCGACGCAAGGCTTGGGAAACCAATCACGTCGCCCACCGCAAGGATGTTCGGCTGGGCCGCCCGGTAGTTCTCGTCTACCTTGATGCGTCCGCGGTCGTCCGATTCCAAGCCGGCAGCAGCCAGATTCAATCCATCCACATTCGTCGAGCGCAATGCGGGTCATAGCGGCGTATAGCGGACGAAAAGTCATACCGCACCCGCGTCACGGGCAGATGAGCGCGCCGCTGGAATGATATGCTGCCGTTCTATTGGAGGTGGTCCGCGTGTTTCGAATCGTTACGGGACTGTTGACCGTGGTGCCGCTCTTGTTGCTTTCGGCGATGCCCACGGAAGCCCAATCCTCGGACGTGGCGATGGGGAAAAAGATCGATGCGCTATTTTCCCACGTGACTTCTCCTGATGCGCCCGGGCTTGCGGTGCTGGTGCAGAAGAACGGCCTCACCGTTTTCGAACGCGGCTACGGCGTGCGCGAACTGCGTTCCAAAGCGAAGATCGACGCGCATACGAATTTCCGGCTCGCGTCTTTCACCAAGCAATTCACCGCGATGGCGGTCATGCTGCTCGTGCACGACGGAAAATTGCGTTATGACGAAACGCTCGCAGAAATCTTTCCCGAGTTTCCAGCGTACGGAAATACCATCACCGTTCGAAACCTGCTGAATCACACTTCCGGCTTGCCCGACTACGAAGACTTGATGGATGCAGAGGAAAAAGCGAAAGGCCCGATTTGGACGCCCGAAAAACAAATTCAGGACGCCGAGGTTTTGGAGCTGTTGAAAAAAGAAACAAACGGAAAGTTTGCGCCGGGGATAAGTTGGTCGTACAGCAATTCTGGTTACGTCGTGCTCGGTCTCATGGTCGCAAAAGTTTCAGAAACATCGTACCGCGAATTTCTTCGCGCGCGAATTGTTTCTCCGCTGAAAATGAATCGCACCGTGGTTTTTCAAAAAGGAATCAACGAAGTCAGGAATCGCGCCTTCGGGCACTCCAAAGAAAACGGCGCGCTGAAGGAGACCGACCAGAGCGCGACTTCCGCGACGCTCGGCGATGGCGGCATCTATTCCAATCTCGACGATCTCGCCAAGTGGGATGAGGCGCTGCGCAATCACGCCTTGCTCAGCGAAAAAGAATTTCAGCTGTCGCTAAGGCCGGTGAGGCTCAACGACGGCTCCGAGCCCCACTGGCCCAAGGAACCCAACGACGATAATTTGCATCCCGGCAAGCCCGTTTCATATGGTTTCGGCTGGTTCCTCGATCCGTATCAAGGGCGCCAGCGCATGTGGCATACTGGAAGCACGATGGGCTTCCGCACAGTGATTGAACGCTTCACTCCAGCCGACGGCTTGACCGTAATTATTCTATGCAATCGCACCGATCTCGAACCGGAGAAGCTGGCGCTGCAGGTTGCTGACATTTTTCTTTCTGCCCAGAACTGATTTGATCATGGCCCAAAAAATCCCCGCCCCCGGGCGAAATCAAATGCGCACCGGCTAAAGCCTCTGCTACTACGACAGGCCGGCGAATTTGCCGAGGCCTCTCATTTTGCTGCGGGCGGCCATGGCGCCGAATTGTTTCATCATGGTGCGCATTTGCAGGTACTGCTTTAGGACCGCGTTGACGTCCTGGACGGTGGTGCCGCTGCCTTTGGCAATGCGCTTGCGGCGTTTGCCGTCGATAACATTGTGATCGCGGCGCTCCTGGTTGGTCATGGAGTTGATGATGGCTTCGACGCGCGTGAGCTGGCCCTCGTCAACCTTGGCGTCCTTGGGGAGATTCTGGAGCGGCCCCATTTTCGGGAGCATATCGACGATTTTTTCAAGCGGACCCATCTTGCGGATCTGCTTGAGCTGATCCCGGAAATCTTCCAGCGTGAATTCTTCCTTGCGGAGCCGGCGCTCGAGATCGGCCGCGGCTTTTTTGTCGACGGTCTGTTCGACGCGTTCGATGAGCGACATGAGGTCGCCCATGCCGAGAACGCGAGAGACGATGCGCTCGGGATAAAATCCTTCGAGCGCGTCGTATTTCTCGCCGAGGCCGACGAACTTTACGGGCGCGCCGGTGACTTTGCCGATGCTCAGCGCGGCGCCACCACGGGCGTCACCGTCGAGCTTGGTGAGAATCACGCCGGTGAGGCCGAGGCGTTTGTGGAACTCGCCAGCGGAGCGCACGGCGTCCTGCCCGATCATGGAGTCGGCGATGAAGAGCATTTCGCTGGGCTGCAATTCCTTCTTCAGCATGCTCAGTTCGTTCATCAAATCATCGTCGATGTGCAGGCGGCCGGCGGTATCGACGAGGACGACATCGCTTGCGGAAAGTTTCGCTTCCTTGATGGCGCCTTTGACGATTTCGATCGGCTTGTCCGTGCCGGCGCCGGGCCAGATCGCGGTGCCAACGGCTTTCGCGACTTGAGCAAGCTGTTCGCGCGCGGCAGGGCGGTAGACGTCGGTGGAAACGACGAGCGGACGGTGGCCATGTTCCGAAAGCCATTTGGCAAGTTTTCCGGTCGTGGTGGTTTTGCCGGAGCCTTGCAGGCCAACGATCATCCAGACCGAAGGCGGGCGCGAAGCGAAGAGCGGCTTGGCGTGCTTGCCGAGCATAGCAGCGAGCTCGTCGCGAACGACTTTGACGACTTGCTGATCGGGTGAAAGTTGCAGCATGACTTCGCTGCCGATGGCTTTCGCGCGGATGTTGGCGAGGAGCTCATCGGCTACGCCGACGTTGACGTCGCCTTCAAGCAGCGCATCGCGAATTTCGGCCAGCGCAGTGTCCAGGTGCTCATCGGTGAGCTTGCCCTGGCCGCGCAGGTTCTTGAAGGTGCGTTGCAGCTTCTCTGTAAGGTTCTCAAACATGGTTCGTGCTAATGCCTCGCGAGTTGCTCCTCAAGAATAGCAGGGCGGAGCGGCAGTGGGTATGGCGTGGAAGCGTAGCTCTTTGGCCGGTGAAACAGCACCGCCAGGAGTGAGGCGATACTCCCCTTGCTTCGGATCATTAGGTTTATCTTTGGCATGGGCTCTCCGAAGTTGTCATCTTTCGACTGCATCGGTTGCTGACACTGGCTCTCTCGAGATGAATTCCGGCCGATTTAAGTACTACCTCTGACGCTTCCGAAGCGACCGCCGTTAAGCCGTGAACGTCAGAGAAACTTCACGAGCGCGTCAGTGGTTTCCTTGGGATTCTCCTCGAGGACCCAATGCCCGGTGTCCTTGAGCACAACGGCGGTCA
>Ga0209577_10000366_pt1 | contig 45986 bp, 36 predicted proteins | sample GraSoiAngelo_109_FD_185874 | JGI IMG/M metagenome (GOLD analysis project Ga0209577, IMG submission 185874) | Grasslands soil microbial communities from the Angelo Coastal Reserve, California, USA - 14_0903_12_20cm (SPAdes) (version 2) | ecosystem: Environmental > Terrestrial > Soil > Grasslands... | reverse complement strand
CAACAGCCGCCGCCGGCCGATCGCCGTGGCTGACGGTCGCTCGCGCGGAGGCTACGCGTCGCGGCACGAGCACTCTGCGTGGCGCGCGCGCGTGGCGGTTGAGCGGCTTGATCGGCGTGGATCCGGCGACGCAGACACAAACGGGGCGCGGAGACGCCAAGTGACGGCGTTCGTTGAAGTAGCTCATCGCGCAGAGAAATGCCGGACTGGGACCACAGCACCACCGGACCTGGTTCAGTTGGCCCATTTTCTTCCGTTCCCGGGCGCGGTCTCATAAGCGGTCGAGAGCAAACTCACAACGCGCGCAAGAGATCCGGATCTTCGGCGTGCGGCCGGAGAGTGTTCGTGACGATGAGCAGCAGCATCCCGGGTCTCGGCCCGAAATCTCGGCGTTCCATCCCGCTCCTCAGTTGGAGCCATAGGTTGGCGGCCTGATGGCGCTTATCCTGACCGTGGACGACGAGCCCGATGTCCTATTCTTGCTTCGCGTTATCTTCGAGCGAGCCGGTCATCGGGTAATGGAGGCTCCCCATGGGCAGGCGGCGTTGGAGGCGATCCAGGATCAGCGGCCGGACGTCATCGTGACCGATCTGATGATGCCGGTTATGGACGGACGCGAGCTTCTGGAGAACCTGAAGGCGGATCCGGATACGGCCTCGATCCCGGTCCTCATGCTCACGGCCAACCCGAACGGAGCGCTTGGAGCCGACGTCGTCATGCGCAAGCCATTCTCGAACACCGAGATCGTCGAGAGCGTCGAGGCGCTCGCGTCAGGATCGTGATGGAACGCCTGCGAACGGGCAACACGCAGCTCGACCGGATCCTCGGCGGTGGGATCCCGATGGGCTCGCTCGTCGTCCTTGCCGGCGCACCCGGCACGGGGAAGACGATCCTCGCACAGCAGGTCTGTTTCTCGAACGGAACACCCGAGAACCGTGCGATCTATTACACGACGCTTTCCGAACCGCACTCGAAGATGGTCCGGCATCTCGAAGGCTTCGACTTCTTCGACCGGAGCAAGCTCGGAGTAACCGTTGAGCTGAACCACTTGTCGACACTGGCCCAGGAGGGCGACCTTGCGACGGCCGTTGCCGAAGTCGTGCGGCATAGTTTCGACGTGTCACCGTCGGTCGTCGTCATCGACAGCACGAAGGCCTTGCACGAAGCGATGGAGCACGCCGAACACTTCCGCGCGATCGTGTACGACCTCGCGAGCAGGATCGCGCACACGAACTCGGTTTTGATCTTCGTCGGGGAGTACTCGCTGGCCGACGTTGCGACCGCACCCGAGTTCGCGGTGGCGGACTCGATCGTCTACATGTCGAACGAATCGGAAGGCGTGCTCGACCAGCGGCTGCTCCGCGTCTTGAAGCTGCGGGGATCCGACTACTTGTCGGGAACGCATACGTTCACGATCGAGCCGAAAGGCCTCGCGGTCTACCCACGACAGGAATCCAACATCGTGCGCTCGGCGCCGGCCGGGGAGAAGCGGGTTGCGACCGGTGTGCCCGGCCTGGACGAGATGCTCGGCGGGGGCATCCCCGAGACGAGCGTGACACTCGTCGCCGGCCCATCCGGCGGCGGGAAGACCGTGGTTGGGATGCACTTCGTCGCCGAGGGCCTCCGTCACGGGGACCGCTGCGTCTATGTCTCGCTGCAGGAGTCCGAGGCGCAGCTCGTCGCGAAGGCTCAGGCATTCGGCTGGAACTTCCGCGATGCGATCGAGAAGGGCACGCTCGTCGTGCGGCATTTCGAGCCGGTCGAGCTTTCGCTAGACAAAGTCGCGGTCGAGATCACCGAGCTCGTGGAGGGCGGCGCGCGCCGGGTCGTGATCGACAGCATGGGTGAGCTCGAGCACGCCGCCCACGGTGCCGCCCGATTCCCCGACTTCCTCTGGGCCCTGATGTCCGGATTGCGCACACGCGGCGCGACCGTGCTCGTGACCAGCGAGACCGCCGCGTTCTTCGGCCCCGCGTTCGAGCTGGCCCGTGGCCTATCCTTCGTTGTCGACAACGTCATCCTTCTCCGCTATACCGAACTGGAATCGGAGATAAGGCGCGCGCTGACGGTCGTCAAGATGCGTGAGAGCGACCATGTGAAGAGCCTGGTCGAGTTCGAGATAGGCGGGAAGGGCGCCTCCGTCAAGGGCAAGTTCACGGGCATGGCCGGCGTGTTGACCGGGACGCCGGTTCGAACCGAGGAAAAATTCCGTGAGTTCTTCAACCGATAACCCGCCGCCATCGCCGAAGCACCCAGGGTTGCTTGCACGGCTCATCGCGCTCATCACGGGGAAGAGCCCTGCGCCGGCGGGACAGACGGAAGAAGAGACGTCCACACGGTTCCAACGGTTCTTCGAAAAGACTTGATCCAGGAGATCTGAGATGCGGACGACCGCACTGGTTACCGGCTATATCGAAGCGGCTCTCTTCACGCTGCTCGGGGTCCGATGCGTCCTTTCGTGGCTTCGACAGCACGACCGCGCATCGGCCACGCTGGCCACCGCGACGGTGCTGTTCGGGCTCTCCTCGCTGATCGGTGCGATAACAACGACGCTCTACGATTCGACCAAAGGCGAGATCGCGCCGCGGGGGATCGGCATCGTCTCCAGCATCATCGGCTTGCTTGCGATCTACGGCTTCCTGCTCTTCCTCACGAACTTCATCCCGTTCCCGCAGTGGCTGAGCGCGTTGTTCGGTTTTGGAACGGTGTTCTGGATCGTGATGTCAATCATCGAACGGCCCGACATCACCTTCGACGCGAACTTCCACCGGGTCCCGATCCCGGGGGTGCACAACCCGATCCACTACATAACGTATCTCGGTGCGGTGCTCGCCTATTACGCGGTCGTCCTCGGGATCTTGTGGGTCGCCTTCTTCGTCAACGGCCTCCGGCTGGAGAGCCTGGCCCGGCTCCGCATGCTGCTGATCGCAGGCGGGTTCTTCCTGCTGTTCGTGGCGATTGGCTTGATCCCACGGATCCTGTTCGGGAAGCCGGACACGGGGACGAACAAGGCCATCATCACGACCGTCGAGTACCTGGCGATCATCTCGGCGCCTCTCCTCCTTGTGGGGTTCTCTCCGCCGAAGTGGCTGAGCGCGCGCTACAGCCCACCGGCCTCCGCCTAGGGGCCGTCCGACCTGCCCGTTTGATTCTGAGGGTTTTCATTGTTTTAATGGTGGAAACCACCTGCAGCCTGGGCGGAGTGTCTCTTCGGCCGGGCGCTCGCAGGGATCGAACAGGCATATCGGAGGGAGAACGGCTCGATGGCTATCGCGACCGATCAGCTCGAACGGCTCAACACGGGGACGGCAGAGGACGTCCTGTCCTGGGGTCTGGAGGAGTTCCACCCGCGGATGGCCATCTCGGCGGCCTTCCTGCCCGAGGATATGGTCGTCATCGACCTCGCCCACCGGATCAACCCCGACGTCCGCGTCTTCACGCTGGACACGGGTCGGCTCCCGCAGGAAACCTACGACCTTATCGACCAGGTCCGGGGGCGCTACGACATCAACATCCAGGTGATGTTCCCGGACGCGGCCGACGTGGAGGCCATGACGCGCAAGCACGGCCTGAACCTCTTCTACAAAGAGAAGTCGCTGCGGCTGCTGTGCTGCCACGTCCGCAAGGTGATCCCGCTCGAGCGCGCGCTGTCGGAGCTCGACGCGTGGGTGACCGGCCTGCGCGCAGGCCAGAACGTGACGCGCGCGGACATCGTTAAGGTCGAAGTTGATCACGCGCACGGCGACATCCTGAAGCTCAACCCGATCGCCGACTGGTCCAAAGACCAGGTGTGGGATTACATCCGTTCGAACAACGTGCCGTACTCGGCGCTCTACGACCAGGGCTATACGTCGGTCGGTTGCGCGCCGTGCACGCGACCGATCCAGCCGGGTGAGGACGATCGCGCTGGGCGCTGGTGGTGGGAGCCGGCGGAGGACAAGGAGTGCGGCCTCCATCATCAGTCGCCCTCGGAGCACTTCCAAGAGGAGCTCGCGTGGGTGAAGGCACAGCGGACGTAACGCCTGCGCCGCGGCGCGAGCGCGGCGCGCCGCGCACCCGCCCGGACAAGCGAGGACAGGGGCAGTGGGCGCTCGGCTACCACGAGCCGCTCAACCCCGCAGAGCGCACGAAGAGGGACGACGACGGTCTCAACGTGCGCGCGCGCATCGAGACGATCTACGCCAAGAACGGGTTCCGCTCCATCGACAAAGCGGATCTGCGTTCGCGGTTCCGCTGGTGGGGCCTGTACACGCAGCGCCGTAACGGCGTGCCGGCCGGCGCGACGGCGAGTGCCGAGCCGGAGGAGCTCGAAGACGAGTTCTTCATGCTGCGTATCCGCATCGCCGGCGGCCTATTGACGTCCGAGCAGCTGCGCGCGATCGCATATGTCTCGGAGCGCTTCGGCCGGGACGTTGCCGACGTCACCGACCGGCAGAACATCCAGCTGCACTGGATCCGGATCGAAGACATGCCCCGGATTTTCGAAGCGATCGAGCGCGTCGGATTGACGACGGCGGAAGCCTGCGGCGACACGCCGCGGAACATGATCGGGTGTCCACTCGCCGGCATCGACGCGGATGAGATCATCGACGCCTCCCCGTACTTGCTCGAGACGCATAAACGCTTCGTCGGCGATCCGGCGTTCAGCAATCTTCCCCGGAAGTTCAAAACGTCGATGTCGGGATGCGTTCAGCAGTGCGCGCAACACGAGATCAACGACATCTCGTTCGTCGGCGTTCGGCGCGACGACGGCAACATCGGGTTCGACCTGTGGGTCGGAGGCGGCCTCGGCCCGAACCCTCATTTCGCCAAACGGTTGGGCGTTTCCGTCGAGCCGGACCAGGTTCCCGATGTGTGGGCGGCAGTGACGGGTGCGTTCCGCGACTACGGGTACCGTCGTGTCCGCAACCGCGCGCGCCTCAAGTTCTTGATGGCCGACTGGGGGCCGGAGCGGTTCCGCGAAGTGGTGGAGCGAGAGTACCTTGGCTTCGCCCTTCCGGACGGCGACCCGCCGCCGGGTAGCGTCACTACCCAGCGCGACCACATCGGCGTCTTCCCCCAGAAGGACGGCAGGATGTACATCGGGTTCGCCCCACGTGCAGGCCGCATCTCGGGTCACCAGCTGCGACGCGTCGCCGACCTGGCCGAGAAATTCGGAGACAGCCGCATCCGGCTAACGACGCAGCAAAAAATGGTTGTGTGCGACATCCGGCCGGCCGACGTCGATCCGATCGTTTCGGAGCTCCATGCAGAGGATCTTCGGGTGGAAGCGTCCGCGTTCCGCCGCGGGACGATGGCGTGCACGGGTATCGAGTTCTGCAAGCTCGCGCTCGCCGAGACCAAGATGCGCGCGCAGTGGCTCTATCGCGAGCTAGAGGAGCGCCTGCCCGACTTCAACGAAGACATCCGGATCAACGTCAACGGCTGTCCGAACTCGTGCGCGCGTTTCCAAGTCGCCGACATAGGGCTGATGGGCGCTGTGATGTCGCGCGGCGATGGGACGAAGGTCGACGGTTTCCTCGTATACCTGGGCGGGCGCATCGGCGAGGGCCTGACGTTCGGCCGAAAGGCCAAGAGTGTGCGCGTGTACGGCGAGGAACTGGTTCCGTACGTCGAGACGTTGCTGCGGCGCTACATGCAGAGCCGGAACGGTCACCGCAACTTCAGCGACTACGTGAACTCGCTTTCTGACGAGGCGCTGACCGCGTTCGCGGCACAGCCGTGAGCGGCCTGCCGTGAGCGAGGGGCAACCGGGTGGGCGGGCGCAGCCGTTCTACTGCCCGTACTGCGGAGAGCAGACGATCCGTCCGGCAGAAGAGCAAGGAACGTACTGGTGCGAGACCTGTGATCGGACGTGGGGACTAACGTTCAAAAGACTCGGGCAGCCGGGGACAAGCGAGGAGGCGTGATGGCGAAGGAGGACGCACCGTCTATCAATGGAACGGTGATCCGGGATGGACAGCCGGCGGGAAGCGTGTACGTCCGGCTCGTTGGGCCGTCGGGCGAGTTTGTTGCCGAGGAGTACACCAAGGACGACGGCGTCTTCGAGTTCCACGTCGCTCCGGGCACCTGGACGATCGAGGCGCGCGCAGCCGGAGCGGAAACCGCGAAGCAGGCCGTGGACGTCTCGTCGGGCGCACAGACCGTTACGGTCGAGCTCTAAGCGTTCTTCGCGAACCGCTTCCAGCACGGCGTGTGCCAGTGCCGCCTTCCTTCGTCCTCTCCCGTTCGCCACGCGACGACATGGGCGGTGCCCGGCCGCACCTCTTGATTGCACCCGGGGCAGCGATACAGCTTGACGGCGTTGACCGGCTGAACCGCTCGCACGTTCCAACCGGGAGGCGCCGTGACGGCGAGATCTGCCGAAACTCCCTCTCGCGTGTCCGGTTCCGGCTTCCGTTTGCGCTTGGGACGCGTGTGCCTCGGCGTCACGCCAGCGCGCCGCCGTCGATCACGATCGTCGACCCGGTCACATAGCTCGCCGCGTCGCTCGCCAGCCAAACAGCGGCGGCTGCGATCTCCTCCGGCTCGCCCCATCGCTTGATCGGTTGGTTCTGCACGAACGAAGCACTCGTCTCCGGGTCGCTCCAGAACGGACGGTTCAGCTCGGTCTTGACCCATCCCGGGCACAGCGCATTCACCCGGACGCCGGAGTCGCCCCATTCGATCGCGAGGGTCTTCGTCAGGCCGACGACCGCATGCTTCGCCGCCGAGTAGTACGACAGGGCGGGCGCACCGTGAACGCCGGCGACCGAGGACATGTTGATCACGCTGCCGGAACCGTTCGCGACCATGTGCCGCCCCGCTTCTTGGCAGAACATGAACACGCTGTCGAGGTTCAGCGCGATCGCTTTGTGCCAGCCATCGGGCCTGAGGTCGATCAGCGGCGCCATGAACTTCGTTCCGCCGGCGTTGTTCACCAGTGTGTCGATCTTGCCGAGACCATCGATCGTCTTCGCGACGCACGCGCGCACGTCGTCGGGGTTCGTCACGTCGGTCGTGATCGGGATCGCGCGCCTGCCCAGCGCTTCGATCTTGCCGGCAAGCTGCTCGATATCGGATGTCGAGCGGGCCGCGAGCGCGACATCCGCGCCGGCTTCGGCGAACGCGGTCGCGATCGCTGCGCCGATGCCGCGCGACGCGCCGGTGACGAGCGCCGACTTGCCTTCGAGGGAGAAGACTTCGAGGCCCATGGCTCAGTACGTGTAGAAGCCGCGCTTGGTCTTGCGGCCGAGGAAGCCGGCGGTGACGAGGTGCTCCAGCATCGGCGCCGGCGCGTAGTACGGGTCGCGGAACTCTTGGTACAGCGTCTGGATGATCTGCAACGACACGTCCAACCCGACGATGTCTGCGAGGGCGAACGGGCCCATGGGATGACCGCAGCCAAGCTTCATCGCCGTGTCGACGTCCTCGGCTGTTGCGTATCCACTCTCGAGCATCCGTGTCGCGTCGTTGATGTAGGGGAACAGAAGCGCGTTGACGATGAACCCTGCGCGGTCGGGACACACGACGGGGTGCTTACCGAGCTTGCCGGCGAGCGCGAATACCGCGTCGGCCGTCTCTTCGCTCGTCCGGACGGTCTTGACGACCTCGACCAGCTTCATCACGGGCGCCGGGTTGAAGAAGTGCATCCCCGCCACTTGCTCCGGCCGCTCGGTCGCCGCCGCCAGCGAGATCACCGGCAGCGACGAGGTCGTGCTTGCAAGGATCGCGTGCCGCGGAGCGATCGTATCGAGCTGCCGGAAGTAGTCGAGCTTGATCTCGAGCTCTTCGGCGATCGCTTCGATCACGATGTCGCAATCGGAGAAGGCGTCGAGCTCGGTCGTGCCGTCGACGAGCGCGATCGTCGCTTTCATCTGGTCCTCGGTCATCTTGCCGCGCTGCACGGCCTTCGCCAGCGACTTCTCGATCGCAGCCAGCGACTCGGACACACGTTGCTTGCTGCGCGCGCGCAGCACGACGCTGTACCCGCTCTTGGCCGCAACCTCCGCGATCCCGTTCGCCATCGTTCCCGACCCGAGCACGCCGATCTTGCGGATGTGCGACGCGGCTGTGTCCGGGACGTGGCGCCCGTGGCTCCCGGTCTCCTTGACCCGCGACGAGCCCGCCTCTTCGTACTCGTAGAACCCACGCCCCGACTTCCGGCCGAGGAAGCCGGCGGTCATGAGCTGCTTGATCAACGGCGACGGCGCGTACATCGTCTCGCGGAACTGGCGGTACATCGCGTCGAGGATCTCGTACGTCGAATCCAGGCCGATCAGGTCGAGTAGGGCCAGCGGGCCCATGGGGTGCCCGCACCCCATGACCATGCCGGCGTCGATGTCTTCGCGCGAAGCGAATCCGCTTTCGAGCATGCGCACCGCGTTGTTCAGGTACGGGAACAGGAGCAGGTTCGCGATGAAACCGGCCCGGTCTTGGCAGATCACCGGTGTCTTTCCGACCGACTCCACGAACGCGCGCGCGTCGTTCAGAACGGCTTCGTCGGTCACAACGGTCTTGACCAGCTCCACCAGGCCCATAACGGGCGCCGGGTTGAAGAAATGCACGCCGAGCACCCTCGAGGGACGGGTCGTCTTCACGGCCATCTCGATCACGGGCAGCGATGAGGTGTTCGTCGCGATCATGGCGTGCTCGGGCAGCAGCGGGTCAAGTGCTTGGAAGGCTTCCTGCTTCAGCTCGAGGTGCTCGGGGATCGCTTCGATGACGATGTCGCATTCCTTGAGGTCGGCGAACGTCGTCGTGCCCGAGATGCGCGACAGCGTTGCGTCTCGCTCGGCCGCGTCGATCTTGCCCCGCTCGGCGGCACGGTCGACCGACTGGGTGATCCGCGCAAGGCCGGCCGCAACCTGGTCATCGTCGATCTCGCGGAAGATGACTCGGTAGCCGTGGCGCGCGCAAACCTCGCTGATACCCGAGCCCATCGTTCCACATCCGAGGACGCCGACGGTTTCGATCGCCATAAGCACGTTCCTCCTGAAGGGTTTTCGCGGGCGAGTATAGCCATCGGCGCAGATGGGCTCGAAACGCGGGCGGATCGGCACTCCCCGAGCCACAACGGTACGATCGACGCGATGCGACCTCCCGAAGTCGCGCCCGAAGGGGACCCCTCTGCGACGCCGAAAGGCACGCGCATCCGAGCCGCCACGCGCGCGGTCCGCATGCCCGAGCTGCTTCTCGGGATGGGACCGAAACGGTGGCGGCGATTCATCGGCGGCCTGATCCTCGCGCTTGGGGGCGCCGCGGGCGTGACGGCGATCGTGAACTCGATCAACCAGCCGCAGCCCTTCGTGATCGCGGCGCTCGGCTTCCTCGTTCCGATCACAGCCGCGACGTACATCGGCGGCCGGTGGGCGGGCTTGCTGTGCGCGGCGACGTCGTTCGCGTGCCTCGTCTACTTCTATTCGAACCCGGTGCGGGGCTGGGCGTGGCCCCGGCACGTAGAGGACTACGTCGCCCTCGGCGTCTTCCTGATCGTGGCGGCGCTGCTGTCGAATGCGCTTTCGCGCGAGCGTGCCGCGCGCAGCGTCTCGGAGGTCGCGCAGCGCCGTCTGACGTTCCTCGCGACCGCGAACGAGATCATCGCGCGCACCGCCCTGGATCTGGACAAGACCCTGCACGAGCTCGCGAACGTCACCGTTCCGTCGATCGCGGACTTCTGTGTGGTGAACATCGTCAACCACGATCGCATGATCCAGACGATGGCGGTGGCCTCCGGCCCGCCGGTGCGGCCGGCGCTGGCAGAGAACCTGATGCACCAGCCGCGGATCGAGCCGTTGAGCGACAACGCGGTTGCCCAGGTCGTCCGCACCGGCAAGGCGATGCTGTTCCGATCGGTCAACGACGCGGTCTTGTCGAGCGTCGCCCGGACACACGATCACCTCGCGCTGCTGCGCGGCCTGAAGGTGCGTTCGCTCATGATCGTTCCGCTCCCCGCGCGCGGCGGCATCCTCGGAGCGATGACCCTCGGGTCGGTTCGGTCCGGCCGCCGCTATTCCGACGAAGAGCTGACGCTCGCGGGCGACCTCGCCGTGCGCGCCGCGACGGCTCTGGAGAACGTGCGCCTGTACGAAGAGCGCGACCGCGCAGCGCAGGCCCTGCAGCGGAGCTTGCTGCCCTCTCGCCTTCCGGAGATCCCCGGCGCCGAGATCGCCGCACGCTTCCAGCCCTTCACCGAGGCAGACCTGATCGGGGGCGATTTCTACGACGTATTCGAGGTCGCGCCTCATTCGTGGGCGCTCGTGATCGGCGACGTGATGGGAAAGGGCTCAGAGGCCGCAGCGCTCACCGGCCTCGCGCGTCACACCATCCGAGCAGCGTCGCTCAGCCTCTCGTCACCTGCGGAGATCCTGGGCGTGTTGAACAAGGCGATCCTAAAGAACGCCGAAGATCGCTACGCGACCGCGACCGTGGTTCGTCTCGACCTGCTGGAGGGGCGCGCGCGCGCGGTCGTCGCGAGCGGAGGCCACCCGTCGCCGATCGTGCTGCGGGCATCGGGCGAGGTGGAAGAGGTCGGTGAGAGCGGCATGCTGCTCGGCGTGTTCGAAGACGCAAAGCGGGCCGACGCGTCGACCGAGCTGATACCCGGGGACGCGCTCGTGCTGTATACGGACGGGCTGCTCGACGAACGGCAAGCGAGGCCCGAGCTGCGGCTGCTGTCGATCGTCTCGGAAGGGCGTGGGCTGAACGCGGCCGAGCTGGCCGACCGCATCGAGACCACCGCGACGAGAGCCGACGTCGTCTACGACGATCGCGCGGTGCTGGTGCTACGGCTGCTCAAGCAGAAGGCTTCCTGAAAGATTCGCATCGGCACCCCTCCGGCCCCACAATGGAGGCGGTATGGGCGTGAATCACCCGAAAGACGAGCCCTGGCTGTTCCGCACGTATGCCGGGCATACATCTGCGCGCGCATCGAACGAGCTCTACAAGAAGAACCTTGCGGCCGGTCAGACCGGCCTGAGCGTTGCCTTCGATCTGCCGACTCAGTGCGGCTACGACGCGGACGCGCCGATGGCGTCCGGCGAGGTCGGAAAGGTCGGCGTTCCGATCACGTCGATCGACGACATGCGCGCGCTGTTCGACGGGATCCCACTCGAGCTCATGAATACGTCGATGACGATCAACGCGACGGCGATGTGGCTCTTGGCGCTGTACATCGCCGTCGCAGACGAGCACAACGTCGATCGCGCGGCCCTGATGGGAACCACGCAGAACGACATCTTGAAGGAGTACCTCTCGCGCGGCACGTACATATTCCCGCCCGAGCCGTCGATGCGTCTCATCACCGACATGGTGACGTTCTGCGCGAGCGAGGTCCCGAAGTGGAACCCGATGAACGTGTGCTCATACCACCTGCAGGAAGCCGGCGCCGAGCCGCACCAAGAGATCGCGTACACGCTGGCGAACGCCATCGCCGTTCTCGACGCGACGCGCGCGACAGGCCGGGTCGCAGAGGCCGACTTCGAGCGGGTCGTGGGCCGCATCTCGTTCTTCTGCAACGCAGGCGTCCGTTTCATCGAAGAGACGTGCAAGATGCGCGCGTTCACCGAGTTGTGGGACCGGATCACACGCGAGCGCTACGGGGTCCAAGACCCGAAGTTCCGGCGGTTCCGGTACGGCGTCCAGGTGAACTCGCTGGGCTTGACGGCGCTGCAGCCGGAGAACAACGTCTACCGGATCCTGCTCGAGGCGCTGGCCGTCACGCTGTCGAAGGATGCGCGTGCCCGCGCCGTGCAGCTGCCGGCTTGGAACGAAGCTCTCGGGTTGCCGCGGCCGTGGGATCAGCAGTGGTCGCTGAGGCTGCAGCAAGTGCTGGCCTATGAGACCGATTTACTCGAGTACGAGGACGTGCTGGAGGGCTCCCACGTGATCGAGCAGAAGACCGCCGAGCTGGTCGACGCGTCGTGGACCGAGCTGCAGAAGGTGCTCGACCAAGGCGGATCGGTCGATGCCCTCGAGTACATGAAGCGTGAGCTCGTCGCGTCGCTGTCGAAGCGCCAGCGCTCGATCGAGTCCGGCGAGGTTCCGGTCGTCGGCGTGAACCGCTACCAGGAGACGGCGCCGTCCCCGCTGGAGACCGGCGTGGCGGTCGAGCAGGTCGACGCCGACGCCGAGAAGAGGCAGATCGAAGCGCTCGAAGGCTTTCGGCGCGCGCGGGACTCCGCGTCTGCCGCGCGCGCCCTCGACGCGATCCGGAAGGCTGCTCGAGAGGGAGAGAACCTTATGCCGGCGTCGATCGAGGCCGCGCGCGCCGGCGTGACGACGGGGGAGTGGTCCGACGCACTGCGCGAAATCTTCGGCGAGTTCCGGGCGCCGACCGGCGTGTCGCAGGCCGCGCAGGCGCGCGACGGCTACGCCGAGCTGAACGAGGTGCGCGAGCGCGTCGCGCGAGTGGCGAAGGCGCTCGGCGTGAAGCGGCTGCGGATGCTCGTAGGGAAGCCCGGGTTGGACGGGCACTCCAACGGCGCGGAGCAGATCGCCGTGCGCGCGCGAGACGCCGGATACGAGGTCGTGTACCAAGGCATCCGGCTGACGCCGGAGATGATCGCGCAAGCCGCGGTCGACGAGGACGTACACGTGATCGGGCTGTCGATCCTGTCGGGCGGGCATGTGTTGCTCGTGCCGGACGTGATCGCGCGGCTGAAGGACCGAGGCGTCGACCCGTCGGAGGTTCCCGTCGTCGTCGGTGGGATCATCCCCGAAGACGACGCGCGCGCGCTGGAGTCGGCGGGCGTGGCGAAGGTCTACACGCCGAAGGATTTCGACCTGACGCGGATCGTCGGCGAGATCGCTGGGCTGGTCGCGCGCGCACACAAGGTCGAGGCGTGACGACCGAGCCGCGTACGCCGTCTCAGTCGACGACGGTTCTCTCGCAAGTGATGGAAATCGGGGACTCGAACCTCGCGAACAACGTCCACGGTGGCACCATCATGAAGCTCTGCGATGCGGCTGCGGGGATCGCAGCCGTGAAGCACTGCGGCAGCCGGGTCGTGACCGCGGCGATGGATGAGATGAGCTTTATCGAACCGGTGTTCCTCGGCGAGATCCTCACACTGCGCGCGCAGGTCAACGACGTCGGCAGGACGTCGATGGAGGTCGGTGTCCGCGTCGAGGCAGAGAACGTGCGTACCGGCGAGAAGCGGCACGTTTCGAGCGCGTACCTCGTGTTCGTCGCACTCGATCGGGACGGTCAGCCGAAGCCCGTGCCGCCACTTGCGCCGGAGACCGTGGAAGAGAAACGGCGCATGGAGGAAGCGAAGATCAGGCGTCAGCACCGGCTTGCTCGTAAGGAAGCGATCATGGCGCGGCGCAGCAGGGATGAGGAGGCTTAACCGGGAATGAAGGTCGCGCTTACGGGCGCGCGCGTCGGTCCCAGGTTCACCGGGTACACTTCCCAGCACCTCCCATGTACGACGGTCTCAAGAAGCTAGAAGTCCCGACCAAAAGCCGTCACCCGGGCGCGCGCCGCGGGTTGAAGTACGGCCTGATCGGGCTGCTCGTGCTGGTCGTATTCGTAGTGAGCACGGGGATCTTCACGTACTTGAAGGTCCAGTCGAACATCAGCAAAGGGCATCGCAACTTCAGCGGGCTTATCGCCCCGCCGCCGAAGGGCCCGCTCAATATCTTGGTTCTTGGAAGCGATGCCCGGAGTGTGGTGGAAGCAGGCCAGCGGAACGAACGTCAATTCCGCGGAGGATCCGGTCAGCGAGCGGACACGATAATCCTGCTGCACATCTATGCCGGGTCGAAGCACGCGGTTCTGATCAGCTTCCCGCGAGATCTTCGGGTAAACATCCCGGGACACGGCATCAACAAGATCAACGCCGCGTACCCGCTGGGCGGAGCTAATCTCATGATCAAGACCGTTAGTCAGTTGACCGGTCTCGATATCAACCATTATGTCGAAGTCAACTTCGCAAGTTTTCGAGACATCGTGAATGCAGTTCACGGTGTGCCGCTCTATTTCCCGAAACCTCTGTATGACCTGAAGTCCGGCCTCAATATCACGCAGACCGGCTGCGTTACGTTGAACGGGGACCAGGCACTCTCGTTCGTTCGGGCCCGCTACATCTACGCGAATGCCGACCTGGGCCGGATCCAGGGTCAGCAGCGCTTCATCAGGGCGTTGCTCAACAGAGTGAAGAGCTTGGGTGTCCTTCTCTACCCGCCGACGCTGATCAAGCTGTCCGAAGTAGCAGGAAAGGGCTTGATCTTCGACAAGGGCATCGATCTCGGTCTCGCGCGTTCGATCGCGAACAGCTTGAAGTTCGATCAGAAGAACGTCGACTTCCGGCAGTATCCCGGTACGCCTCGATACGTCGGCGGAGTCTCGTACGTAGTCCCCGAACCGACGGCCGCGCGCGCATTGTTCAACTCGCTCAAGACGGGAGGCCCGCTGCCGGACGTCGGCAAGACCGGCCAGTCGCTGCCCTCACCGAGCGACGTCACGCTCTCGCTCATCAATGCCTCCGGCCGTTCCGGCCTCGCAGGAACCGTTCGCACGAAGCTCGCGACGAAAGGCTTCCACGTCCCGTCGATCTCGTCATCGACCAAGCACATCACCCCGACCGTGATCACCTACCAGGCTGGTGACGAGCTCAAGGCGGAGCTGGTTGCCAAGGAGTTCCCGGGCGCGACGGTGAAGCTCGCGACGAGCAGCCAGTTAACCGACATCGTCGTCACACTGGGGCGGAGCTACGGGGCGTCTGCGGCGAGCCCGACCGCAAAGGCCACTGCCAAGCCCGCGGTCATCGGCTCCTGCCCGTAGCTCGCTGCGAGAAGGCCCCTCTCGTTCGTACCAGCTGATGGTGGGCGACAGCGGCCGCGTCGGCCTGATCTACATCTCGTACACCGCACGTCGACACGTGATGCAACCGCTCGAGCCGAAGCGCCGAAACGCCTCGAGCAACGTCTGCGTTCCCAAGATGTTCGTCCGGACGAAGCGCCCGGGCTCCAGGACGGCAAGGCCGTTGTGCGACTCGGCCGCGAAGTTCACGATGATGTCCACCTGATGCTCGCCGAGCGCGTGCGTGACCTCCTTCTCGTCGGCGATGTCGAGTAGATACCATTGGCGCGGCCTACGACCTGGAGGAGCGTTTGCGTGTCCTTGTGACCGGCGCCGGCGGGCAATTCGGCGCCGAGCTTGCACCGCGTCTCGCCGCACACGACGCAGTCCTGCTCGACCACGAGACGCTCGACGTCACCGATCCGATCGCCGTTGAAGGCGTGCTCGAATCGGCGGGCCCAGACGTCATCATCCACGCCGCGGCGTGGACCGACGTCGACGGCTGTGAGGTCGACCCGGGACGCGCGCGCGCCACGAATGTGGACGGGACGCGCAACGTCGCCGCCGCCGCAGGCGCCGCCTTCATGATCTTTATAAGCACCGACTACGTTTTTGACGGCACCGCAGGCCGCGCGTACACCGAAACCGACGAGACCAACCCGGTGCAGGTCTATGGCCGGACGAAGCTGGAGGCCGAGCAGGCTGCCCGCGGGGAGACCGCCTCGCTCGCCATCGCGCGCACGGCGTGGCTCTACGGCGCGCGCACGGCGACCGGTGCACCGGCGAAGAACTTCGTCGCGAGCATCCTTCGCGGGGCCGCACGAGGGCCGCTCGACGTTGTCGACGACCAAGTCGGATCGCCGACCTGGACGGGGGACCTCGCCGACGCGGTGCTCGCGCTGGCAGAGCGCCGCATGTCCGGGATGTTCCACGTCGCGAACGCCGGCGCCGTCTCGCGGTACGACTTCGCGCGCGCGATCCTCGAGGGGGCCGGACGCGACCCCGGCGTCGTGCGCGCGGTCGCAACGAAGGATGCGACCCCCCGCGCGGCTGCTCGCCCGCCGTACGCGCCGCTCGACGGCGTTGGCTGGCGCAGCGAGGGGTTCGACCCGTTGCCGGAGTGGCGCGATGCGCTTTCGCGCGCGCTGCCGGGGATCCTCGACGCCGGATGAAGTCGCTCATCCTCGCCGGCGGGCTCGGTACGCGATTGCGGCCGCTGACCGATCGCGTCCCGAAGTCGCTCCTTCCCATCTGCAACCGGCCGTTTCTCGAGCATCAGATCCGGTTGCTCGCCGCCTATGGGGTCACCGACTCGACGCTCCTCACCGGCTACCTCGCCGAGGACTTCGCGCCGTTCGCTCAGCAGATGCGCGCGTTGCTCGGCATCGAGCTGCGCGTCTCGACCGAGCACAAGCCGCTCGGAACCGCCGGCGCAGTGCGCAGTCGGCTCGAGGACCTCGAAGGGACCACCATCGTGCTGAACGGCGACGTGCTGACCGACCTCGACCTCGGCGATGCGATCGACTTCCACCGCGCGAAGGGCGCTGCCGTGACGATCGTCCTCACGCCGGTCGACGACGCCCGCCCTTACGGTCTGGTGCCTCTCGACGCGACGAAGCGCGTCGAAGCATTCCTGGAGAAACCATCCGAGCTCGTCGCGGGGAACATCAACGCCGGCACGTACGTCCTTGAGCCGGAAGTTCTGAGCGAGGTTCCGCCCGACGAGTTCTGGCAGTTCGAACAGCAGCTGTTCCCGTCGCTCCTGGAGAAGCACGCGCCGATCTTCGGCTTCGTGTCCGATTCGTACTGGCTCGACATCGGCACCCCCGAGCGGTACCTGCAGGCACACTTCGACGTTCTCTCCGGGCGCGCGCGCGCATCGGTTGACGGGACCATCGTGAGCGATCAACAGACGATGACCGACGGAACCACGATCGTCCCGCCGGTCCTGCTTAGCCACGCGCCCGTCGGGGCCGGCGCGACGCTCGGCCCGTTCACGTCGATCGGTCCGCGCGCGCACATCGGTGCGGGCGCGCGCGTCGAGCGCAGCGTGATCCACGCCGGCGCCGACATCGGTGAAGGAGCCGTCCTCCGGGATTCGATCGTCGGGCGTGATGCGCGCGTCGAGCCCGGTGCCGAGCTCGAGGGCGCCGTCGTGGCGTAACGAGGGCCTCGATGACGCCTGGTACCCTCTGTCGCGTGATGCCTGCGTGCACATAGCCATCGTCGGAACCGGCTACGTCGGACTGGTGACCGGCGCGTGCTTCGCCGACCTCGGTCACGAAGTTTCGTGCGTCGATGTCGACCCTGAGAAGGTCGACAAGCTCCGCGCCGGCCAGATCCCGTTCCACGAGCCCGGCCTCGACGAGGTGGTCGCGCGCGGCCTGGAGAGCGGCCGCTTGCGCTTCACGACGTCGCTCCCGGACGTGATGGACGGCGCTCAGTTCGCGTTCATCTGCGTCCAGACGCCTCCGGCCGACGACGGCAGCGCCGACCTCAGCCGCGTCGAGCAGGTCGCCTCCGACATCGCGCAGTACATCCAGTCCTACGTCGTCATCGTGAACAAGAGCACCGTCCCCGTTGGCTCCCGCGACTTCGTCGAGCAGATCATCCGCCGGCGCTTGCCATCGAACGTCGAGTTCGACGTGGCCTCGAATCCCGAGTTCCTCCGCGAAGGCACCGCGGTCTTCGATTTCATGCACCCCGACCGGATCGTCGTCGGAACTGCCAGCGAGCGCGCGGCCGGCTTGCTCACCGAGCTGTATCGGCCACTCGGCGCACCGCTGATCGTGACCGACCCGGCGACGGCTGAGATGATCAAGTACGCATCGAACACGTTCCTCGCGACGAAGATCAGCTTCATCAACGCGATCGCGAACATCTGCGACGGCGTCGGCGCCGACGTCAAGGAAGTCGCGCTTGGGATGGGCTACGACGCGCGCATCGGGTTCGAGTTCTTGAAGCCCGGCCCCGGCTTCGGCGGTTCGTGCCTGCCGAAGGACTCGCGCGCGCTCATCCGCGTCGCGCAAGACAACGGCTACGACTTCCACCTGTTGAGGGGAGTGCTCGACGTCAACGACGAGCAGCACCGCGTGATCGTTCGGAAGGTCGAGCGGCTGCTGGACGGCGTGCAGGGCAAGACGATCGCGGTGTGGGGACTGGCGTTCAAGCCGAACACCGACGACACGCGCGACTCTCCCGCGTTCGCCGTCGTGCGCCTGCTGATGGACGCCGGCGCGCGCATCCGTGGCTACGACCCCGTCGTGGGAGAGGGGAGCTTCGCGAGCGCCGGCATCGAGCGCGCAGCCGGACCGATCGAAGCCGCCGAAGGCGCGCACGTGGTTCTGGTCCTCACCGAGTGGAACGAGTTCCGCTGGGTCGATTTCACGAAGCTGCACGCGGCGATGGCGACCCCGGTGATCGTGGACGCCCGCAACCTGCTGGACCCGCACTCGCTGCGACAGATGGGGTTCACGTACGAAGGCGTCGGCCGTTGACGTTCCCCGCGGCTTGATGCGCATCGTCGTCACCGGAGGCGCCGGGTTCGTCGGCTCGCACCTGTGCGACCGGCTGCTCGCCGATGGTCATGAGGTCGTCTGCGTCGACAGCTTGATCACCGGCAAGCGTGAGCACGCCGACCTGCTCGCAAAGAACCCGGCCTTCTCTTTCATCGAGCACAACATCTCCAAGCCCTTCTACATCGACGGGGCGGTGGACGCGGTCATGAACTTCGCGTCCCCGGCGTCACCGATCGATTTCCCGAAGTTTCCGATCCAGATCCTGAAGGTCGGGGCACTCGGTTCGCTCCATTCGCTCGGCATCGCGAAGGCCAAAGGTGCGCGCTACCTGCTCGCGTCCACATCCGAAGCCTACGGCGACCCGGAGGTGAACCCGCAGCCTGAGACGTACTGGGGCAACGTCAATCCCATCGGCCCGCGAAGCGTGTACGACGAGGCGAAGCGATACGCCGAGGCGATCACGATGGCCTACCACCGCTATCACGGAATCGATACGCGGATCGTCCGCATCTTCAACACGTACGGGCCCCGCATGCGTCCGGAGGACGGGCGCGCGATCCCGCAGTTCGTCAGCCAGGCGTTGGCCGGCGACCCCATGACGGTCCACGGCGATGGCTCCCAGACCCGGAGCTTCTGTTACGTCACCGACCTGGTCGACGGGATCGTTCGGCTGCTCCTCCTCGAGCCGCCCTTCCACGAGCCGGTCAACATCGGGAACCCGAACGAGATGACGGTGCTCGAGATGGCCGAGCTGATCAAGGAGCTGACCGGCTCCTCGAGCGACATCAAGTTCACCGAGCGGCCGGTGGACGACCCCAGCGTCCGGCGGCCCGACATCACCCGCGCGCGGACGCTCCTCGGCTGGTCGCCCCTCGTCGAGGTGCGTGACGGGCTGGACCGGACGATCGAATACTTCCGAACCGCGTAGGCCCTCGCCGAACCGGTCATTCTTCGCATCTGCGGACGCATTGGTTGCGTTCCGTGGCCGTGCGTTTCTCAGGGGCGGTCGCGCTCGTTAGTCCCGGTTGAAGGAGAAGAAAGGAAAGAGACGATGGGAAGCACGCCGACCAGTGGTACCCGAGACCGGCTGATCGAGCGCTTGCGCAGGCAAGCCGTTGCGATGCAGAACGGCTACCGGCGCGAGGACGCGCTCTTGACGACCGGCGAGGTCGCGATGCTCTTCCGCGTCTCTCACCGCGCGGTCCGTTGCTGGGCCGACGCGGGCAAGCTCCCCTACATCCGCACACTCGGCGGTCACCGTCGCTTCATGGCCTCCGCGGTGTGGGAAGCGCTCCGCGAAGTGGCACCGGATGTCGCGACGCCCGAGCGGCCCGCCGCTCAGGTGTGGCGGATCGGCTAAGCAACGTCGCGAACCACCAACTGAAGAGACTCCCGGCCGGCGCGCTAAACCTCCCTCCCCTTACGGTCTAAGTTCGCCGGCTTGCTGCCCTCGGTCACGGGGGCAGCATTTTTGTTAGCCCGACGTGAGCGGGGTTCCGGGCAAGGCGCCTTCCGGCCCGAGGCCGTGGAAGTCGTCGTAGAAGGTCTGCGCCAGCTTCACGACGGTGTTCGGGTCGGTGGGAGACGCGCACGTGATCTTGAAGTCCCAGCGTGTGAAGGCGAGCTGGATCCCGGTCGGCAGCGTCGGGCGGGGAGCCATGAAGGTGTAGATGTCGTGCCCGCGTGTGAAGCTCTCCAACGCCGAGACGACGCTCTGCGGCAAGTTGTTGTATTGGATGCCGATGTGACCGTGCTCCAGGTTGTGGACTTGGTCCTCGTCGGGGATTGAGCGCAGGTACACCCCGGTGGGCGCCGGGGCCGTCCCAGGGACGTTGTAGTGGCTCCCCGACGTCGGTGGGTTCGAGTTGTAGGGGAACGTCGCGGGCGGCTGGATGTGCTGGCGCCCTTGGTCCGCGACGGGGATCAACGCCGAGCAGCCGGCCGCCGACGCATCCTTGTTCAACGCCGTGAGGTTGAGCTTCGTCGACGACCCCGATGCGAGGATCAACGCAACGATCAGCCCGATGATCGCTGCGGCGCCGATGCCGACGTAGATGTAGCGCACGCGCCGCTGCTTCTTGGCCTTGAGCTCGGCTTCGAAGCGCGCGACTTTCGCAGCCTCACGCCGGTCCCTTTTTGTCGGTTTGTTCGGCACGTTTCCTCCGAGGTGAACCCGCGGGTTTATAGCATGGTGCCTGGAGCCGCGCAGGCTTACCGGACGTCCAAGAAACCCTGTGGATCGGCTGTTTGTCGAGCAGCCGGTGGATCGCTCGCATAACCAGCAGCGACGCACCCGAGAGCCTGCCATTCGGGACCCAGACCGAGCACGCGCGCGGCCACATCGGGAGCGAACAGGCTCGAGGAGATCCAGCAGGATCCGACCGACTGAGCAGCGAGCGCGACCATGAGGTTCTGCACGGCCGCGCCACCCGCCGCGACGAACATGTCGCGCTCCGCGCGCGCGCGCCTTTCGTCCGGATAGCCGTCGGCCGCACCCAGCGAGACGAAGCACGCGATCAACACGGGAGCCTTCTCGAGGATCTCGTTGGACCGGTCGATGCGCCGCGAGATCGTCTCGTCGCTCACGCCATCAGTCCGGAGATCACTCCGCCACATCTCTCGGAGCGCCGCGAGGAACGGGGGGCGCGCCTCTGAGGTCTTGAGCCACACGAAGCGCCACGGGCGCGCCCCCCGCGAGCCGTGCGGCGCGGGTGCCGTCGCTGCCGCTTCCACCGCGCGCGCGACCACCTCGTCCGGAACCGGCCGCACGTCGAACGCGCGCACCGAGCGCCGCAACTCGACGACGTCGACTCCGGCGACCGCGAACAAGTCTTCCTCCGGCGGCCGGATCAGCGCGCGCGCGCTGTCCTCACCCGAGATGCCTTCGAGCCCGCGCACGATCGCGACCGGGATGCCGTCGGACTTGCCCATGACGAGCTCGGCGGCGCCGGCGATCTCGTCGGCGATCGCGATGATCGTCGCTTCCAGCTCCATGCCGAACGAGTCCTTCTCGCCCCGGTGATCGCGCACGGCTTTGATGCCTGCGACCCCGAGCGCGACGTTCGTCTGCCCGATACGCCACGCGCGGCCGAAGGTGTCCGAGATGACCACGCCGACGTTCCGTCCCAGAGCCGCGCGCAGCCGCTCGGCAGAGCCGTCGGGGTCGAGCGGCAGCAGCGCGAGGCGGCCGGGTTGAACGTTCGACGCGTCGACGCCTGCGTTCGCGCACACGAAGCCGTGGCGCGTTTGCGCAATGACGATTTCGCCGCGGCGCGCGACGACTCTCGCGGTCTCCTGAATGATGGCCTTCGCACGTTCCTCCCGAGCGTGCGTGGCGTCGATCTCGACGATCCAGCCTTCGGACTTGCTGACGATCTTCTGCGCGACGACGACGACGTCACCGTCTCGCAGCTCGGTGTGAGACGAGATCAGCTCGGCGAGGTCGTCACCATCGGCGATCTCGGGCAGTCCCGTTACCGGGATGACTTCGATCCTCATCGCGCGCGCTCCGCGAGCGCGAGGGTCGCCTTCGCGAGCGCCGCCGCATCCTCCGGCGTGTGCATCATCGTTTGCGTCGTTTCGACGACGGGCCCGAGTCGCTCGATCTCATCGCGAGCGCCGCCATCCACGACGTCGATCACGAACCCGTTCAAGAAGTCTCGATAGAGACCCGCGACTCCGCGCGCCGAAACATCGGCGCCGACCACAGGCAACAGCTTGTCGGCCATCCCTCGCACGACCGCGCCGCCGACGATGGGGGAGACGCCGACCACCGGCGCGCGCGTCGCGCGCAACGCGTCCCGGATCCCGGGGACCGAAAGGATCGTGCCGATCGAAACGACGGGATTCGACGGCGCGACGATGACGGCCTCCGCCGACGCGATCGCGTCCGAAACACCGGGTGCCGGCCTCGCGTCCGATCCGCCCTCCAGCGTGACTCCGAGCGCCGGCAGGCCGGCTCGATGCCGGACCCAGTACTCCTGGAAGTGGACGTCAGCCTCGCCCTCGGGACCGCGCACGCGCACGGTCGTAAAGACGAGGTCGTCGGTCATCGGCAGCAGCGTGATATCGAGGCCGAACCGCGCGCAGATGCGCGCCGTTGCCTCGTGCAGCGGGAGACCTTCCTCCATCATGAGCGTGCGCGCGAGGCACACGGCGTAGTCACGGTCGCCGAGGGTGAACCAGGTGTCGTGGCCGGTCGCGGCAAGCTCGTCCATCAGCGTGTGCGTGTCGCCGGTGATGCCGAACTGACGCTGCTCGTCCAAGACGCCGGCGAGCATGAAAGTCACGATGTCCAGATCCGGCGAAACGTGCACGCCGTAGATGTCGATGTCGTCCCCGGTATTGCCGATCACGGTGACGTCCGAGGGCGGGATGACGCGCACCAGACCGCGCAAGAAGCGCGCGGCACCCACCCCTCCGGCCAGGACGGCGATCATCCCGAGCAGCCTATAGCCCTGCGGACGTTCCCCGGGTCGAGCCCTCTGCAGTCCTTTGCTACGCTCGCCGCGACATGCCCCGTCGGTTGTATCGATGATGGACGTCGCACACGCCGTTCGGCGCGCGCTGCGTCGCGCCGACGAAGGCAAGACTCTTTCCCTGGATGAAGCGGAAGCGTTGCTCTCCGCACGCCACGACGATCTCGAGCACCTCATGGCGATCGCGCGCCGGGTGCGCGACGCAGGCGTCGGGCGCACGGTGTCGTACAGCCGAAAGGTCTTCATCCCCCTGACGCGCTTGTGCCGCGACCGCTGCGGGTACTGCACGTTCGCGACGACGCCGGATCGGTTGGAGGCGCCGTTCCTGACGCCCGAGCAGGTGCTCGACATCGCGCGCGCCGGCGCCGCCGCCGGGTGCAAAGAAGCGCTGTTCACGCTCGGGGACCGACCCGAGTCCCGCTGGCCCGAGGCGCGCGCCTGGCTGGCCGCGCGCGGCTACGCCTCCACGCTCGATTACGTGCGCGCGATGGCCATCCTCGTGATCGAAGAGACCGGCTTGCTCCCGCACCTCAATCCCGGCGTGATGTCGTGGGAAGAGATGGCGCGGCTCAAGCCGGTCGCGCCGAGCATGGGGATGATGCTGGAGACCACGTCCGAGCGGCTGTACCGGACGCCCGGCGCCGCGCACTACGGCTCCCCGGACAAGAAGCCGTCCGTGCGTTTGCGCGTGACCGAAGACGCCGGCCGTCTCGCGATTCCGTTCACGACGGGGATCCTGATCGGCATCGGCGAGACGGCGCGCGAGCGGGCCGAGTCGCTGTTCGCGCTGCGCGCGCTCGCGCGGCAGTACGGGCACATCCAGGAAGTGATCGTGCAGAACTTCGTCGCGAAGCCGCTCACGGCGATGGCGTCGCAGCCGGACGCCGGTCACGACGACTATCTCGCGACGATCGCGCTGGCGCGCATCTTGCTCGGACCGCGCGCGACCGTACAGGCGCCGCCGAACCTTTCCGACGAACGTTTCCCCGAGCTGCTCGACGCCGGGATCAACGACTGGGGTGGTGTGTCGCCGGTCACGATCGACCACGTGAACCCCGAGAAGCCGTGGCCGCAGATCGAGCGGCTGCGCGCGGAGACCGAGGCACGCGGCTCGGTGTTGCGCGAGCGGCTGACCATCTACCCGTCCTACGCGATCCAGCCGGACCCGTGGATCGACGGCCGCGTGCTCGGCGCCGTCGAAGCGTTGCGCGCGCCCGACGGCTATGCGCGCGCGGACGCGCAGCCGCGCGGCGTTCCGTGGCAAGCGCCCGACGTCGTGCTGAAGAAGGCCCTGAGCGGGGCGATACGGCTGATCGAGAACTCCGAGAGCGCGACGGCCGATCTGGAACGCGGGCTACGCGCCGACACCAACGTCATCCACGGGAATTGGGATGCGCTCGAGGTCGATGTCTCGCGCGCGTGGGCGTCTCGGCCCGCGCGAAACGGCGGTGAGGTCAATGCTGCGCTTCGGAAGGTCGAGAGTGGTGCCGTTCCGAACGACGACGAGGCGCTCACGCTGTTCGAGGCCGAGGGAGACGCCCTCGAGCAGGTGTGCAGGATCGCCGACGACATGCGGCGCGACGCCGTCGGCGACGTCGTCACGTACGTCATCAACCGAAACATCAACTTCACGAACATCTGTTACGTGGGATGCCGCTTCTGCGCATTCGCGCAGCGGCGCGACGATGCCGACGCGTACTTCCTGTCCAACGACGAGGTCGCCGCGCGCGCGCAAGAAGCGTGGGACTGGGGCGCGACCGAAGTGTGCATCCAGGGCGGGATCCACCCCGACCTGCCCGGCGACTACTACTTCGATCTGCTGCGCGCGATCAAAGCGCGCGTGCCCGAGATGCACATCCACGCCTTCAGCCCGATGGAAGTGCTGAACGGTGCCTCGCGTCTCGGCATCTCCTTCGCGGAGTGGCTGACCGAAGCGAAGCGCGCCGGGCTCGGTTCGACCCCGGGGACCGCAGCGGAGATCCTCGACGACGACGTGCGCTGGGTGCTCACGAAAGGGAAGCTGCCGGCCGACACGTGGGAGCAGATCATCCGGACCGCGCACGGGCTCGGCATCCGGAGCTCCTCGACGATCATGTACGGCCACGTCGACGCCCCGCCGCACTGGGTCGGTCATCTCCGGCGCATCCGCGCCATCCAGGAAGACACCGGCGGCTTCACCGAGTTCGTTCCGCTCCCGTTCGTTCACCAGAACGCGCCGATCTACCTCGCCGGGAAGGCGCGCGCCGGCGCCACGATCGCCGAGAACCGGCGGATGCATGCGATGGCTCGGATCATGCTCCACGGCGTCGTCGACAACATCCAGGTCTCCTGGGTGAAGCTGGGTATCCCCGGCTCGCAGGTCATGCTGCAGGGTGGCTGCAACGATTTCGGGGGTACGTTGATGGAGGAGACGATCAGCCGGATGGCGGGAGCGAATCACGGGATCAAGGTCGAACCGGACCAGTTCAACGCGGCGATCTCCGAGATAGGCCGCATCCCCGCCGTTCGGACGACCGTGTACGACGCGATCAGAGTTGTGGAGCCTGTGGATGTCTGACGACGTGACGTATCAACCCGGCTTCGAGCAGCCGCAGTCGGGCGACGAAAAGTCGGACGACGAACGGTTGCGCGAAACGGTCGGCGAGCTCGCGGACCTCGTCCGCGACGCCGCCCGCCGGACGGCGGCGCTCGACGCGCGCATCGACTCCTTGCCGGGGCCGATGGAGATCGCGTCGGCGGTCGAGTCAGAGGTCGAGCGCAGCGTCCGAGAGGCGCGCGATGTCATCGACGCACGGGTCGGTTCGCTCGGTGGAGAGCTCGAGTCACTGTCGCGGCGTCTCGCCGAAGTGAGCGAAGCGCTTGTGCCGCTCGAAGGTCTGCGCACCGAGATCGCGACCGTCGCCGACGAGAGTGCGGCCTTCCGCGACATCCGGGTAACGCTGCAGACCGCGCTCGAGCAGCTTGCCGGCGGGAAAGTGCCGACGCTCGACACGTCTGCTGCCGAGCGCGTCGCGGCGGAGGTCGACGCGCGCCTCGATAACTTCCGCACGCTGCTCGACGACACGGCGGCACAGATCCGGAGCGACTTCGAGGTGCTCGTGCGCGGGGAGCAAGAAGGGTCCGAGCGCCGCAGCGACGCGCTGGGCCTGCGGATCACGAACATGTCCGTCGGCGTGACGTCGACGTTGGAGTACTTGACGCAACAGGCAGAGCGCATCGCCGAACGTGGGCGCGCGATCGAGTCGGAGAATGCTGGGATCCTTCAGGCGATCCGCGAGCAGGTCGAGGCGATCCGGTCTGCGGTGCCGAGGACCGCGTCCGACGACGGCGTGTTGCTCGAGGCCTTGCGCGGCGTCGAAGGGCGCGTGCGCGACATCGAATCCCGGCTGAGCGAGCGGATGTCGTCGCTCGAGTCCCGGGTCGATCGGAAGCCCGGCGACGCAGGGCTGGATGAGATCCGCGAGCAGCTGAACTCGCTCGTCGCCGTGTGGGAAGCGCCGGCGCGCGATCCGATGCTGCAGCAGATCCACGACAAGCTCACCTCGCTTTCGATACCGGAAGCGCCGCGCGACCCGATCTTCGACGAGATCCGGGCGCAGCTCGACCGGATCGCATCGGCCGCTCCGCAAACAGGCGACCAAAACCTGAACGAGCTCCGCGCGCAGCTCGCCGAGCTCGCGTCGTCGCCGGCGCCACCGGCGGACGGGCTGCTCAACGAGATCCGAAGTGAGCTCTACGAGCTTCGCGGGGAGCTGCTCGAGCTGCGTGAGAGAGAAGCGCCGCCGCGCGATCCCATCCTCGACGAGATCCGCGCGAACTTCGACCGGCTCTCGTCTACCGAGCCCGCCGAAACGGATCCGATCCTGCACGAGATCCGCGCGCACCTTGAGCGGCTCTCGACGGCCGAGCCGTCCGCGCCCGATCCGATCCTTCAAGAGATCCAGTGGCAGCTCGACAGGATGTCGTCCGTCGAGCCCGCCGAAACGGATCCGATCCTGCACGAGATCCGCGCGCAGCTTTCCGACCTGATCGCGGCCGAAGGGCCGCCTCGGGATCCGATCCTCGACGAGATCCGCGCGGAGATCGGAGCGCTCCTGGTTCCCGCCGACGACACGCAAACGGCAGCCTCGACCGAAGCGGCCATCGCGTCCGCGGTCGAGCACCTTCGCGCGGCGCTCGACGAAGCCGTCGGTACGGTGCAAGACGGTGTCGCGCGCTCGGTGGGCGAGCTGTCGATGCGCCTCGACGCGTTGGAAGCCAAGGTCGTGCAGGTCGCCGGGGACACGAGCGACGCGCTCGACGGCGCCGCCGCGCAGACGGCCGGCGGCATGCAAGACCTGCGCGCCGCTTTGACCCAACTGTCGGAGACGGGATCGGGCATCGAACGCATCCGTCAGGAGCTCTTCCAAGCGATGGAATCTTTCAGCACGCAGCTCGTCACCCGAACGGCCGCGGTGCGAACGTCGATCAGCGAGCGCACCGGCCGGCTCGAAGAGAAGATCGCCGCCATCGCGAAACCGGACGACCTCGTCGACGGCATCGCGGAGCGCCTGACGGCGAGCATGGCCGATGCGTCGCGTGAGCGCGACGAGAAGATCGCAGGCATCGAACAAGAGCTCGGGGGCGTCGCCTCCAACGTCAACGAGATCTGGATCCGCGTCCGCGCAATCGTGAAGCGGATCGAAGAGGAGCGCTCGACCACGCGCGACCAATCGGCGCGTACCGCTGAACAGATCGAAGAGCTCACCGCCGGCGAGGAACGGCTCGGCGTTCGCGTCATGGAAGGGGAGCAGCGTTTGATCCAAGCGATGCGCGCGATCGAAACCGCGCGCGACCGCGTCTTCCTCGAGACGTTGAACGATCTTCTCGAGCGCATGCCGCGACGCGAGCGAAAGCTCTTCCGTCGTCGCGTTCGAGAGATCGGGCCCACTCGCGGTGAGCCCGTCGCGCCGTCGCGGCCTACCGCTGCGCCGGCTCCTCCGCTTCAGCGACGTTTCGCTCCGTTGCCGTCCGGGCGGGAACCGCGCGGTGCACGCGAACCCGAACCACCGCGCGCGAAGCCGAAACCGAAGGCGAAGCCGAAACCGAAGGCGAAGGCCAAGCCAAAACCGAAACCGAAGCCGAAGCCAGCTGTGACGGCGCCGGCTACCGCCCAAGCCGCACAACCGAAACCGGCTGTGACGGCGCCGGCTGCCGCGGAAGCCGCACAGCCCAAGCCCAAGCCGAAAGCGAAGCCGAAACCCGCCTCGCCCGTCGCGAAGGCGGCTCCGAAAGCTGCACCGCGCGCTCCGAAGCCGCCGTCACCGGACGCTACACCCACGCCGGCGGCTCCTGAACGACCCAAAACGGAGTCGGAAGCGAACGCCGTCGTCGACACGCACGCGCGCGACGAAGCCACCGAAACGTCGCCACATGGAGCCAACGGCCCCTCGAAGGGCGCAACCGGCGAATCTGCGGCTGAAGGACAAACCGGGACCGAAAAGGGCGCTTGAAGCCCTCGAGGGCAAAATTTTTTTTCGAGCGGCCTCTCGGAATAGAGGCGTTCAACGTCTCTGCGCGCGGCTTGCAGCGCTCGCGCGCGCGCGCCGAGCAACTGAAGCGATGCGACCGCGCGCGACGGTGACACGATCGCGATCTTCTTTCTCTAAGACGATCTTCGCGAAGGAAAGCGGCGCGCAGTGGTCGCACCATGCGTGTCATCTCAACGGGTGCCGCGGATGCGATCGCGCGAGACAAATAGCGCTTGACCTGCACCTTTGCAGTGCAACTGCTTGTGGATAACTTCGACAGTTGTTAGTTCGTCGGTACTACGGCGAATCCATCAGCGGTAGCCATGCGCCGTGCGCGCGTTCGCGACGAACAATCATGTGCGCGCCTAGCGCAACCTCTCCCCCAACGATCGGCGGGTACTCGAAAGAGACCCGCCGATCGTTTTTCATCGGTCGAAGAACGCTCATCGAGCGTTTTCGTCGCATCAGAAAAAAGCGCCCCAGGGCTTGACCTTGGGGTTCATATTCCTAGAATTACAGCAGCGTAATTACAGTTGTCGTATTACGGCAACTCGATTACAGCGATTGGGGAGCACCCGCATCACGCGGTGGTAGTTGCAGCGTAGCCTGCAAGAGGATCGGGGGAGCGAGTTGCAACGGTTCGCTGATGACGAGCGGTTGCCGTGGCAAGAGCAAGCGCTATGCGCGTACGTGGATCCTGACGTCTTCTTCCCCGAGAAAGGCGGATCCTCGCGGGAAGCGAAGCGCATCTGCGCGCAGTGCACGGTGCAGCGTGAGTGTCTTGACTACGCGCTCGCGAACGACGAGCGCTTCGGGATCTGGGGCGGGCTTTCCGAACGAGAGCGCCGCCGCCTGAAGAAGCTCGCGTCATAGACCTTCCTACCAAGGATGGAGAGGGGGTGACACCCTATGCCACCGAGAAAACGTCGGGCCGCAAAGAAGCCGGCTAAGAAGCGCACTGCAAAGAAGCGCACGTCGGCTGCGAAGAAGACTGCCCGCAAGGCAGCTCCGAAGCGGCGCAAGACAGCGAAGAGGGCGGCCGCGAAGAAGACAACGCGGAAGAAGGCTGCTCCCAAGCGCAAGGCGGCTAAGCGGAAGACAGCGAAGAAGGCTGCCAAGAAGCCCGCTCGCAGGCGCCGCCGGGCGAAGAAGAAGTAACTCGCCCTCGCACGTCTGAGGCCTTGCCCGCCTGGCAAGGCCTCAGTTTTATTTCGGCGCTTCGTGCAGCTCCTGCCCCTCGCGGCGAACCGCCCAGAAATCCGAAGAATTGGCAGGTCTCGGAGGGCGCTTGGTAGGCTCGCGCGGCTCATGGAGCTCCCCGATGACCCATCGATATTGGTATTGCTCGTCGCGACCGATGGGGCCGCATGGCTGCCCGAAGTCCTCAAAGGATTGCGCGCGCAGCAGTATCGGCCGATCAAGGTCCTCGCCGTCGACAACGCGTCGGCCGACGGTTCCGGCGCGATCCTCGCGAAGGCCTTCGGCGTGCGGCGGATCGTTTCCCTCGAGCGCCGCATCGGGTACGGGCGCGCGCTCGCTGCCGGCCTGAAGATCGCGACGGAGCGTCGGCTCGACGCCGACGCGTTCTTGATCCTCCACGACGATGCTGCGTTGGGGCCCGGTGCTGTGGAGTCGATGGTGCGGACGATGCAGACGACGGGAGCCGGCATCGTCGGCGCGAAGCTGCTCGAATGGGATAATCCGTTGCTGCTTCAGGATTTCGGCCAAACCACCGACCGATACGGCCGCGCCGTCCCGCGCGTCGAACGCGGAGAAATCGATCAAGGCCAACACGAGCAGGTCGAGGAAGTTCTCTACGCCACGAGCGCCGCGTTGCTCGTCGCGCGCGAGCTGGTCGAGAAAGTCGGTCTGTTCGATCCGCGCTTCGTCGCGATGCGCGACGACTTCGACCTGAGCTGGCGCGCGCGCATCGCCGGATACAAGACGGTCGTCGATCCCGCGGCCGTCGCGCGTCACGCATCCGCCGTCCAACGAGAGATTCGCGACTCACCGGTCCGAGGTCGTATGCGCTACTTCTACGAGCGCAACATGATCGCGACGCTGATCAAGAACTACAGCCTCCCGCATCTCGCGATCGCGCTTCCGTTCACGATCCTCCTCACGCTGGTGAATTCCCTGCTGTATTTCCTGACCGGTCGGCGCTCGTCGGCCGTCCAGCTTTTGCAGGCGCTGCAGTGGAACCTCGCGCACCTTCCCTCGACGCTGCGCGCGCGCACCCGCGCGCAGCGCAACCGGACGGAGCACGATGCGGTCGTCACCGACCTCATGCATCACGGTGCGACCCGATTGCGCGCGCAGTTTGAACGCGCGGTTGAGAAAGTCGTCGGCGAAGTCGACGAAGCTTCCGAAGACGAGCTGGAGAAGCCGAGGCCGCGACTCGCCGACCGGGTGCGCGCGCACCCGGTGGGAAGCCTCGTGCTCATAGCGGTGGTGCTCGGCCTGGTCGGCGCGCGCAGTCTGTTTTTCTCGCAGCAGATCGCCGGTGTCGACCTCTTGCCGTTCCCGAGCAGCATGCGCTCATTCTTCACGGAGTTCGTTTCCGGATGGCGAGGTCCCGCGGCCGGTGGCGCCGGGCCGGCGACGCCGGGGCTCGTCGTGCTCGGCATCTTGACCTTCATCACCTTCGGCAGCGGCTGGCTCGCACAGCGGGTTCTGGTCCTCGGCTTGCCGCTCGTCGGTGCGCTCTCGATGAATCGCCTCTGTTCGGTGCTCGGCATGAACGATCGCGGTCGCCGTCTCGCGGTCGTGGCGTACGCGGCCTCGCCCTTGATGCTCGGCGCGTTCGGCGGCGGTCGCCTCCCCGACCTCGTCCTGCTGGCGTTCGCGCCGGCTCTGCTGATCCCGCTCGTGCGCGCGGCCGGGCTCGCGCCGAGCGGAGGCTGGCGAAGCGTCGCCGCGGGCATCGTTTGGCTGGCCATCGCGACGTCGCTCGCGCCGTGGTCGGTCGTTTTCTTCGCCGGCGCGGGCATCCTGATCGCTGCCTTGTGCGCCGGGACGCGGAAGACGACGGCCGGCGACGTTCTCAAACGGACGGCGACCGTGGTTGGTGGCGCGCTCATCGTCTTGCTTCCGTGGAGCGCAGAGCTGTTCCGTGCCGGCTCGCCCCTCGGCGCGGGCGGCGGCGACTCGCAGCGAACGATGACCGACATCCTTGCGCTGTCGGCGGGGCCGATCCGCGCGCTGCCCCTCGCGGTTGCGTTCGGTCTCCCGGTCGCCGGTCTCGCCGGTTTGCTCGGCGCGCCTGCTCAGCGGCGGCGCGCGGCGGCGATCTTCGCCGGCGTCGCCTTCGTTTCCCTCGGGGTTGCATGGGCGGTCGCGCGCGGCGTGCCGTGGATCGCGCCGCGTCCGGAGCTGCCCCTCATCGGCGCCGCGGTGGCGTGGTGCGTTCTCGCCGGCATCGGATTCGATGCGGCGGCGTCGCGGTTGCGCGCGCGCGCGTTCGGGTTGCCGCACCTCGTCGCCGGCATTGCCGGCATCGTTCTCCTCGTGCAGATCGCCGCGTCCGCCGGATGGATCGCGCGCGGGGACCATCCCGGTCTCGTAGCCTCCGGCGCACTGATCCCGTCCTTCCTCGCCGAGCAGGCCGCGCAGGAAGGGCCCTTCCGGGTCGCATGGGTCGACGGGACGATCGATGCACCCAGCGTCGCACTGAGCGGCCCGGCCGGGCAGACGATGCTCCAGTTCCTCCAGCGTCCTGCCGGAGCGGCAGCTACAGACCTTCGCCGCACGTTCGCAGCGATCGCTTCCGATGAGACGGAGTCCGGCGGCAGGCTGCTCGCGACGTTCGGCGTTCAGTATGTGATCGTCCGGCCTACCGCGGATCCGTTGCTGGCGGCGGCCGTTGCACGGCAGGTTGACCTCGCGCTTTCGCAGCGCTTCAACAACGCGATCGTGTACGTGAACGAGGCGGGGCTTCCGATCGCGACGACCGTTTCGACGCCGGGGTGGACGCAGGCGTCGGCGTCGACGTTCGCTGCGGTTGCCGGTGCGGAAGCGTCGCCTCGGGCGGGCCCCGGTCTCTCGCAAACCGGCGGCACCGGATTCAGCGGGAGCGCCGCGACCACCGCGAAGGAGATCCTTCTCGCGGAAGACTTCTCGCCGTCCTGGCGCGCGCAGGTCGACGGGAAGCCTCTCACGCCGCAGCGCTCGTTCGGCTGGGCGATCCGCTTCGTCCTTGGGCCCAACCCGAACCACATCGTGGTGACGTGGTCGGGCCAGCGTTGGCATCGCGGTGCGCTCGTGCTCGAGCTCCTTCTGGTCATCGGAGTCGCGATCCGGTGGTCGCAACGCGCCGCGCGCGAGCGAGGGGAACGGTGAAGCTCCGTCTCGCGGTCGTCCTCATGCTGCTGATGATCGGCGGTGCGATCGCGGTCGACCGCGTGTCGCCGGCGAAGCCCGTGCCCCGCTCGACAGTGTCGCTCGCACCTGAGGCCGGCATCCTCACGTGTCCCTACCTCACGGAACCGAACGCGCGCTCCTACCTCCAGGTTGCCAACATCGGAACGACGCCTTCCTCTATCCGTGTGAACTTCGGCGCCGCGAAAGGGGCGCCGATCGTCGTACCGCTGAGTGTGCTCGCCGGTGAGACGGGCTCGATCCGCATCCCCTCAACGGCCGCGAGCCGAGCCGGAGCAGTGGTTGAGTTCTCGGGTGGCAACGTCGTGGCGACCCACATGCTTTTCCTGCAGAAGGTGTCGGGGCCGGTCGTGCGGGCGGGAGGAGCGGCCGCATCCCCGTGCGCGCGCGCCGGGGGAGAGGACGTCGTCGTTACCGGGGCGAGCACCCTTGGGAGCGACGCCGAGCTTGCTCTGTACAACCCGGGTGCGGCCGACGCCGATGTGTCCGTGTCGTTGATCGCCGACGGCCGGGTGTTCCAGCCGCAACGCTTGTCGCGCCGCGTTATCGCGTCACATACCCGGCAAGACTTCCGTTTGGGCGACTTCGCCTTCAGCGCGCGCAACCTCACGGCCGTCGTTCACGCGAACGTCGGTCGCGTCGTTGCCGAAGCGCTCGTGCGTTCCTCGAGCGGCGCCGAGCTTCTTCCCGGTCAGGTCCCGTCGAACGAGCTCGTCGCCGTTGCAGGGCAAAGCGGCACCGGGTCGAGCGTCGGCGTGACCGTCATCGGCAACAACGACGCCGGCATCGAAGCCCGGCTGATCAACGCCAAGGCGCAGGTCTCGGTTGGGGGCTTCCCTCCGTCGCTTCCTCCGGAGACGGGTCGCTTCTTCGCCGTTCCCGACCAAGGCTCAGCGGGTGCCGCCGCATACGAGTTCAGCGTCGACGTTGGGTCGCCGCTCGTGACCGAAACCACCTGGACCACGACGCGAGGTGGCGTGCAAGAGCAAGCATCGCTTCCCGGCGCGGTTCCGGCGCCGGACTGGGCTGCGGTAGTCGGCGCGTTCCAGCTGGGAACTGCGTCGCGCGCGATCATCGTCAATCCTCGCGGCGTCGTGAGCGCCGTTCGCGTTACGACGATCGGCCCGGCCGGAACCAGCACGCAATCCTTGTCGATACCGGCCGGCCGGCTCGTCGACATCGCGATCGGTAGAGGGGCGGGGACGTTCGCCGTCGTGGTCGACGCCGACGCCCCGGTTGTGCTTGCGCTCCGAAGCGGTGGGTTCGCCACCGGGCGCCCCGGGTCATCGGTCGCGATCGTCGGCGAATCGTTCACGCAGCCGACGCCAGAAGCCGTTGCGGTCGATCCGCGCACCGGGATCCCCGCTGTCGTGCCGACACGCTGAGAAAAATCTCGCGGTAGTGGGTCAGTTTGAGAATCTTGCCCGGCGGCACTACCGGGAGGGAGGGAAGCAATACAAGGGATGCGCGGTCGTATGGAGGGTGCAGGGATCCGTTTGGCGATAAGGCTGCCCGCGTGACTGAAACCACAAAAACAATCCAAGTGCCGCAACAAGGATGATGAAGGCTATGAGCGGTACACGGTCTTTCTCAGCCGGAGTGCTCATCGGACTTTACTCCGAGAGTAGTACCTGCTTACCCCCATGGCCCATGGGACGTCGGTCCTTCATGCGATGACAGACCCATGCCAAAGAAGTGCCCCGCCGATCGGATCACGGTTGGACCTCGAGGAGATAGTCGGGCTGCTCGACGCCTTCGAGGGCCGCCAGAAGAAAGTTTCTTCAAAATGACCCACTACCAATCTCGCGAATTCCTTGCAGGGCCTTTCTCGCGTGTGTTATGTTGTTTGAGTACTCCCGAGAAGTGAGTAGGGGCGACCCGAAGGCTACTCGGGAGTACATCTTTTGGTCATCAGTGGGCGCGCGCCCCGCGCGCGGCCGCTCGAACGTTGATAGCAGCGCAGGTAAGAGGCCATCCAAGCGGTGGTCTCTTTGTTTTGGTGTTCGCTCTTCGAGGCCGATCCGGTCCGACCGGATCTGGGTCTTGACAGCAGTTGAAAATCAAAACTGCCTTAGGTAACAAATCTGTCGGGTAAGACGGGAGATGCGGCTGGTCGGTGGCGACGGATCCGCTCCAGGACGCTTGAAAAGGCGTACCTCCTCTCGTATCGTTCGCGCCGTGGCCGGCAAGGGCAACAACGACGTTCGGCGATGCTCTCGGAACGGCTGTCGCTGGCCTGCTTCCGCGTCGTTGACCTACGCGTATGCCCAGAAGGTCGTCTGGATCGAAGATCTCACCCCCCAGCCGCATCCGGCCGCGTACGACCTTTGCGCTGCTCATGCCGAGCGGCTTGCCGTTCCCCTGGGATGGCTGAAGGAAGACCTCCGAGTGGTTCCGCCGACCGTCACGCCCATCCGGCCCGAGGTCGGCAGCTGGGAAACGGCTGCCGACGCGTCGGCCAGCGGGGCATAACAGCCCGACAACCAACCCCTTGACCGGCGACCCGATACCTGCTGGAGTCTCTTAGGTAACCCGCTACCTAAGAGGTAACCGGTGCCCATCGATCGATCCCTCATCCGATCCATCCGCCGCATGGACGAATACGACCTTCGGCGGCTCATGATCTTCATCCGAGGCTTGCTGCTCCACCGGGACGGCCCCGATTTCAAGGAAGAACGCCCGGAAGAGCACGCGAAGGTCACCTACCGGCTCGAGCAGGTCCGGTGCGGGAAGGACGGGTGCACGCGTTGTCCCCACGGGCCGTACTGGTACGCCTACTGGCGCGAGGAGGGCCGGCTTCGCTCGCGTTACATCGGCAAACAGCTGCCGGAGGGGGCCGAGGTCACCTGAATGGGTGGTTTGCCTCCATTGGGAAGACCCCCCGGTTGGATCATGTTGACGTCCCGCGCAAACAGGTATGTTTGGGGCAGGGTTCCGGGCGCCTGAGCCCGGCGGAGAAGGGAGCTGGGATGGCGGCGCTCGAGTGTCCGCAATGCGGTTCCCGCAACGTGATCAACATCAACCTCACGATGGAAGACGGGGAACCAGTCTCCTTCTACTCGTGCCACGCATGCGACAAGCGCTGGTGGAACAAAGACGGCGAGCCGATCGATCTCCCGAACGTCCTCGAGCTCGCGAAGCGGGCGCCGAAGCGCTCCGCGAAGCCGAAAGCCTGATTCCACTCCATGCCCGCGTCCCGCCGGGCGGTAGCGCGCGCAACCGAGCTGGCCTTCGGAGGCCGGTTCACCGAAGCGCTGGAGACGCTGGGGTCCGCCACATCCGAGCATGCCCAATGGGTACGGGCATACGTCGCGTCGTCGCGCGGCGAGTTCGCCCGGGCGCGCGCGCTGGCAGCACCCCTTGCCGAGTTGGCACATGCGCGCGCGGTGCGCGTCGCAGCCGGGATCACGCTCGGATCCGTCCTCCGGCAGACCGCGCGACATGCGCGCGCAGAGGCGTGGGATCAATGGGCTCTGGATCAGGCGCGAACGGACGCCGAGCGCGCGCACGCGCTGATCGGCCTCGCGGCCGACGCGATCGGACGCCACCGGGTCTCGTCCTGTGACGCGCGTCTCGCAGAAGCCGATGCGATCGGTGTCGCCGCCGACTGGCGCGCTCAGGTGCGGCTCGACTGGGTTCGGGTGGAGCGCGCGCTCACGATCGGACGCCCGCGCGACGGTCTGAGACCGGGAAAACGAGGGGTACGTATCGCGCGCGGCGCAGACGCGCGCCGGCACGTCGCGAAGTCGCGGTTGTTCTACGGAGTCGCGCTGGTCGATGCCGGTTTCCTTGCCGCAGCACGACGAGAGTTAACCGCGGCGTTACGCGGCGCGCAGGCGTGCGGCGCCGGCCGTGTTGCGCGCGTCGCCCACACGGTGCTCGAGCAGAAAGCGATCCAGGCCGCTGGGTAGGATGGCCGTCGTGGACCTCGACGCAATCTTCAAGGCGTACGACATCCGCGGCCTGTATCCGGATCAGCTCGACGAAGAAGTGGCGCACCGAGCCGGCCGCGCGTTCGTGTCGCTGCTCGACGCGCGCTCGATCGTCGTCGCACACGACATGCGTTCCTCGAGCGAGCCGTTGTCCGCGGCCTTCATCTCCGGAGCGGCGACCCAAGGTTCGGACGTCATCGACATGGGGCTCGCTACCACCGACATGCTGTACTACGCGTCCGGCTCGCTCGACATGTCGGGCGTCGTGTTCACGGCGTCGCACAACCCGTCCAAGTACAACGGTATGAAGATGGTGCGCGCCGGCGCCCTTCCGGTCGGCAGCGAGAGCGGAATGAACGACATCAAGGAGATGGTCGCGAGCGGGGAGTTCCCGCGGCCCCCACGGCTTGGACAGATCACGCGACGCAACCTCATGCCGGAGTTCGTGAAGCACGTGCTGTCTTTCGTCGACGTGAAGGCGCTGCGGCCGTTGAAGGTTGTGATCGACGCTGGGAACGGCATGGCAGGCTTGTCGGTCCCGCGCGTGTTCGAGCGCCTTCCCTTCGAGGTCGTCCCGCTTTACTTCGAGCTCGACGGAACGTTCCCGAACCACCCGGCCGATCCCATCCAGCCGGAGAACCTCGCGGCGCTGCGCGCGGCCGTGCTCGAACACAAGGCCGTGGCCGGCATTGCGTTCGACGGCGACGCGGACCGCGTGTTCTTCGTCGACGAGAAGGCGGAGCCGGTTTCGGCGTCGCTCCTCGGCGCCATGATCGCCAAGGTGATGCTCGAGCAGCATCCCGGTGAGAAGATCGTGTACTCACTGACGTGCTCGCGCGTCGTGCCGGAGACGATCATCGAGAACGGGGGCGAACCGATACGCACGCGCGTCGGTCACTCGTTCATCAAGCAGGTCATGGCCGAGACCGGCGCCGTGTTCGGCACTGAGCACTCCGGCCACTTCTACCTTCGCGACCACTACCGCGCCGAGTGTGGCGTGATCACCGCGTTGCAGACGCTCGAGGTGATCTCCCGGTCGGGCGGGAGCTTCAGCGACGCGTTGGCGCCCTACCGACGCTACTGGAACTCCGGCGAGATCAACTCGGAGGTGGCCGACAAAGAGGGCGCGATGCGCCGGGTCGAGCAGGCCTTCCCGGACGGCAGCCACGACCACACCGACGGCTTGCTGATCGACTACGACGAGTGGTGGTTCAGCTTGCGGCCGTCGAACACCGAACCCTTGCTTCGGCTGAACGTCGAGGCACGCGACGCATCGGTGGGCGAAGCCCACCGCGATCAGATCCTGTCGATCATTCGAGGCTGAGCGCGCCGGTTCGCGCTCGCGGGAGCAGGCCGTAGAATCCCGGGCGAACCTTGGAGGAGACGATGGCCGTTAGCAAAGAACTGATCGACATCCTCATCTGTCCGAACTGTCACGGCGCGATCGTGTACGACGAAGCCGCGCAAACGATCACGTGCCAAGGGACCTGCAAGTACGTGTACCCGGTCCGCGACGACATCCCGATCATGCTCATCGACGAAGCGGAGAAGCCGGCTTCGTGAACGACCTCGACGACCCCGGCTCGCTCGCTGCGGTCGACTCGCACGATGCGCTGGGAATCGTCGAGAGCACGCCCGAGCAATGGCGTGAAGCGATAACGCGCGCGCGCTCGTGCGACGGATTGCCAACACGGCACGGGATCAACGGCATCGTCTACTGCGGGATGGGCGGAAGCGGGATCGCAGGCGACGTGCTCGCCGCGATCGCGGCCGAAGAGGGGACCGTTCCGGTCACGGTAGTGAAGGGGTACAAGCTCCCCGCGTGGACGGGTCCGAACACGCTGGTCTTTTGTGCGAGCTACTCCGGGAACACGGAGGAGACGCTCGCGTGCTTCGACGACGCCTTGGAACGCAAGGCTCGGATCGTCGCGATCGCAACGGGCGGTGCGCTCGCAGATCGCGCGCGCGCTCATTCCGTCGCGATGATCTCGCCTGTTGAGGAGCTACAGCCGCGCCAAGCTTTCGCATCGCTCGCCGCTCCTGCGCTCGTCCTTGCGGAGCAGCTGGGCTTGCTCGCCGACCTCACGCCGCATCTCACGGAGACGGGAGATGTTCTCGAGCGGCAAGTCACGGTGTACGGGAGAGACGTCACCACGGAGAAGAACGACGCGAAGAAGATCTCGGGGCAGCTCGTTGGAAGGATTCCACTGGTTTGGGGCCAAGAAGGCGCTCTGTCGGCGGCCGCAACGCGGTGGCGAACACAGCTCAACGAGAATGCGAAGGTCCCTGCGTTCTCGAGCGTCCTGCCCGAGCTCGACCACAACGAAGTCGTCGGCTACGAGCAGAGCTCTCCGGGGATCGCCGACCTTGCGATCGTGGTGTTACGGACGCCGAACGAGAACCCGCGCGTCACGCAGCGGATCGAGGCGACGCTCGAACGGATCGGCGGCTTGGTCGCCACCTCGGTCGAGGCGCGCGCCGTCGGGGAATCGCCGCTCGCCCGGCTGATGAGCGCCGTCCTGCTCGGCGACTTCGTCAGCGTGTATCTTGCAGTGCGCCGGGGCGTCGACCCGACCCCCGTGACCGCGATAGACCAGCTCAAGAGTCGCCTGGCCTGACCTTTCCGAGGAGGAAACGTGGATCACGATGTGAAAGACCTCGCGCTTGCGGGGCGCGGGCGCGTGCGGATCGAGTGGGCCGGCCAGCACATGCCGGTCCTCCAAGCGATCCGCGAGCGCTTCGCGAAAGAGAAGCCGCTGAACGGATGGGTGATCGCTGCGTGCCTGCACGTGACGAGCGAGACGGCGAACCTCATGCTGACGTTGCAAGCCGGCGGCGCCGACGCGTCGTTGTGCGCGTCCAACCCGTTGTCCACCCAAGACGATGTCGCGGCCGCGCTCGTCGAAGCAGGGATCCCGACGTACGCGATCAAAGGTGAGGACAACGACACCTATTACAAGCACATCCACGCTGTGCTCGACCGTCGCCCGGCGGTCACGATGGACGACGGCGCCGACCTCGTCTCGCTGTTGCACAAGCAGCGTGTCGATCAGCTCGCCGAGATCAAGGCAGGAACCGAAGAGACGACCACCGGCGTGATCCGGCTGCGTCAGATGGCGGCCGACAAGGTATTGCGGTACCCGATCGTGGCCGTCAACGACACGCCGACGAAGCACTTGTTCGACAACCGGTACGGCACCGGCCAGTCCTCGCTCGACGGCATCACGCGCGCGACGAACATCTTATGGGCCGGTCAGACGGTCGTGGTCGGTGGCTACGGCTACGGCGGGCGCGGCCTCGCGATGCGCGCGCGCGGCATGGGCGCGCAGGTCGTCGTGACGGAAGTGGATGCGGTGAAGGCGCTCGAGGCGGCGATGGAGGGCTATTCAGTCATGCCGATGGTCGAGGCGGCACGGATCGGAGACGTGTTCATTACGGTGACCGGCGACAAGGACATCCTCCGTCGCGAGCATTTCGAGGTGATGAAGGACGGCGCGATCCTCGCGAACACCGGTCACTTCGACGTGGAGATCAATAAGGGCGACCTCAAGTCACTCACGCGCGAGACGCGCGAGATGCGCGAGCACGTCGTCGAGTACACGCTCGAAGACGGACGGAAGGTGTACCTGCTCGCCGACGGCCGGCTCGTGAACCTCGCCGCCGCCGAAGGCCACCCCGCCGCGGTGATGGACATGTCCTTCGCCGATCAGGCGCTCACCACGGAGTGGCTCACGAAGCAAGACAACCTGCCGCCGAATGTCTACGACGTGCCGGACGAGATCGACCGCGAGGTCGCCAAGCTGAAGCTGTCGACGATGGGCATCCGCATCGACGAGCTGACGCCGACGCAGCAGGCCTATCTGAGCAGCTGGCAGGAAGGCACTTAACCGGTTGTGGCGGAGGACGAACCCCGTCTCGTTCCCTTCGAGCCGGAACCACAGCTTGCTCCGCACACGAACGGCTCGCGCCTCAAGCATCGACGGCGCGTGCTCGGCGGCATCACGCTCGGCTTCCTGCTCGGGTCGTTGCTCGCGACGAGCATCGTCCCGCGGCTGCAGTGGCTGAACCTTTCGACGATCGGTTGGTGGGGCCGCCCGGTCCTGGCGGCCTTCGGTGCCGGGATGATCGTCGGCGTCTTCCGTCGTGACGATCTGCGCGCGGCAGTCACGGGAGGAGCGATCGGCGGGCTGCTCGCGCTGTGGGGGGTGTACGCGATCGTGCGCCTCAGCGTGCACGTGCTCTTCGTCGACCGGTCGGTCGCGCGCGTGATCACGGTGGATCTCCTCCGTCTCGCCGTGTACGGCGCCCCCGGTGGTGCGGCCGGCGCAGCAGCGGGGTGGGGCGCGCGCACGGTGACCGAGCGCGCCGCGGGCGGCCGCTAGACTCGACGCCTATGCGATCGATCGAATGGCGCGACGGCGACATCGTCGTCATCGACCAAACCGTTTTGCCGGGCCGGCTGGAATACCGGTCGCTCGTCAACACCGAAGCAGTCGCGGAAGCGATCCGCACGCTGCGCGTCCGAGGCGCGCCGGCGCTGGGGATCGCCGGCGCGATGGGCGTCGCGCAGGCGGCCGTGCACCCGCCGTCGTCCAATGCGAAGACGGTTCTTGAACGCGCCGAGCAGGCCGGCCGGCTGTTAGCCGCGGCGCGCCCAACGGCGGTGAACCTCGCGTGGGGGATCCGGCGCGTCCTCGCGAAGGGCCGCGCGATCCCGCTCACTGCGGGGGCGATCCGCATCGCACAAGGGATGGTCGACGAGGCGCTGGCCATCCAAGCGGAGGACGAAGAGGCGTGCAGCGCGATGGCGAAGCTCGCGCTCGAGTTCTTCGAGCCGAAAGCGGTCGTCCTGACCCACTGCAACACCGGCTTCCTGTGTACCGGCGGCATCGGGACGGCGCTCGGCGCGATCCGCCACGCACACGAGGCCGGTCTCGGCATCGTCGTGGTCGCGACGGAAACGCGTCCCTTGTTGCAGGGCGCGCGCCTTACGGCCTGGGAGCTCGCCCAGCTCGGGATCCCACACGCGCTGGTGGTCGACGGAGCGGCGCCGGGGCTGATCGCGCGCGGCGAGGTGTCGCTCGTCGTCGTCGGCGCCGACCGCATCGCGGCCAACGGGGACGTCGCGAACAAGGTGGGCACGTACTCGTTGGCGCTCGCCGCGTCCGCATCAGGCGTTCCGTTCGTCGTGGTGGCGCCGACGTCCACCGTCGATCCGGCGGTTGCGGACGGGGGGAAGATCCCCGTCGAGGAGCGCGCGGCGTCGGAGGTGACCTCGATCCTCGGGACCCACTCGATCGCGCCGGCCGGAACGCAGGCGATCAACCCCGCGTTCGACGTGACGCCCGCATCGTTGATCACCGCGATCGTCACCGAACGAGGCGTCGCGCGCGCACCCTTCGGCCCCGCGTTGCGCGCGATGCTCGGCGGTCCTGCCGTTCGAGCAGCCTCGCGCGGCGCGCGCGCGAAGCCGAAAGTGAAGCCGAAGGCGAAGGTTGCGGAGAAGAAGCCGGCGAGATCCGCGAAGGCCGCGCCGAAGAAGACGGCCGCCGCGAAACGGGCGAGGCCGAAGCGCGTGCAGCCGAAGCGCGTGCAGCCGAAGCGCGCGCACGGTGCGAAACGGACGGCCCGGCCGGCGCGGGGCGCGCGCCGAAGATGAGATAGCGCGCGAACGCGTCACCGGCGCGCGCCCCGTTCACCGCTCCGTCGTACCGTCGTCCGATGCGCGCGCTCGCAGACTTGATCTTCCCACCCTCGTGCCTCTCGTGCCGTCGTCCCGGGGCGCGGTTCTTGTGCGTCGCGTGCGAGGCGGCCTTCCCCTGGATCGCCCAGATGTGCGCGCGCTGCGGGAGGCCGACCGCGCGCGCCGTCCTCGACTGCGCCGACTGCCGCGAACCGGCGCCCGCGTTCAGCATCGCCCGTGCTCCCGCGGCGTATCGGGGCGTCGCCAGGGACGTGCTGATGACGTTCAAGCTCGGAGGCGAGCGCCGGGCTGCTCGACGGATGGCCGCCCGCATGGCTGCGTGTGCGCAAAGGATGCTCGTCGACGTGATCACGTTCGTCCCGGCGTCTCGCACGTCGATGGCCGAGCGCGGCTTCAACACCGCCCAGGAGCTCGCTCACGGGGTGGCCCAACACCTGAGACGCCCGTGCGTGCGCACGCTCCGGAAGGTCCGTGAGACGGCCGACCAAGCCTCGCTCGACCGAGCCGGGCGCCGGCGGAATCTCGACGGCGCCTTCGTGTCGCTTCGGGTGCCGGAGCGCGTGCTGCTGGTAGACGACGTCATGACGACCGGCGCGACTGCAGACGCGTGCGCGCGCGCCCTGCGAGCGGCCGGCGCATTCGAGGTCATGGTTGTGACGTTCGCCCGGGCAGGGGATTAGGGGCCTCGAACCCGGCCTAGATTTGGTGCGACGTCATCCATAGAATCAATCGTGTGAGGGCCCCACCCGGGTCTGGAGATGCGGATCTGTTCCACCGCGTCGCCCCGAGTGGGGTCCATCGCCGTTTCTGGGATGGACCAGGAGGCCGGGATGCAGGTGATCGTCAAGGGACGCAACACGCATGTCTCGCCACATCTGAAGCAGCTGGCGACCCACAAGCTGGAAAAGGTTGAACGCTTCCTCGACAAGATCCTGTCCCTCGAGATCGAGTTCTCCGAAGAGCACAATCCACGCATCGCGGATAAGCACACGGTTGAAGTCATCCTCACGACGAAGGCGCACGTGCTGCGCGCTCATGCGAGCGGCCCCGACCCGACCAGCGCGGTCGACGGGGTGCTCGACAAGCTGGAGGCCCAGGTCAAGCGGCTCAAGGGCAAGTTCGTACGGCGTGGCAGCAGGACGTCTCGCGCGATGCGGTCCATGCAGCGTGCCCCGCGGACGATCGGTGAGGAAACGGACAACCACAACGCAAGGAACGGCCGAAACCATCCGATAGAATCCTCAGAAGACCTGGAAGCGGGCGAAGGGGACGAGCCGCGGATCACTCGCGTCACCCGGTTCACCGTGAAGCCCATGACCGCCGAGGAGGCAGTCCTCCAGATGGAAACGCTCGGCCACGACTTCTACCTATTCGTCAACGCCGAGAGTGAGCAGGCCGGCGTGGTGTATCGTCGCCGGGACGGGTCGTTCGGCTTGATCGAGCCGGACTAGTACCGCGGAGGAGCACGTGGACGAGCAGCTTGAGGGAACCGAGGCGCCGGCGCCGATCAGCGATGAGCCGATCCGGGTACTGATCGTCGACGACCACGCGTTGTTCCGTCGCGGGCTCGTCATGGTCCTCGAGCAAGAGAAGGACATCGATCTCGTCGGTGAGGCCGGCGACGGCGCAGAGGCCGTAAACATCGCGCAGGACACGATGCCCGACGTGGTGCTCATGGACGTGCGCATGCCTCGCCGAGGCGGGATCGAAGCGACGAGCCAGATCAAGGCGATAGCACCGCACACGAAGATCCTGATGCTGACGATCTCGGACGAAGAAGCCGACCTGTACGACGCGATCAAGGCGGGCGCCAGCGGTTACCTGCTGAAGGAGATCTCCATCGAGGAGGTCGCGAACGCGATCCGCCAGGTCCACGCCGGCCAGTCGATGATCAGCCCGTCGATGGCGTCCAAGCTGCTCACCGAGTTCGCCACGATGGTCAAGAAGACGGACGAGAAGCCGGCCGCCGCCCAGCCACGGCTGACCGAGCGGGAGATGGAGGTTCTCCGCCTGGTCGCCAAGGGCAGGAATAACCGGGACATAGCCAAAGAGTTGTTCATCTCTGAGAACACCGTGAAGAATCACATCCGCAACATCTTGGAAAAGCTGCACCTGCACTCGCGCATGCAGGCGGTCGTTTACGCCGTCCGCGAGAAGCTGCTCGAGATCCAGTAGGCGATACCGCTTGCCTTCTTCCCCCCTGCAGAAGATCCTTCGCATCGGCGAGGGTCGTCGCCTCAAAGACGCCGCTCGCCTGGCCGACCGCGTCGGCGCTTTCGAAGCCGAGATGCAGGCCCGGTCCGACGCCGAGCTGCGCGCGCTCACCGATATCTTCCGCGCGCGCCTGGTGGAAGGAGAGGACCTCGACGAGATCCTTCCCGAAGCCTTCGCAGCCGTCCGTGAAGCCGCCGTCCGGACGCTCGGGCAGCGTCACTACGACGTCCAGCTGATCGGCGGCGCGGTCTTGCACGGCGGCAACATCGCCGAGATGAAGACCGGTGAAGGCAAGACCCTCGTTGCGACGCTGCCCGCGTACGTGAACGCGCTGTCCGGCGACGGCGTCCACGTCATCACCGTGAACGACTACCTGGCTCGCCGCGACGCCGAGTGGATGGGTCGCATCTACCGGTTCCTCGGTCTCGCGGTCGGACTGATCCAAGCGAACATGCGCCCCGAAGAGCGCCGCCCGGCGTACGCGGCCGACATCACGTACGGCACGAACAACGAGTTCGGGTTCGACTACCTCCGTGACAACATGGCGTGGACGGCCGATGAGCGCGTGCAGCGCGGTCACAACTTCGGGATCGTCGACGAGGTCGACTCGATCCTCATCGATGAGGCGCGCACCCCGCTGATCATCTCGGGTCCGTCCGAGGAGTCGGCGAAGTGGTACCGAACGTTCTCGCGCTTGGTCCCCCGCCTTCGCGCCGACCTGCACTACGAGGTCGATGAGAAGAAGCGCACGGTTGCCGTGACCGAAGAAGGCGTGCACGAGATCGAGAAGATGCTCGGCATCGAGAACCTCTACGACCAGATCTCCTCGCCGTTGGTCCACTACATGCAGAACGCGTTGCGTGCGAAGGAGCTGTACAAGCGCGATGTCGATTACCTCGTCACGAACGGCGAGGTGAAGATCGTCGACGAGTTCACCGGCCGCGTGCTGGAAGGCCGCCGCTACTCGGAGGGGATGCACCAAGCGATCGAGGCGAAAGAGAACGTCCGCATCAAGGAAGAGAACGTCACCCTCGCCACGATCACCATCCAGAACTACTTCCGCATGTACGAGACGCTCTCCGGCATGACCGGTACAGCCCTCACTGAGGCCGCAGAGTTCGAGCACATCTACAAGATGGGCGTCGTTGAGATACCGCCGAACCGTGACGTGGTCCGGGACGACCGGCCGGACGTCGTCTATAAGAACGAGGAGGGGAAGTTCCAGGCCGCCGCGCGCGACATCGCCGAGCGATACGAGCGCGGGCAGCCGGTCCTGGTCGGTACGGTGTCGATCGAAAAGTCCGAGCGGCTTGCGAAGCTGCTCGACCGTCAAGGCATCCCGCACAGCGTCTTGAACGCGAAGCAGCACGAACGCGAAGCGCACATCATCGCGCAGGCGGGGAAGCGCGGGTCCGTCACCGTCGCGACCAACATGGCCGGCCGTGGGGTCGACATCATCCTCGGCGGGAAC
>Ga0209577_10000364_pt1 | contig 46096 bp, 48 predicted proteins | sample GraSoiAngelo_109_FD_185874 | JGI IMG/M metagenome (GOLD analysis project Ga0209577, IMG submission 185874) | Grasslands soil microbial communities from the Angelo Coastal Reserve, California, USA - 14_0903_12_20cm (SPAdes) (version 2) | ecosystem: Environmental > Terrestrial > Soil > Grasslands... | reverse complement strand
TCCAGCCGGTGTCTGCATCCAACTGTTGGCGGAAAGAATCCACGAAGCCGATAGAAGCGTACCGCCCGCCACCATGCAAGTTGCGAAAAAGTGCAGCTTTGGGCCGACGCGATGAAGACCAAAGAGCATGATTCCCAAAAAGCCTGCCTCGAGGAAAAAGGCGGTCAATACCTCGAGTGCGATTAAGGGGCCAATAGCTGGCCCAGCCATCTGTGAGAAGCGCGCGAATCCGAGACCAAACTCGAACGAAAGCACAATGCCGGTGACAACCCCAATTCCGAAGCCCATAGCGAAAATGTTGAGCCAGAACCGATAGATCTGGAGGAATACGGGATCCTTGGTCTTCAGCCAGAGCGCTTCGATCACAGCTAAGAAGGAAGCAAGGCCGATCGACATTGTCGGGAAAATGATGTGAAAGCTCACCGTAAAGGCAAATTGAATTCTGGCGAGAATGGAAGGATCGAGTTTCATAGTTCCGCTCTCTCGTGTGGAAACGCCCGGCAGACAACAACAGCACCGAGTACGAATACGGCCAGCCCGCCAATCGCGAATTGTAAGCCGAATACTCCAACAATGATGAAGAAGAATAGCACCCCTATGAGTGCTGCTGTGACACCGAAGACTCGACGCAACACGTTACTTGTCTTCATCAGTTCCCCCGATCTTCGAAGTACGGTTCGATTGCGAACCGTTATTGGCTTGCATTGATGAGGAGGTCATGTCTCACTCTGCCATCCACGGCATTTTCCGTACGAACCTCGCTCTGGCGGTTCACTGTTGTTCATTGGCTCGTCGCCGTCTAACGAAGCAATTCATCTGCCATCACGTTCGATTGAAATGGAAATCAGATTTACTCGCCACAGCTGCGGTGCACCTGAACGTATTGTTGCTTCCTTTTCGTGAAACCGACTCAAGGTGTCTGGTGTCAGGCGTCATTTTCATGACGCGACTCATGCCGTGACACTTCTTCACGCTTGACTCCAGGCCCATCTGTGGCTTCACACCCTAGAATCTCCGGAGGTTTGCGCGCTGAGAGCGACCGTTCCATGTTGGCCCTTGTCGTGCAATCGCAATGTTCGTGAGCGAAGGTGCTGAGTTAAGTTTCGGCACATTGGATCCGCAAGCTATCGCGCAACCCCAGCTGCAAAGAAACGTTGCCGGGGCCAACCACTCTGCACACTCTCGCTTTCGGTCGCGATCCTCGCGATCAACTTAGGATTGCTGGTATCGCCAGTACAAAAAGGAGAAATGCATGAGTTATTCATCAAACGGAAATCGTCCAAAACTGAGTGAGAAGGGACTCTTGACTCCGGACAATTGCGTCGTGGCGCTGATCGACCATCAGGGCCAAATGCTGTTTGGAACAAGCAATTTCGATCGCCAAGGAATCATCAACAACACCGTAGCACTCGGAAAAGCCGCAAGGGTGTTCGATGTACCGGTAATTTTGACCACGGTCGAGACGAAGTCCTTCAGCGGGAACATGTGGCCACAGCTGCGAGCGGTATTCCCGGGGCAGGAACCCATCGAGCGTTCCTCGATGAATTCGTGGGACGACAAGAACTTTGTAGCGGCCATTGAAAAGACCGGACGCAAGAAGATCGTGCTTGCCGGGCTGTGGACGGAAACTTGCGTGGCGCTTCCCACGGTGCAGGCGACCCACGACGGCTACGAAGTCTACGTGGTGGAAGATTGCTGCGGGGACGTGAGCCAACTCGCTCATGACAACGCGATGAAGAGAGTGATCCAAGCGGGAGCAAAACCTGTGACGTCACTTTCAACCATGCTGGAATGGCAGCGCGACTGGGCTCACAAGGAAACTTACGATGCCGTGATGGACATTGTGAAGAACCATTACGGAGCTTACGGGATTGGAGTCGAGTACGTGTACACGATGGTGCACGGTGCTCCGCCCACGAAATTTCCCGAGTACGCAGTTCCTGAGCTGGCTGGAACTCACAAGTAAAAACTCAAAGGGCGGAGTCTCCTCCGCCCTTTTCAATCCGTTTTGGAAAGACCTGAAAGGGAGATTACCGTGCCTGCTGAAGTCATCCTGCACAACGCCAAGATCGCCACGAACAAGGTGCCCTCGTTTGTCGAGGCGATCGCGATTTCTGATGGAAAAGTGACTGCCACCGGTGGAAATGAAGAGATTCTGCGTCTACGCGGGCAGGCGACCCGCGTCATCGACGGCCGGGGGCGCACCGTCATTCCTGGACTAAATGATTCGCATATGCATCCGATCCGCGGCGGGCTCAACTACAACCTTGAGTTGCGCTGGGATGGTGTACCTTCGCTCGCCGACGCTCTGCGCATGCTGAAAGACCAGGCGGCGCGGACACCTGCTCCGCAGTGGGTCCGAGTTATCGGAGGGTGGACAGAGTTTCAGTTCGCTGAGCGCCGGATGCCAACGCTGGATGAGATCAACGCGGTGGCTCCGGATACGCCTGTCTTCGTGATGCATTTGTACGACAGAGTGCTGTTGAACGGAGCGGCGCTTCGTGCGGTGGGCTATGACAAGAATGCCCCGGACTTTCCGGCCGGTGAAGTTCAACGCGACCGTCACGGGAATCCCACAGGTCTTCTCATCGCAAAGCCGAACGCAAATATTCTTTACTCCACCCTGGCCAAGGGGCCGAAACTTTCTCGCGAGGACCAGCTTAATTCTTCAAGGCAGTTCTTCCGCGAACTGAACCGTTTTGGAATCACCAGTGTCATTGATGCGGGCGGTGGATTTCAAAACTATCCAGATGATTACGGCGTTGTGAACGAACTGCACCGAAATGGAGAGTTGTCTCTTCGGCTTGCGTACAACCTGTTTACGCAGAAACCAAAACAGGAACTGGCCGACTTCCAGAGCTGGACCAAAATGACAAAGCATGGGGACGGCGATGATTTCTATCGCATGAATGGCGCAGGGGAAATGCTGGTTTTTTCCGCTGCGGATTTCGAGGACTTTCTTGTACCACGGCCGGACATGCTCCCCGTCATGGAAAGCGAGCTGAAAGCCGTCATCAGACACCTTGTAGAGAATCGCTGGCCATTTCGCATACATACAACATATAACGAGACCATCGAGCGAGCATTGAACGTTTACGAAGAAGTCAATCGAGAGATTCCGTTTGACGGCCTGCACTGGTTCTTCGATCACTGCGAAACCATCAGCGATCGCAATATCGAGCGTGTAAAGGCGCTGGGGGGAGGTATCGCGGTGCAGAACCGCATGGCCTTCCAAGGGGAGTATTTTGTCGAGCGATACGGGGCGCAGCAAGCCAAACGTACACCACCAATTCGAAGAATGCTCGAGATCGGTGTTCCGGTTGGGGCTGGCACAGACGCAACGCGCGTCTCAAGCTACAACCCGTACCTTTCCCTCTATTGGCTTACTACCGGCAAGACCATAGGCGGTCTTGGTCTGTATCCGGAAGAAAATCGGCTCGATCGGGCGGAAGCACTCAAGCTCTACACGATGGGCAGCAGTTGGTTTTCAACAGAAGATGGAAAGAAGGGAGCGTTTGCTCCCGGACAGCTGGCGGACTTGGCCGTTCTTTCCGCGGACTATTTCTCGATTCCGGATGACGAGATCAAGCAGCTCGAATCCGTGCTCACGATTGTCGGTGGGAAGGTCGTTTATGCCACCGAAGAATTCTCAAAACTCGCGCCGCCGGCATTACCGGTGAGTCCAAGCTGGTCTCCTGTCAAAGAGTTTGGTGGTTATACAAAGGGGCAGGACCAGGTAGTTGGCGCGTCCCACTCCGCTTCCTGTTCGCATATCGAGAACTCCGCACCTGGCCGGGCAAAATCCCACTTGCAAGTGCTGGGCGACCTCGGCCTTTGGGGGTTGGGTTGCGACTGCTTTGCATTCTAATTCGGGCGATGGAGGAGGGATGGAGATGAAGGTGTTGTTCTTATCTTTTGTAGTTGGTCTCGGTGTGGGTGTTCTTTACGGGCTCATCCGAGTCAAGAGTCCAGCGCCGCCGATCGTAGCGTTGCTCGGCCTGTTAGGAATGGTGCTTGGTGAACAGTTGGGGATATGGATGCAAACCAAGAAGCTCGACGTTCCGCGTGCTGCGGCCGTCTGCCTCGTCGGCGAGTCCTACGATTCGGCGGCATCCGCCCGAAATGCTTTAGCAGTGTCAGGGCCCGAGCTTGTCGAGCGAATTAAGTGATTGTCAATTTAGGAGAAGACGAAATGCGCTTCAACAAAATTATCTTTGGAAGGTGCGTTGCGCTAGTTCTGACGCTCGGTCTCGCGGTTGGATCTCTACACGTCAGTGCTTTTGCCCAAAGTGCGCAGACAGCCGAAACCGTAAGCGTGGCTGTAGGGCCACAATACGACACGACACATGTGTACGTTCCATCGGCGGATTTCGATCACTTCGTTGCCAGCATACTTCAGACATTCGGTGGCAAGACCGCGCAGGCTGGTGTGCTCACTGTAACTCCAACACCCAGCAGCACCAGGATTCAGTTGGTATTAACGCCCGTAGGAACATTATCGGTTTTTGGGTTCAAGACGCCGATCCCGTATCCCTTCGGCTTGGAGCGCACAGGCTATCTGGTCACGGACATGGACGAAGCGGTCCGCGCCGCCAAAGCAACTGGTGCAGACGTCCTGGTCGCAGCCTTCAACGATCCGATCGGTCAAGAAGCAATCATTCAGTGGCCGGGTGGCGTGAACACGCAACTGTACTGGCACACTACTGCGCCGTCCTACACCCCGCTCCAGACAGTCCCGGAGAATCGGGTGTATGTCTCTCCGGACAGAGTGGACGCCTTCGTGCGCAGCTTTCTTGCTTTCTCCCACGGAAGCGTTGTCTCGGATGAAGCTCGAGCCCCGGGCGTTGAAATCGGAAGACCTGCGGAAACCTACCGGCGAGTGAGGATCGAATCAAAGTTCGGGAAGTTGACCGCTTTCGTTACTGACGGTCACCTTTCATATCCCTACGGGCGGGAGATGATGGGATATGAAGTGACGAATCTCGCGGAGACGCTTACCAAGGCCAAGGCGGCTGGTGCCGATGTGCTCGTTCCTCCATACAAGACCGAGGAGCGAGACGCCGTAGTTGTCAGTTTTCCGGGAGGATACATCGCTGAGATCCACTCAGTCACGAAGAAATAGGACACACAACGGATGATGCGATGGAACAAGCAGGGCCGCACGCGGCATGACGAGGAAGACACAGATGCGAATTGTTGTGATGTTGATCGTCCTGTCTTCCGTGAGTTCGCTGCTCTCTCAAGGACAATCGATTCCGATTAACGAATCCCCGTCCCCGGCCCGAACATATCACTTGCTTCGCGAGGACGACGACTGGAGTTTCCTTGCCGATCCGGCGGAACGACAGGATTTTTGGGATCCCATCAAATACATTCCTCTGCGATCAGGCCGGAATGACTGGTTTCTATCCATGGGCGGCGAAGCTCGTGAGATTTGGGAACAGATTGGAAACGACAATTGGGGCCAACAGCCGTTCATGAACGGCTATTTCAACCAACGTTACATGTTTTACTTTGACGTTCATTACGGCAAGCACGTGCGCTCGTTCGTGGAGCTAAAAAGCGGTTCGAATTCCTACCGTATCGGCGGCCCAAGGCCGATCGACGAAAAGAAACTGGATTTCCAGGCCGCATTTTTCGAAGTCGGAACGGGTGGTGATCGGAACTGGATCAAGTTTAGAGCCGGCAGACAGGAGATGGAATACGGCTCTGGTCGCCTGATCGATGTGCGAGAGGGCCCAAATGTCCGCTTGAGTTTTGACGGATTCAAGGTAAAGACCGGCATCGGCTCTTGGCAGATTGACGGCTTCGCCATGCGGCCGGACCTGGACAAGCCGGGCTTCTTCAATAACGTTCCGAATCATTCTGTCGGATTCTGGGGTGTGTACGGCGTCCGATCTCTCAAAAAGAGCCTCACGCTGGATACTTACTACCTGGGCCTCGATCGAAAAGCAGCCGCATTCAACCGAGGCGTCGGCCAAGAGGTACGGCACAGTATAGGTGCGCGTCTCTCTCGTGCCGTCGCTCAAACGAAACCCGGTTGGGATTTCGATTATGAAGCACTTGGGCAATTTGGCAGCTTCGGTTCCGCAAATATCCGGGCATGGACTGTGGCATCGGAAACCGGTTACCGGTTTCCGACCGTTCCGCTGAAACCACGATTCAGCGCCAAGGTAGACATCTCCAGTGGCGACGATCCTAGGACGAATACTCTTGGTACGTTCAATCCCTTGTTTCCGAAGGGCAATTATTTTGGCGTCCTCGCCACGGCAGGTCCTGGTCCCATCAACTTTATCGACGTACACCCTCATGTGGAAACAGCGTTGCCGCACAGTGTCACTGCCTCCGTGGATTGGATATTTCAGTGGCGGGAAAGTTTGCGCGACGGTGTATATTCCGTCCCGGGATTTCTGATTATTCCGGCAGGGAAGAGCGACGCGCGTTTCGTCGGGCATCGTCCAGGCACGGAGGTACGCTGGCAAGCGAATCGTCACCTCTGGTTTCAAGCCGACTACGGAATTTTTTACGCGGGGAAATTTGTTAAGGATAGCCAGCCAGGCCGCAACCTCAATTACTGGGCCTTGTGGGCCGGCTACAAGTTCTAGGGGACGATCGTGGAACGGTACAACCGTTTTGAGAGAGAAGGCCGACAATAAGTAATCGCAATGTAGTTTATAACCACAAAGTTCAGTCGACGTAGTGTGCTCATCGGCGGAATGGTGGTGCTTGCGACGGCGCGCCTCGGTTCGCCAAGTTTGAAGATCTCGATTCGAAGTCATAAATCGAACAAGGGAGGAGTATCCATGGGTAACATCACAACGAAAGACGGAACTCAGATTTTCTACAAAGATTGGGGAAAAGGACAGCCTTTCGTTTTTTCACACGGCTGGCCGCTAACGGCGGACGACTGGGACGCGCAGATGCTGTTCTTCGGTCAGAACGGTTATCGCGTCATCGCACACGACCGGCGAGGTCACGGTCGCTCCACGCAGACTTGGGACGGCAATGACATGGACACCTATGCTGACGATCTCGCGCAGTTGACTGAGAAACTCGATCTTAAGAATGCGATTCACGTCGGCCATTCAACGGGAGGGGGCGAAGTCGCGCGCTACATCGGTCGCCATGGCACGAAACGTGTCGCCGCCGCTGTCCTGATCGGCGCCGTACCGCCCCTGATGTTAAAGACGGCCGCGAATCCCGGAGGCACACCGATTGAAGCGTTTGACGCTATTCGAGCCGGAGTTGCGACCAACAGGGCGCAGTTCTACAAGGACCTCACGCTTCCGTTCTATGGTTATAACCGCCCTGGCGCGAAGGTCTCGGAGGGCGTCCGGGAGCACTGGTGGCTGCAGGGCATGATGGGAGGCATCAAGGCCCATTATGACTGCGTCAAGGCGTTTTCAGAAACCGATTTCACAGAAGACCTGAAGAAGATCGACGTCCCGACGTTGATCCTGCACGGTGACGACGATCAGATCGTACCCTTTGCAGACGCAGCCGTTCTCTCGGCCAAACTGGTGAAGAAGTCAACGTTGAAGATTTATCCGGGACTCCCGCACGGCATGTGTACCACGAATCCCGAACAGATCAACGCAGATTTGTTTGCCTTCTGCAAAACAGCAGCAAATGCAAAAGCCGCCTGATTGAGACTGGGCAGTGTGGGCCGGCTATAAGTTCTAGGGGACGATCGTGGTACAGCCGTTTTGAGAGGGAGGGCCGGCAATGAGCAATCGCAATGTGCTCGGTCGGCTAATTGTTTATGGCGAACAGTCCAACCACTGAAAAGGTTATACCTTACGCCCTGCTCGGAATGACGGCGGTCACTGGCCTAGTGGACGCCGTCAGTTTTCTGTCGCTCGGGCGCGTCTTCACTGCGAACATGACCGGGAATATCGTGCTTCTCGCGTTTGCAACAGCGCGCGTATCCGGACTGTCCATCGCACGTTCGTTAACGGCACTCTTGGCTTTTCTTGTAGGGGCGATACTAGGCGGACGGGTAATGGCTCGGGCGAATGCCGATTCACAGATTCGATTCGCGGTACAAGCATTCCTGCTGGAGGTGGCCTTTCTGTTTGCTGCGTCGTTTTGCAGCATTGGATACCGAGGCGATTTGCGGGAACATTCTTTTCAGCCATTCGCCCTGATCGCCTTGACGGCGCTCGCGATGGGCACACGGAATGCCGCTGTCCGGAAACTCGCAATCCCGGATCTGACGACAACGGTCCTGACACTAACGATCACGGGCATCGGCGCGGACTCTTCGCTCGCGAACGGCAACAACCCGAGATTGGCGAGAAGGGTTGCGTCGATCGCCGCAATGTTTTTGGGTGCGGCGTTAGGGGCAGTTGTTATACATTATTCGATCTCAGCGGCCCTGTGGCTTGCGACCGCAATCTCCGCCGTGTGCTCTGCAGCGTTGTTCCGATCTGCGCTCACGTCCGATAAGCGGTGACCGCGACACTGGGTCCTCATTCCGCGGGGATTTTTCTCGTTGCCCATTGTTCAGCATGTTTGATCATTGATCGCGGAGATAAACTCGAGCAGAGCCGCGCGAGTCCGATTCGCCGTCCCTCGAGAACATGGACAAATCAAGGACAAAAGCAAAAAGCGCCAGATGGCCGGCCTGTAAGTTCTTGATGAGGTTGGTTGCGGGGCCCCGATACGTACCAAATAGGCAATTCTTGAGTATTCCGTTCCGCAGCGAATTGGTTCACTACACCGTGTGAGCTTCCCACTGCGATGAGGATTCGGGATAGTTTCCGTATGGCCGACAATCAGCGAACTGGCGGAGTTTCCGGAAACAAGGGCGCGTTTCTCGGTATCGGTCGGACCGAATCACTGTGTCTGAAACGCGTGAATCACGTTGTCGAAAAGCCTTTTAGCAAAGCCTTTATCAAGCGGAGCGTGACCCTGCAACCATCGGAAGAACAGGGGACCACTAAGCATATCGATCAACAATTCCGGATCGGTCGTCGGCTTCAGTTCGCCTAAGGCGATAGAGTCTTCAATGATGGCACGTAGGATCTGACGCCTTTGGTTGACATATCTCTCTAAAAACATCCGTCGGAGTCGCTGGTCCTCATGAATGCCGGTGAGGACGCGTGCCATAACCGTACCCTCTTCAGAGGCCAGAAACTCACTCGCACGCAGGATGTAGCGGCGAAGCCGCGTCAATCCAGAACCAGTCTCAGGAATCGCGAGAATAGGTTTCATGTGTTCAAAGCAGGCGTCGAACAGGATTTCTTCCTTCGACTTCCACCAGCGGTATAACGTGGCACTGCTCACGCCGGCTGCCTTCGCTATTTCGTGTGAACCGACAGCGTTGAAACCTTTGTCTCTCAGCAGCTTGTAAGCGGTTTCCAAGATTTCCTGCTGGGCCTGCTCACTCCGTGGCCGACCACGGGGTCTTGGTGCGATCTTGGTTTTAGGTCCTTTCATCACCACGATTCCAATTACGAAAATACTTGTTTCGTTTTGCTTTGGCAAGCATCTAATTCGAATGTAGAAATGAAACTATTGGTTTCGTATTTATGGGAACTTACGAGCGCATAAAACGGTAAGCGTACAGAGGTGGAAAAATGACAAGCACAACGACGAACATATTTGGAGCAACCTCAACAACAGAAGAAGTTTTGTCCGGGACCGATCTGCGAGGCAAGCGGATTCTTGGGCTTACCACACCATTCGGGTTTCATTCGACAGCGACCGAAGTCGCCGCCGGCGTCGATCTTACGGGCAAGCGCGTCATCGTGACGGGTGGCGCGGCCGGGATCGGCATCGAGACCGTCCGGACACTGGCGCTTGCGGGCGCCGAGATCACGCTTGCCGTCCGCCGCCCCGACGCCGCGCGACCGGTTGCCGAAAAGTTGCGCCAGGCCACCGGGAACGCCGCCCTGGAGGTGAGGCCGCTCGACCTTTCGGACCTGCGCTCCGTCCAATCCTTCGTCGATGACTGGACAGGACCGCTCCACATCCTGGTCAACAACGCCGGCATCATGGCGGTGCCCGAGCTGGAAAAGACGCCGCAAGGCTTCGAGCTGCAATTCGGGACCAACTATCTCGGCCACTTCGCGCTGACGCTGGGGCTGCACCGTGCTCTTGCGGCAGCTCATGGCGCGCGCGTCGTCTCGGTGAGTTCAATCGCGCATCTCTTCTCCCCGGTGATCTTCGACGACCTGGGTTTCGACTTCGTGCCCTATACGCCCTTCGGCGCCTATGGACAGTCCAAGTCGGCTGCGATGCTGCTGTCGGTCGGCATAACCCGGAAATGGGCAGAGGACGGGATCCTGTCGAACTCGCTCAACCCCGGAGCCATCGCGACCGGGCTGCAGAAGCACACCGGTGGCCTGAAAACGCCTGTTGAGCGCCGCAAGACGCCCGAACAGGGCGCGGCGACCAGCGTCCTGCTCGCCGCGTCGCCGCTGCTCGAAGGCATCAGCGGACGGTATTTCGAGGACTGCAACGAGGCGGAACTGCTCACGAAGCGGCCGGCCGACCTGACGGGCGGCTATGCCGCCTATGCCCTTGATACCGAAAACGCCGACAGGCTTTGGGATGTGTCGCAGCAGCTTGTCCGGGGGATTGGCGAATGACCGACGTCAGCAATCAGCGGGTCGGGTTCGTCGGGCTCGGCGACCAAGGCGGCCCGATGGCCCTGGCGATCGTGGAGGCGGGCTTCCTTCTTCACGCCTGGGCCAGGCGGGCACAATCCTATGACGCCCTGGGCGGCGCCGCCTTCGAGCGGCACGACGATCTGGCGTCGCTTGCCCGCGCGGTAGACGTGCTGGCGCTCTGCCTGCGCGACGATCAGGACATTCGCGATCTCATCGAGCAGCATGGCTTGCTCGATGCCCTTCGGCCCGGTGCGACGGTGGTGAACCACGGGACGGGCGACCCCAAGGAGAACGAGCGTATCGGCGCGGCGTTCGCCGCTCGGGACGTGCGCTATCTCGACGCGCCCGTGAGCGGCGGACGGCCCGGCGCGGTTGCGCGCACACTGACCACGATGGTGGGTGGCGAACAGAGCGCGTTCGATCGCTGCCAGCCGATATTTGACAGCTTCTCGCGCAAGGTCGCTCACATGGGACCGGTCGGGACCGGCCAACTCGCGAAGCTGCTCAACAACGCGCTTACGATGACCAACCTAAAGAACGCGGCCGACGTGTTCGGGCTCGCGCACCAGCTCGACATCGACCTTCCCCAATTCCAGGACCTGATTGCTGTCAGCAGCGGATCGAGCGCCATTCTAGAGGCGATCGGTACGCAGATCGACGCGACTGCCGCCGCACACCTCCAATCCCTCATGCGGAAAGACATAGAGCACTTTGCCGATGCGATCCGCGACCGGGGGTTCGACCCCTCCGAAGTTCGCGCCAGGGGGCTTGGCGGCGCCGACGCCCTTGTTGACCTCGCCAACAAGCTTGCCCGGCGTGCGGACGCCTTATGAGCCATTCGTTGCCTACGGCCGGTCGAAGACGGCGAATATCCTTTTCGCGGTGGCCTTCGATAAGCGGCACCGGAGTCGTGGTGTGCGCGCTGCTGAGGGCAAGAGCCTGTTTCAATTCAAGACCATTCCGCAAGACGCGGCAACTTCAGTATGGGCCGCGGTGGTTGCGCCGGCGGACGAGGTCAACGGACAGTTATTGCGAGAACTGCCACATGGGAAAAATAGTTCCAGGTGATGTGACTATTGCCGCGGTCAGCGAAGGTGTGCGCAGTTATGCTCTTGACCCGAAAAACGCCGAGGCACTCTGGAAGAAAGGCGAAGAAATGGTCGCAGAATCGTTCTAACTCTCTCGACAGAAGTGATGAGGAGGGAGTGCAGTTGCGGCTCAGGCTGAAAGAACAGGAATGCAATATTCCGATCATCTTCATCACGGCTCTTGGGGATGCGAGGATGAGAATTCGAGCGATGAGAGAAGGTGCGGTCGAGTTCCTTGCAAAACCGTTCGATCATCACCTGTTGCTCAAAAGGGTCCGTGCTGCACTTGAGATGTGAGCAAGCTCGGTTATTGCAGTCGCGTGTGGAGCCTTAAGTATAGAGGTGTGTGTGGGAGATTATGCAATAGTCACGAACCCTGTGCCGGATCAAGCCGAGCGCATCATCGGCAGTAGCGCCGCTCTGGAATCTGTTCTCGACCAGGTAGAGCGAGTTGCGCCCACAGACTCGACCGTCCTCATCGAGGGGGAAACCGGCACAGGAAAAGAACTCATCGCACATGCCATTCACAACGCCAGTCAGCGTTGCGGGCGAGCTTTTATCAAGCTGAATTGCGCGGCCATTCCGCTGGATCTTCTGGAAAGCGAGTTGTTCGGTCATGAGAAAGGCGCCTTTACCGGTGCGATTGCGCAGAAGATCGGGCGCTTCGAGATGGCCGACAAAGGCACGCTGTTTCTAGATGAAGTCGGCGACATTCCCTCCCGCCTTGCAGCCAAAATGCTGCGCGTGCTGCAGGAACAGGAGTTCGAGAGGTTAGGAAGCGGTCGCACGCACAGAGTGGATGTCCGACTGGTAGCGGCAACCAATCGGGATCTGGTGAAGATGGTAGCTCGCGGGCAATTTCGCAGTGACCTGTACTATCGCCTGGACGTGTTCCCTATCCTGCTGCCCTCACTCCGACAGAGGCGGGAGGACATTCCCGCGCTTGTCACGCATTTCGTGAAGATATTTAGCCGCCGCATGGGAAAACAGGTCGACTCGATTCCTCCGGAGACCATGGCTGCGTTCCAGGGGTATTCCTGGCCTGGCAACATCCGCGAGTTACAGAATTTGGTGGAACGCGCGGTGATCGTTTCGCGGGATGGGATGCTTCCAAACCCACTTCACAAAAAGCAAACAGAGCCCATGGTCCCCAGTCTGCATCACAGCCGAACTTTCCCGTCATCGATGACCTTGGAAGATTCCGATCGCGCCCTGATTGTGGAAACGCTGGAGCATGCCAGCTGGGTCGTCGGTGGACCGCTCGGAGCAGCGGCGAAACTGGGACTGAAACGAACCACGCTCCTGGCCAAGATGAGAAGGTTGGATATCTCGCGGCCTATCGATCAGGAGGGAACAAACGTGCCCGGTGTGGCACGGGAGGATACTCAGATTTGAAAGCGTCAATGCCGTTTCATTGTGGAGTCACATGACCGCTAACGATCGACGAGGGGCACCGCCGATCCACAGGACAAAGACATCAAGTCAAGTTCGTCTTGTGACGCTTGAAAGGGGCCACTGAATGCGCACATGGAATCCAATAGCGTTAACGTTTGCCGCTCAGGCGTGCGGGCTGCGCAGTGTCGTTCGCGACCATTGGAATTGCAAAAGCAATCCAATCGGAGCGTTCACTGCGGATGGTATGCTGCCTTGCGCTTTGCGAAAAACGCTCTGAATGCTTCCTTCGCCTCATCGGACCTTACTCGTTCGGCGAAGACCTGGTTCTCGAGTTTCACAGCTTGCTCCAGTTGGTCACGGAATGCACTTTTCATGAGCTGCTTGCACGCCTGCACCGCGCCGGCGGGCTTTGCCGCCAGGGTCTGTGCGGTTTCCGTTGCTGTGGCTAGTAGTTTCTGATCAGGGACAACGCTTGTGACTAGTCCAAGCTCTGTTGCTCGCAAGGCGCCGAACGACTGTCCCAACAGAATCAGTTCGGCGGCGCGCATATATCCGAAACGCAGCGGAAGCAAACAGCTGCTTCCAAATTCCGGCACGAGCCCCAAGTTCACAAAAGGAAGTTGGAACTTCGCGCTCTCCCCCGCGTATACAAAGTCGCAATGAGCCAACATGGTCGTTCCACCCCCGATCGCCGCGCCTTGTACGGCGGCAACCAGCGGCTTTTCGAAATTGATCAGAGCGTGCATCAATCGCGACTGCGGACTTTCCCCTGATGCTGGCGGGTTCTTCATGAAGTCCTCGAGATCGTTGCCCGCACAAAACGAATCCCCCGCGGCATGCCAAAGCGCAACACGTATCTGATCGTCTTTCGCTGCGTCCTCAAGGAACTCCGCCATCGTGATATACATGCTCGAAGTCATTGCGTTCTTCTTGTCTGGGCGATTCAGCTGTATCCGTAGGATATTTCCAGAGTGTTCTGCGATAATGTCATTCATCGTCCTCCTCCCGTACGTGAATTTCTGTGCATCGTATCTTCCTCCAATAATTTCTCCCTCTCTTGGCCGTGCCCATTTGACACAAATGGATGCACGCCGGGAGGTTGGTCTAATTCTGTTTCGACTCTATAGCGAACGAGTTGATCTACAGTCACCATCGTCAAGCCATACTCTGAGCAGAACCTTGCTAGATCCGAGCCGCGCGCCATACTGCCATTGCGGTTCATGATTTCGCAGATCACTGCGGCGTGATGCAGCCCTGCCAATCGTGCGAGGTCAACAGACGCTTCTGTTTGGCCGCGTCTCTCGAGAACACCATCGGGCCGGGAGCGTAGAGGAAACACATGACCAGGGCGCGCGAGGTCTTCAGGGAGAGTTCGGGGGTCGACTGCAGCCAAGATGGTTTGCGCACGATCGTAGGACGAGATTCCGGTCGTTATACCCCTTCCTCGTGCATCGATCGAGACGGTGAACGCTGTGCCAAGGTTCGCGGTGTTGTCGAGCACCATTGGTCCTAATTCCAACTGGTCAAGCCGCTCGCCGGTCATTGCGAGACAGATCAAACCCCGCGCGTAGGTAGCCATAAAATTGATCACTTTGGGAGTGACCATCTCCGCCGCTATAACTAGGTCACCTTCATTCTCACGATCCTCATCATCGGCAATGACGATCATTCGCCCTGATCGCAACTCCCTAAGCGCCTTCTCGATCTCGGCAAACTTCACTGCTTGGGCAACAAGGCAGCGCTCATCACCACCGGGCACACCCAAAACGTCGGACGAAACAAGTAGATCCACTGCGCTAGGCCTCTGACTAAACATAGGTGCTCCGATTAGGACCAATTCCTCCAATCGTTCACATGATCGTGAGCGAATGCCCCATCTTTTTCTTCTTGGTCCGCAAGTACGACAATGCATAAGGGCTTGGCGGTGCTTCGCAGGCAATCAGTTCGATAACTTCGATCCCACCCTTCGTCACTGCTTCAACTTTTTGCGGGTTGTTTGACAACAGACGGACCTGCCGGACCTCAAGTTCATGCAAGACAGCTACGGCCAGACTGAAATCGCGGTAGTCGGTATCAAAACCGAGGGCGTGGTTCGCTTCGACCGTATCGAGCCCCTTGTCCTGCAAGGCATAGGCTCTCAGTTTTGCCATGAGCCCGATGCCACGGCCCTCCTGATACTCGTAGATCACCAGGCCCGATCCCTCGTCGGCAATGGCCGACATTGCGTGTTCCAACTGACCTCTGCAATCACAGCGCAGAGATCCGAGTACCTCTCCAGTGAGGCACTGGGAATGAATGCGTAGCAAAGGCGCCTGATTTCGCAGATCGCCTAGCATCAGGAGAAGGGCACTTTCAGTCTCTCCTTTGTCCACGTTAGTGCGCTCAAAGCCGATCAGATCGAACACGCCGAACATGGTAGGCAAGCGAGTGGAGGCCACTCGAACGAGGCTGCTTTGTCCGCTCCTATGCACCAGTCTGATCCGAACGCCGCAATTCCGCTTAGGTCTCTCGGGCAACTTGGAATTCATTCGACTGTGCCGCCCATCGCATGGATAATCTCATCATGGGCCTCGAGGTAGTCGAGCTGTGACTGGAGGAGGAGTGCCTTGGCGTCGTATTCCTGAGCTGTTGCGTTGTCTGCCTGCGAGTTCAGCGCCACTCCTCGTATCAGTTCCTGGTGACGCACCCGATTCGACTCCGTACGCAGAGAGAGAATTTCTTCGGACACCTTCATCATCTGTTGCGTCCTTTCCAGCTTGTTGTACGCTGTTTGGACCGAGACCTCGACCCCATCCGTCAGCTTCGCGAGGTTCTCCTTCGCTTGAGACAACTGCGCCTGACGTTCTTTGACTAGGGCCTTCTTGCGGCCCGAGTCGAACACGTCATAGCCGAAGTGAACACCAAAGGTGCCGAAGTTGCGCGCCAAGAACGGGACATTTTCCTGGTAGCTGTAGCGGGCAAAGGCCTCAACATCGGGGACCCACATATCTGTCTTCGCAAAACGGACCGCAGCCTCAGCTTTCTGCACCTCAGCACGAGCCGCGAGGATTTCCGGATGTGAGGACACCGCTGCGCTAACGCATCCCTCGCGCGGGCAGGTGTCCTGAAACTCAGGAACAAAAGGATCCAGCTCCACCGAGGTGGTTAGTGGCATGCCCGTCAAGTCGTTGAGCTTCAGCTTTAGATCTGACAACTGAAGGTCGGTAGTCAATATTTCTTGCTTGGCTTGCAGCAATTGCGCGCGGCTGTCGATCAACTCCTGTTCGAGCGTGCTGCCGAACTTTACCTGCTCCACTCGCTCGCCCTGAAGGTCCTCCGAGGCTTTTATGCGCGCATGGGTGGCGCTTCGGTGAGCCTGAGCGATCAGAATGCTGTAGTAGACCTGATGGACCGCGAGCGCTACATCGCTTTCTGTGAGATGCGCCTTCTCACGCGAGACTTTTACCTCGGCTTGGACCACATCGTTTTCGCGCTTGATCTTGAGCAGCGTCGTCAACGGCTGGGTGATCTGGGTTCCGCTGGTCATAAAGTTCTTGCCGCCCTGGTTGATGATCGCGTTTCCAGATGGAATCGGCGTTCCCCCGGCGATGCCGAGACTACCCGACCTGATCTGAATCAACTGCGTGTCGGTCACATGCATGAAGCTGCTGTCATTCCGTATCGATGGAAAATACGAACTTCTCGCAACCTCCTTCGCGTGCTGTTTCTCATCCACCGTATAGCCGGCGATTTGGATATCGTGGTTGTGCTGGAGCGCCCGTTGAACTGCTTCCTGAAGTGTGATGTGGCGTGGAGGCGCGGTATTGCCCTTTTCCTCGGCCGCCGTAGTGAGGGTGAAGAAGGCCATCGCTACTAGCAGGAATAATGTGGCATTTCGTTTCATTGATTCGACTCCTTATGGGCGGCGGGAATCTGCTGCATGTTGCTGAGTTCGCCGTAGTTCAAAGGCGACTTCCGCAGCAAGGCGACGAAGATCAAGGCGCATGCACAACTCCACGCGATCAGTAGAAATCCGTCGACCAGGCTCAAGCTGTACGCTTGGAGCCGCAGTCGGGCCGCAATCAGATCGATGGCGCGCGCTCCTGCGGCCGCCATGCTGGACGATTTGGCGAAGAGGCCCGCCGTCATGGCATGAATGTTCTGGTCGCTGATCCAGTTTCCGCTGCTGACATGGAGTCCTAACAGTTCCGAGTGGAGCTTTTCCCTCTGGGCTATGAAGTGGCCCATATAAATGGCGCCTGCGGTGCCACCGAACAAACGAATGGTGTGAAAGAAGGCCGAAAAGCTCAGGACCCACTCAGGTTTGGCCAAAGCGCCTGCGAAAATTGCTTGCAGTACAATGCAGCCGACAAGTCCGATGAAAGCAAAGGCTTGCCCGAGGCCGGTCAGCAATTCGGTGCGGTATAGGTTCTCGGCCGCCCACGCACTGGTGTACTGTGAGTTCAACCACGCGGCGAATGCGGTACAAGCAAGGCCGATGGCGAAGAGCAACCTCGGGTCATGTTTGCGTAACAGCAGAAGCGCAGCGATAAACGCGATGGGTATAAGGGGAAGAGCACTCCAGATGATCGCGGGTCCAATTTGGTCGGCTTCCAACCCCCGGATGGCCAGCGATTGCGGGATCAGGATAATGGTTGTACAGAGCGTGAAACGGAACCAAAAGAGCAGGCAGCCCAGTAGTACGGTGTTCCACTTAAGTAGATAACGTAGCGCCACGAGAGGGTTGGGAGCGCGTAGCCTCCGAACAAGTGCACACAGCAGAAAAAAGGACCCGGACCAAAACCAGGCATTGAACTCGCCCGAGCGCCACCACTCGAGTCGCTGGCCTTGCTGAAGGGCAGCAAAAACCAGAGCCAATCCGGCACTCAGATAAAGGAACCCAACAAAGCTGGGGGCCGGGCCACCCTTCTTGCGCGAGGGCATCCGCGGAATGCCGAAATAGACACATATCATCATCACTGGAGCAATCACAGCGGAGTTCCAGAACATCCAATGCCACGACAGATGGTCCCGGTACCAGCCGTAGAGCGAAGGCGCGATGTTGACGGCTCCGTCAACAAAGGTCGCGTACAAGGCAATCGTGAAGGGGAGGTATCGCAGCGGAATGTTGCGAAGTGCGAACGTGAGCGTAAGCGGATAAAACGTACCTGACGTAAGCCCGGCAACAATGAGTGCGACGACGAGCAGACTGTAGCTGTGGATGAAAGGGAGAAAGATAGAGGTTACAGTGAAGAGTCCTGCGGCAAACAGCAGGATGCGCCGCGGCCCGAGTAGACCTCCGAGGTAGACACTGAACGGGCCGATAAACATGAGCGATGCATTGTAGGCACTGTCGAGCCATGCGCCGTTGTCGAAGCCGATCCCAACATGGCCCTTCAAATCGGCAAGGCCAAGACTGAGCATACGACCCGCGAGGGTGACCAGTCCGGCGCCTGTAACGACTCCCAGGATACCCAGAAGAGGGCGCGTCGATACTTCTGACGGGATCGCCGCAGCAGCAGCGCGCGCGATCTCTACGGCAGACGGGCGAACGGGAATGGTCGAAGCTGCCATAGGCTTCCGGTTACCGTCTCGTGCGGACGGTTGCAATCACCGAAAGTCCGGGACGCAGTTTCGCCGCAAAGGTGGAGTCGTCCAGTGCGATCTTGACGGAAATTCGCTGCACGACTTTCGTGAAGTTGCCAGTCGCGTTGTCGGGTGGCAGCAGAGCAAATTGTGATCCGCTGGCTGGTGCGATCTCGACCACTTTGCCGCGAATTGGCTGCCCGGGGTATTCGTCAATGCGAATTTCGGCAGGGTCACCAACCTTCACATTGGTCAACTGCGTTTCGCGATAGTTCGCTTGCACCCACTTTGTAAGAGCAACAAAGGAGATCACTTGGGTGCCTGGCGAAACGAGTTGCCCGGGCCGAACTTGGCGTTCGCCCACAGTGCCGTCGCCTGGGGCGTAGATCTTGGTGTAACCGAGGTTTACCTGGACTGAAGTGAGGTTCGCCTGTTTCGCGTGCAGATCGGCCTGAAGTTGCATCTCCTCCGATTCGAGGACGGCTTTGCTGCGACGCTCGGCTTCGGCAGCGAGTTCACTGCTACGCAACATAGTTTGGGCCTGATGGAGATCGGCGTCACGATTGGCAAATTGGCCTGACAGGTTTCCTTCCGCGGCGACCGCGGCCTCGAGGTTCTGCTCGGTCGTCGAACGAACCTGATACAGCCCTTCCTGACGTCTGCGTTCAGAGCGAGCATGAGTCAACTCAGCCTGGACAGCTTCCTTGCCAGCTTCGGCAGCTGCAATCTGCGCCTTTGCCTGATCTATACCCGCCAGCGCTTTGTCTATGCGCGCATCCTGTAACTGGCGTTGCCGAAGATTTTCCTGAATGCTGGCACGCGCAGCCTCAACTGCCGATTTGGCTTGATCCGCCTCGGCCTGATAGTCATCGTCCTGCAGTTCGACCAGAAGATCGCCCTTGTGCACCTGTTGGTAGTCCGCCACATCCACAGAGCGAACGATGCCTGACACCTTGGTGCTGAGGGGAGTAACGTCGCCGCGAATGTAAGCATCATCTGTGCCCTGCTCGACCTTGCCACCTTCCCATGCATTCCAGTTACGTGTGATGGTGATCAAAACGGCCAGCGCGAGAAGCGCCACCAGGATGGTTGTTATGTAATTCTGCCACCTGGCACCCTGGCGAGGCACTGCCGGATCTGTACTGACCTTTGGCGGTACCGGTTTCGGTATGGGCGGCGCGGATCCAGTGGACACTGGCGAGGTCGGCATTAAGCTTGCTCCTTGAGCACTAGAGATCTCGAAGCGCTGGAGTTCTCACGACTCAATTGGAGCAACTAGAGTTCCACTCACGAAGACGAACACTAACCAGCGCAGTTCGCTGGCTTCTGCTCGCAATCGGAACAAATTCGCTTTCTTCTTGTTGGAAAAGCCGATGGCCGACCGCATTTCCATAACGCGCCATGTGACATGACACGTGACACTTGACACCGTGTGCCACTGGACTCTGCTATGCCAGTTGCTTTTCTGGGAATTTCGACTCAGCAGCGACTAATGGCCACGGCAACAATTCGAGATCTGCTCGGGTTGAGGGATACACGATGTCGCTCGATTGGAATCGTGCATGCTGGAAGTTCACGTTGTTGACAATTGCGGGCGGCAATCGCGCCCAACTCTAGTTTCGCTGTAAGGAAGGAACCCGTGAACCAAAAGAAATGTCTCGTGATCACTCTGATGTTAGTCGCATTCGCAGCGACAAGTTCAGCATTGGCGCAGAATTCGTCGTCGGCCAAAAAGGACGCGGCCAAAAGCTCGACCGCAGACGACGACTCCCAACCAAAGCCCGACGACTTCATTGAACTTTTGCGCAAAGATGTAAGGTCTCAGAAGAAGCAAATCATCGCTGCGAATATGGATTTAAGCGATGCTGAGGCAGAGAAGTTTTGGCCGGTTTACGATCAATATGCCGCGGAGCTTTCCAGAATCTACGACACGAAAATTGCTCTGCTGAGCAACTATGCCGACAACTACAGCAGCATGACGGGTGAACAAGCCGAGAATTACATCCGCAAGCGCGCTGCGGTTGAACAGTCAATTATGCAGCTGAGATTGAAATACGTGCCCGCGTTTCGCAAAGTACTCTCGGGCAGGGAAACCGCATTGTTTTATCAGCTCGACTGGCGGCTGGGTTTGGCAATTGACGTAGAACTGGTGCAAGTGCCGCTGATCAATCAATAATCGACGCAGCATTTCGCAGTGATAAAAGCCTCCCGCATGGAATGGATATCATGCGGGAGTTTGTTTGTGCGGCGTTTTTGCTCAGCGGGATATCCGTCCTTGAAAGTGGGGCACAACGTTTACAGGCTGATTCCTGCGGTAATCACGCGCGTCAGGCCGAATTCCGCTTACCCTGGGCAGTAGCGCCGATCCCAGTTCCTTCGTTCGTTGCCTGTATCCATATCGAGATGGAGTTCGGTTACTTCGGTTGGACAGGCCCTGCTTTACCCTCCATGTATGCGCCAATACTCCTTCTCATTTTCGTCTCTATTACTTTTGCGTGTAAGGAGCCACAACCAAAATCTTAACGAGACAATGCGTAATGCGAATGACAATAAAATGACCATTGCTATCGCGAGCCACTCACACGTGTGAGAACCGACCGCATGGTTTCTGAAACAGTTCACTACAAACTCCTTCAACGACTGCGACAACGACGAGCAAGCAGAGATACCTCCGGACTCAGCGAAGCTACATGAAGGTCAGTGCCTCAACGGTCGATTCGCCGGACTCGTCGATCTATCGAATGTTTAGTTTCGCTTAGCTGCCGTGGGACCAGTCACCACATCCGCAGGTATTGGACTCAGCAGCTTTTCGATCGCCCGTTCCATCGTGCGGTTCATTTCTGAAACCACCGCCGCGACATCGCGCTTATTTATGTCTCCCACCTCCGAAACAGAGTTGGTCCAAACGGTCATCCCGGTGGCGAGATTTGTAATCTGCGCGGAGATTGCGACTTCAACCTTGACGCCACCCGCGTAGTCGATTTCCTCGAGCTTCTCCAATCGTCCGCTAAGCACATAGCTGGCACCAGGCCGTCCGTCGTAAGGCTTTACAAAGGCAAACGATCCGCTGGCACGAAGGCGATCGATAACCGCATTCGTGACCTGCTCACGTGGGTCAGTGGACCAGCGATGGTAAGCATAAAATCCGATTTGTTCCGGAGATGTCTTATATGCAATGCCTCCCTGCCGAAGGTACGTGGGGGCCCTGAATTCGCGAACCGCCAGAGTGGCGTGGGCATTTTCTGAAGGAGGGGGATCGGGCGGCGCAGGCAGATTCAGAGTGTAGTACTGGGGATATCGCACTCTGCCACAACCGACCAGAATTACCAACATTGCGAGACAGAAGAGAATCTTAGTCACAGTTCTTCTCATAGACCCCATCCGGTGGCCATGCTTGCCGAGACAGGCATGGAAGTTTCGTCTTTTGATTTGGGTGTGCATTATTTCGGCATCTTCCTATCTTCGGGCTGTTTGACACGAATCAGACTCCACGGACGCTGTTTCACTGATTCGGTCAACTGGTCGAGGTTCTCCGTCGCCGTGCGCAGGTTTTCGATTGTGTCATCAATCTTGTAGTCATTTGCTCGCACCAACACCTGCATGTCAGCCAGCAATTGCTTGGCCTGGAGCAAGGTGTTCTGCAGTTCCGCTAGATCTTTGCGGACGGGCTCGCGGACATCGCTGACAGTACCATTCACGTTTTGAATGGTGTCATCGGCATGCTGACTCAGCGCGTTCAACTGATCGGTAAGGCGATCGATCTTTGGCCGCTCCGTCGCGAGCATTCCATTGACGTTATCTAGCACGTCTCGAATCCTGCGCTGATTGGGTCTTCCCGTTACAGCATTCAAGTTGGCGAGCAAACTGTGCGCATCTCCGCTGATTCCCTCCACTTTCTCCCGCACCTGCGTGATCAAGCCGTTCGCGTTGTCCGCCACACCGGCCATCTTGCCGGCGATCTCGTCGAGACTGGCGGCTTCTTGTGATGAAATGGTCGCACCCGGTGGAAGACGCCTGGCGTCGTTGCCGCCTGTCGTGATGGACAGTGCGGTTCCACTCATCACACTGACAAGACCCAACTTGGCTATAGACTTGTCGTTCACCGGAGTGCCTTGTTTCACATCGACCAGAATTTCGATCTTGGTGGGATCGGATTCGGCAGGCCGTACTGCCGTCACCTTTCCTAGGTTGATGCCGCCAAACAGCACCGACGCCCCCGGCTCCAGCCCACCGGCGTAGCGAAGATACGTACGGTACGGAACGGTGTGTCCGCTAAACTGCGCATTGATGAGGTAGATGAGGGTGAATGCCAGAATCGAAAAGCATCCAAGAACAAAGGCGCCAACCTTGGCTTGTGTGGTCACGGGTATGTCTCCTGAGACTGCATATACTTTTCGAGATATGCGGCCACCGCCGGCGCTTTCGCTATGTTTTCGGGAACGCGATCGAGAAACTGGCGCACACGCGGATTTTGACTTGCTTTGAGTTCATCTTTGGTGCCGACCGAGCTGAATGAGCCCTGGTACAACATGGCAATGCGGTCGGCGATGCGGAACGCGCTTGGGAGTTCATGGGTCACAACGATGACCGTCATCTGTAACGCTTCCTTAAGGAGGAGAATCAGTTCATCGAGTTCGGCGGCCACAATCGGGTCAAGCCCGGCCGATGGCTCATCGAGCACGAGGATTTCAGGGCCGAGCGCGAGCGCTCGCGCCACGGCTGCGCGCTTCTTCATGCCACCCGAGAGTTCCCGGGGAAGTAACTTGCCAGACTCCGCGAGACCGACTGCGGTCAGCTTCATCCACACCACAAGGTCAATGATTGAGGGTGCAAGCCGTGTGTGTTCACGCAGTGGCAAAGCTACGTTTTCTTCGACTGTCAGCGAATTGAACAAAGCCGCGCTTTGAAAGGCCACGCCGATCGACAGGTGAATCTTATTCAGATCGGACTGTGAGCAACGCGTAATATCCATACCCTTGACGTGGACGCTGCCAGACTTAGGGCGCTCCAGCCCGATGATCTGACGCAACAGAGTGCTCTTTCCCGAGCCGCTGCCACCCAACAGCACCATCGTCTCTCCGTGCTCGATGTCGAGATTCAGACCATTCAGCACGCGCCGACCGTCGTATTCAACCACGAGATCACGAACCGAGATGATCGGCATCAGAATTTCACCGTGAAGTAAAAGATTGCGGTGAAGACTGCATCCGCGACAATGACGAGGAATGTTGATTTCACCACTGCGCTCGTAGTCGAACGACCCACTGAATCAGGGCCTCCGCGGACACGAAACCCTTCCAGACACCCAACATGAGCAATGATGGTTGCGAACACCACGCTCTTGATCAGCCCGGTGATCACGTCGCGCAAGTTGATGGAATTGAAAACGTAGTGAACGTACAACAACGGCGCCAGGCGAGTGCTCAAGAACATGAACAAACCACCAGCCAAAATGCCGAAGAAATTCGAGATGATGCTGAGGCAGGGGACCGAAATCAAAGCTGCCAGATACTTGGGTGCGAGCACGAACTCCACCGGCTCCAGCGCCATGACGCGGAGGGAATCGAGTTCCTCGGTGACTTTCATCGTCCCGATCTCAGCCGCGAATGCCGACCCGGATCGCCCACTCACCGCAATCGCGGTGAGTAGCGGTCCGAGTTCGCGCGTAAAGCCAACCGCAACCAAGTCAATGACGTATTGCATAGCTCCAAAGCGGCGAAGTTCAGAAGCTCCTTGCATCGCGAGAATGAATCCAGTACAGATCGCCATCAGAGAGACCATGGGCATGGCATCGACGCCGATTTCCAGCATCTGCCTCACGGTAGCCTGCCAACGGTAACGATTTCCTACAAACGGCAGCGCTCGTCCCATGGCGCGCAATGTGGCCCAGAGCTGAATATTCAGACTTCCGACGTAATCGAGATGTTCGATTGTTCTTTCACCGACGTTTTCGAGAACCTTGGCCATCAGGAGACCTTCTGTCCGCAATCGCTGGCTTCGAACAGGGCCAGCACGCCCGTAACCTCGAATAGCCTGAGCACTGGACCACTGAGTCCTTGCAAGCAAAATATCGCCCGATGATGGCGGGCGATTCTAAGAGTTTCGACCAAGGTCGCGATCCCAGACGTCTCAATGTAGGGAACACCTGCCAAGTCCACGGTGATTACGCGAGGCGATGGTTCCTCGGACAGGATGGCTAATAGGTAATCACGAAGGTCGGGTGAGGAATCCACATCGATCCGTCCATTAAGCCGCACTAGGACATCTGACCCGCTGTGATCCGATGTGATCGAGATGCTGCCGCTTGAAGCGACCGGAATCCGTTTCAACCTACCCTCCAAGCTTGCTCTTTGGTTTGACCCTACAATCCGACGTCACGCCAATGCCCTTCAGGGCAATCTGGAGCTTGCATGCGACCTTCCACAACAACGCACAGCCAGGAAGCTCACCCGTTTTGCTGACGATGACTGAAGGTCTTTGTCCAAAAAGTGGATCGACCACGAGCCCTCAGGAGCGCCGGCTGGCCCAACACTAAGGATTGATTGGTTTCATGGCATCTCAGTAGTCAAGTACGCAGCGGCCGATCGTTCTTGCTGTTGGCAAGACAAGTGCTTTGCACATTGCGCTGGGCACGATCCCTGATGTCACCAGCGCTGACGTTTCTGTCAAACATGGGTGACACAACTTACGTCCACCTTTATGCGTCGTCGCATTATGGTGTTCGGAAGATCTGTCCCCCGAGTCACCATGTGTGACGTGTCTGTCACGGTGACTGACACAAAGCCTCAATTGCTTGTTGCAACCCACAGCTGGTGTTAGCAATACCGCGAGTGCGCTGCACAGCTTCAGAGCACAGACAACCGCGAATCGCGGCAGTCGAATTGCTTGAGGAATCTGAGAATGTGAGCAGCGTTGCCCCGAGGGCGTGGCTGCGATCGGAGAACGAATGGTTCGTTTTGTTGTTTCACGCAGTCACAGCGAGGCTTACCAGCCAGACCGACGCCATGCTTTGTGGCTCTCGATTGTGTTGATTTGCTGTAGCCTGGCTGCGCAAGCGCAGAAAATAACGCAGAGACTGGACACGAGCACACCATTTAGTACTCGGGCGACTCATCTGCTCGGATTCGCGAACGCAAGGAATAACAGCACCGGGACGTTGTCCATTCAAGATGATTCGCTGCAGTTTCAGCAGAACGGAAAGCCCGGCGCCAAAGTGAAGATCGCATGGATTCGGTATGTTTTTCTGGGTGCGGAGAGCAAGCAGGTCGGCGGCTTGCCAATGACATTGGGCAAGACGGCCGCCCCATTCGGTGGTGGCCGAGTTGTCAGTCTCTTTGCCCACAAGAAGTACGACACCCTGACTCTGGAATATGTGGATGGTGATCACGGAATTCATGGTGCGATCTTCCAGTTGGCAAAAGGACAGGGCGAGTTTGTAAAGAGTGAACTTATAACTCGGGGCGTAACCATCAGTTCTCGCCAAGATCAGGCGACGAAAGAAAGCCCTTCGGAGGCCAAGCATGAAAACGAGTAAATACAATTTATCGATCGCTTGCGGGATCGCGCTGGTGGCAATCATGTTTGCACTTTCTGGTCAGCTGCCCGCCCAGACTGCGGCTACTAAATCCTCTGGCAGCAGCGAGGCTTCCTCTACACTCTGGAGTGTTCAGATCGACCAGGTTGACCCTGGGAACCTGGACCTCGCCTCTTCGTTCCAAATCGCGATTTACGAGAATCTCGTGGAGGAATTGAAAAAGAGAAAGCAATTCCTGCAAGTGTTCCGCGAGGGTGACCTGAATTCTAGCGAAGTTCCGAATCTGCTAGTGCTGAAAACAACCGTTGAGAAATACACGCCGGGCAGCGAAACGCGGCGCGCTGTGACCACTGTAAGTGGCGCCACGAAGTTATCTGTGCGGAGTCAACTTCTCACACGTGAGGGTAAGGTCGTTCTTGAGCGTACCGTGAATGGTGATGTCCGCTTTCTCGGCAGTAATTTGCGGGCTACACACAACCTGGCGCACAACATCGCGAAAACGATCAAGCAATCATCCTGGTCAGGTTCCGGTCAACCAACGGCAATACTCACCGGACAATTGAATCAAAAAAGAAATTACGTAGGCTTTTGGCAGTAAGAGGAACTCAAACAAGAGCGTTGGGACCTAGCAAGGGTCATCCGGCTGGACTGCCCACATCGGTTCCAGTCCGGGCGTCCGGCGACAACGTCCTCTTCCCGCTTCACCTCTCTGCCAAGACTCGGCATGGCCGCTCCAGACAGCACTGCCTCGCGTATTTCGCCCCTATACCCAGTGCGTGACTGTCACAAGGTCTTTGACATGTCAAGTCGAACGAACTCAAGTGACATCTCACTATCCACCGTGAGTTGTATGCGAACTGATTGCATCTATCGTGTTCTCAACGCCTTGAAACAAATCGCGTGGGATGCCCTTGGTTTGGACAGCACATTGCAATTTAAGTGACCAGGAGGAGCAGCCATGCGGACATTGATTGGGAAAGCGTTGGCGATCTTGCTGTTCTTGGGCCTTGGTATTGGTCAAGGCAGCTCCCTCGCACTTAGATCAATAAGAGGTGATGTGTTCACGAAGGGCACGAACGGAAAACCTGCCGTTTTGCCCGGGGCACGCATTGTCCTTCACGGGCCCATAACTAAGGACACCGAGTTGGACACACAAGGAGCATTCGCTATCGATTGCCCTCCCCGTAGGATCTACGAAATCGAAGCGAATGCTCCCAGTTTGCATGCTGCGCTGGGGGTGGAAGTGAGGGCCGGGACATCCTCCACCGTTCTAGGCGAAATGAATGTGGCTGCGGTCACTAGCACGACGTCGACGCAACTGACACGGCTCAAGGCGATCGATTGCGCTTTCAGCAGAAAGGTCCACCATGCCTGACCTCACAACAAAACCAACCCTTTCCATTGTTGTTCCATTCCACAACGAGGAGGACAACATTACCGAACTGTATGCTCGGCTGCACTCAGTGATGGAAGACGTTGAGTGGGAATACCAGCTTGTCTTCGTGGATGATGGGAGCACAGATCTTACTTATAAACGACTGAGTGATCTTGCCGCAATCGACCCTCGTGTCACTGCTGTCCGGTTGCGCCGAAACTTTGGTCAGACCGCGGCGCTGGCGGCTGGGTTTGCACACTGCAAATGTGACTACGTGATCGCCATGGACGGCGACCTTCAGCATGATCCGGCGGAAATCCCAGGATTCCTGGAGAAGCTCGAGGAGGGATACGACGTTGTCAGCGGTTGGCGCAAGCACCGCATTGACAACCTCTTGCTGCGGAAGATTCCTTCACGTTGTGCAAACTGGCTCATGGCCAAACTCAGCGGCGTCAACATTCACGATTTCGGAACAACATTTAAGGCGTACCGTCGCGAGCTCCTTTCGCAACTGCCTCTCTATGGAGAGATGCATCGGTTTATACCAGCTTTGGCTTCGGCTTACGGCGCCTCGATCTGTGAAATTCCTATTCAAAACAAGCATCGGAAGCACGGGGTCTCGCATTACAACTTGTCTCGCACCTTCCGGGTCATGTTCGATTTGCTCACCATTCGGTTTCTGCTTCGCTACATGTCGCGGCCGCTGCACTTCTTTGGCCGGCTCGGCCTGATCAACATGAGTACGGGATCCGCCGTGGCTCTTTGGCTGCTGGTGTGGAAGGTCCTTTATCGAACCAATGTCGTGGAGCAACACGCACTGCTGCTGGTTTTTGCAGCAGTCCTGGTCTTGCTGGGCGTCCAGTTGGTGGCACTCGGGCTCCTCGCCGAATTGGGAGTCTGGCAGTACTTCAATCCGTCTGCGCGGAAATCATATTCCGTGTCCGAGATTTTTGATCTGCGTGCAGCTGGTGGGATTGATATCGCGTCGGAGCGGCGGTCATGAGCACGAAGGCGCTCGCGATGGAAACGCAAGAGTCTGTGTTGAAGGAGCTTCAAGATCGTTCCTGGCACTGGCATCGGGATGCTGCAATTGCGCTCCTGCTTACGGTTCTGGCGTTTGCCGTTCGGTTGAATCACGTCGACTTTAACAGCCTGTCTGAGGACGAGTCGGCAAAGTGGGCGGCCGTTCAGGAATATCGTCACGGACACTTCGTGGGCGTCAACAGTGAACACCCGATGATGCTGAAGGTGTTGGCCTGGGTCAGTCTGACAATGGGTGAGCGCTGGAACCGCCTGGCCTCAGTCCATAGCTGGCCCACGATGAGCCCCGAGGGCTGGCTTCGATTTCCTAATGTCCTTTTCGGCGCGGCGACGACTGCAATTCTCTTTCTGTTTTGTCGTCGCCTGATCGGATTTGTGGGGTCATTCGCAGCGAGCTTCTTCTGGGCAGTTTCGCCATTGGCAGTCGCATTAAATCGGCTTGCCAAAGAGGAAACGCCGTTCACCTTCTTCACTCTTCTTGCTTGTTACCTCTATTGCCGGGCCCAACAGGCGGATTCCGGCGAGAGTGCACGCCGATGGTATGACCTGAGTGCGATTGGGTTTGGACTGGCTTTTGCCTCGCAATACATTCTTCACCTTCTTGGCTTGAACGCGCTTGCCTGGTTTCTTGCCGGCAAGATGGGACTAAATCGCGAGCCTTCGCGGTTCAGCTACCGACGATTCTTCCTCGTCATCGTCCTCACGTTCATTCTGGTGAACCCGGTCGTTCTGTTTCCTAGCAACTTTAGCGCTATCCTGCATTGGCTTCACCATGATGGCGTCACGCACAGTGGTTACGACTTCGACGGCACTCTTTATCTGAATTTTCCCGCGCGTCTGCTTGCTGGAGTTCCCTGGACTTACTATTTGTGGCTCCTCTTGATCAAGACACCGATTCCAATTCTGGTGGCCGTCATCGCGGGGAGCATCATGCTGCTGCGGGACCGCCGGACCCTCGCGTCGTGCTTTTTTCTTTCTTTTGGAGTGCTTCAACTGGCCGGGCTTTCGGTTTCTGGTGCAAAGTGGGTGCGTTATTCACTCGTGCTGCTGCCATTTCTATTTCTGGCTGGCGGTTATGCGGTGCAAGCGGTCTGGGAGCGCATGAGGGAGAAGAAAATATCGCTGGCATTTGGTGGGCTGGCCGCTGCCACTCTGTTTGCGTTGCCTTTGCTTGAATTGCACTCGTGGTCTCCGTACTACTCCTTCTATTTGAACTCAATTGGCGGAGGCCAGAAAAATATTGCCCGTTATTTTGGGCAAGATGAGGTTTCGGAGTTCGACACACGGGAAGTAGCGCAGCAGGTCTGTTCCAGCGCACACTCGGGCGCCCGGCTGGCGACCGCCAGGCCGATGAGCATGACCTACTACATAGAAAACTGCGGTCGCACTGACATTCAGGTTGTGCCCCTTTACGACCGCCATTATGTACCCCGGGACAGAGATGTGATCATTCTTGAGCCATCCCGGAGGTTCTTCGAGACACAGAGATTCTTCGACGCTCTCGAAAAATCTGACATGTCTCGCCGTGAAGTCCGCGTCGGACCGGTTCTCGCGAGCACGATTTATCTCTTCGACTCGTCCACGCCACAAACTACTGGCCAGGAGCAATGGACGCTCACTCAGCTGCGGGAGTCACCGTCTGAAAGCGAGACAAGAACTCACAAGCCAGACTTCGTGAACATAAACACTGTTGTCGAGTTCCCACGATTCCCTTGGAGAAGCAAATGATGATTCGGTTTTCCCAAAGTTTGAACTGTCAGGCAAGCCGGTTTCTGTCCGCGTTGGCTTTGCTGGCTGTCTGCATTCCGACAGTTGCACAGCAGGCCACGGTGTCGGCCCCGTTGAGCGCTGATGAAGTCATGCGGCGAGTCGTGGAAATGAACGAACACCGGGCTAATGCGCTCGAAAGCTACTCGAGTATCCGAAGCTACCATCTCGAGTGCCACTGCCTATCGCACAAGAAGGCAGACATGGTCGTTCGGGCTGAGTACGAAGCGCCCAATAAGAAGGTATTCACGATCGTCTCGGAGAGCGGATCGGGCACCGTGCGGAGTCGCGTGTTTAAGAAGCTCCTTGAGGCCGAGCAGGAGTCCATGCGCGAAGAGAATCAGCAGCGTTCAGCGATCACACCTCAGAACTACACGTTTCAACTCACGGGATACCAAAAGATCGGTGGGAATGAGGTTTATGTACTCGAGGCGCAGCCGCTGACCAAAAACAAGTTTCTCTTTCGAGGGCGTATCTGGGTCGATGCGAAGGACTTTGCCATCGCTCAAGTCGAGGGCGAGCCGGCCGTCAATCCTTCGTGGTGGACGATTAAGACCGACTTCAAACGAAGCTATCAGAAACTCAGCAGCTTCTGGCTGCCCGAGTCAAACGAGAGCGAAACGAAGGTGCGGATTCTTGGCAGTGCAGTCCTGACTATCAAATATGGGGAATATCAAATCACCCAGACTCACAACTTAAATCCACCTCTTGGTGTGGAGGAACCCCCCTCGAATGGACAGTAACTCAACTTTGGTGTCGAATCCGCGAGAACGATGCTGCGTGAAAGAGGATCGCTTTGCTATGTCTACTTATAACGACCGTCAATCGGAATCGGATCATTGCATTGCATACCCGGCGTTCCCGAGGCCGCCGTTGCGAATTGATTCGCGGATTGCAGCACTTCCGGAGCACGAGAACGAACAGCGTCCCGTATCTTCCAGCCTGCAAGAATGGGATTTATTTCACGACAGCCTAATCGAATCGGGTGCGAACTCACGACCGCGAAATCCCTGGGCGGCAGTTGGATCGGTGACCCTGCTGTCGCTCCTCTTGCTAGCACTAGTTGTCATCCCACTGTTTCACACGGATACGCTCCCCAAGCGGGAGACACTAACGATGTTATATGTACTGCCCGCGGCCGCTGCTTCCAATATCACGAGGTTCCCGCGCACATCCACCTCCAGAAACACACCGACAAATATGAGGATTCCTAGTGCAGTGCATACGACGCAAGAAGCACCTGCGCCTTCGCTGGATACTGCGGGCGGACTAGTTGGGGGAGTTCCTGGCGGAGTAGTCGGCGGAATTCCCGGTGGAGTGCTTAGCGAAATGCTGCATAGCACGGGCAGTGCGCCCGTCCTCGCGAAAACTCCCGCCCCCGCGCCAAAGAGAATCCGTGTCCCCGCCCAGATAGCCGAGGCCAACCTGGTGTACGACGTTGCGCCGAAGTATCCACCTGAGGCCGGCCGCGCGCGGATTGAAGGGGCGGTAGTGCTGTTGGCCGTGATCGGCAAAGATGGCAGCGTGGAGGATGTTAGCGTAAAGAGCGGTTTGTCGGTGCTCGCACAGGCCGCAATCGAAGCAGTAAAGCAATGGCGCTACCGGCCGTACCTCTTGAATGGAGAACCGGTTGAAGTCGACTCCCAGATCACAATTAACTTCACACTATCGGGAGCTTAGGAGTATCCATAAGTGCAGCAAAATACACTTAGATTGCCGGGTCGACCTTTGGCATCGTCCTTGCGGCGAGCCCATCTGTTGTTTTTGATCGTTATCGGTGCAGTGGCGGTTGCCGTGCCGATGTCGGCGCAGTCTTTCACGGCGGCGGACACAAAAACAGGAACCATCCTTGGCACGGTCGTCGATACCACTGACGACCCAATTCCCGGTGCCAATGTGATTCTTCAAGGGCCGGCTGGCGACCGTCTCACGGCTATCACAAAAGACGACGGTGGCTTTGCGTTCGACCAGGCCCCGGCCGGAGCCGCCTATCAGATCACCGTCACCGCTGAAGGATTTGCAGAGTCGAACTCGTCCATTACGGTCGGACCGGGTGAGAACAAGACGCTACCCGAGATCAAACTTCGCATCCTGGCTGTGCAGCGGGCGGTCACCGTAAGTTACTCCTCGAAGGAAGTTGCTGCCCAACAGCTCAAAGCTGAAGAACAGCAGCGCGTTCTAAGTTTCATACCAAATATGTATGTGGTGTACGAACCTCACCCCGAGCCCCTTACTACGAGGATGAAGTTCCACCTGGCATACAAGAGCCTCACCAATCCGTTTTTCTTCGCACGCACGGCTGCGTGGGCCGGCGTTCAACAGGCTCGTGACGATCCCAGTGAATGGCATCAAGGTGCGAAAGGATATAGCAAGCGGTTGGGAGCTGGCTTCGCCGACGGGGTTACCGGAAGCTTGATCAGCAACGCTATTCTGCCATCACTTCTGCATCAGGATCCTCGCTATTTCTACCAAGGGTCCGGTACGAAGAAGTCTCGGGCTCTTCATGCCATGTTGGCTCCATTTGTCTGTAAGGGAGATAACGGGGCATGGCAGCCGAATTATTCTCAGTTGGGCGGCAGTCTAATTGGATATTCCATCTCTAGCGCTTACTACCCTAGTTCAGATCGTACTGCCGGGCATCTATTCCAGACTTTTGGGATAGATCTGGGTCTGCATGTCGTCGGCAGTCTGGCTCAGGAGTTCATCTTGGGCAAATTCACCAGCAGAAGTAAGCACTAGTCAGATGAAAGTGTTTAGCTCCGTCTTGGACGCCTGCCGCGTCCGATGCGTATAGCCACCGTGGTGGTCTTGGTCGTTTCGAAGGGAGGGAACCCCTGCAGCGGGTCCGAATCGTAAGAAACATTGGACGAATTGGTTTGGTCGCCGCCTCCCTGCTGCTCTGCTCTGCCCAGTCTTTTGAGCCGACGCCGAAACTGTATCGAGCCAAGCCGGAGAACGTGCCGCCGTGGGCGGAGCAGGGAAATTTTCGTTTCATCCGGCTGGACGGTGGACGAATCGAGAGCTGGAAGGCCGAGCGGACCTGGTGGGGCAAAGAGTTCAGCACTGATGAGAAGGACGTTCTGACCCACATCTATGGCCGCGATTTCGAGCAAATGCTCGGCTTGCTCAAGCAGGCGGAGTTCAACTGGATATGGGTCACCTGGAGCAGCGGCTGGTCGCTTAAGGACGAGGACGAGAACCGGGAGAACCTGAAAAAGGTAATCGCCCGATGCCATGAGAACGGCATCCACGTCTCCGCCTACCTGTCGGCTTCCAACATGTTCCGCAAGAGCGCCTACCGCGACGACCCGGAAACGAAGAAATACGGCCTGTGGATGCACCACATCCCCTTGTTCTACGCCGGCCCGACCAAAACCGATCTGCAGATTTCCTGGGACCGCCGTCTGGCCGACGCGCGCAATCCCGGCTGGCGGGCCTACCTCTTGAAGAAGGCGGAGCTGGCAGTGGACGCGGGAGTGGACGCGATTATGTGGGACAACATGATCGGTTACAACGAAGGCCTAGCCCAGTTGCTCGATGACACCCAGCGCATGGCGGAGCGGAAGGCGCGGGAGACCGGCCGGCCCAAGGTCATGGTTTATGCCAATATTCATATTCCACCGCACCGGTTTGGGATGAACGACATCAACGAGGTGATCTGGGAGGAGGATGGCAAGGACACTCCGGGGGTGTGGAACGGGCATTGGCAGGTCGACAACGCGCGCAATATCAAATTCCTGAGCGGAGAGAAGCAGCTTTGGCAGCCCCTGAAGTATGAGAACGACCTTTACCATTGCGGCCCGCGCGAACGCTGCATCCCCAGCCCGGCCGAGCAGAAGCTTTCCATCGCCGAGGCCTATGCGTTCGGCGCGGCCACCTCGCGCAACATCGAGGGTCGATTCCTCTCCGCGCTGATCAAGGGCGAGCCGGAGGCTCAGGAGGCCTGGAAGGCCATCGCTCAATACAACCATTTTCTGATCGAGCATCGGGAACTGTATCACCAGGCGGCGCCGGTCGCGCAGATCGCTTTGATCTCCGCGGAGCCGCTGAACCCGCTGGCTGACGAACTCCTCAAGCAGAGTGTCTTTTTCGAGACGAAAGTGCTCGCGCACCTGGACAAGGGAGTCCCCCTGAACCGGTTCAAGGTGCTGGTGATGCCGGCTGACCTGCCCAAGCTCAGCGCCGAGCAACAGGCCCGGTTGAATACGTTCACCGCCGGCGGGGGCGTCATCATCAGGGCCGGAAAAGCGGAGCCGGGAATTGCGGCGCGCGCTAAAGCCGCGGCCGGAGGGCCTCGCCTCAGCATGGAGCCGCGCGGTTACGTGCTGGGCCAGTTGACTCGGAAACCCGACGGTCGGACTTTGATCCTCCACTTGCTCAACTACAATCACCAGGCCCCGGCAGAGAACGTCAAACTCCGGCTGGAGCTGAACGGGCTGGTCCAGGACCTGAGCCACTGGGAGGTGAAAGTCCTTTCGCCGGACACGGCCCAGCCTCAGTTCGCTGGCCTCTCTCTGCGCGGGAGCGTCAGCGAGTTCACTCTACGCCGGATCGAGCACTATACCGCGGTGACTCTCTCGGTCACGGAGGGGCGGTAGTTTTCGAACAGCCCGGCCTTCCTGTGTGACTGCCTGCTCTTTCCCTAAAGCCTTCGTTCGCGGGCTATTGCGGGCGCGTTCTGACTACGTACAGGGCAGCGTCAAAGCGTCGAACCACTACCTGATCCCTTTCGTCCTTAGTGGATAGACCCTGTTCAGCCCGCCACTAGTTGGTTGGCAGTTGGTGGTTGGGAGGAAGGTTCCGCCGGGTCTTGTATTCTCTGACCTGCGCGGTGGGGAGTTGAAGAAGTCACGCCGGAACCGGGGAGCTCTCCACGGCGACTTCCTTGGCGAAGCAGATGTCGTCGTGAATTCCGCTTTGCCTTTGCATCTTGATTGCGATTTCCTCCTGCTGCCCTTTCCGCCTTGCAAAGGCACGTGAAAGACAGGTATGCAAAGCGTCCAGGATCCGGTGCGCAGTGGAATGCAGCGTTTCCCGATCTTGGAGTCCAGCAGTGCAGGAGGTGGGCATCTAAGAGAAACCGAATAGTTGACACTTGGATTATGCCGCGCGAGAGACAGCGTCGCGATTGACCAAAAGCACAAATATGGTGCCAAGGGCCCCCGGGCCCCTGGAGCTGCGATAGAACACCCGCAATCCGTCAGGTTGTTCGACAGCCAACGTCTTCATAATCGAGAACGAAGTACGATTGATCGGCTTTGGATTGCGCCCGACGATTTTCGTGAAATCCTACCTTGCCTTGAAAGAGCGGTACTTGCAAAACTCGTTCTTCGAAGTGTCAATGCAGTGACACTTTGCCAGACAGTCACTTAGTGGTCTGTTGACGTTGACCGTCGTCGTAAGCCAAGCTCACGCATCAACACCCGTCTCCTCTACACTCGAACTTCCATTCGATCTTTTGCAGCACGGCAGTCAAGACGGAGGCTCTGTTCCGACTAGACACCAATTTAGTTTGTCCGGCCTGAATTTCAAGGTGAGAAGACTGAACGCACGGGCGGCGGCTCGATATTTACCGTGAGCTGGGAACGTTCTTTGCCAGCAGCATTTGGCGACTCAGTTGCTCTTACGTTTGAATCCGAAGCGAGAGGCCGCAGCCCCCATCCAATGTCCTCCAAAGGCCCCTGCGGCCCCGCGCTTAAGGTTCTGTGCATTCGGCGGTGAAGAATCGCGACAAGAAAGGGGGAGACATTATGGCTTCATTTGCTGTAGTTACAAACATCAACTCGAGCTCGATCTCCGCTATACGTAACCTGATCTGCCCGCTCTGTGGAGCGAGCATGATGGAATTTCGTTGTCTCGGATACTGTCGCAGCGATTGGCGTCAGGAGTGGAAGCGGGCGATGTGCGCTGGATCAAAGAGTGAAGGACCGCGTTCTGGGAAATCGTGCGCAAAGCATCGACTGTAGACAAAGGGGTTCGCGCAGACGGGACTTTCAATGAACGAGATGAGAGGCAGAGGCGCAATCACGGACAGTATTGACTGGACGTTCTGCCGAAAACCCGTCTTGCTTTCCAACCCTCGAGCCCGCGAGATCTCACACGCTGCTCGCTTTGCGTGGACCGCATTGTATTGGAACGTTGCGGTTGTCCTCTGGGGTGCTTATGTAAGGGCGACGGGTTCAGGTGCTGGCTGTGGAAATAGGTGGCCCCTGTGCGATGGCGACGTAGTCGGGGCAAGCGCTGAAGCGCAAACTATCGTCGAATTCACGCACAGAATAACCAGTGTCATTTCGTTGCTCTTGGTGACCGGTCTCGCGGTCTGGTGCTGGCGAGTAACAAAGAAGGGAGACTGGGCGCGCTATTCCGCTGTACTCGCCGCTGCATTGCTGGCTAACGAAGCGCTGTTGGGAGCTGCTCTTGTCCTGTTAAAGCATGTAGGCAACGACGAATCTGGCGGCCGAGTTCTCTTTCTCTGTTTGCACTCTGGCAACACTTTTCTGCTTCTCGCGCTGCTGTCGCTCACTGCCGTTTGGTTGTCGAATGGGAACAGAAGTTTTCGTTTCAGTCGCAAATGGCGAGAAGTCGTCTTTGTTGGAGTAACCTTTCTCGCCACGATGCTCGCGGGAATTACGGGCGCGGTGGCGGCTCTGGCCGACACCCTGTTTCCATCAACATCGCTGCGCTCGTCACTAATGCAAGATTTCGGTTCCGTCACACCTGCCCTCTTGCACTTTCGGCTCTTTCATCCCGCGGTAGCCCTGATCACTGCATGTTACGTTCTGTGGATTGTCTTGAGAAGCTCCACCAACCGAAACCGATTCTCACGATCGGCAATCGCTCTAGTCATCTCTGTCCCGGTGCAGGTCGGTGTGGGCATCGCGAATGTATTGTTTCTGGCTCCGGTTTGGCTCCAGATCGCCCATCTTTTCGTAGCAGACGTGCTTTGCGTGTTGCTGGTGGTTGTTTCGGCTGACCTCGTACTTGAACGTGCGGGCATTGGCGAGGCCAATTCTCTGGCAAGCTTCGTCAAGGAAGGGCAAGAAACGTGAAGCGGGGTGCACAGTTAGCCGCCTGTTGTGGGATTGTCGCAGCCGCGATGGCGGGCGGACTCTCCGCCGATACCCCGCCAAGTACATATCGGCTCCCCTCGAACTCAGAAGTCATTGGCTACCTTCTTCAATCGGTGAACTGGTATCGCCATGTGTACGCTGAACGGCAGGTCGCCAACGAACCGGCTGACTTCATGTTTCTCGATGACAATCAAGCGATCGAACGGCAGATTGTGAAGCTCTCGTTCGAGTTCGCCAAGGCGGATGCCGTGGTGGAAACGAGCGCCGCTTCCTCACACGGCGGAACTGCATCCAAAGATCGTCCTCCTGCTGACCTTGCCCACTTTATCGAACTAAAGAAACGAAATGATGAACTGAACCAGCAAGCAGTGGTGGAGATCAAAAACCTGGACAAAAGGCTGAAGACCGCCAACGCGGCGGATCGCGGGAAATTGAAAGCTGCTGAGGAAGATGCTCAAACTCGATTGCATCTCCTGGACGCAGTCGCAGAAGGCCTCAATGATCTAGTCGAGTTTGTTCAGAATCCCAGTGAAGCACAAGCGCAAAGCGGACATTTGGATTCCACCATCGACGACCTCGCGCAATCGATACCGGAAATGAACAGCGAGTCAGTTCCCTCCGCGACAGCACGCCTGCAGGAGGCAAATTCCAGAATCGCGACTAGTGACGCCGGCATCCTCGCTCTGGTGTCGAATGTCTCGGGGATGAGCCGCAAGCTTCACGTGGTTGACGAAAAGATACGCCTCACTAACAACTTGACATTGTCCGCGGAGAATCTGCGGATACCACTGGCCGCTTTCGTCACTCGGCTTATTCAGGGTGTTGCAGTAATCGACTTGCAGACCAGCGATCTTCCATCCTTGCGCGAACAGAAGTCGCACCTCGACGCAGTTACCCTCGAACTCAAGGGGCTATCTCCGGCAATCGTAGCGCTCGATAAACAAAAAGTTTTGCTTGCCGAGTACAAATCAAACGTGCTGCGCTTGCGAACGGACGTGGCTGGCCAGTACAGGCAGGCGTGGAAAGAGCTGATGATTCGACTTCTCGTCGTTGCGCTGATCATAGGATTGCTACTTGCAATCGGCCACGTTTCGCGCCGGCTCGCACTGCGACGTGTTCAAGATCCCAATCGGCAACGACTCATAGCTATGATCCATCAAGTTCTCACTCTATTGGCCATTGCAGTTGTCCTATTGTTCGTCCTTACTTCTAACCTGAAGTCGGTCGCAACCTACTTTGGGCTTCTCAGCGCTGGGCTCTTGCTCGCACTGCAAAACGTCATCCCCGCCAGTCTCGGCGCTCTTCTCCTTGTGGGGAAGCGCGGAATCAGAATTGGTGACCGAGTACAGGTCTCCGGCATTACCGGCGATGTCATTAATATGGGCCTGCTGCAATTTCAATTGAGAGAGTTCGATTTACAGAAGCAGCGCTTTACAGGCCATGTAGCGACCTTTTCGAATTCCTTGGTTTTCCTGTCTCCCGCCATTGGTCTGCTGAAGTTAAATTCAACTCTTGAGAATGCGTGCAAGCCCACAGCGAACAAAGCGGGAACAGAGCCGGATTTGGAGGGGCGCGGGTCGCCCGCCGGAGCACAGATCTAAGGATCAGCTCTTAAACGCTGAACATCAGGAAACGCAACGCTTAGATCACTTTGTGCACGTCATCCTGATGACGTCTGCTTTTCGTGTCAGGGTTATGACTCTCGGCAATGTTGAGTTTCGGTCGTAGCTCGTGCGGAGGCGCCTTATTGCCTAACGGGCTCGTTGTTCGCTGAAGGGGTTTCGTTCAGGCTTTGGGTACCAGCAGGCTGCAGAGCTAGATTCCTGTCTTGCCATGGCATGAGCGATACCGGTTCGTGGATTTTACCGCGCCTTCAGCCCGCACGATATGTCTTCGCCATGGATTTCCGCGCCCTGTCACGCGGATTGTCGTGCCGCCATTGGAAACTCCAGCACCTTGCCGCGTTCGTTTTGCGGCAACCACGTTGAAACCTTGCGAAAACTTTGCGGAATATAGAATTCGATTATCTTTGCCATACATCCTCCGAAATGCCCTCTGCTTGTTGGAACAGAAATAGCACGCCGACTGCCAAAGCGGTTCTTACGAGAAGGGGCCGATGTCGTGGCCAGTCACTTAAGGAGCCTGATTGACACCCCTTGTTCCGTTCTGTTTGCACGTAGATGACGTCATGACGCGGCGCCTGTCTTTGGCAGGTTACGTGCTTTCCTCTCGTAGAACGGAGAAGCAACATGCCGGACGCAGCCTTACGGGCAGAGAATGATCAGTGCCTTGAGGCGTTCGACCACCAAATCGCAGCTCGAAAATTGCAGGACGTTCTGTCGCACCGCTTACCGTCTTTTTATCGCTGTGCCTTCCGACTTCTGGGGAATGCGGCTGACGCAGAGGATGCGGTGCAGGAAGGCCTTTTGGCCGCTTACAAACATATAAACCAGTTTAGGGGGCAGTCGCAGATCTCCACTTGGTTGACGACGATTGTCCGCAACTGCGCTCTGATGCAATTGCGCAAACGACCACGCCAGATTCATTTCCCGTTAGACGAGGAGTTTGGAGAGGAACAACCGCGCTTTCTATGGGAAGGACTCGCGGACAAGCGGCCCAGCCCGGAAGAGGAGTTTCGAAATTCCGAACTAACCGCGCGCTTGCAAAAATGCACAGCACTGCTCTCGCCTACCTTGCGAAGAACATTTCAGCTGCGTGTCATGGATGGTCTCTCAATCTTTGAGACAGCCCGAATCCTGGGAGTGCCACACGGAACGGTCAAGGCGCAGCTGGCACGCGCGCGAGCAGAAATTGCGCGGCACATGCGGCCAGTGCTTGCACCAAGTCGTCGTAGACCTCAGCGGCGGCACAAGTAGTTCGACTCCTTGAGAGGTGACTCGTGGAACCGCGCCCGGGATCATCCAACACCCACCAGATGATCTGAGAAGAAACCCCATGGAACGCGGGCCGAAACGCCTGGCCAGAACATGCAGTCGGAGAGCCTGATAAGTTGGCCTATCACGTGCTACGACTCAGTTGCATGAGCCGCGTGAACATGCGCAGCTCGAGGTGATGTCGTGGACGAATTGGTCGTTAGCTCAACTTGGCAGTACGCGGTAATCAGCGTTCGGTCCGAGCCTGATCGCGAACGGTTGGTTATTGAATATCCCGACGAAGAGACCCTACGGGACCTCATCGCAGCACCTAGTATTGTGGCGCTCGGCTACACCTCTCGTGCTGACGCTCTCAAGAATATAGATCGTTGTGTGACGACCACCTCTTCTTTGAAGCGACTGCTTGAGACGGCGGTGCTCCACACAAACATGACCTTCTTAACCGAATGTCGTGTGGCATTGCGACGACTTGCAGGCGGCTTTCGACTTTCGGAGGCTTCAAAAGTGATGCGTAATCTCCTCCACAACGGTCTCGCTGCGGCTTTGATCTTTTTCTACTCGAGAAATGTACTGTCCTCGACAGTTCGGGCCTTTATCTCTTTTTGAACGGGAGAGCCGGAAGATTCGATGATTGAAGAAAATGTGAAATCGAGCGAAATTCGCCGATATCCACGATGAAATGTTGTTGGCCGGTGCGTGGCAGTGCTTCGCGATGCCAAGTCTTTGAGAAGCGCACGCGCCTTTCGTTTTCGCGTGCATTCGCCGTGCCAGACTGCATTCTACGAATCATTGAGATTTCGCGATTGTCGAAGACTAAGGAATCTTGTTTCTCACGCAGGTTCTTGTCTGTGACAAAGACTCGTTAGGCAAGGCGATTCATTGACAGCAGTGTCATCGACACCGTTGGCGCTGGGGGATTTCTGGAACTGATCGAACCCGAACCGGTCCTTTATCGGGTTTTCCGTCCAGAGGGACGTGGCCTTGTCGTGCATAAGCCTTTTAGCGAACTTCCTGCACGACGCGAGGTGAAAAGATGAATGTTCAAGGTCAACGCAAGTGCGCCTATTCGGCTTGCCAATGCACAGTCACAGTTAGGGAGACGTCTTGCGGCGTCTATTGCTCCCAAGCCGATCGCGTACAGGAGACAGAAATTCAATGCGATTGCAAGCACAATCCCTGCGCGCTCGACTGAGTAAGTCCGATGCAAGAAGGCCGCGCGGACTCGGCCTATCGGCTACGGATCATCAACTATGGCATTCCCGGAGCGACGTACTGTCGACATTCTGCTGACGACTGCGTTGTTGACGACAGTCGGCGTCGCAGTTTATTGCGCTCGGCGGGTCATTCTGATGTTTGTTTTTGCCATACTCTTCACCTACCTCATCCATCCAGTAGTGAAGTTTTTGCAGCACCATTCTTTGTTTTTCAGAGATCTTCGAGGGCCGGCGGTCGTCGAGGTGTACCTCACGTTTGTGCTGCTGATAGCGCTCGCGGGTTACACGTTTGCGCCAAGCTTGGCGAGAAGTACGACCAGGGTGTTGGATGAAGCACCCACGTTTCTAAATAGTCTCTCCACTGGCGATATCGCCAAAGATCTGCGAGGAAAATACGGTTGGAGCGAGGCGCAGGAGCTTCGCTTCAGGGCCTTCCTTTCACGCCACAAACAAGATATTCAGAGTCTTGTACCCACGGTCGATCGCTATCTTTCAAGCGCTGCACAAATATTCGGGTACCTGCTATTGATTCCCATTCTGGCCATCTTTTTCCTGCGCGACGGTCCCCGCATCGTGGATGTTCTCATTCGGCTGCTCTTTCCTGCCGATCGGCATCCGAAGATTCATGCGTTAGTAACCGAACTGCACCTGATGCTGACTCAGTACATTAGGGTGCAGCTGTTGCTGTGTTTGCTCTCTTTCGTGTTCTATTCAGCAGCTATGCTTGTCCTGCGTTTTCCGCATGCCATCGTATTCGGGATCTTAGGTGGATTACTGGAGTTTATTCCAGTCGTCGGCTGGACAAGCACATTCGCTGCGGTTGTTAGCGTCGGTATTTTAAGTCACTCTCACTGGGTCTGGATGGCGGCATTGCTGTGCATTTGGAGAGTAATTCAGGACTATTTTGCTGCGCCGAGGATCATGGGAAGTCACTTGAAGATTCACCCTCTGGCTGCAATTTTCGCGGTGCTGGTCGAGGCCGAAATCGGAGGAATCGTCGGCATCTGCCTCGCAGTACCGATGATGGCATTGTTTTGCATCGTCTGGCGTTCGATTGCTGAAGAGCGACAAAAACGAGGTTGTGTATCTGATCGGGAAGCCGCTGCGAGCGGAGCTTCAAATTTTGTAGAGACAGCGATCTCATGACCAATCGGTCGGCTGCGCACTCGTCAACGTGCGTACCTCAGCGTAAGGTCCGTTCTTACCCGCAGGTCTCGACGAGTGTCATTTCTGACTTTGACATCCGGTGACACAAGTCTCCAACGATTTTGCCTTAGGTAGTGATTTCAGCAGCTTGCGGGTTTGTGCCTTTGGCACCCGTATTGCGCTCTATTGGTTCGTCTGAGGTTCACTGTGTTCAAGGTTCCATCGTCGACACACTGACGCAGGCTAGTGGCGGGAGGACAAGCTCAGCGGTCCTTAGGTAGCGAACCGGACACTATTTAAGAAGGGGTTCAAAACACCACGAGGGATATTGTTGTCGACTTTCAGCAACCTCAAACGACAAGTGAGAGAAAGATAGAGGTGACCATGGGGCTGGCAAAGCACATCACGAGAGCCGCGGCGTACGCGAGCAGCGATGATTTCCGCAGAATCTTTGACGAAAACATGAACAGCCTCTACCTGCTAGCGTTTCTGCTCACGGCGGACCACGGAAGGGCTGAGCAATGCTTCGTCTCCGGTCTGGAGGACGCGGTCGGAGGCAACCCGGTTTTTAGGGAATGGGCGCACTCCTGGGCCCGCCGCATGATCATCCAGAACGCGGTGAGGCTTATCAAGCCCCGGCCGGCCGATGGGAGTGGCCGTTTGAAATCTGCTTCGGTGGATAGCGACTACAAGACAATACCAGCGGAGAGTCAGGTGGAGATTTCCGCACTTCTGGGATTGGAGCCCTTCGAGCGCGTTGTGTATGTAATGACCGTTCTCGAGCATCATTCTGACCACGAGTGTTCTCTCCTACTGGGCCGCGCAAGGCGGGATATTCTTCCAACGCGCACTCGCGCTCTCGAGCAAATTGGACGCCAGGTGGGAATGCAGGACCGGCAACTGTCCAATGCCAGTGCACAAGATCCCGGGTTGCATGACGGGCCCGGCTCGTTGATCGAGTTGATCGACGTTCTGCGTTTTGTGACATCGGCATAGCTCAGTCATTCCGGCAACGTCGGTTTACTCTGAGGATCAGAAGGCAACTGGGACCTCGCACCGCCCTGCTTAAAGGAACAACATCTTTATCTGCCAGAGCTTTGTGTCGGTAGGCGTCCAGGCACCACAGGAGTGGGCAGCACCTTGTTCTCAGTGACGGAGCACCAACCTGAAGAGTCACCACCGCGCGAGTTACGTGTGCGCGAGCATCCCGGCCGGGCAGCAGCGAAGAGCAGCCGCCTCACATCCGCCTTCTAGCCTTGTCCGGCGTCGAAAATCAGTTGTTGTAGGTGTGGCTGTACGTTCCCAAATATGACGAACTTTTCAAGCACTTGGAGCGAATTCTCTGTGCGCGCAAGACTTTTGTAAGTTACTGGTTTATTGTGAGTTGCCACCGTCTGGATGGATGAGCCTTCCGTGACTCTTAATCAGTGAGATCTGAGATTCTCCGCATGACGTCTGCACACCAGCAGGCGACCAACCACAGCCTTACACACCTAAACATACAGCGAGTGCGCTGCATGTTCCTTGAGTTTTTGTTCTAACCCTGGCTAGGTAGCCCCAAACGGCCTGGATGACGATTGGCTGGAAGAGTGCCACTTTGAACTATTGAATGGCCGGTTATGGATACCGCCCGCGCCATTATCTAGAAGTGAGGAGGAACGAGACATGGCAAACGAGAGAGCTATAGCGAGAGAGCGAGAGAGCGAGAGAGACACCATCCCTAAGCCTTCGGCTTAGGTCGACACGGGGCGTTCGTGGACTGACGAACGCCAATCGCACGCACTCGAACAAGATTCGAGTCGGTTCGACATGCGTCCGACTCTCATTCGAATGGATATGAGTAATCTGAACTGCCATTTTAGATTACGCAACTGTCGCCGCAACCAAATTTGTTTCCTTTAGCAGTTGACACGATTACGCAGTCTGCGTAATAATATACGCAATATGCGTAACTCTTCCGTGCTGACTGCATTGTTCCCACAGGTACGGCAGGGCGTGCTCGCGGCTACGCTCGGCCAGCCAGATAAGTGGTGGTATCTTTCGGAACTCGCCGGCCGTTTGGGCACGAGCCCGTCGAGCCTTCAGCGGGAGTTATCGTCTCTGGTGGCAAGCGGAATATTGTTGCATCGTCGGGAAGGCACAAGGGCTTATTTCAAGGCGGAGACTCAGTCCCCGGTGTTCCGAGACCTCCAGCAGCTCTTCGAAAAAACCGCAGGGCTGGCTCCGATCTTGGAGCACATACTAAGACCGTTTGGGAACAAGATTCGGAGTGCCTTTATCTATGGTTCTGTGGCACGAAGTCGGGAACATGCGATGAGTGACGTGGATGTGATGGTCATTGGCAGAGCAGGTCTTGCTGACCTATCTCCATCGCTCCGCAAGGCGGAGGCGCGGCTGGGAAGAGAGGTCAACGTCACTGCCTATTCCCCAGAGGAGTTTCGGGAGAAAATCAAGTCGGGCGACCATTTCCTCGCCGCCGTTTTACGAGGACGGAAACAGTTTGTGAAAGGAGGCCAGAGTGACTTGGACGAGCTTGTTGGCAAATAAGGAAGCCGAGAAACACAAAACCTTCAAGAAGGAATTGGACAATATGCGGGCCCTGATTGCCCGCGACCTCGCAGACGCGAGTCTTACTGGCCTTTCAGCAGATAGAAGATTCGCCACTGCCTACAACGCTGCGCTCCAGGCTGCGAATATGGCCATAGCGTGTGCGGGGGTATCGGATCGTGAGCAAGGTCGGACACCACCGGGTGTCCTTGGAGAGCGCGAAATTGGTGTTGGGTAAAGCCGCGCACAAGTACGCCGACTATTTTGAGACGTGTCGCCGGAATCGAAATACTATCGACTATACTTTCTCCAATGTTGCGACCGACACATTGTGACACGCCCATACATTCGAGGCTCCTGCCGCGCCCAGCGCGCGGGTAAGGAGAACCTAAGAACCCCGCACGCGGGACTACGGTAGCGCTGCCCCGAAAACAGAGAAAGGGCGAAGATCGATTTCGCTGCAGTCGACACGTTGGCGACGATGGTTTCGGAACGGGGGCCGATAGCCTCCTCGGGATCATGGGTGCTTTCGTGGTTCGCTGGTCCGTTGCGAACCCTTGAAGGTGTACACCTGGTCCGGCCAAGGTCGTCCGCAACCGGGTTGACCAATGCCAGTTCGATTTGCGGGCTTTGATGCTGACCACGGTAGCCTGGTCGCAGACATCGCGGAGAGCAGGACCATCCTTCCGGCGGCCATGGCGGAATGGGAAACATGTACTAGTGTAGTGCGTCATTCAGATTGACGTTTATGGAGAGTGCGGCGAGCACGTTTGACCTTCTCCAAGATATCAGCGGCGCGGGCGGTCCAGATGAACGGCTTGGGGCTTTGGTTGTGGTGATCGAT
>Ga0209577_10000362_pt1 | contig 46159 bp, 52 predicted proteins | sample GraSoiAngelo_109_FD_185874 | JGI IMG/M metagenome (GOLD analysis project Ga0209577, IMG submission 185874) | Grasslands soil microbial communities from the Angelo Coastal Reserve, California, USA - 14_0903_12_20cm (SPAdes) (version 2) | ecosystem: Environmental > Terrestrial > Soil > Grasslands... | reverse complement strand
CGATGTTGGTGCCGGCGATGACGGTCTCCGGCGCCAAACCCTCCATGTCGGGCCACACCTCTTCGAAGGCTCGGTCGTCGGGGGCGGTCGAGGCCAGGTGGACCTCGCGTCCCAGTTCCTTGGACAGGACAGCGTCGATGGCAGGCTCGTCCGTGCGGGCCCGCGATCCGTCCGGCAGGGTGATCTCGACGACGGAGGCGTCCACGAAGGCGGCCTGGCACCCCAGCAGCCCAGCCCACTTCCGGGGGTTCTTGGCGCTGGCGACCACCCCGCCCTCGAGGTCGATCAGGGCGTAGGCCCGATCGCCAACCACCCCGTTGGGACCGATGGCGCACTCGGACAGTTCTTCACCCAGCATCGACTTGACCGGATAACGCCAGATCCCGACCACGCGATGTGACATGGGCGAACGCTACAGCGACAGGAACTCGGCCCCCGGTGAGACGAGCTGGGCGCAACCCCGACCACGAGGAGGGCCAGGTGGTGCGCATCCCGATCGTGCAGGAGTCCGAAGCGACGGGCGAGCTGGCCCGCCTCTACGACGAGGTTCGGGAGACCTTCGGCACCGGCTTCGTCCCTGACGTCTTCAAGCTCGTCAGCACCCGCCCGGACTTCCTGCGTCCTCTTCTCGCCCAGTACCAGGCCATGTTCCTCGGTGAGGTACTACGGCGCGAAATCACGGAGTTGATCGCCACGGTCGTCCCGACCACCAACGCCGAGTTCCTGGAGGGGGTCTCCGTTGCCTGCGCCTTCAACATGGTCGACCGACTGGCCGACACCCTGGGCCTCTACGAGCTGGGCCAGCTGAACGAGGCCTGACCGGAGGTCTGGGGCTCGACGGCTATCGAATACCTGGAGAACTCCGCCAGACGGTGGGGTGGTGGCTGAAATGGGCAGCGGACGGGTTGAGCGACTTCAACCGTCGAATGGACGCCACCGCCTCGTCGCGAAGGTCCTCTTCGTCCACGTTGGCCGGGGTCGCCTGCTCGAGGTCGAACTCCTTGACGTCCCAGACGGTCTGGGCGGCGATGACGACGACCTCGCCCTCCCCACCCTCCACGACGACCGACTGATGGCCTCGGGTGTGCCCCGGGGTGGCCAGGATCCGCACGCCCTCGGCGACGTCCTCGTCCCCTCGGACCCGTCGCATCTGACCGTCGGGAACCGTCGCCCACTCCTGGACCGTGTAGTGGGGCTGTCGAGCCGCTTCGACCTCCTCGGCCTGGACGAACACGGGCACCTTCGAGCCGTAGTACAGGGGATTCTGCCCGCAGTGGTCGAAGTGCAGGTGACTGTTGACGATGGCGATCACATCCCGGGCATCGATCCCCACGCCGGAGAGTGCATCCCCGAGGTCGAGTCCCGTCGGTGCGTACACCGCGTCGATGAAGGGGTGGCCACGCCCCACACCGGTGTCCACCACGATCGGTCCGTCGGGATGATCGATGACGAACCCGAACACCACGGCGGCGCCGCCGCTCGTCTTCGCCTCCGGATGGGTCTCCGGAAGGACCAGGTCAGCCAGGTGAAGCCGCTCGATCCGGGGTAGGGAGGGCAACGGGGCCATGGGTCCTCTCCACCGTTGGCGTCGGACGGGGCCGACGCTCTAGCCGTCCTCGCTCACCGCGCCGACCAGGCCGCCCTGGGCACCGTCGCCCATGGCCGACGCAGGTTCGGGCCGGAGGACGGCGGGTGCCTCCACGCTGATACGGGGGACGACACGATCCAGCCACCTGGGTAGCCACCAGTTGGCTTTGCCCAGCAGCTCCATGGTGGCCGGCACCAGCACCATGCGGACGATGGACGCGTCGATGAGTATCGCGGTGGCCAGCCCCAGCCCGAGCAGCTTGAGCACGCGCAGGTCGCCGAGGACGAACGACATGAACACCGCGATCATGATGGCGGCCGCGGCCGTGATGACCCGGGCCGTGGAGGCCAGCCCGTCGGCCACCGCGGTGGCGTTGTCGCCGCTGATGAGGTACTCCTCCCGCACCCGCGACAGCAGGAACACCTCGTAGTCCATGGAGAGGCCGAACAGCACGGTGAACAGCATCATCGGCACCCAGAACTCGATCGGGCCCGGGCGACCGATGCCGACCACGTTCGCCAGCCAGCCCCACTGGAAGATGGCGACGATGACCCCGTAGGCGGCCCCGATGGACAGCAGGTTCATGATGCCGGCCTTCACCGCCACCAGCACCGACCGGAACACGGTCAATAGGAGCAGGAAGGACAGCACGATCACCGCCGTCACCATGATGGGCAGTCGCGCCCCCACGTGGTCGCTGGCGTCGATGGCGATTGCGGTGACGCTGCCCACGTGCACGGCCAGGCCCTGCTGGCTGATCTCGCCTCGCAGCCGGTGGACCAGGTGCTCGGTCGAGCGGTCCTGGGGCGCACCCTTGGGAATCACCGCCACGACGGCCGCGTTGCCGGCAGGATTCACCGTGGGCGGGGCCACGAAGGCGACGTCGGGATCGCTTCGCAGCGTGCTGGCGAAGCGGGTGACGGCGTCGGCGTTGGTGGCTCCGGTGAAGTCGGCGGCCAGCAGGATGGGCCCGTTGAAGCCGGGGCCGAACCCCTTGGCCAGCAGGTCGTAGGCCCTCCGGGTGGTCTGGGACGTCGGATCGTTCCCCTGGTCGGCCACACCCAGACGGATCGACAGCATGGGGACGGCGATGGTCAGCAGGGCGGCCAGGCTCAGGCCGGCCATGAGCCAGGGGCGCTTCTGGATCTGGCGGCTCCAGCGGAAGGCCACCGTGTCACGGTGGTGACGGCGCTTGTGCTCCTTGGCCGCCAGCTTGGCTCCCGCGAAGCCCATGACGGCCGGGACCAGGGTGACGGACGCCAGCATGGTCATGAGCACGGCCAGGATGGCGCCGACGGACAGGCCGTAGATGAAGTTGATCCCCATCATGAACATGCCGAGCAGAGAGATGATCACGGTGCAGCCGGCGAAGAGGACCGCCCTGCCCGCCGTGGTGAGGGCCAGCACGTTGGCATCCTCGGGATCGAGACCATCATGGAGGCCGGTTCGATAGCGAACGACGATGAACAGGGCGTAGTCGATGCCCACCCCGAGGCCGATCATGAGGGCGACATAGGGCGCGAAGGAGGGAACGGTTATGAGGTGACTGAGGAGGCTCACGAACACCGCGCCGATGCCGACCCCGAAGATGGCCGCCAGGATGGGCAGGCTCATGGCCAGCAGCGAGCCGAAGGCGACGAAGAGGATGACGATGGCGGCCAGCACGCCGATGCCCTCGGTGGCTCCCATCGGGGGCTGGATGGCCCGGGCCACGACGGGACCGCTGAGCTCGATCCTGAGGCCAGGGACCTTGACCCTCTTGGCCCCGTCGATCAGCGGTTGGGCCGCTTTGGCCGGGAGATCACCCGACTGCTTGTCGAAGGTCACCGTGGCGTAGGCGATGGTGCCGTCGCGACTCACCCGGCCGAAGCCCTGATAGGGCGAGTCGGTAGCCACGACGTGGGGGACCCGACCGGGCCCGACCTCGGCGAAGAGGGCTTCCATGGCGCTGCGCACTTCGCTGCTGTTGACGCCCTTGGGCGACGTGAAGACGATGTCGGCGGTGTCGCCGGCCCGGGACGGAAAGCGGGCCTTGAGCAGGTCGAAGGCGGCGATGGAGTCGGAGTGGCTCCCGCTGAAGTTGTCGCTGTAGGCGCTGCCGATCGCCCCGCCCAGACCGTTCAAGACGACGAAGCCGGCGAGCCACATGAGCACGACGAGGCGACGGCGGCGGTAGCACCAGCGCGCCAGTTTGGCGAGAGTCATGAGGTCTCCTTCGGGAGCAGGGTACGAACTATGCGGCGGGGAGCGTCGCGGGAGGCGATGGGGGGGCGACCGAACAGCTCCTGGAACACGGCCTCGCGCCAACCGCCGATGAGCAGAAGGGCCAGCGCCGCGCAGTCGGTCTCGGCGCCGAGCCGGCCGAGCGCCTTCTCCCCTTGAAGGTAGGCGGTGATGCCGCGATGCAGCCTGTGCGGGCCCTTGTCGGCGGGCAGCATCACCTCCTTGAAGCGGGCCAGCAGGACGGGGTCGGCGGCCAGGCCGCCCACGAGCGGGAGCATGCTTCGCTCGAAGGCGATGCCGGAACGAGCGACTCGTTCGAGGTTTTCGGCCACCGTCCGCCGTCCGGGGACGAGCCCGGCGAGGACGGCGATGAACTCGGGGAGACGGGCGTCGATGACGGCAAGTATCAACTCGAGCCTGTCGGCGAAGTGGTTGTAGATGCTGCCCTCGGACCGGCCCGCGACACGGGCCACCGACTTGGTGGTCAGCCCCACGACGCCTTCACGCTGGAGAACCTCCTCGGCTGCGGCGACGAGTCGCTGGCGGGTCTCGGCAGGAGCGGGCATCGCTGCGATTCTGGGTGAGCACTCACTCAGCTGTCAAGGCCGCGTTGCTGGCAACACGGCCCGTTTGGGTCACGGTCTGACGAATCGCTTGATGAAGCCGAGGGCCGTGTCGGCGACCTCCCGCCAGCCGCCGTCGATGGTGAGGGAGTGGCCCCGGCCCGGCATCTGCACGATCTCGGTCTCGCTCTTGTTGCGCTTCTGCTTCTTGTAAGAGGCGTTGGCGATGGCCCACGGCACCACGTGGTCCTTTTCGCCGCTCATGATGAGCAACGGGCCCCGCTCCGGGTTCTTGGAGCGCACCTTGGCTTCGGTCCAGGGGTTCAGGTTGGCCGCGGCCGCCTGGAATATGGGAGCCCCCGAGCCCGGCACCGCGTAGGTCTCGTACAGCTCCTTGGCTTCGTCCTCGCTCACGGCGTTGGCGAACGCGTAGCGGAACTGCTCGTAGGTGAGGGGGACAGCCCGGCCCCGGTTGGCGGGATTGTGGAGCACGGGTGCCGCCGACCTGAGGGCGGAGATGGGGAGGGGCAGGACGCCGCGGAAGGGCGCCGGGTCGACGGCGACGGAAGCGGCCGAGACGCCCCGGCCGGCCAGGATCTGGGTGAGCAGGCCACCAAAGGAGTGCCCGACGATGGCGGGCCTGGTGTTGAGCTTCCTGATCACGTCCTCGAAGTGGTCGGCGACCTGCCCCACCGTCTTGTGGGCGAACACCTCCGGGTGCTCCTTGGCGGCCTCGACCGTGTCGGGGTCGTCCGGCCATCCGGGCGCCAGCGTCGTGTAGCCCGCCTCGTCGAAGACGGTCCGCCAGCGGTCCCAGCTGGTCGGGAGCAGCCACAGGCCGTGGACGAACACGACCGGGGTGCGTCCTGACCCATTGGCCTGATCGAGCTGCTCCTCTTCATGCTCGGTTATGACTGCCATCTCGGGTCCCCCTCCACGCTGCCGGCCGCACGTTTTGCGCCTCGGCAGGGCCCGGCGGACGGACGATCTCGACGCCGGCTCAGCCGACCTCGGTCGCCCCCCGGAGACCCTGTGCCCACACCGTAACCAGCGCCGAGCCAGATCGGGAGTCCCCGGCGCGCCATCCGTTGGGGACGAACTCCGCGATCGATCCGCACCCGGTACACAACGCCGTCACTCGGACCCGGTGGACGCGCTCAGGTCGGCCCGAACCGCTCCACCCGGATGTCGGGCGTGGGGAAGCCGGCGTCGATCAGGAGATCGGTGGCGGAATCGGCGAAGCCGGCTGAGCCGCAGACGTAGGCGACCGAGTCCTTTTCCATGGAGCCGGCGAGATCGGCCCGGTTGAGGCGTCCCGGCGGTCGCGTCCATCCCGGTGGGGGCCGGCGGGTGTAGACGATCGCCGTCTCCGGACCAGGCAGCTCTCCGGCGTAGTAGAGCTCGGCCTGGCTGCGGGCCGAGACGATGAGGCGCACGAGGTCCGGGCGTCCCATGCCCCGGGCCAGGCGGAGCATGGCCATCAGGGGCACCACTCCGGAGCCGCCGCCGATGAGGAGCGCGGGGGTGTCGCCCCGCCACACGAACCAGCCGCCGATGGGACCGCGGATCTCCAAGGAGTCGCCGGGCGCGGCCACGTCGTGCAGGAAGCTGGAGACCTCTCCGTCGGGGAGGCGCTCGACGGTGAGCTCTATCTCGGCCGACCCGTCGGGGGGACTGGCGACCGAGTAGGACCGGGAGGCCGTGTAGCCGTCGGGGGCGGTGAGGCGCACCACGTAGTGCTGGCCGGCCAGGTGGGGTGACGGTTCGGGCAGCGCCAGGCGGAACGTCTTGGCCGTGGCCGTCTCGGGCCGGACCTCGACCAGGGTGGCCGTCTGCCACCGGCCCGGTCGGGGCGGTGGTACCGCCGGCGGTGCCTCAGTCACCCTGATAGCGCTGTTCGAGCCACGGGTCGCCCCGGTCGTGGTAGCCGTTCTGCTCCCAAAACCCCGGCTCGTCGTGGTCGAGGAGCTGCAGCCCGGCCACCCACTTGGCGCTCTTCCAGAAGTAGAGGTGGGGGACGAGCATCCGGGCCGGACCACCGTGCTCGACCGGAAGGGGCCTCCCGTCGTAGCTCCATACGACCCACGCCTTGCCATCGGTCACGTCGGCCAGGGGCAGGTTGGTGGTGTAGCCCGTGTGCCCAACGGCCAGGACGTGTGTCGCGGACGGCAGAGGCCGGGCCAGGGCCAGCAGGGTGTCGACCGACACGCCCCCGAAGCTGACACCCAGCTTGGACCAGGTGGTGACGCAGTGAATGTCGCCCTGGAAGGTGGAAGGGGGAAGGGCGTGCATCTCATCCCAGGTCCAGGTCTTGTGCTGCTCGACCAACCCTTCGACGGTGAAGGTCCAGGTGTCGGTCGCCAGCCTGGGTGTCGGCTCGGCGGTGAGGACGGGCCAGTCGCTCCCGACGTCGTACTGGCCGGGCGGGAGCCGGGCGTCCCGAGGGCCCCGGTCTCGGCGACGGAAGCCTCTGGTGAAGCTCATCTGGCCGCTCCTCTCGAGGTCGAACCAGGGCCGGCCCGAGGGTCGGGCACGGACGGGTAGGGACGCTCATAGCCTGGCACCGGTCTGATCTGAGGGCCGAGCCCGGCCCATGGGCGGCCCATCGTGGATAGGGTCGGATCCGTGGAGCAGCGGAAACTCGGCACCCAGGGCCTGGAGGTCTCCGCCCTGGGGCTTGGCTGCATGGGGATGTCCCAGGCCTACGGTCCGGCCGACGAGGACGAGTCGGTCGCCACCCTCGGGCGGGCGCTGGAGCTGGGCGTCACCTTTTTCGACACGGCCAACGCCTACGGCCGGGGCCACAACGAGATCCTGGTCGGGGGGGTGCTCGCCAGGCGCCGGGACGAGGCGGTCGTGGCCACCAAGTTCGGCATCACCCGCTCACAAGACGGTCACATGGCGGTCAACGGGAAGCCGGACTACGCCAAGGCCTGTTGTGACGAGTCGCTGCGACGGCTGGGCATGGAGACGATCGATCTCTACTACCTGCACCGCGTCGACAAGGCCGTGCCCATCGAGGAGACCGTCGGGGCCATGGGCGAGCTCGTGACCGAGGGCAAGGTCCGCTACCTCGGGCTGTCGGAGGCCTCCGCCGCCACCATGCGCCGGGCCCACGCCACCCATCCCATCGCCGCCCTGCAGAGCGAGTGGTCGCTCTTCAACCGGGAGCCGGAGGAGACGGTCCTTCCCACCCTGCGCGAGCTGGGCATCGGCTTCGTGCCCTTCAGCCCGCTCGGCCGGGGCTTCCTCACCGGTGAGATCACCACGCCGGAGGACTTCGCCCCCGACGACTTTCGCCGGTCCAATCCCCGCTTCCAGGGGGAGAACTTCACCCGCAACCTGCAGCTCGTCGATCGGGTTTCCCAGATGGCCGGGGACAAGGGGTGCACGCCAGGCCAGCTGGCCCTGGCCTGGCTGGTGGCCCAGGGCCGCGACGTGGTGCCCATCCCCGGTACCAAGCGACGCCGCTATCTGGACGAGAACGCCGCCGCCCTCGAGGTGACCCTCTCGCCCGACGACCTGGCCCGCATCGACGAGCTCCTGCCCGTGGGCTCGGCCGCGGGACCGCGGTACCAGGACATGAGCCACATCGACGAGTAGGCGTGCGGCCTGGGTGTCCCCCGGAAGTCTTGAGTGAGTGTCAAGAGCCGTACCATGGTCCGATGCCCCGCACCCGGGCCGACGTGGCCCGCACCGACAAGCTCGACGAGATCGTCGAGGCCGCCCGGGGACGCCTCGTCGACGGCGGCTACGGAGCGCTGTCTGTGGCCGACATCGCCCGCCAGCTGGGCGTGGCCCAGAACGCCATCTACTGGTACTTCCCCACCAAGGACCACCTGCTGGTGGCGGCGGTCGAAGGAATCCTGCACGACATCCTGGACTGCAAGCCCAAACGGGGTGCCGCCGTCGATCGGGTGCTCTGGTTCGCCGAGCGGTTGCACGAGTTCCAGGACCTGCGCCTCACCATTCGCGAGCGGGCCCGGTCCTCGGAGGCGGTGGCTGCCTTCGAGCGCAACGTCGTGGGCCTGCTGCGGCTCCTGCTCGTCAACTCCTTGAGCGAGGTGGCGACTCCCGATCACATCGACGACGCCGCCGACGCGGTCATGGCCCTGTGCGAGGGTGTCCTGCTCCGGGACATAAGCGCGGCCCACCGCAGGCGCCTGTTGCGCTTCGGCATCGAGCGCCTCCTCGGTCCCGAATCCACGGTCTGAGCCGTGTTGCCCGTCAGCGGGACGGCGTGCGGGCGGGCCCGGCCCAGCCTGACCCCCGCCTGATCCTCGGAAGGAGGGCGGGCACCCTCTCCCGGTAGCGCTCGTACTGGGTGGGATCGTCGAGCAGAGCCACCAGGCGAGCTTCCTCCTGGCGGGTGAACCACTGCGCCCCGAGGGCCAGGACGACGCAGGCCACGGCCACCACCGGATAGCCCGTGACCAGGAAGCTGCCGAGCTGGAAGGCGATGGCGGCGGCGTAGATCGGATGGCGGACGCGCCCGTAGGCGCCGGAGGTCTTTAGCTCGAGGCGGCCGTGCTCCTCGAAGAACGGAGTGAAGGACCGCACCCTGAACCCGATCTGACGGTCGGCCACGGTGCCGACTGCCGAGGCGGCAACGACGATGACCCAGCCCAGCGCCGCCATCCCGGCCCGCGGATGGAGGCGACCGGCGAAGGTCCAGCGGTGGAGGACGGCGACCAGGGCGCCGACCCCGCCGAAAGAACCCAGCAGCATCACGTAGGTGAGGGTGCGCCGCCTCCTCCAGAACTCGAACCAGCGCCAGAAGACGAAGAAGTACAACGTCGCGGCCGCCGGTAGCACCGCCATCCAGGCCAGCAGCTGCCTCCACCGCATGTCGGTTCGGAGTGTATGGCCTGCAGCGCCGGGAGCCAGCAGCCCGGCGCCGGCCCGAGGCAAGCTGTGCCTCCATCTGGCGGCCGGGGAGAGGCGTGGAGGACTGCTTCATCTGCGACAAGCACCGCCAGGGCGACGCCGCCCAGGGCGGAGTCATCTACGACGACGACCTCGTCTACGCCGGTCACGTCCACGCCCTCAACGGACCCACCGCCTACCGGGGCTATCTCATGGTCGAGCCCAAGCGCCATGCCGAGGGCCTGGGCGACCTGACCGACGAGGAGGCCGCCGCCATCGGGCGTTTGGTCAACAGGCTGGCGCGCGCCCTCAAGGAGGCGACGGGAGCCGAGCACGTGTACAGCTTTGTGTTCGGCGACGCTGTTCCCCACCTCCACGTCCATCTGGCACCGAGGTACCCGGGCACGCCCCGTGAGTACTGGGGGGCGCGCCTGAACGACTGGCCCCATGCCCCGCGCGTCGACCCCGCGGGGATGGGCGACGTCGTGGCTGGTCTGCGCCAGTACCTCAGGGGCGGCTGAGGAGGGCTCAGGCCGGGGGCTGGGGGAGGCGCCGGCACAGGAGCTGGCCGCCTCCTGACGCCACCATGCGGCCCTCGACCGACCAGAGGCGCCCGGTCCAGCCCATCAGCCCGTGGCGGGCCACGGGGGCGTAGCCGTCGCACAGGAGCCACTCCGAGTGGGGCTGGGGATCGTGGAAGGCGACGTAGAGGTCGAGGCTGGGCGCGTAGAACTCGGGTGGCCCGGTGACGTGCTGGCGGGAGGCCGCGGGCCAGCTCTGCACGTCGATGAGCACCACCGAACGGCAGGCGTCCACCCACGGATCGGCAAAGGTCGCGGTGGGCTTGAACCGGCACCACTCCTGCCACACGGGCGGAAGGGGCGCGGGCGGCGGCCAGTCGACACGGAAGTCGATGGGCTTGGAGTCGAGGTTGTTCCAGAAGGGGAAGGGGGGCTTGCCCTCGACGCCCGCCCCGGCCAGGAGCTCGGGAATCGACTTGAGCTCGTCGGGCCCGGGGAGGCGGGGGGCTTCGGCCAGGTCGTGCTCGAGGCCCATCACGTCCCCGATCGACCACGCCGTTCCCTCCAGGATGCGCCTGCCGTCCTGGCTGACCTCGACCCTGTGGGCTGCCGCAGTGCGGGCGCCGCGCAGCTCGGTGACGGTGATGTCGACGGTGTCGAAGGCGGCGACCCCGAGGTAGTGGCAGAAGAAGCTGGCCGGCCTGGCGAACGGCGTGGTGGCGGCGACGGCCCTGAGCGCGGTCGACGCCAGGTAGCCGCCCATCGGTCCCCAGATCTCCCACTCGGCGCTGAGCTTGGCCCGGAAGCGGGCCTCGTCGACGCGCTCGACCGCCGTGTCCTGCCCCAAATCGCCCATGGCCCGCAGCGTAGGAGACATGGATGAGCGGGCCGCCACCTATTCGGACGGCGGGGCCGGGTCGCGCCGTCACGAGCCTCGGCCCGGCCGCGGACTGGTCATCGCGTCGGCCCCAGGGCGGCCACGTAGATGGCCGAGGGGTTGCCCGGCTGCCAACCGGGCAAGGGGTCGATCGTGTCGACCTGCACGAAGCCCCGCCCCTCCCAGAAGGCCCGGGTCGCCTCGTAGGGCGGGTAGCCGGCCGAGCCGTCGAGGGTTTTGGCCAGCACCACGCGCACGCCGCCGGCCGCGAGATCGTCGAGGACGCGGCCCAAGAGACGCGTCCCCAGCCCCTGCCCGCGCCGGGAGGCCTCGACGGCTGCCCACAGCATCTCCGCCCCCCGGCTGCCACGGGCGGCGGCCACGGCGAAGCCCACGACCTCGCCCCCATCCGCGATCACCCAGCCGCGGTGCCGGCCCAGGTCCATGGCCACCTGGCCGGCCACGTCGGGCGTGAAGAAGTCGGGCAGGCCCGCCACGACCCCGAGGCAGGCGTCGAGGTCGGCCGGGGACCAGGGGCGGACGACCATGCCACCGTCGGCGCCTGGGCTCAAGGCTGGTCGAGGAGGGCGCGCACGGCCTCGTCCACGCTCAGCACGCCTCGAGGGCGCAGGCTGGCCTGATGGACGAGGGCAGCCTGGACCGCGGGCAGGAAGAAGTCCCCGGCGTGAGACCCGGCCGCGGCCTCGCCCTTCTCGGCCACGAAGCCCACCGCGCTCACCACCCCGGAAGAGTCCACCGCCCCGGTGGCGGCGACCGTGCGCCCGTGGGCGAGGTCGCGCGATCCGAGCATGTCGGCCAGGAGGAGGGCGTAGACGAGACCCCCCGATGGCCCGCCTATGGGCCGGGACCGGAAGCTGACCTGGAAGGGCAGGGAGAAGGAGGCGTGGCGCGTCTCGAGCACGACCGGAAGCCGGCCCTGACCCTCGCGGCCGGACGGGAGCGGCACGGGGACGAACACCGTCCGCCCCTCGCGCTCGACCGTGAGCACGGACGCCCCCGCGCCCTGGTGGCCGCGGACGAGGCGCTCCACGTCCGAGCCCAGGTGGACGGCGGCGCCGTTCACGGCCGTGATGACGTCGTCGGGGCGAAGGGCGAGGGACCCGCCGGAGCCCGCCAGCTGGACGACCCGGGCTCCGTCACCGCCGGCGTGGACGTCGATCCCGGCCGCCCTGGCCCCGGCCACGGCCGCCTCCTGCTGGGCCTGGCGGAAGAGCTCCTCGTCCTGACGTCTCACCTCGGCCAGCTCGGAGACGGAGGGGGCCCGGCCCCGGATGGGGAACCTGCGCCGGCGTGACGCGACGGCCAGCAGGGCCGACCAGGCCGAGGGCCGGTCGAGACGGACGGGGAGGAGGAGGTAGCGCCCGTGCACACCGTGCACGGGCGTGCCGGTCACGGTGACGTCCTGGGAGATGTCGATGGGCTTCAGCGGGGTCACCACCATCATGGGCGGGTGGTAGGCGAAGCCGGCGATGACCAGGACGGCGACAGCCACCACGCCGGCTCCGATCCGGACCGGCCACGGCACGGGCTGGCGGACTGCGACCTCGTCGGGTCGGGCCGGCCCTGAGGGCTGACCGAGCAGGAGGGTGGGGAAGGGCCACCCGCTCGACCGCACCGATCGCCCCGGGCGTACGACGGTGAAGGAGAGCGGCGTGGTCCTGGCTGCCGGTTGGGGCCACGACCTGGCCACCCTCCGCCAGTCGGCCGTGGCCGCGGCCCGGAGCTCCCTGACCTTGGCCGCGAACCCGCCCTCGGCCATGTCGGGGAGGAGACGGCGCTGGACCACGGGCTGGTCGTAGATGAGGCCGAAGAAGGCCCGCCGTTCGATGACGAAGACACGCATGGGTGTCGTCGCTCGCACCAGGGCAGGCTGGGGACCGAACCCGAGGATGGCCACGTCGCCCACGTGGTCGCCGGGCCCGAGCTGGCCCACCTTCCTGCCCGCCTTGACGAGCTCGGCCGTCCCCTCCTGGACGAGGAAGAACCAGTAGCCGATGCGGTCCTCCCGCAGCAGCACGTCTCCGGGATCGAGCTCGACCTCGTCCGCGGCCAGGGCCCAGCGCCGGATGACGGAGCGGCGAAGGCCGCTCAAGACGGGGTGGGCGGCCAGGCGGCGGTGGTGGTCTCCCCACGCCACCCGGCCCAGGAGCACCCGCAGCTCGGTGCGGAGATCGAACCCGGTGCGGTAGGGCTCCGCCATCCGCACATCGGCGTGATGGTCGGGACCGATCTGGAGCCCGGGGCCCGCCTGGGGGTCGTCGGGGGCGGGGACCGACCGGGTGGAGTCGTCCCGAGGCAGCTCGACCACCTGGCGTCCCCGAGTCATCGCGGCCCTTCAGGTGGTGGGGGCCACCGTGTAGGACGGGTTCCTCTCATGGCCGGGCTCGCGTTCTGGCGGGTTCGCGGGAGACGAGGCCTTTAGCCTGCCACTGGTCGGTGGTGGCCTCGCGGCGGTGCCCGGGGACGATGAGCCACAGCTTAATGAAGCAGAAGCCTCATGACCCTCGCCCGCGTGGTTGAATATGGAGCCGATGGAGGAAGCCGCCCTACGGGCCATCGCCAGTCCCCGGCGCCGGGAGATCCTCCGCCTGGTGTGGGACCGCGAGCTGTCGTCGGGGGACATCGCCTCGCACTTCGACGTCAGCTGGCCCGCCATCTCCCAGAACCTGCGGGTGCTGGAGGGGGCCGAGCTGGTGCGCACCCGACGGTGCGGGACGGCCCGCCTCTATCGGGCCAACCGGTCCCGGCTGGGGCCGCTCAGGGCCGTCCTGGTGAAGATGTGGGAGGCCGATCTCGATCGCCTGGCCGAGCTGGCTGAGGACGAGGAGCGCAGCGCCAGCACCTGAGGCCCGGTGCCGGGCGCGAGCGGCTCGCGGTCAGGGGAGGGGACGGGCCCCCACGCTGAAGGCGTCGCCTTCCAGCACCACGGCCGTCAGCCCCGTCTCGGTGCCGGCGCCGTGGACCTCGCCCTTGGCCCAGTAGGCGGCCTGGCCCCGTGAGATGGCCACGGCTTCGCCGTCGTCGCCCGACACCCAGCCTTCCCCTTCGATGACGCAGAAGAGCTGACCGAGGCGCGTCTCGTGCCGTCCCACCACACCGCCGGGGCCGAGGTACATGCACACGGCCCGGGCCACGCCCTGCGGGTCGGTGAGGGGCGACAGGGTGAAGTCGCTCCCGAAGCGGTCGACGTGATGGCCGGCTGAGCGGTCGAAGGTGAACAGCAGCATGGAAAGAAGTTGGGGGCTCAGGCGGGGGCCGGGCGACCGACCATCTTGGCCATCTCGGCCAGGGCGGAACGGGCCAGGGCCTCGTCGCCCGAGGTGGCGAAGGCTCGCTCGGCCTCGGAGGCGGTGAGGGCGCGCGACAACACGGCCGTGGCCAGGGCGGGATCGACGGCGAGCTCCGCCGTCTGGTGGCCCGAGGAGCCGTCGAACAGCGCCCACCGCTGCTCTTCGCGTTCCAAGGTCCACGACCCGAGCCCGGGAATGCTCAACCCCAGCGACGCGCCCGGTTTGGCGCCCAGCTCGCTCAGGTTGGCGGCCAGGCTCCGGGCTCCCACCCCGGCGGCGGCATGGAGGAAGGGCTCGCCGAGGTCTGACAGGCCGGCGGCCCGGCGCACCTGGTGCTGGTGGATCCAGCGCTCCATGTACTCGCGAGCGCTGATCTGCCAGTACGGAGAGGGGCCACGGGCGCCGAAGAAGCCGACGGGCTCGCCCCGGGCGTCGGGGTCGACGTCGGAGTAGTAACGCGCCGTCCACTCGCCGGTGAGGCGGAGGAGCTCCACGACCAGGGCCTCGCTCAGGAAGGTCGCGGCGTGGACCCACTGCTCGTTGAAGCCGTCGAGGAGCTGGCGGAAGCCCAACCCCGGGTGCTCCGCGGCGAAGGTGATCAAGCCGTTGGTCGCCTCGTCCCGCTGGCGGGAGAGCAGCGACAGGTCGTCGCCCAGCACGTGCAGGGCGATGCCCTTCACCGTCCAGGACGGGCACTCGGTCGGGAGCTGCCAGGCCGCGCCGTCCAGGCAGCGGAGTACCTCGAGGAAGGCCTGACGTTCGGAGGCGAGCAGGCCGGTGATGTCGAGCATCCCTGCCCGGGGGAGACGGGACACGTCGAGACCGTAGCTGCGGTCTCCCGGGCCGGGTCTATGGTCGGCCGGCGTGGCGGCAGTCCTCGCCTACGCCCCCGACCTGATGGACCGCTCCAAGATCACCGCGGCCGCGGGGGGCGGGGTCGTCTTCGTTCCCTCGCCTGCCGAACTGCCCGGCGGGGCCCGCGGCTCGGGCGTAGGAGTGGTGGTCGTCGACCTCAGCCGCCACGGGGTGCTGGAGGTCCTCGCCGACGTGGCCGCCACCGGTGTCCGCCTCATCGGCTTCGGCAGCCACGTCGATCGCGAGCTGCTCGAGGCTGCGGGCAGGGCCGGTTGCACGGAGGTCATGGCCAGGTCGGCCTTCTTCCATCGCCTGCCGGGGCTCCTGGCCGTCCCGGGCTGATCCCTCGGTCAGCGCAGGGCCCGGCGCAGGGCGGTGGCGAGCACGCCTCGAGCTCCGACCGTGACGGACCCGAGCCCCAGCCAGGCCCTCATCGAGTCCAGCTCGGCCCCGGCCGCGCCGGCCACCGCGGCGGGGTCGGCGCCGGGCTCGAGGTGGGCCCCGGAGACGCGGAGCGTCCTGGCCTTGCGGTCCCCCTTGAGGTCGAAGCGGGCGACGAGCTCGTCGCCCACCAGCAGGGGCAGGACGTAGTACCCGTGCTGGCGCTGGGGCAAGGGGACGTAGACCTCGATGCGGTAGTCGAAGCCGAAGAGGCGCCGGGTCCTGTCCCGCTCCCATATCAACGAGTCGAAGGGCGACAGCAGGGTGGCCTGGGCTCGGACCGGGGGCCGAGGCCGGGCCCCGGCGAGGCGGTAGGCCGGCTGGCGCCAACCCTCCACGGTCACGGGCACGAGGTCGCCCGACTCCACCAGCTCGGCCACCCTGGCCCTGGCCTCGAGGGGCGTGATCCGGTAGTAGTCGGCCAGGTCGCCCGCGGTGGCCACGCCCAGCGAGCCCGCCGCGGCGGTCAGCAGGGCCCGCTGGGCCTCGTCCGCCTCCGGGGTGGGGCGGGACAGGACGTCGCTCGGGATGACCCGCTCGGGCAGGTCGTAGACGCGCTCGAAGCGCGGGGTGCGCCACGCCGCCAGCTCACCGGTGGAGAACAGCCACTCCAGGGCCTGGCGACCCGCGCTGCGGCGTTCCCACCACTCGCCTTGACGACGGCGGGGATCGCTCAGCTGGGAGGCGGCCGTCGGTCCCCGTTCGCGTACCTCGTCCCGGACGGCGGCGATGTAGCCGGCGTGGGACTCCCGCCAGGCCCGCCGGGCCGCCTCGTACTTGGAGGTGGTCGGCCGGCCGGCGCGGAAGCGCTGCATGCGCCAGCGGAACAACGGGTGGACCGCCGTCGGGAGCAGCGAGGCGGCGTGGCCCCAATACTCGAAGAGCTCGCCTCCCGGACCGGTCATGTCGTGCAGGTGGCCGACGTCGTAGGGTCCGAGGCGGCTGAACAGAACCAGGAACTGCGTGCGCTCGAGCACGTTCACCGCATCCAGCTGGAGGGTGCCGATGCTGGCCATCACCTCCCGCAGGTGCCGGCGCTCCACCTCCGCCTTGGGGCGGGGCCGGGCCAGGCCTTGGCCCTCGATGGCCAGCCACCGGGCCTCCCGGGCCGACAGCTCCCGCGCCGCCACCTTGGGGAGCGGCGGGCGGCGCCCCACCCCCGAGTGGCTCAGGCGGCGGACCGCACCAGCCCGCCGGGCCGGCTGCCGGTGGGCTTCCCGTCCTCCATCGTGACCTGGCCCGCCACCAGGGTGGCCCGGTAGCCCTCGACCCCCTGCACGAGGCGGCGCCCGCCCGCGGGCAGGTCGAACACCATCTCTGGGGCATGGAGACGAAGGCCGTCGAGGTCGACGAGGTTGAGATCGGCGCGCATGCCCGCCTCGATGGTGCCCCGGTCGGAGAACCCGTAGGCCTCCGCCGTACGCCCTGTCTGGAGGTGCACGGCCAGCTCGAGGGGCAGTCGGTCCCCCCGGGAGCGGTCGCGGACCCAATGGGTGAGGAGGAAGGTGGGCATGCTGGCGTCGCAGATGAGACCGCAGTGGGCCCCGCCGTCGCTCAGGCCCAGGATGGTGCGGGGGTGGGTCATCATCTCCCGGATGGCGTCGTGGTTCTGCTCCACGTAGCTGGCCAGGGGGGCGAAGAGCAAGGCGGTGCCCTCACGCTCCAGCAGCCAGTCGAGGGCCACCTCCTGGGGCTGGCGCCGCCGTCGGGCCGCCACCGCGGCCACGCTGGCCTCGCCCGCGGGCTCGTAGTCGGGCGGGTCGCCCAGGGGGAAGATCTGGTCCCAGCGCGACATCAGGGCCCGGGCGATGGGGTTGTCGGTGCCGGGCTCCTCGCCCACCAGCTGGCTGCGTACCTCGGGGCGGCGCATGCGGGTGACCCTCTCGGCCAGGGGCAGGTCGGCCAGGGCCCGGTAGGTGGGGTGGGTGATGAAGGGGTGCAGGGAGGACTGGAGCCCGAACAGCATCCCCGTGGGCCGGCACGAGACCTGGGGGACGACGTGCAGCCCCTCTCCGGCCATGCGCTCGGCCTCGTCAAGGGCGTCGCGGTAGGCGGTGGGGGCATACGGGGCCTGGGCCAGGGCGTAGGTGACGGTGGCGCCCGTGCGCCGGGCCAGTTCGACCATCCAGGTGCGCTCGGCCTCGCCCCCGGTGTGGTCGGACACCATCTCGAACACCCCCCGGCCCGCCCCGGCCATGCCGTCGCCGATGGCCAGCAGCTCCTCGGCGGGAGCGGAGGTGCCGGGCACGAAGCCGTGCCGGGACCGGTGCAGGATCGTGCGCGAGGTGGTGAACCCCACCGCGCCCGCCTCGATGGCCTGGCGCACGAGGCGGGCCATGGCCTCGACCTCATCGGGGGCGGCGTCTTCGTGGGCCCGATCGCCCATGACGTAGGCCCGCACCGCGGCGTGGGGCACCTGGGCGGCGACGTCGAGCACCCGGGGCATCCGCTCCAGGGCGTCGAGGTATTCGGGGAACGTCTCCCAGCGCCAGTCGATGCCCTCGTGCAGGGCGGTGCCGGGGATGTCCTCGACGCCTTCCATGACCTCGATCAGGAAGTCCTGCGAGCCCGGGCGCACGGGGGCGAACCCAACCCCGCAGTTTCCCATGACGACCGTCGTCACCCCGTGCCAGCTCGACGGGGTCACCTCCGGATCCCACGTGACCTGGCCGTCGTAGTGGGTGTGGATGTCCACCCAGCCGGGGGTGAGGAGAAGACCGTCGGCATCGAGCCGGCGCCGGCCCGGGCCGCAGTCCCCTCCAACCGAGGTGATGCGGCCGTCATCGACGGCCACGTCCCCGGTGCGCGTGGGCCCGCCCGTGCCATCGACGATGACCGCGTCACGGATGACCAAGTCGTGCATGGCTCTTCCCCAGTCCTCGACCCGCGTCCTGGCAGGGTAGTGGGCGCGACGCGCCGCACGGCCAGGTCGTAGGGTGCCGGCCCGATGGCTTCAGCAACGGAGTGGCAGGAGAGGGGCAAGGGCCGCCTGCCCGGCCTTCTGGGCATCGAGGTGGTCGAGGTCGGTGAGGTGACGACCCTGCGGGTGGAGATCCGCCCCCATCACCTGGCCCCCAACGGCTTCCTACACGCGGGCACCGTGATATCCCTGGCCGACACCGCCTGCGGCTACGGATGCATGGAGTCGCTGCCGCCCGGCGCCAACGGCTTCACCACGATCGAGACGAAGTCCAACCACATCGGCACCGTCAGAGAAGGGGCGGCCGTGGCCCGGGCCACGCTCCTGCACGCCGGGCGCACCACCCAGGTCTGGGACGCGACGGTCTCCACCGAGCAGTCGTCCAACGCCATCGCCCTCTTTCGCTGCACCCAGCTCATCCTCTATCCGTGAGCCCAGGGCCGGCTGGCGGATATGGCCGTCCGGTCGGAGGTGGGGACCTTCTGGGCCGCGCTCAACCGGATCGTGGCCGTGGCTCAGGCCTGAATCCGAAGGCAACCTGGGGCACGTTCGCCCCTGGGTGGGCAAAGCCTTAGATTGCGCGCCCGGTGGGGCGAGCGCACACACAGCCGGCGGACCCTCCCGAGGGGGCCTCGACGAAGCCGGGCCCGGTCGCCTTCACGTTCATCGCAACCGCGTCGGCGGCGAAGCTGGCGGCGCGCGTCGGGGGCAGGGCCGGACGCCCCTTTGAGGTGGAACGGACCTGGCTGGACACCTTCGACTGGCGCCTGTGGAACCAGGGGCTGGCTCTCGAGGTCGACCGGGGCCCCGCCCTCAACAGCGCGACCCTGCGCTCGACGGGCGATCACCGGGTGCACTGGGTGCAGCGGGACGGCGAGGTGCCGGTGTGCGCCGAGGATCTGCCCCCGGGCCCCTGGCGGCGCTCGCTGGCCGGGGTCCTGGGCATCCGGGCCCTGGTGCCGGTGGGCTCGGAGCAGGTGCAGAAGACGGAGATCGTCTGCGCCGACGGCGAGGGCAAGACGGTGGCCACCCTGATGTGGGAGCGGGTCGGCAGCCGGCCGGACCAGGGTCAGGGTCGGGAGCGGCCGGCTCCCCGCCCGGTGGCCCGGGTCAGGCTCATCCCCGCCCGGGGCTACGACAGGACGGCGCGCGAACTGGCCGCCCTGCTCGTCGAGCACGCCGGCCTGGTTCCTGAGACCGCGCACCCGCTCGAGCAGGCCGCGACCCACGGGCTGAGGCCGGGCCAGGACCCGGGCAAGCTCAGGCTGGTCCTCGCTCCCGGGATGCGGGCCGACGACGCCCTGCGCCACATGCTCTCGACCCTGTTCGCGGTCATGGGGGCCAACGAGCCCTGGCTGGCCAGCGCCCCCGACACCGAGTTCCTCCACGACTACCGCGTCGCCCTGCGCCGCAGCCGGTCGGTGCTCAAGCAGGCCCGGGGGATACTTCCCCAGGAGGCGCTGGACGAGTGGCGTCCGGCCCTGCGCGACCTGCAGGTGCGCACCAACGCCCATCGCGACCTCGACGTGTTCCTCCTCGAGTTCGACGGCTACCGGGCGGCCGTGCCCCAGGTGGGCGAGGGCGACCTCGAGCCGCTGCGCGACCTCCTCCTCCGCCACCGCCGGGTCGAGCACGCCGCCCTGGTGAGCTACCTGGACAGCGAGGAGCACCGATCCCTGCTGGCCCGCTACCGCGCCTTCCTCAGCTCCCGGGCAGGCCAGGACAGGCCCGTGAGCGACGGGTCCACGCCCGACGAGACCCGGCCCGTGGATGCGGTGGCGGCCGGGCGCATACGCCGGGCCCACCGGCGCCTGCTGCGCTCGGGAGCCGCCATCGGCGACGCCTCACCGGCCGAGCCCCTCCACGAGCTGCGCATCTCAGGCAAGGAGCTGCGCTACCTGCTCGAGCTCTACGGCTCCCTCTACGACCGGGCCGTGCTCGGAGGGGTGGTGCGCGAGCTCAAGGCCCTGCAGGACAACCTGGGCGAGTTCCAGGACTGCGAGATACACGCCCAGCGCCTGCACGAGTACGCCTCCGAGTTGCGGGCGACGGCGGATGTCCCGACGTCGTCGCTCATGGCCGTCGCCCTGGTGGCCCAGGTCTTCATCGACCGCCAGGCCCAGGCCCGGGCCGCCTTCGCCGGGCGCTTCACCGCCTTCGCCAGTCGCCACAACGTGCGCCTCCTCGATCGCATGCTGACCAAGGGCGGAGGCCCCGGTTGAAGGTGCTGGCCACCTACAGCATCAAGGGCGGGGTGGGGAAGACGTCGGCGGCCGTGAACCTGGCCGCCAGCGCGGCCCTGGCCGGTTGGAACGTGCTGGTTTGGGATCTCGACCCCCAGGGGGCGGCCACCTACCTGTTCCGCACCAAGGCCAAGGTGAAGGGGGGGTCCCGGGCCCTGGTCTCCCAGCGCCGAAGCCTCCTGGACGCGGCGGTGGCCACCAACGTGGCCAACCTCGACCTCGTGCCCGCCGACTTCCGCTACCGGCATCTGGACCTGCAGCTGCACGACACCAAGGGGTCCACCCGTGTTCTGGCCGAGCTCATCCAGCCCCTCGCCGGCAGCTACGACTGGGTCGTCCTGGACTGCGCCCCCAGCATCTCGTTGGTCACCGAAGGTGTGCTGGAGGCGGTCGACATCCTGCTCGTGCCCGTCATCCCCTCTGCCCTCTCGGTGCGCACGGTCGACCAGCTCCTGGCCTTCGTCGACGGCGCCCACCCCGACGGGGCCCAGCTGCGCCGCTTCGAGGTCGTCGTGTTCTTCTCCATGGTCGACGGGCGGCGCCGGCTCCACCGCGAGGTGCTGGCCGAGCAGCCGGAACGCCACCCCGGCCTGGTGGCCCTGGCCTCGGTGCCCATGGCCAGCATCGTGGAGCGCATGGGCGTGGAGCGGGCTCCCATCGGGTCGTTCGCCTCGGGCACCAAGGCGGCGTTGGCCTACGCCCAGCTGTGGGAGGAGTTGCAGGGGCGCTGGCCTGACCCCTGACGGGCGCGGGTTCAGCGCGGAGAGAGCGCGGCTCGAAGGGCGGCCACCCGCTCGGGGAGCACGCGGTACCAGACCCACTTGCCCCGGCGTTCGCCCTCAACCAGGCCGGCCTCGCCCAGGACCTTGAGGTGGTGGCTCACGGTGGGCTGGCTCTTGCCCAGGGGCACGACCAGCTCGCACACGCACACCTCACCGGAGGGGGCGGCGCCCAGGATGGACAGGATCTGCAGGCGGACGGGATCGGCCAGGGCGGAGTACCCCCGGGCCAGCTCCAGGGCCCGGTCGGCGTCGAGTGGCGCGGCGAGAGAGGAGGGGCAGCAGTCCTCGCCTGCCGGCGCCGGCGCACCCCGGGGTCGCCGGACCCGCTCGGCGGCCTTCACCATGTTGATCCCGCCTCACATTGACAAGCCTCGATGCATCGATGATACTCAACGCATCGACCGTTGTCGATGAGAGAGCCAGGGAGGCCCATGTGTCCCGCATCCAGCTCGCCCTCAACGTGAGCGACCTCGACTCCGCCATCGCCTTCTACAGCAAGCTCTTCGGCGCGGTCCCGGCCAAGGTCCGGCCCGGTTACGCGAACTTCGCGGTGGCCGACCCGCCGCTCAAGCTCGTGCTCTTCCAGGGCCAGGGCCAGCCCGGCACCCTCAACCACCTGGGGGTGGAGGTGGGCTCCACCGAGGACGTGGCCGCGGCCCACTCGAGGCTGGCTGCGGGCGGCCTGGCCACGGCCGTGGAGGACGAGGTCACCTGTTGCTACGCGGTGCAGGACAAGGTGTGGGTCGACGGCCCCGACTCGGAGCCCTGGGAGATCTACACCGTCCTGGCCGACGCCGAGATGCCCGCGGCCCAGCTGCAGTCGTCCGACCCGGGCAGCTGCGGCCCGGCCGCGTGCTGCGACGCCGGCGCGGAAGCCCCGGCCTGATTTCGTGGGCGCAGAGCCCTTGGGCCGACGGCTCCTGGCCGAGCTCCTGGGCACCGGCCTGCTCGTGGCCGCGGTCGTGGGCTCGGGCATCGCCGCGGCCCGGTTGTCGCCCGGCAACCTCGGGCTCGAGTTGCTAGAGAACGCGGCCGCCACCTCGGGTGCGCTCGTAGCGCTGATCCTGGCCCTGGCACCGGTGTCGGGCGCCCACTTCAACCCGGTGGTGACCCTGGCCGACCGGGCCTTCGGGGGCATCGCCAGCATCGACGCCGCGGCCTACGTCACGGCCCAAGTGGCGGGGGGACTGGGCGGGTCGCTCCTGGCCAACGCCATGTTCGCCCTGCCCACCTTCGAGGCCTCGACCAGGACCAGGTCATCGGGGCCGCTGTGGCTGGCCGAGGTGGTGGCCACCTTCGGCCTGGTGCTGATCGTGTTGGGCGTCGTGCGTTCGGGCCGAGCTGGTTGGGCGCCCTTGGCGGTGGGCGGCTACATCGGCGGCGCCTATTTCTTCACGTCCTCGACCAGCTTCGCCAACCCGGCGGTGACCATCGGGAGGACCGTCACGGACACCTTCGCCGGCATCAGGCCCTCCTCCGCTCCCGCCTTCGTCGCCGCCCAGCTGGGCGGCGGGGCGCTGGCCGTGGCCGCCATCCGAATCCTTTACCCGCGCGTGACCGAGGCGGTGCGGACCGAGGCTCGGGTGTGAAGGCCGAGCCTGTCGTGCTCTTCCTGTGCCTCCACAACTCGGGGCGCAGCGTGGCCGCCCGCGTGCTCCTCGATCACCACGCCCGGGGTCGGGTCCGGGTGCGGTCCGCCGGCTCCGAGCCGGCCGAGACGATCAACCCGGCGGTGGCCCAGATCCTGAAGGAGCGGGGCCTCGACCCGTCCCGGGAGGTCCCCGAGGCTCTCACCGACACCCTGGCCCGGGAGGCCGACGTGATCGTCACCATGGGATGCGGCGACGCCTGCCCGGTGTACCCGGGCAAGCGCTACGTCGACTGGGACCTCCCCGACCCCGCCGGCCAACCCGTCGAGCGGGTCAGGCCCATCGTCGAAGACATCGACAGGCGTGTCCGGGCATTGCTGGCCGAGCTGTCGGGCGCGCCGCGCTGAGCCGTCGGGCGCGCCGCGCTGAGCCGATTCCGACTCTGGGAGACTCCCGGACGTGACCTACAGGGTGATCCAGTGGGCTACGGGCACGGTCGGCGTCCATGCCGTCCCCGCCATCGCCGCCCACCCCGACCTGGATCTGGCCGGGCTCTGGGTGCACTCAGAAGCCAAGGTCGGCCGTGACGCGGGCGAGATCTGCGGTGTGGGGCCGCTCGGCGTCACGGCCACCAACGACGCCGACGCCCTGCTCGCCAGCGATGCCGACTGTGTCTGCTACATGGCTCACTCCGACGTCCGCCCCCATGAGGTCGTCGAGGACCTGGCCCGGATGCTGGAGGCGGGCAAGAACGTGGTCAACACCTCCTTCGTGCCCCTCCTGTACCCCAAGGCCGCCGGACCGGGCGTGCAGGAGCGCCTCGAGGCGGCGTGCCTGGCGGGACGGGCGAGCCTGTACACCTCCGGCATCGACCCCGGGTATGGCAACGCCGGTGCCGCCATCGGTGCCCTGGCCCTGTGCAAGGACGTGACCTCGGTCCGGATGGCCGAGATCGTCAACTACGCCACCTGGGACAACCCGTTCACCATGTTCGAGATCATGGGCTTCGGAAAGGCGAGCCCGGCGGAGTCCCTGCTGCTGGCGCCCGGCTCGACGGCGCTGGCGTGGGGCCCGGTGATCGAGTTGGTGGCCGCCGCCCTCGACGTGGGGCTCGACGGCATCACCGAAGGGCACGAGGTCCTCGTTGCCGACGAGGCGTTCGACATCGCTTCCGGGCGGATCGAGGCGGGCACCATCTCGGGTATGCGGTTCGAGATCCGGGGCATGGTGGGCGGTGAGCCCAGGATCGTGGTCGAGCACGTGACGCGGCTGCGGGACGGCGACGCGCCGGCGTGGCGCCAGGGTCACGGATACATCGTCGACATCGACGGCGAGCCGAGCGTGAAGCTCTCGCTCGAGTTGTCGAGCCGCTTTGGCGACCACAACTACGCCGGATGTCTGGCGACGGCGATGCACGTGATAAACGCCATCCCCGCGGTATGCGCGGCAGAGCCGGGCGTGCTGTCCTTCCTCGACCTTCCCGTGTACAGCGCCCGGCACCTGATGCGCCAATAACACCCGCAGGCGCGGTCACCGCCCGAGGTGGGCAGGCGCGCCACCCCGCTGGGCGCCATGGGGTCACGCGACGCGGTCAGGGCAGGTCGCGGACCAGCTCGCGCCGGTAGGGGACGTCGTGGAGGCGGGGGCGCCCGGCGGGTTGGAAGGAGGGGAGCAGGGCCCGGCGGTGGCCGGTCGTGCGGTTGGGCGAGGAGCGGTGGACCAGGAAGGCGCCGAACATGAGCATCGAGCCCGCGGGCACCTCGACGGTGACCTCCCTTTCGAGGTCGAGCCGGGCCGCATCGGCGAGGAACTCGGTGGGCTCGTTGCGGTCGCGAACTGCGGGCCCGGCCGAGTGCGAGCCGGCGATGACCCGCACGGCGCCGTTGTCGCAGGTGGCGTCGTCCAGGAAGACGATGGCCGTGGCCACCTGGGCCGCGTCATGGCCCACGGCCACGTACCAGTAGGGGTAGTCCTGGTGGAACGGGAACTCCGACCCCTCCACCGCTCGTTTCAGGTTGAGCTTGCAGGTGAAGGGGGCCACCTCCTCCGAGCCCACCGCGTCGCGCATGGGATCGGTCAGGCGGGGATCGTCGAAGAGGGCGGCGACGAGTGGGTGCAGGTGGTCACAGGGCTCGATCAGCCGTATCTCCTGCGAGCCCTCCCGCCACTCCCACTGGATGGCGGCGTGGCTGGAGAACTGGATGCGGTGGCCGTCGGCCATGAGGGCGTCGGGACCGGCGCCCACCCGCGTGGCCCGCTCCTTGACCCCCGCGGCAATCTCCTCGGCCGCCTCCCGCAGCTCGTCCACGTCGTCGGGCGACAACACTGATCGGCGCACCAGGTAGCCGTCCCGGTCCCACCCCGCTCTCTCCTCTGGCGTCATCCGCATCGTCGTGGGCACCCACTCCTTTGGTCGACATGGGCCGGTGCTCTATAGCTTTGGCCAGGTGGATCCGGTCGTGAGCATCGCGCCGGGAAGAGTGCGAGGGCGCATCGAGCAGGACACGGCCGTCTTTCTGGGAGTGCCCTACGCGGCCCCGCCCTTCGGCGAGAACCGCTTCGCTGCGCCCGCCCCCGTCGCGCCCTGGGAGGGCATCCGGGACGCTCTCCGGTACGGCGCCACCGCACCTCAGCCCCACCGCCAGCACACGCTGGTGCCCGAGCCCGTGATCGAGGGCGAGGACTGCCTCAACCTCAACGTCTTCACCCCTGATCCGGGCGGGCCCCGGCTGCCCGTGCTGGTGTGGATCCACGGCGGTGGGTTCACCGCCGGCGGCAACGCCAGCCCCTGGTACTCCGGCTGCCGCTTCGCCCGAGACGGCGTGGTTGTGGTCTGCATCAACTACCGCCTGGGCGCCGAGGGGTTCCTGGCCATAGAGGACGCGCCCCCCAACCGGGCCGTGAGGGACTGGATCGCCGCCCTGCGGTGGGTGCAGGAGAACATCTCCGCCTTCGGTGGCGACCCGTCCCGGGTGACGGTGGCCGGACAATCGGCCGGGGGCGTGGCCTGCGCCGCCCTGCTCACGTGCCCACCGGCGCGGGGCCTGTTCCGCCATGCCATCTGCATGAGCGGGGCCAGCATGGCGTGGGCCGGGCCCGAGAGGGTCAGGGCGCTGGCCCAGGCCCTGGCCCACGAGCTGGGGGTGCCCCCCACCAGGGCAGCGCTGGCCTCCGTCGATCCCGACCGGGTGGTGGCGGTCCAGGACGCGGCAGTGGCCCGGCTCTCCCGGGGGTCCGAGGCGGTGAGGATGGCCTTCGGTCCGGTGGTGGACGGCGAGCTGGTGCTGGCCGCGCCCTACGACTCGATACGCAGGGGCGTGCCGTCCGTGCGCCTGATGGTGGGCGCCACCGGGGAGGAGTTCAACGTCACCGCGGCGGCCACGCCCGGCGGTGTGGACGAGGCCAGGCTCGAGCGCAGGTTGGGACGCATGGGTCTGGGGCCCGACGCCATCGCCGCCTACCGCACCTCCATGTCCGGGGCCGAGCCCTGGCGCGTCCTGGGCCAGGCCGTGACCGACTCCACCTTCAAGGCGCCCGCCATCAGGCTGGCCGACGCTTGGGCCGGTGGCGGGGGCTCGGTGCACGCGTACGACTTCGATTGGCGAACCGGGGTGGGCGACATGGGAGCGGTCCACTGCCTGGACATTCCCTTCGCCTTCGACAACCTCGACGCTTCAGGTGTGGAGGAAGTGGCCGGGGCTGCACCGCCCCAGGCCCTGGCCGACGCCGTCCACGGGTCCTGGGTGCGCTTCGTCGTCGACGGCCAACCGGGATGGGAGGCCTACGAACCCGTCCGGCGTCCGGCCATGGTGTTCGACGAGACGTGCAAGGTCGTCGAGGACCCGTGGCAGCTGGCCCGGACCGCGGGCTTCAGCGCAGGGCGGCGCTGACCGGCCCCGACAGCCGCCCGGCCATGACGTCGATGGCGTGCTGGCGGCACAGCACCGAGGTCCCGACCGTCTGCCGTCCGCACCCGGGCTCGGCGCACCTGGCCTTGCCGACGAAGGCGGTGTTCAACCGGCGCAGCAGGTAACGGAGGCTCGTCATCTCCAATAGATTCGGCGGCGCGGCCGGGGCTCCTCCCAGGGCCCCTCCGCGGGGGCTGCGAGGCCCCGCTGTGGTCGCCCGGCCACGCCGCGTGGCCTTCCTGGCCCCGCCTATCCTCACCAGGCCTTCCATGTCCGCCACCCCGCTACCGGCCCCTTGGAAGCTCCGCCTGCCGGCCCTGGCTCTGGCGTCGGCCGTGGTCCTGACCCCGGCCTGCAGCCGCGTGAGTCACAAGCTCTTCGGCGGGGGCGGCACGACCAGGAACGGCACGGTGACGGTGGCCCCCCCGAAGGGTGCGGTGGGGACCTCGTTCTCGCTGACGGCGAGCGGCTTCCGTCCCGGAGAGCCCATGACCTTCGAGGTCGATCCCCCCAACCACAAACGCTTCGTCGGCCCCAGCCACACCGCGGGCCCCGACGGGAAGGTCGTCTCCGTCTACACGCCCCAGCCCGGCGACCCTCCGGGCACCTACCTGGTCAAGGCCACCGGCAGCCGGGGCACGCGCGCCCAGTCCCGCGTGGACATCACCGCCACCTGAGCGCGCCGGCGCCGGATCGTGCTCAGCGGTGGGCGGCCCACACGCCGCCTACCGCGGCGGCGGCGGCGATGACCAGGGCGACGGCGACCCCCTCGGCCGCGGTGCGGCGCGACGGTCGAGGGCGGAGCATCACCGATCCCGTCACCGCCCCGCCGGCCAGGCCGCCCAGGTGGCCGCCGATGGAGATGCCGGGGATGACGAAGGTGATGACGAGGTTGATGACGAGCAGCCCGCCCACGCCGCTCTGCCACACGTTGACGCCACGCTGGCGCATCCCCACCGCGGCCGCGCCGACGAGGCCGAACACCGCGCCCGACGCCCCCGCGGTCAGGGCCGTGGGGCTCAGAAGCAGGGCGCCGAACGATCCGGCCAGGAGGGCGGCGAGATAGAGGGCGACGAACTGCACCCGCCCGACGGCCCTCTCAAGCATCTCGCCGAAGCGATAGAGCAGCACCATGTTGAACCCGACGTGGATCACGCCGTAGTGGACGAAGCCCGCCGTCACCAGGCGGTACCACTCGCCGTTGGTCACCGCGGGGCCGTAGAGCGCCAGCCTCGACTGCAGGTCGCCGCCCCGGCCCACGGCTCCCCCTTGGAGGGCGGTGATCACGAACACCGCGACATTCACAGCTACCAGCGTCTTGGTGGCGAGGGGCCCCGCTGTCGCGTTCCAGCGCCTCACCCGCTCGCGCCTCGGCGGGCGGGCGGCCCGGATGCACTCCCAGCACTGGGACCCGACCGGGGCCTGGTGCAGGCACTCCGGGCAGGCGGGCCGGCCGCAGCGGGTGCACGTCCGTCCCGTCTCCCGGTCCGTGTGATGGAAGCAGGTGACCCCGGCGATGGGGTGAACATACGCGGCGGTGGGGGCGGCGGGCCGGAGACGCTGAGGCCCAGCTGGGCGCTGAAGCTGAGCTGAGAGGGGCGGGCTGGCGGGCCGAGATGCGGGCCGTAACGTCGCACCCGTGAGCCGGCGGCAGGTCCTCGGAGCGGGCGCGCTGGCCGTCCTAGTCACTTTGGTGGGTGCGTGCGGGAGCGGCGGCCGCTCGGCGGCGCGGTCGGACACGGCGACGACCGGTGCGCTGCCGGCGCCGGCCTCGAGGGCCACGTCGTCGACCTCAGCCGGATCCTCGTTGCGTCCGACGGTCGCTCCTCCCACCTCGGTGGTGGCCAGCCCCACGCCGGCGCAGCCCTGCGGCGTGAGCGCCGGCCCGCCCCCCGTGTACGACCACGTGGTCTGGATCTGGATGGAGAACCACACCTACAGCCAGGTGATCGACAACGGCCGCGCCCCCTACGCCTCGTCGCTGGCCCACCAGTGCGGCACGGTCACCCGGTACTCAACGGTGGGGTCGCCCTCTCTCCCCAACTATGTGGGCGCGACCTCGGGCAGCACCCAGGGCATCACCGACGACGCCGCCCCCAGCGCCCACCCCGTCGCAACCGACAACCTGTTCCGCCAGGTGCGGGCGGCGGGGGGGACCGAACGCAGCTACGAGGAGTCCATGCCCGGTCCTTGCGCGCTGGCCTCCTCCGGGCGCTACGCCGTCAAGCACAACCCGGCCGCCTACTACGTGGGCCCCACCGACCGTCAGGCCTGCGTGGCCGACAACCTGCCCCTGGGTGGCGCCCAGGGGGGTGCGCTGGCCGCCGACCTGGCCTCAGGGAGCCTGCCCTCGTTCTCGTTCGTCACCCCCGACCTGTGCAACGACAGCCACGACTGCTCGGTGGGCACGGGCGACGCCTGGCTGCAGCAGTGGCTGCCCAGGATCTTCGCCAGCCCGGCCTACAAGTCCGGCCGCAGCGCCATCTTCGTGGTGTGGGACGAGTACACGCCGGTGCCGAACATCGTCATCAGCCCCACCACCGCGCCGGGCTCTGTCTCGGCTGTGGCCGTCGACCACTACTCCCTGCTGCGCACCACCGAGGAGATGCTGGGCATACCCAGTCACCTGGGCCGGGCCGGGGCCGCGCCCAGCCTGCGGGCCGCCTTTCACCTCTGAGCAGATCCGAGCCCACGATCGCGGCAGGATCGTGCCGTGCCGGGCCGGATCAGTCGCCAGCGCCGGAGGACCCTGGGGCTGGTGGCCACCCTGACCACGGTGGCGCTCGCCGCTTGCGCCGGCGGGGACGTGACCGCCGGGGGCCGGGGCCCGCCCCGCCCCACCTCCCCGGCCCCGCCGCCGACAGCACCGGCGCCGGCCCCCACCTCCGCCACCTCCACCGTGGCGACCCCAGCCGTGACCTCGACCACTGCGGCGTCGGCCCCGGTGGCTCACTCCGGCCCCTTCGCCGTCGGGGTCCACGTCGTCACCTTCGTGGACGACAGCCGCCCGACGCCCGCCACCTCGGCGGGACGGGGCGCCCCCAGCCGCACCCTGCCCACCACCATCTGGTACCCGGCCCAGGGCGCCGACACGGGCGCCGACGGGGCCGACGCCCGTCCCGCCACGGCTTCTGGTCCCTTCCCGCTGGTGGTCTGGGCCCACGGGTTCAGCCTCTCGGGCCCCGACTACCGGAGTTTGCTGCACCGGTGGGCCTCGGCCGGGTACGTGATCGCTGCTCCCGACTTCCCGTCCTCGACGGGTGGCGGCGGCCGCACCGGGGAGCCCAGCACCGACGACGAGGCGTCCGAGCCCGGCGACCTCGGCTTCACGGCCACCTCCGTGGCGCGTCTCAGCGCGGGCCGAGCCGTTCCGCTGGCCGGGCTGGTGGACTCACGCCGTCTGATCGTCGCCGGGCATTCGCAGGGCGCGGTCGACGCCCTGGCCGTGACCCTGGCGGCCTGTTGCCGCGACACCCGCGTCACCGCCGCCGTGATCGTGGCCGGCATCGACCTCCCCGGCCTCTTCGGCGCCTACCAGTACGCCACGACGCGCGCCCCCGTCCTGATCGAGCAGGGCGGCCAGGATCCCCACCTATCGGTGGCCGGGGCCCGGTCCCTCTACTCCCGCCTGCGATCGCCCAAGGCCCTCCTGGTCATGCCGGGCGAGGGCCACAACACCTCCAAGGGTGACGCCGGGGCGGGGCCGACCCGGCTCCTGGCCCAGGCCGTCGTCGACTTCTGCGACCGCTACGTCAAGGGCGCGGGTGATCGGGCCCGGCTCGGGCGGGACGTGGCCGCCTCCGCCTTGGCCGAGCTGAGCGAGTCCCCGTGACCAGGCCCGGGGCCGCCCTCGACCGCCAGCGCGGTGTTGGCGCCCCGGGGAGCGGGGACGTCTCAACCGGGTCACAGCGCCAGGCACGAGGATGGGCCCGGTCGAGCCAGAGGGGATTGGTGATGGCTGGCAGGAGGGTCGCGCCTGGGGCCCGGCACTGGGTCACCGCCGGCGCCCGGCTGTGGGTCGCGGTGGTCGCCCTCCTCGTGGCCGGCCTGACCCCGGTGGCCTGGTCCTACGGGCACGCCCTGGCCGCGCCGGGCAACGATCCCCTCAGCATCCGCTCGGTCGAGTGGCTGAGGGACCACAACTTCGCCTGGCTGGTCAACGACGTGGAGAACCTCTGGTACAGCCACCACCGCCCCAAGAAGGGCGGGCTCCCCGCCGGGGCCCTGCGGAGCTCGCTCCGGCCCCGAACCCGCGCCGGGGGCGGAGCCGGCAAGCAGCGGCCCGGGCCCCAGCTCCGGGCCCACCTGCCCGCCCCTGCGCCCGTGGCTCCGATCGTGGCCAACCCCCTTCCGGGCGAGGGCCAGTGGAGCGCGTTGGGTCAGAGCGTGGGCGGCCTTCCCGCCATGTACGGGGCCTTGCTCAGGCCCGACAAGGTGCACACCAGCCTGGTCACGGCCGTGGCCTGGATGGACCCAAAGCTGGTCAGGGCCGTCGGTTACGCGGGGGTGGTGGAGCCGGGGGGAGGGCCCTGGCAGAACCAGGCGCCCATCCCCGTCTCGGTCCGGCCCCAGCTCGTGGCCACGTTCAACTCCGGGTTCAAGATGCGCGACGCCCGGGGCGGCTACTACGCCGACGGCAAGACGGTGCGGTCACTGCGGACCGGCGCGGCCACGCTCGTCATCAGGCCCGACGGCACCCCGAGCGTGGGCCAGTGGGGGCGCGACTTCCAGCTCGGCCCCGACGTGGCCTTCGCCCGTCAGAACCTGGCCCTCATAGTCGACGGGGGCCAGCCCGCCCCCGACCTGCAGACCGACAACCCGGCCAGGTGGGGGGCGACGATCGGCAACAGGGTGCTGGTCTGGCGATCGGGCGTAGGGGTGACCGCGGACGGGGCGCTCGTCTATGCCGCGGGCAACGGCCTGTCGGCGCTGTCGCTGGCCGGGGTGCTGGCCCGGGCCGGGGCGGTGCGGGCCATGGAGCTCGACATCAACTCCCGCTGGGTGGACTTCTTCACCTACGGCCCGCCTGCGCCCGGCGCGGCTCCGGCCGACGTCACCGTCACCAAGCTCTCGCCCGACATGCGCCCGCCCCTGAACGACTACCTGACCGCCAGCAGCCGGGACTTCATCGCCCTGCTCCGACGCTTCTAGCTCTCCGCGCCGCAGGGGCCGGGAGCGTCAGGCCAGCTGCTGGGCCAGGTCCCCGAAGGCCAGCGAGCCCGGCGCCAGGCCCTCCCGCGCCATGCGCTGGGCCAGGCCCTGCAGGAGGGCGTTGACCGGGGTGGCCACACCGTGCAGGCGGCCCAGGAGGACGATCTCGCCGTTGAGGTAGTCGGCCTCGATGGTGCCCGTACCCCGGGCCAGGCTCTGCCAGGACGAGCCGCCGGGACGGCGCCGTCCCTCGATGGGGCGCAGGCGCAGGAGGTCGCCGCGGCGGGCCCGGTCCTCCTGGCGCGACGCGAAGTCGATGCCGGCGGCGCGCAGGCACTGCTCTCCCTCAGCCCGGGCTCGCTCGTTGAGGTCGCTGCCGCGAGCCTCCGTTCCGCAGGCGGCTTCGAGAGCGTTCCCCAGATTCATGAGCAGCTTGGCGTACTTCTGGCGCATGACCGCGGGGTCGGGGCGGGAGCTGAAGCCGGACTCCTCCAGGTCGGAGGAGATGGTGGCGGCCACGTCGTCGCTACCGCGCGGGTAGCGCCCCAGGTCGAGGATGCCCGTGAGCGGGCTCGAGTGCACCTCCACCACCCCGGGCTCGAGGTGGGTGGCGGGGAGCATGACGCACATGGCGTAGACGCGGGGGAAGCGGCGCAGGGCGGCCCGCTCGTTCTCGACCCCGTTCTGGGCGCAGACCACGGGTACGTCAGCGGGGGCGACGGCGGCCAGGGCGCCCAGGGCGGTCTCGCTGTCCTGGCCCTTGGTGGCGAGGATGACGGCGTCCTCGGGCCCGAAGCGGACGCGGGCCGGGCCGTCGACGACCGGGATGGGGAGGGCGCCGGCGCCGTCGGGCGAGCGCAGCTCCAGGCCACGGTCGCAGAGGGCCTCGAGGTGAGGTCCCCGGGCCATGAGCACGACGTCGTGGCCGTGCTCGAAGAGGCGGCCGCCGATGGCCCCACCCACGGCGCCCGCTCCCAGGACGAGGTATCTCATGGCCTCAGCCTCCCATCGCCCGAGAGCGGGCCGCCGCCCTCAGCCCCGTATCTCGCCCCACTGCCCTCCTGGTCCGCGCACGAGCTGCAGGCCGCAGGCCCGGCACCCCACCCGCTCGAAGTCCCCGCTCTCCCACATCCACGCCCCGTCGATGGGCGCCCGGCACATGGGGCAGCGCTCGGGAACGTCGGGCCCGGGCCGGGGCCGCTGGATCGCCACCGCCTCATCTTCGCGGAGGCCGAGGTGTAATCGCCCGTCCCCGCTCGACGTTGAAAGGGGAGAAGGTGTCTATCGCTCCCCGTGAGGTGATCCGCCGTGCGCCGACCCGCCCTGCCCGTGGCCATCTCCGCCGTGCTCGTCCTCGGGGCGGTCCCCCTGGGCGCCCTTCCCGGCCGGGGCCTCTTGTCCGCCGGCACCCGCGGGAGCTCGGCCTCGGACCCGAGCCAGCAAGGTTCGGCCCCGAAGGCGGGCCCGTCGAAGGCGCACCCGGGCGCCACCGTCGAGCACCTGGCGCTGGCCTGCTCCGATCAGGACCGGGAGGACGAGCCCGCTATCGCCTGTCGCTGGTCCAAGGCGGAGCGGGCGGACTTCGGCTCCTACCGGCTCCTGCGGTCGCGGGGCTCTGATCCCGGCGACCGCATCGTCGTGTTCCACACGACGGACCGGGACACGACGACGTTCGTCGACGAGACCATTCATCCCGACGTCACCTACACCTACCGGGTGGAGGCCGTCGACGACAGCGGCCAGGTGGTGGCCCGCTCCAAGGACGTCCAGATCAAGGACCGGTCCCCCGAGCCCGACCACGTCCGCCTTGCCTGCCGGGACGCCGACGCCCACGAACGGGCGGCGACGGCGGCCCCGTCCGACCACGACGCCGAGTCGATCGGCTGTCGCTGGACGGCGTCGCGCCGTCCCAGCTTCGCCGGCTACCGCCTGCTCCGTTCCACGGCCGGCGACGACGCCCATTCCGTGGTGGTGTTCCAGACCAACGACCGCGACACGACCTCCTACCTCGACGGCACGGTGGCCCCGGACACGACCTATGACTACGTGCTCGAAGTCGTCAGCTCCACCGGCGATGTCATCGACCGCTCCAACGTGTCCCGGGCCGGGGACGAGGACGAGGACAAGGAGCCTCCGCGGCTGGCCTGTCGCGACCTCGATCCCCGCATGGAGGCCGCCCGCTCCTCGGACACCGGCACCGCGGGCCCGGCGCCCCAGCCCGGGGCGGGGGAGCAGGAGAGGATCGTCTGCCGCTGGTCGCCGTTCGCCGGCTCCGGCTTCGGCAGCTACCAGCTGACCAGGTCGGTCATGGGCACCGCCGAACCGGCCGTGGTCGTGTTCCACACCGACGATCGGCGCCAGACGTCGTTCACCGACGCGGGCACGGCCGAGGGGGTGACCTACCAGTACGTCCTCCACGTCCTCGACCGCGACGGCCACGAGCTGGCCACCTCCGATCCGGCCCAGGCCGGGGGCGACGAGGGCGGGCCCGGCCCCAGGGCGGTGGCCCAGCAGGGGGGCGGTCCCCAGGGTGGCGCCTCCTCCCCCCAGCCCCAGCCGGAGCCGCAGCCCCAGCCGCCGCCGGCCGAGAAGAGCGGGGCCACGGGCGGCGGAGGAGGTGGACGAGGTCTCCGAGGTGGTGGAGGAGCCGCCGGAGGGCGCCAACCCCCGGGCGGGCGAGACCGCCGGCCGTGACGCGTGTTCCATGATCTTGGCCGATGGGCGGAGCCCTGCCGGCCGTTGACGCTGCGCTCGTGGCCGCGAGCGGGGCGCGGCGGGCCGGCGCGGCGAGCGCGACCGATGACGACCGGGCTCTGGCGGCGCGGGCGGCCACCGACCCCGAGGCCTTCGCCCAGCTCTACCGGCGTTACGTCGGCCCGGTGTACGAGCTCGCCCACCGGCGGTCGCGGTCGCGAGAGGTGGCGGAGGACGTGACCTCGGCCACCTTCGAGAAGGCGCTGCAGTCCATGGAGCGCTTCGAGTGGAGGCGGGGCGGCTTCCGGGCCTGGCTGTACCGCATCGCCGCCAACGAGCTGACGGACCACTTCCGCAGGCGCAGCCGGGACGCCAGCCCCCGGGCCCAGCGCAGCCTGCAGGCCCTCGCCGGTCCCGGCGACGACGGCGGCGGGGACGGCTTCGAGGCCGTCGACCAGCGCCTGGGGGGCGAGGGCGAGCGGGTGCTGGCCGCCCTGGACGGCCTCAGCCCCCGCTACCAGGAGGCGCTGTCACTGCGCTTCATGTGCGGCCTGTCCCCGGGCGAGGCGGCCGCGGCGCTCGGCTGCTCGCGGGGGACGCTGGCCGTCGTCGTCCACCGCGCCCTCGGGGCCCTGCGCCGAGAGCTGGGCCACCGGCCCGGTGGTGTCGCCACCCCCCGGGGGACGCCCGAGGAGGTGGCCCCCTGACCAGGCGTCACCTCCGCCACGTTCTGACTCAGACGGCCGCGGGCTCGGCGCCCGGTCCCTCGCCTCAGTTCGTCGCTGCCCTCGAGCACAGACTGGGAAGCGCTCGTCCATCGCTGCTGGCCCGGCCCCAGGCCCCTCGCCCGACGGTGGAGCCGCCTCGAGCTCTCCGGCGCGACCGTGGCCCGGCCCGTGGCCGATGGGCCCTGGCCGCGGGCGCGGCCGTCGCCGCTCTCGTCGCCCTCCTGGCGCTCGTGCTCGCCGGCCGCTTCACCCCTTCGCCCTCCCAGGTCAGGCTGGCCGACGCCGTCGACGCCCAGTTCGTCGGCCCGGGCGGCAAGGTCGAGACGGCCCGAGCCGGGGCGGCCCTGCCCGAAGGCACCGTGATCCGCACGGGACCGTCGGGCCGGGCCACGGTGGGCGACGAGACGCTGGGCCCCGACAGCGCCGCGGTCGTGTCCGGGGGCCACCTGCGCCCCCTCCAGGCCTCGGCCCGGCCCGGGCCGTCGGCCGGGGTCGGGCCCGGCCCGCAGGCGGCGGGGAGTGCGGGCCAGGGCAGGCGAGGCGGGCCCAAGCCCGGTCGCGCGAGCGCCGCCGCGCCCCAGAGCCCGCCCGCCGGTGCGCTGACGCCGACGTCCAAGCCGGCCCAGCCCGTCGAGCCCCAGGCCCGCCCGGCCCCGGTGACGCTGAGGCTGACGGCGGCCAGGCGGCCCGGGGCGGTGGCCCTGGAGTGGTCGCGTTACCCGGGCCCGGCCTTCTCCGGCTACGCGGTGCTGCGGGTCAGCGGCACCTCCGGGCCCCGCTATCCCCGCAACGCCATCCGTTTCACGGGCGACGTCGCGGACACGACCTTCTCGGACCGGGGGGCGCCCTCTTCGCCGCTGCGCTACCGCGTGGTGGCCTTGGACGACCAGGGCCAGGTCGTGGCGGCCAGTGCGGTGGTCACCGTCTCCCCGGCCTGATGCTGGGCCCCCCCGGCTCTAGGCGCCCGGCCTGGCGGCCAGCGCCTCTCGCGACGGGGCGCGAGCCCCGGCGCCGGCGTGGGCCCGCTCGTGGTCGAGCAGCCAGCGCTTGCGCTCCAGCCCCCCGCCGTAGCCGCCCAGACCGCCTCCGCTGCCGACGACGCGGTGGCAGGGGATGACGATGACGATGAGGTTGGCGCCGGCCGCCGCGCCCACGGCCCGGCTGGCCCGGGGCGTGCCTATGCGGAGGGCCAGCTCGCCGTAGGAGGCCACGTCCCCGGGCGGGATGGCGCGCATGGCCGACCAGGCGTCGCGCTGGAAGGAGGTGCCGCCCAGCTCTATGGGCAGGGCGTCGATGGCGTCGATGTCGCCGTCGAAGTACTCGCTCATGACGCTCACCGCGCCGGCGGGATCGGGGGCCCGCCGCCATTCGTCGTCGTTGAGCCGGCGCCCGACGCGGGCGGCGATGGCGTCCCAGTCGTCGGCGAAGGTGAGGGCGCACAGCCGCTCGCCCCGGGCCGCGAGGACGAGGGGACCGACGGGGGACTCGAGCTCGGCGACCTCGAACATAGACACCTCCTGCTGGTTGGCTTTCGACCATAGGTGTATGGGCCGTGGGCCTCGCCTGTCTGGCCGGATCCGGACAGCGGAAGGGGCTCGCCGTCCGCCGTCCGGATATGACCAGCCCGCGGGCCCCGTCTTCGTTTACAACAGAGCCATGGCCCCTTCCTCGGCCTACAGCGCGGTCGTCACCACCGGCATCTACTGCCGGCCCGGGTGCTCGGGGGCGCCCAAGGACGAGAACGTCCTCCCCTTCGTCTTCCCGGCCGCGGCCGAGGCCCACGGGTTCAGGCCCTGCCTGCGCTGCCGCCCCGACACCGCGCCGGGACCTCCGTCGTGGCTGGCCCCTTCCGAGCTGGTGTGCCGGGCCCTGCGCCTCATCGGCCAGGGGGCGCTGGACGGGGCGGGAGAGCACGATCTGGCCCGGCGCCTGGGCGTGAGCGAGCGCCATCTGCGCAGGCTGTTCGACGCCCACGTGGGGGCCAGCCCCGACGTGGTCGCCCGCTCCCGGCGTGTGCACTTCGCCCGCCGGCTGCTCATCGAGACCGACCTGCCCGTGGCCCAGATCGGCTTCGCGTCGGGCTTCGGCAGCGTGCGCCAGCTCAACCGGGTGGTGAAGGAGGTCTTCAGGCTGTCCCCGACCGAGCTGCGCCGCCGGCGCCGGAGGGCCGACCGCCTGGTGGCCACGGCCGGCCTCGACCTGCGCCTGCCCTACCGGCCCCCGCTCGACTGGGAGGCCATGACCGGCTTCCTGGCCGCTCGGGCCACGGCCGGGGTGGAGGCCGTCGACGCCGGGTCCTACCGGCGCACGGTCGTCGTCGACGGCGAGCCCGGCGCCATCGAGCTGCGCCGGCCGGCCGACTCGTCCCACCTGTTGCTGCGGGTGCACTCCCATCGGGTCGACGGCCTCATCCACGTGGTGGACCAGGCCCGCCGCATCTTCGACGTGGACGCCGACCCCCACACCATCCGCCGTCACCTGCGCCGCGATGCGGCCCTGAAGCCGCTGGTCGACCGGCGCCCCGGCCTTCGCGTCGTGGGCGCGTGGGACGGCTTCGAGCTGGGCGTGCGGGCCATCCTGGGACAGCAGGTGAGCGTCAGGGGCGCCTCCACCCTGGCCGCCCGCATGGCCGAGCGCCTGGGCCGGCCCCTGGCCGGCTTCGAGCACCTGGGGCTGAGCCGGCTCTTCCCTACCCCCGAGGTGGTGGCCGGCGCCGACCTGTCATGCCTGGGCCTCACCTCGGCCCGGGCCGCCACGGTGCGGGCCCTCGCCCAGGCGGTGGCGGGGGGCAAGGTCGTGCTCGACGCCTCGCAGGGCCTGGACGGCCTGGTCGCGTCGCTGTGCCAGGTGCCGGGCGTGGGGCGGTGGACGGCGCAGTACATAGCCATGCGCGCCGCGGGGGAGCGCGACGCCTTCCCGAGCGGAGACCTGGGCCTGCGCCGGGGCTTGGGTCAGGCCTGCCTCAGTGAGAGAGAGCTGCTGCTCCGCGCCGAGGGGTGGCGGCCGTGGCGGGCCTACGCGGCCATGCACCTCTGGGTGAGCGGCTCCGGGCGCTGAGTGCCAGCGGGATCAGGCCGCGGCTGCGGCCGTGGCGCGGGCTTCGAGCGCGGCCATGGGCGAGCGCTTGCGCAGGGCCAGGCCGACGACGGCGGCGGCCACCACCCCGACCGAGGCGTAGCCCGCCCAGGGCCCGGCCAGCGTCACCAGGGCGCCCAGGACCAGCACCCCCATCCCTTCGCTGAGCACGGCCGAGGCGATCAGGGCCGCCTCCACCTGGGCCATGCGCTGTGGCGGGGACAGGCGCACGAAGGTGGCGCGGGCCCCGATGGTCCACACGCTGGACGCTCCGATGATCATGTTCATGGCCACGATGAGTCCGGCGGGGGCCCCGGCCGCGAGCACGGCCCCGCCCACGACGAAGGCCGCGCCCAGGCCGAAGGCCATGCGCAGCTGGGCCCGGACGCTGTCGAGGACCTTGGTGCGACCGAGCACGACGGCGCCGATCATGGCCCCGATGGGGGAGGCGGCCATGACGATGGGGATCCAGGCGTGGTGGGCCACCCGGGGCCCCATGGTCTCGGGCAGCACCGAGCCGGCCATGGTGGCCCACACCACGGGGGCGAGGAGCCAGAGGGTGGGCTGGTTGCGGATGATGCGCAGGCCCTCGGTGGGAGGAGGACGCCGCTCCCGCGCCCTTTTGAGCACTGGGGGGAGCCCGGCCAGCAGCGCGGCCGCCGCCGCGAAGGTGGCTGCGTCGAAGCCCAGCGCGCTCGTCGCCCCCACGGCCAGGGTCACGCCCGCGCCGGTGAGGATCCCGATGACCTGGGCCATCTGGTTGATGGTGTTGGCCAGGGCGAAGAAGGGTCGATGGATCGACGTCTCCACCGTCTCGGCGACCGTCGCCGTGGTGATGCTGACCGACGCCGTGCGCAGAGCGCCGAGAACGGCCGCCACGGCCAGGGCCGCGGCCACGGTGGGGAACACGGCCGCGGTGCCGACCACGAGGGCGCCCCCCAGGGCGAGGGTGACGAGGGCCGCCCGGCGCGGAGGCCGGTCCAGCCAACCGCTGAACACGGTGCCCACGGCCAGGGACGGCAGCGTGCGCGCCGCGTAGACGCCGGCGGGGCCGAGCACCGAGCCCGTGCGCGTGTAGCTGAGGACGAGCAGGGCGGACAGGCCGACGAAGTCGCCCGCCTCCGAGATGGCCTGGACCGTGAGGAGGCGCTTGGCCACCGGGTGTTCCAGGACTGGTCCGTATGCCGATTGGGTCAAGGCCCCGTAGCTCCCCGGGTCGCTGTCGACGTCCCTCGCGCCCCTATCGGCACCCGGTCCCGGGGTCGTAGGAATGGTCAGAAAAGGTGACTGTGCGCGTCGGGATTTCACTGAGAGCGGTGGCCAGGGAGAAGGGCTGCACCGCCAGGCCAGGCAAGATGGTCCTTTTGGGCCATAGCTCAATATCGGGCAATTCCGTACCTTGGCTGGAGGCGTGGAGGTGCGGCATGGAGGCTTCTAGACAACGTCGGCGTCCCACGACCCTGTGCGGGTTCTGCGGCGTCGAGCTGCCCATGGGCGACGGGCCCACGACGAACTGTCCCCGCTGCGCTCCCGATCCTGAGCGCACCGAGCGGATCATCGAGGCGCTCATGGAAGGGGCGCGGGGCTGCGAGCACCCGGCCGATGCCCGCGAGCTGTTGGCCATGGCCCTGGCGTGGTACCGCACCCTTCCCGAGACCCCGGACATGGTCGAGCTGCCGGCCTGAAGCGTCGGCTCTCGCCTTTCGCCCGCGTTCAGCGGGCGCCGGAGGTCAGCGGGCGCCGGGGGTCAGCGGGTGGCGGCCGCGGCCCTGAAGGCGGCGATCACCTCGGCGAAGCGGGGGAGGGCCTCGGGCTCGTGCACGTCGGGCATGTTCACGATGGCGGTGTCGACCCCGGCCTGGGCCAGCTCCCGGAACCGGCCCACGTGTTCTTCGACCGTGCCCGCGTTGACCCCGGCCGCGTAGGCCTCGGGCGCGACCGAGGAGGGCCGCAGCCGCTCGACGGCGCCCTCTAGGGAGGCATGATCCTCGGCCGCGAGCACGGTGGAGAGATGGGTCACCTCCAGGTCCTCCGGCCCGCGCCCCACCGCATCGCAGTGTCCCTTGAGCACGGCCAGCTTGTGGCGGACGGTGGCCGCGTCGCCGAACAGGTTGCAGGCATCCGCGTACTGGGCCACCAGCCGCAGCGTGCGGCGCTCGCCGCCTCCCCCCACCAGGATGGGGACGTGCTCCTGCAGGGGCCGGGGATAGCAGATGGCCTCGGCCACCGTGGTCGTCGCTCCCTCGAAGGCGGGTGAGCCCGGGCCCCACATCAGGGGCAGCAGGCGCAGGGCGTCCTCCAGCAGGGCGTAGCGCTCCTTCGGCGCCGGGAAGGGCCAGCCGTAGGCTTTGTGCTCGCGCTCGAACCAGGCTGCGCCCAACCCGCACACGGCGCGGCCACCGGAGAGCACGTCGAGAGTGGCGACGATCTTGGCCAGATGGGCGATGTTGCGGTAGGTGACGCCGGTGACGAGGGTGCCGAGCCGGGCCGTGCGCGTGTGCCCGGCCAGGAAGCCGAGCGTCGTGTAGCTCTCGGGCATGTCCTGCCACTCCCGGCCCACCTGCGGGATCTGGAGGAAGTGGTCCATCACCCAGATGCTGGAGAACCCGGCGTCCTCGGCCGCGGCGGTGACCGTCGACAGTCGGGCGCCCAGCTCGGACGATCCCCCCGGCCAGGTGAAGCTGGGCAGCTGCAAGCCGAAGCGAAGGGCCATGGGATCCTCCCTCTGACGGTTGGAGAAGCTGGGCGCGTCGAGCAGCTCAGGGGGAACGGCCTGCACCGGGCCGGGGGAGTGCACGCGGGCGAATCCCTCCTCGGTGAGGTGGTCTCCCTCCTCTGCGAAGGCCCGAAGCTGCGAGGCCAGGACCTTGGCGGGCACGGGGCTGTCCCGGCCCCGGTTGCGGGCCCGGCACACCTCGGCCGGGGTGTCGAAGGCGACGGCGTGGCACGGCATGGAGTGGCGGCGGGCCAGCTCGAGGTAGCCGCGCCGTCTGGCCCCGTCCAGGCCCAGGGTGTCGACCACGGTGGTGAGCCGCCGCGCGCACCGGCGCTCGAGCACCAGGTCGAGCACGTCGAAGGCGTCCTTCCCGGCCCGCTGGTCGTGCCGGCCGAGTCCGACCAGGGCCCGCAGGGCATCGGAGTCGACGACCTGGTCGGGGCGGAAGTTGGCCGCCGCCCACGCCGACTTGCCGGAACCGGACGGGCCGACGAGAACCACCAGGCAGGGCGTGGGCAGGCGCAGGACGGCCTCGCCTTCGGCGCCGGCGACGACCATGGCGTGGGACGGTACCGTGCCCCGCTGCGCCCCGGGCCAGCGGTGTCGGGGTGGCGGGCAGGGAGTACGTTCCCAAGATGAGCGTGATCCTCCACGAAGATGACGCCGGCGGCGACGCCCTGGCCGGCCAGCGCGTGGCCGTGGTCGGTTACGGCAACCAGGGGCGGTCGTGGGCCCTCAACCTGCGCGACTCGGGCCTCGACGTGTCGGTCTGCGTGCGCGCCGACACCACGCGCGACGCGGCCCTGGCCGACGGGTTCGTGGCCCACGACCTCGACGCCGCGGGCCAGGCCGACGTGGTCTGCGTGCTCGTCCCCGACGACGTGATCCCCACCCTCCCCCTGGCGCCCGGGCCCGACGCCCTGGTGGTGGTGGCCAGCGGCTACACGCTGGCCTTCGGCCGCCTCGACCCCAGCTGCGACGTGGGCATGGTTGCCCCCCGCATGCTCGGTCCCGAGGTCCGTCGCTGTTACGCGGAGGGTGTCGGCTTCATCACCGCCGTCGGCGTCCACCGCGATGTCACGGGCACGGCCCGGGCCCGCACCCTGGCCGTGGCCCGGGCCATCGGGGGGCTGCGCCAGGGCGCCATCGAGCTCACGCCCAGGCAGGAGGCGGTTCTCGACCTGGGCGTGGAGCAGGCCCTGGCCCCCGCCCTGAGACGGGTCAACGAGTCCTTCGTGAGGGTGATGCTGGAGCAGGGCGTGCCCATCGAGGCCGTCGTCACCGAGCTCGTCCTGTCCGGCGAGGTGGAGCGCACCTACCGCCTGGTGCGCCTGGAGGGAGGTGCGGCCCAGATGGCCTACCACTCGCCCACCAGCCAGTACGGCCAGATGTCGAGGGCGGCCAGCTACGACCACCTCGACGTGGCCGCGACCATGCGGGAGCTGGTGGCCGACATCACCTCGGGCCGCTTCGCCGACGAGTGGGAGGCGGAGCGGGACGCGGGCTACCCCCGGCTGGAGGCGCTGCGGGCCAAGGCCATGGCGCCCGAGATACTGGCCTTCGAAGCCGAGCTGCGGGCCAAGCTGGGCGAGCGCGCCGTCGGGGCCTGAGCGGGCCTGCGGATCCTCGCCGCACCCGTCCATGTCCACCGCCCGCGGGCCGCGCCTGTCGTCGCCCGTCTCCGCGGGGTGCACCCGCGCCCTGCTCGCCCTGCTCGCGGTGGTCGCCCCCGTCGCCCTCGTCGCCTGCCGCCGGGCCCGGCCCCAACCGCAACCGCCCCTGGCCCCTCCTTTCGCGCAGACCCCCCTGCACGCGGTGGTGACGGGGGCGGGGGCCCTGCTCACGCCCCCGTCACAACCCGTGACCAGGCCGGCCCGGCGCGGTCCCGACGCCGATCTCATCGACGAGGGCTGGCAGGGCCGGACCGCCACCGCGGCGGGCCCGTCGGGCTCGGTGGCGGGAGTGGTGGAGCAGCGCTCGGTCGTGCGGGGCCACGCCCTGGAGCGCGACCAGGTGTACCGGCTCGGGGGTGGCCGGTGGTCGCTGGCCCTGCAGCTGACCCAGGCCCTGGCCGTCGACGCCGGTGAGGCCGGGGCCCGCGTGCGCGCCGTCGACCTCCTGGGGGACGGCCGCCCCTTCCTCGTCTTCGTCTTCCCCGAGTCCGGCAGCGCCACCGGGCCCAACGAACGGGCCGTCGACGTGGTGGACTCGAGCGGCGCGCTCGCCGTGCACCGTGAGCTCTACTTCGGGGGCGTGGCCCGGGCCTCGGGCGGGGGCCTGGAGACGTGGAGCCTGGTGCCCGCCACCCGCCGCCAGCTCTTCCGCCACGAGGTCGACCGGCCGGAGGGCGGAGCCTGGGTGGCCGAGGTGAGCGACCTGGTCACGCTGGGCGCCGTGCCCGCCGCGCCCCAGCGCCTCTGAGGGCGACGCGCTCCAACGAGGCCGGCGCGCTCGGGGCCGGTAGCGTCCGAGGCGATGTCGCACTACGCCGTCACCGCCATCGGCGCCGACCGACCCGGGATCGTGGCCGCGGTCACCGGCGTGCTCATGGAGCACGGATGCAACCTGGAGGACACCTCCATGACCATCCTGCGCGGCCACTTCGCCATGATGCTGGTCGTCGCCGGTCCCCAGACCTCGAGCGCGTCCGATCTGGAGGTGGCCCTGAGCGACGTGGCGGCAGGCCTCGACCTGGTCGTCGCCGTGCGGGCCATGGACGACACCGTTCCCTCCTCACCCGAGGGCGAGGCGTGGACTGTCGCGGTTTACGGGGCGGACAGGCCCGGGATAGTGCACCGGGTCACGTCGACCCTGGCCGCGGTGGGCGCCAACGTGGTGGAGCTGACGACGCGTGTGATCGGCACCGAGGACAGGCCCGTCTACGCCATGGTGCTGGGCGTCACCCTTCCCCCCGGTACCGACGGTCACGCGGTGTCCAACGACCTCTCCGATCTGGCGCGCGAGCTGGGTGTCGAGTGCAGCATGCACCCCTCAGAGGCCGACATCCTCTGAGCCCCGGCGCCACCGTGCCCGTCCGCCCCGTGCTCCGGCTCCCCGAGGCAGTCCTCAAGGAGCAGGCCGCGCCCGTGCCCGTGGTGGACGGGACCACAAGGGAGCTGGCCGTCGACCTGGTCGACACCATGCGGGCTTCGCCCGCGTGCGTCGGTCTGGCCGCGCCCCAGATCGGCGTCGGCCTGCGGGCCTTCGTCGTCGACGTCACCGGCCACCGCAAGGCCGGCTCCTGCCACGGGATGTTCGTCCTGTTCAATCCGGAGCTGTTGCTGGCCCACGGGCCCATCGTCGCCCGGGAGGGCTGCATGAGCGTCCCCGACCTCACGGGCGACGTCTCCCGGGCCACCAGGGTGGTGGTGAGGGGCACCACCCCCGAAGGCGACGACCGCGTCATGCAGGTGGACGCCTTCGAGGCCCGCGCCGTGCTGCACGAGCTGGACCATCTGGACGGCGTGCTCTTCCTCGATCGCGTCGGATCGGCGTCCTCGCTCTTCCCCCGCCGCGTCTACCGCTGACGGGCGGTCGGTAGCCTTCGTCCAGTGCCCTTCCCGCGCAAGCTCCTCAACGAGGGCGAGGAAATCATCCTCGACCTGGAGCCGCACTGGCGGACCCTCATCGCCCCCGGGGCGGGGCTGGTGCTGGCCCTGGCCCTGGCCATCGTCGTGTCGCTGACGGGGGTCAGCAGCTACGTGTTCATCCTCCCCGGGGTCCTGGGCGTCGCGGCCGCCATCAGCTTCGGTCTGCGCTGGCTGCGCCGCCGCACCACCAACTTCGTGCTCACGACCGATCGCCTGGTCCTGCGTTCCGGCATCCTGGCCAAGAGGGGCAAGGAGATACCCCTCGAGCGCATAAACGACATCACCTTCCACCAGACCGTGTTCGAGCGTCTCATCCGCGCCGGCGACCTCATGATCGAGTCCGCGGGCCAGAGCGGTCAGGAGGTCTTCGTCGGTCTTCCAGGCCCCGAGCGCGTGCAGAACGCGCTCTACCGGGAGATCGAGCGCTTCCGCGATCGCGAGGCCGACCGGGCCGCGGGCCGCCGGGGGCTGTCGCTTCCCGAGCAGCTGGAGAAGCTGGACGAGCTGCGCCAGCGGGGTGTCATCAGCCAGGCCGAGTTCGACGCCAAGAAGGCCCAGCTCCTCGACCGCCTGTGAGGGAGGGACGGTGACGGACGGTTGGTGACGGGCGAGAGGTTGCCTCGGGTGGTGAGCCTGGTGCCCTCGGCCACCGAGACGCTGCAGGCCTGGGGCATCGCACCCGTCGCCGTGACCCGGTTCTGCGACGTCACCGGGCTCCCCGGTGTCCCCACCGTGGGCGGGACGAAGAACCCCGACGTCGCCGCCATCGTCGAGCTCGGGCCCGACCTCGTCGTGCTGTGCGACGAGGAGAACCGCAAGGAGGACGCCGAGGCGCTCGAGGCCGCCGGTCTCGACCTGCACGTCGTCGTCATCCGTTCGGTCGACGACGTGGCCCCCGCCCTCGCCGCCCTGGCGGCCCGGCTGGGGCTGAGGCGTGAGCCGGAGACGGCGGGGCCGGGAGGGCCAGCGGCGCCCGACCCGGTGGGTGCGGGGGCGCGCCGGCCCAGAGCCTTCGTGCCCATCTGGCGCAGACCGTGGATGACCCTCAACCGCGACACCTACGGCGACTCGGTCCTGGCCGCGGCCGGGGTCGCGAACGTGTTCGCAGGCGAGCGTGAGCGCTATCCCGAGACCGACCTGGACGCGGCCGCGGCCCGCCGTCCCGACGTGGTGCTGGCCCCCTCGGAGCCCTATCCCTTCGGCCCCCGGCACACGGCCGAGCTGTCCCGGGTGGCGCCGGTCGTGCCCGTCGACGGGCGCGATCTGTTCTGGTGGGGGGTGCGCACCCGCGCCGCGGTGCAGCGCCTGGCGGCCCAGCTCAGCCTGGTGGCCGGGGCCGGCTAGTGCCGTGACCGGAAACCTTTGCCCCGGTTGAGCGTCACACCCTGTCTTCATGATTGGGCCATGCCTCGCAAGCGGCCGGCAGATGCCCCGAGGGTCGTCCATCGCAGCGCCCGCGTCGCCCTGCGGGCCACCCCGGCTCAGGGCCGCCGGCTGTGGCGCCTGTTGGTCTCGGGG
>Ga0209577_10000361_pt1 | contig 46234 bp, 41 predicted proteins | sample GraSoiAngelo_109_FD_185874 | JGI IMG/M metagenome (GOLD analysis project Ga0209577, IMG submission 185874) | Grasslands soil microbial communities from the Angelo Coastal Reserve, California, USA - 14_0903_12_20cm (SPAdes) (version 2) | ecosystem: Environmental > Terrestrial > Soil > Grasslands... | reverse complement strand
AGCTAGCTCCCGCACCTGAAAACAATCGCGTGCGGTGACCAGGACGGAATAATTGCGTCTCTCAAGCTCCTCAATAATGGGAGCGAACAAGGGGACGTGGGGAGAATTATCCAAATCAACCCAAATCGTTCCTCCAGTTGTGACTACTCGACTTGTTTCCATCTTTGATGTCCGGCGTGACGCTGATGTCTTTGCCGACTCTTCAACCTTCATCTAGAAACTCCTATGTCGATGGTTTAAGATTGAGAAATGTGTATTGGGCAAGATGCTGAGACTTCGGTTCCGCCAAGTCGGGGGGGGAACTCAGCCCTAAACCGCCTTCCCGCTTAAGACTCGCCTGCCGAACGTGGCGGCCAGTAGCGGGAGGCCTAAGAGTCCTGGCATAGGATCATCCCAGGCGAACATGGCGCATTCCACAGAACCCCGGAGCGAGTTCAGATAGCTGCGCAATGAGAGTCGGCCGCGGAGGATCTCCTGAATCGCCACGGACAAGTCAGCACCCATACGCACCCACCGCTCTCCTGCCCGCGCCTGCACGTCGGGTACTGGTTCGCCTCTCACCAGCAGCCACGCGAGGTGAGGGAAATCGACTCCCGCGCGTCCACATAGCGTATGCCAGCCCCACACGCGCGGATTCACATCGAGAACTTTAAACTTGCCGTCGCGCGGATCTCTCTTGAACTCAACTTCGACCAGTCCGGTGAAGCTCATCGCTGACAGTAGGCGAAGGGACGGTTCAACCAACTTTGGTTCTTCAATAGTCTCGACGTACGTGCTGAATCGGCCGAAGTCCATGGGGAATTGCCGGGTGCGCCTTGCTACAACCGATGCCAGCGGGACCCCATCCCGACAGAGAGCCGCGAAGGAGAACTGTGACTCTCCCCCTCCCGGCAGGAGCTCCTGAACCATCAGCATCTCGGGAGCGAGCAAGTTGGATGCCTCGTCATAGCGAGCCAGCAGCGACGCCCGATTTTCGACACGCCAGGCTTTGTCGCGGGTGAGACGATTGAAGCTCAGCCTCATTGCCGGCTTGAGAATCGCCGGAAACGGGCATTCCAGCGCGCCAAGCTCGTCGCGATTGCGAGGACAGAACGTCCAGGGCCGATCCACCCTGAGATCCTCGGCGAGACGGTACAACAGCCGCTTGTCACAACCCCAGCGCAACACTTTCCAGTGCGGCGTGGTGAGACGATAGAATTCGGAAAGCAACGCATGATGACGCGCGATCAGCATGACCGTGTCATCCGACGTCGGGAACACTGCCCATCCTGCCACTCCTTCTTTGATTGCTAAGTTGACGAGGAAATCGAGTTGCTTGCGGCTTTCCTCCGAAGATGGAGAAGACAGGCTGCGAGTAGCGTATCGAGAGGCTGCACCCAGCATTTGCCCATCCTGCTTTATCACCCAAACCGGTATCCCCCGACGGCCCAGGCTGCGGACGATCCCCAGCCCTCGGTAGTCGGCGCCTGTGACTAGGGCTCCCTCGCAAGTGCCCTTGCGCTGGCTGGCGAGAGGTTTCGGAGGCGTGCTTAAAGCCGGGGATTGCATAAACTCAGCCCCTCAGAGTCGGCTCTGTTGGGTTAGTGAGGAATGATCGGTTACAACCTTCTTAGAAAGGTCATCGGCCAGCGCGGATGTGAAGCGCACTGCGCCTTCGGGATTCAGATGGACGCGATCTCTCAGGTAGAAACTTTCTGGCAGAACGGTGGGATCAATCGGGACCAACGCATCCACTCCGGCTCTCTGTGCTGCCAGGGCCATCCGGTGAACCGCAGTTTCCGAAGACGGAGTCGGTGGAATCACGACCATCAGTTTGGCGCCATGCTTGGCGCATAATTCACGGAGACTCTCGAGCCGGGATTTTAGCATTGCCTCAAGCTCCGGATCCTGCGAAGCGTTTTGATCGGATCGAACGAAGGGAAAAAGGTCTTCGTAATGGGGAACCAGGCTACGGAGAACCCGCCTTCGAAAGAAGGTGCGCATCCCCCAAAACGCGCTCACATGGGAAAGTAAGACGTTGCTGGCAGCTGTGTGATCCAGCCCCAAGTCGGAAGCTACGTCGAGGATGTCCTTGGCGTCTAACAGCAACATGGGCGACTCCTCCCACACGCCATGGACGAGAGCACTATTCACTTCAAGACCGACCACGACGACCTGGGGTCTTGCTCCCTGGCGAAACAGGCGACGAAGCCCATAGAGCCAGTCGTAGTAGCCCGTTCCTTCCAAGAAGATTGGATAGATCCGCATGTTTTCCCATGTCCGCTGTCGAAGCCGGTCAACATCGACGCCATGCAGAAGCAAAGAATTTCCCACCATAAGGACGGAGGTTGGTTCTCCCGCTCGAGCAGGGCGCACCTTCAAGGCTTCAGCGTATTGCCGCGATACGCGTCGAAAGGTCACCGAATAATTCTTCAATAGATAAACGGACGAAACCTCAAGCGCGATGACCAGGATCGCGCAAATACCGACCAGAATCTTGGCGTAGCGCAGGGAGGTAGCCTCAGAACTGGAAGTAGATGAACGTGCTGAAGTTAGTGCCCGAGAGGATCGCCAATATGATGATAGCGATGGCTGCCATGGCCGTCCTGATGGCATAGTGCGACTCCGCAAACAGATATTCGTGGTTGCTGGATTCCAGCAACAGATCCGCACAAAACAAAGGGAAAGAGAACAAAGAGAGCATCACGAAAGATGAGAGATATTCACTGCGCCAGGCGAAGTGGGCAAGTCCACGAAGGAACTCGACCGCCGCGCTAAGCGATGGCGCTCGGAAGAATGCGAAGCTCAGGCAAAGAATATTGAAGGTGACAATACGTCGCGGCCAGACGACCCAACCGGTTGCTCGATCGCTGGGCTTGCCTCCGTACAAAAAGCGTTCCACCGACATCACCACGCCGTGGATGGCGCCAAACACGACGTAGGTCCAATTCGCACCATGCCAGAGACCCGCCAGGAGCATGGTTATGAAGAGGTTTTGATAGGTGTTCCAATTTCCACACCTGCTCCCGCCCAACGGAATATAGACGTAGTCGCGCAGCCAGGTGCTCAAACTAATGTGCCAGCGCCGCCAGAACTCTTGCAGCGACTGGGATAGATAGGGCTGATGGAAGTTGATCACGAAATGGAAGCCCAGCAATTGTGCGCTGCCGCGCGCAATGTCGGTGTAACCGCTGAAATCTCCATACACTTGCCAGGCGAATGCCCACACTCCGATGAGGACAACCCAGAAATTCGGAGGCCCCAATTGGCCGCCAAATGCGGCGTTGGCGAGCAACGCGCAGTTGTCTGCAATCACGCACTTGCGGATAAGCCCGGAAAAAATCAGCATCAGCCCATCAAAAAACCGGTCTCCATCGAGAGAGCGTTCTTTTTGAATCTGCGGTAGCAAGCTGCCGGGTCTTTGAATAGGACCCGCAATCAGGTGCGGGAAGAGGCTGATAAAGAGACTGTAATCCAGGAAGGACTTCGAAGGCTCGACCTTGCCCTTGTAGACATCCACGACATAGGCGACTTCTTCGAAGGTATAAAACGAGATGCCGGGGGGAAGAATGATGCGAATTAGAGGCAAGGGGACATGGTGGATACCGAAGAGATTAAGTGCCGCGGCAAGAGAGTCGGCGAAGAAGTTAAAGTACTTGAAGACCCCCAGGATCGTGAAATTCAAGATCAGCGAGAGGACAAGCCACTTCTTCCGGTTGGACTTGGGCCGGCCAGGAACCAGGTTGCGGGCAATGAAGAAATCCGCCGCCGTCCCGCCGATCATCAGTGCGAGAAAGCGCCAGTCCCACCAGCCGTAGAAGAAATAGCTGGCCAACAGAAGGAAAACGTTCTGCGTGCGGTGACTGAGCCGCCAGTACGCCAGCACCACAAGGACCAGGAAGACGACGTAAATGGGCGAGTCAAAAAGCATGACCTTAGATCGGATTCAGTCTTCGGTTTAAGTTTGTGGAGGGGCGCTGTTAGGCGGATAAGAGGCTGCGCTCTCGTGAAAAGCTCTGGTTTCGCTGACCGCAATGTTGGCAGCTGGCCGCCTGGTCTGAGGGAGGCGGGCTGGAACCTGTCTGTACGGGGCCAGGCGCACAGGTCCGCTCGTCTCAAGTATCCTCTCCCGGAGCGCGTTGGAGGAGAATTCCGTGCCCGCGACGAACTTCATCAGCGGTCCGAAACTCCACGCTGCGGGGGCTCCCAGAAAGTGCAGGCCGGACAAGGAGCTCTCCAATCCCGCGTCCAGACGCGGATAACCATGGACGAGGTCTAGCCGCCGAAGAACCTCTGGCGGAAGGAACGGATAGAGCGCAAGGTTGACCCGATAGCCGGTCCCGAGAACGACATGATCGACAATACGTTCATCTTCGTCACTCAATCGAAGGTGGAGACGCTCTCCCTCGATTCGCACTTGGTCCACCAATGCGTTGGTATGAATGGTTACATTCTGGGTACGAGGTTTGAGCCAGGCAGCCCCCGCCGGACGCACGGCTCTCGCCCCCGACCAATCTTGAATTCGACGCGGCAAGCGGCGGAACAGATCCGGTCGCTGGATTGCCAGGCTAACCCCAGCCGGACCTATGCCGCCGCGCCCATAAAACATCCACGCAAGGCGCTTCGAGCTCATCCACTGGTGGCGCCCAAGCCAATGAACCTTCGAATTGCGAACCAGCACTTCGACATAGGCTCCCGCTTCCGACAAGAGGGCGGCTGTCTCCAGGGCGCTTTGTCCACCTCCTATGACGAGAACTTCCTTGCCGCGGAATTTGTCAAAATCCCTGTGCTCGGACGCGTGGGCTACCAGAGATGACGGAAGGCGAGCGAATATTTTTGGGCGATGGGCAAAGAATTGTATGCCTGCTGCTACCACAACACGACGTGCAAACCATGGTTCGCCGTTTTCGAGCTCAAGCTGATATCCGGCAGGAGCCGGCTGGATTCGCATGACCTTCCGCCGATCGGGTGACAGCTTCGCCTGCTCACCGAACCAGTGCCCGTAACGGATAAATTCCTCGAGCGGCAGTGGCTCCGCCAGGTGACCGTTTCCGTTCACGTTCCGGTACGCGTCCAGCGTCAATCGATTCTCCGGATCGGCAATATGCGAGCCGTCCCAAGGAGAGCGGAGAAGCATCGCCTCGGGCATATGCCGCTCCCAGAACGACATGGTTTCCCCAAAAAGTCTTACCTCCAATCCTTTCACGGACGCGAGATGGGCGGCCGCAGATAAGCCGTACGGGCCGGCGCCCACGATGGCTACGTCACATTTTTCCATTTGATTTCTATCCTCTGAGAAGCTGCCTTCGACCTGGTTCCCTCAGTTGACGAGATCAAAGAGCGAATCTGGCAGAACTCTCTCTATGTGGTTGGAGGGGACGAAAAATTGGTGAGCTTTCACGAAGTCATTCCGTGTGGCCACCGGTTCATTTTGCCAGCACGAAAAGTGTGTACCCGCCCAGCAGGCGTACGGCGAAGTCCTTGTGCAACGAGAAAAAGAAGGCGCGAGGCAACTGGCGAATCTTCTCTTTGATTTTGCTCGACCGGTAGATGGAGCGCGGCGCGTAGAACCAATCCACAATTTCATAATGCTCGTCGCGCAGGGTCTGAAGCACGGTGTCCTTGGTGAAGAAGTGAAGATCCTCAAGCAGCCGTCGGCGCTTGGTCAGGCCATCTTTTGTCAGGAGCGTGTATACCGACAGATCGAGGACCTGGTGGAAAAGTTTGTAGGTTGCAAGCGCCTTTATGTCACGCAGGAAGCTGAAATAGTTCTCCTGGTGTTCCAGGACGTCCAGGACCAGAAGTAGGTCGAAAAATGCATTGGGTTCCTTGGTGACATCCGCTAATTGGAAGTGGAGCCGTTCGTTCTGGCGGCTTCGGCAGAGCTCGATTGCCGCCGGCGCGATGTCATATCCGAAGAAGAGGCATTCCGGATCCATCTGAAGCTGTAATTGCCTGAGTACCTCTCCGGCGCCGCAGCCGACCTCGCCAATCGTGTGCGGCGAAAGGCAGTTGCGTCTGGTCATCTCAAGGACGCCTTTTGCCTTCCAGGAAGAATCTTCCGTGTGCCATTGAGGGATCTTTTCAAGATATTGGCCGCTTACAAAGACGTTGGTGGGCATGTTTTTCTCGATTGTTTTTGTGTATGCCTTTGCGGCTCAGATTTACGGAAGAACTCCGCTTTTCGAAGAGCGGCAGAAGCGCCGTGTGGGCCGCTTCGGGCCCTGTGGCTCATTGAAAACGCTGGTCTTGATCGGCTAGCGGCATGCGACCGCCCCCGGCTGAGGCAAGATGGCAAGACCCTCAGGCAGCACCGTAACCCCGCGTACCGTATCGACGACAGCGTTGGTCGCGGTGTTGATGACTGAAACGGTGCTGTCGACTTCATTGGTCACATAGGCAAAAGCCCCGTCCGGAGTGATCGCCACGCCGCGAGGGGTTAGCCCCACTGGAACAATGCTGACCACGGTGTTTGTGCTGGTGTCGATCACGGATACGTTCTCGGTCTGATCGTTCGCAACATAGGCAAAAGCCCCATTGGGCGTAATGGCTATGTCCACGGGGTCGTTCCCGACCGCCACCGTGGCTACCACGGTGTTAGTGGCGGTATCGATTACCGAGACGTTGTTTCCAAGATAGTTGGTTACATAGGCGAAGGCCCCGTTTGGGGTAATGGCTACGCCGGCCGGGCTCGCTCCCACTGGCACGGCGGCCACCACGGTGTTAGTGGCCGTGTCAATCACGGAAACGTTGTTCGAACCCGAGTTCGATACATAGGCAAAAGCCCCGTTTGGCGTGATGCCTACGCGCCAGGGGCCGGTTCCCACGGCGACCGTAGTCGTGACTGTGTTGGTGCCTGTGTTGATCACCGAAACATCGTTGGAGCCCAGGTTGGCTACATAGGCGGAGGCCCCGTTTGGCGTGATGGCCAGGCCCGCCGGGTATCCTCCTACTGGGATAGTCGTCACCACGGCATTGGTGGCCGTGTTGATCACGGAAACTGAGTTCGAAGTTATCAAACCGAGATGTGTCGTATTGACCACATAGGCGAAAGCTCCGTTCGGGGTGATAGCTACACGAAGGGGCTGATTCCCCACCGGAACCATCGCCACCAACTGATTGGTGAGCGAGTTAAATACCGAAACCGAGTTTGTCTCGCGATTCGCCACGTAGACGTTGCACTGAGCCGCCGCCACAGCACATCCCAGCCCCATCAGCAACAGCAGCTCCAGATACCGACGTGGCCGTAACGGGCTCGGCTTCTGGTCTTGATTCTTGGTCGTGGATTCCGAAGATAAAGCTCGCTTGTGAAGCATTTGTTTTCTCCTTCGCGGTTGCCCGCTAATAAATCAACCCTTCAGGCTCCCTTGTCATCAAGGGAGGTCCTCTGCGCTTTCCTCATTCAGAAAGGGGGTTATCTAACGCAACGAGGGGAACACCTTAATGTGGATCTCAACTAGCGAAATACGCCCACAGTACAACCCCACGCACCGAAGCGAGCTTCGGCGTCTCGCGCCCCGCTTGGGATTCGGGGATTTGAGCTCCCGTGGAATAGAACCCAGAGCTTCGAGTACCCATAACCTGCGAGGCTGCGAACAAAGATCCAGATTCCCCTGGACGACAAAAACCAGAGCCTGTTCCGATCGTAAGGGACTTCGGATCCGGAGATGATGCCGACCCGATAGTAGTCGCCCAGGGCGCTTTGAAAAAACACCCAGGTCTTTCTGGCATGTACTCCTACTGTGAACACGTCTACGCAGCAGGCCGCGATCCCGGAGCTGTCAAGCCAACGCTTAACCTCTGTCGCGCTGGTGAGCGTACGGAGACCGGCCGGTTCCGCCGGGACGCTGATCTTAACCAGCTTCTTAGAGTCAAATCCGAGCTCTTTGAGTCTGGCCGCGGCCAGATCAGCATAGGTCAGGGGATGATCGGACGCGCTGCCGTTCACTTCCACCGGCCCACCCACTACGACGAGGTGACTGTAATGCCGCGAATTAAAGAAGTTCGCGGATTCGGCCAATGCACAGGCAGGAATCCAGCCCTCCACCACCAGGACTCCTTTTCCGACCGGATGGTTTACGGCAAGAAAGTCGTGCGTGAACACGGTGCCGAAAACCAGAATCACACAGGCCATCCCGAATAGGAACCAATTGGAGCGTAAGACGCGACGCCCGTTTTTCTCCATGCCGGCTTTAGTCAAGTATTCCAACCTTTGGCGGGCCAGTGTTGTATCTGCCGCGAAGGGGGATCGGGTTAATTACCGGAGCACGGCCTCGGCGGCGAGCACTCTCCCACGCCAAGGTTGCTGCTATTTCCATTGAGGATATTTCCCATTCCTAGGTTCGTGGTGGGATCGGAGACGACGATGCCGCCTGAATTGAAGGTGCCGGTGAGGATATTGTTGTTCACACAGGCGTTGGGTGACAGAATCCACAAACCGGCTTCCCCTGGTCCGTCAATATTGGCCCCCGCCACAGAGGCGTTGGAACCAGCAATGAGGATCACCGGTTCGACGTCGTTAGTTCCCGTGAGAGTGCCGCCGTGGATGGTCACGTGGCTGTCTTGTCCCAAACCAAGAGCGTCGTCTGAGCTGACATAGAATTGGGTGTTTCCGTTGCCCGCCACCCAACAGTTGTTGAAGGTGTTGTACTGGTTGAAATTGCCGAAACTATTGATCCCCGCATTACCGGTACCTGTGCCGGTGCCCGCGCCGTTGTTGGTTACAACGCAGTTGTTGAACGTATTGTGCGAGGAATAATAGTTCAGGGTGACTCCGTTGTTGGCACTGGCACTGTTCTTAACCGTCAGAGAGTTGAAAGTGTTCCAGCGCGCGGCGGTGGTCTTGAACGGCCGTCCATAAGCTCCCATGGCATCCACTGTGACGTGGCTGAACCTGCCATTGGCTACGGCATACGCGCCCAGTCCGAAGGCGCCGTTAGCGAGGCAGCCAGTACCCATCCCGGGATTCTCTTGGGAGATCGACATTCCATACACCCTGAGGTTTCCTGCGACATACAGGTTCACCGCGTCTCCACAACTTGCGCTGCCGGCTTGGGCCACACTGATGTTGCTATAGGACAAGTTGAAGGAGCCGGAGCTGTAAACGGCTGCCCCTTGCACGTTTCTTACGGTGACGCCCTGAACCTGGGACTCCACCACTCCATTCATCTCGAATCCCAGGAGTAGATCTTGATTTCCCTCCAAGATGATGTTTTTCACCGTGATGCCGGTGAGTGGGTTGAGCATCTTTTCAGCGGCGGCGGCATTCACCGACGGATCGTAGGTATCATGCAACGCCGTGGTGACCTCGATCCTGTTTTCGTCGACACTCTGAACCTTGAGAATTTCTCCTCGACAGGCTGACGCATCGCAGTTGGTAGGATGGCCGGGCGGGGTGTCAGTCGAATAGTCAAGGCCTCCCTGGTGAATGTAAACGTAGTCGCCAGGGCCGACTCCGAGACTTGAAACGGTTGTAAAGCTGGTTGCCAGTTCGTTCGCCGTCGCGCTGAGCGCCACGGCGGGGCCATAGGACGGCATGGTAGTTTCATTGGCGCCGATCACGAGGACCGCCGATGTCCCAGAGCCAGCGTCATGGATCGTGGCGCAACCCGAGCCATCGATGGTCACGCTCGAAACGCTGATGAGAAGTTGAGATGTGGTCAGATACGTTCCACAGGGAAACAGCAGTGTGTCGCCCGGGGCCAGGGCGGCAATGGCACGGTTAATTGCAGTAGTGTCGTCGGTCGTTCCGTTTCCCACTGCGCCATATGCCGAAACATCCCGTATAGCTGCTTGAGACATGGATAGGCCAAGAAACAGAACGAAGAAAGTGACAAGGCAGCTTTTTTTAGAGTTCTCAGCGATCATCTTTCTATCTCGTTTCTATCTCGCATTCAAAGGTTGTAATGGTTGGGAGTGAGGTGAGGTTTTTGTAAGACCTAAACGGCTAGGGGCAAGTGTTGATCGACCGCTTGGGATTGGAAGGTGACCTGTCCGGCCGAACTGCGCGTTGTCGCCGGACTGCCAATGTACTGTTTCCACCACAGGGCGACGTTCAGCAGTGCCCATCCTCTCTTCTTGAGGAAAGGCAGGGTTCCTTCATATTGGAAGATATCCGCATTTTGGCAAAAGTCCTTCATCTCTTGCGCAAGATACTCTCCGAATTTGGTGTGATACCACTCGAACACGGGCACACCGAAGCCCTGCTTCTGACGATCGATGAGTTCGTCCGGTATCATCCCTCGGACCGCCTTCTTCAAAATATATTTGAGAACGCCGTTTCGGCATTTCACCGCTCCGGGAATGCTCATGGCCAGCTCTACAAATTTGTGGTCGAGAAAGGGAACCCGCGCTTCCAGGCTGACTGCCATGCTCATCTTATCGACGCGCATGAGCAGCAGTTCCGGTAACCTCAAGTTCAGGTCGAGGTAACTCATCCAATGGATGGACGATTTGTCCCAGGCCTTCTCTTCGAAGCGTTGGCGAATCGGCTGGAGAGCCTCCCAGGAACTCACATCGGCAAATTTCTTGCGCAATCGCGGTGAGAGCAGGTGTTGCTTTTGAGAGTCGTTGATCACTTCCGCTCCACCCCAGAATACTGGCCGGTTGGAGAAAGCTCGCCGCAGAAGTTCGCACGACCACTGACGGCGATAAGATGAAGTGGGGCCCCCCTCGACGAAAGAGATGCCAGCCAGCCCCAGTTGTCGGAGCGGGCTGGGGATGGGGAACAGGCTGCTGTACCGCTGCAGCCGAAGGGACTGATTCCAATAGGGGTAGCCGCAGAACAGCTCGTCTGATCCCTCTCCCACCTGGCAAACGATGACCCCGGAGTCGCGAGCCAGTTTGGAAACGTAGTACACCGGCATGCAGACCGGATCAGCCAGCGGTTCGTCCTGGTGACGAATGATCAGAGGCAAGGAATCGAACAGGTCGCTTTCCCGCAACCGCAGTTCATGATGTTCTGCGCCCACCCGCTCCGCCATCTTCCGCGCGTACTCGAGTTCGCTGGGATAGCTGTCGTATTGACGGTCATAGCCAATCGAAAAGGTCCGGACCGGCTGCTCCTCGCCTTCGGAAAACAGCGCCGCGTTGGTGCTTGAGTCGATGCCGCCGGAGAGAAAAACTCCCACAGGCACGTCGCTGATCTTGCGGAGCTTAACGGAAGTGCGCAGCTCGGACAGTATGCGTTCTGCGATCTCCGCCTCAGAAGCGTTAGTTAGCGGCTCGGTGTGGTCCCAAACGTCCCAATATCGCGATTGCTGGACGTCACCGTGCTCGTTGACTCTTATCCACGTGCTCGGGGGTAGCTTGTGGATTCCCGAAAACAGGGTGTGTGGCGCCGGAGCTGCATTGAACGAGAGATAGTAATAAAGCGCTTCTTCATTCACACTGCGTTGCTGCTCGTCGTCCTCCAGCAAGGCCTTGATCTCGGAAGCAAAGACGATGCGTCCGTGGTGAATGCTGTAATAGAGCGGCTTGACTCCAATACGGTCGCGAATCAACCAGAGCTGGCGTTTTTTCGTATCCCACAGCGCAATGGCAAACATGCCGCGAAATTTGTGAACGCAGTCGATACCCCACTCGTCGAACGCGTGCAGGATGACTTCCGTATCGGAGTGATCCGTGCGCCAGCGGTGGCCTCCTAGTTTCTCCAGTTCCGCTCTGATTTCTGCGTGGTTGTAAATCTCGCCGTTGAAGACCACCCACAACGTGCCGTCCTCGTTGGTCATCGGCTGGGTGGCGTTCTCGGACAGGTCGATGATCGCCAGTCGGCGATGACCCAGGCCCAGCCGCCCATCATCGGAGATAAAAACCCCCGCCCCGTCTGGGCCGCGGTGGGACATTACATCCCGCATACGTATAACGTAAGGCTCCGTCACTCGGAAAGAACTGTTAGTGAAGGAGAGCACGCCGACTATGCCGCACATTGGCAACACTCCTCAACTGCATGGTAGGTTCTGGACAAAGATTCTGGTGTTTTCCCAAGGCCGCGATGTTTTCTTCACCGGCCGCTCGGGACATCAGCCTGGTTTAGAAAGGCATCTGGGCACGTCTTCAAACCAGATGATCCATTGCCCGGCAAGACAGATTGGGCAACGTCCTGGCCTTCGAGCAGCCGACGAAAGAGGCTAGCGACCTCTCTGGCTCGGACGTCCCAAGTACAGTTTCGAACCGCGTCCTGCCGCAATTGGCGTTCGCGCGGCGTGTCCGAGGCCAGTGCCTCGGTAACCAGGGCGATGAATTCCTCAACCGTCCGGTAGATTCTCAAGCCCGGCATCTCGAGGTACTCGTACAACGGAGCAATCACCACCGGCTTGCCGCTGGCGAGGTATTCGCGAACCTTAATGGCGCTGCCATAGCTGGTAAATACATTTTGCTGGTTCCAAGGCAACACGCATACATCGATATGACGGTAGTAGGCGGGAAGTTCGGAATAGGGCTTGGGGCCGAAGAAATGGATATTGGGTCCCGACAGCTTCACCAAATTCGATTTCCCGCCGATGAAGACCCAGTGCCAATCGGGACGCAGCCTGGCCACTTCTTCGATCAGGGGGACATCCATGGTATACCAGTCGGCGGCGCCTACGTAGGCGAGCACTGGATGCGGGATTCGGGCCATGTCCGCGGGGGTCGCCGGCGGCAGGTTCACGAACCGCTCGAAGTCCACCGCCTGCTCGAGAAAATACCGGTGGCGGGTCTCTGCTTCCTCATACAGCTTACGTCCGGAATACATCACCACCCGCGCGGCCTGCTTCAGACGAGCGTCCATTTCACGGATTACGGCATGCGACAACGCGCTGTCCTCGTTGAAGTCATACTTGTCAGAGACCTGGTACACCAATAGCTTCCTTCCGAGCGAGTTCACGATGTCGGCGGCAGTAGGAATGGCGACCCACACGATTGGCTTCCGCATGTTAAGCAGCAGCATCACCAATCGGAGTTGCAGCACAAGCAGGAGGCGATTCAAGGCACGCGCCATCTTTGAGCCATAGATTGGCACGTTGATGGGCGTCATGACCCACAGCCCCTCGGGCGCCTTGCGCAACCAGCGCAGATAGCTGCCGAGCTTGCGCCAGATCTTCTTAAAGAAATCCGGATTGCTGACCGATGGCAAGCCCATCGTGATGGAATTCACGAAGAGCACGCGATTGTGGCGGGCCAGGCGCTTGAGGATGTGGTTTTTCGAGTGCGGATGGTGGTACCACCAGTCCTCGCCCGCGAAACACACAATGGACTCGCCGGACAGGGGATAGTCAGCGGACTCCTCGGCGGTTCGGAGATTTTCCGTAATTGACACGGTTCTGGGCAGGGAATCAGCGGAATTCACGGTTGCTAAAGCCTTTCAGCGACTGTGTCGCGAAGGTTGATGTCCTTTGTGGACTCGGCACCGAAGCTTGCCGGGCCATTCCCATCCATCCACGAGATGCGAGTCATAATGCGCGTCGGCAACGTGGCGCTCCCCCGGTAGCAGACCCTCTCGCTTGGAACCGTTGTGCCATAGGTGCTGCTGACGCCCGATGGCCGGAGCGAAGCCCGAGAACTAGCAGGCCCGGTGATCTTGAGTTGAACCTGTTGACCGCCGAATATGCGGCAGGAAATGCCGTTGTCCTCTTCTGCTATTTCTGCGAGGTAGTTGGGAGCGAGTTGAAGGTTAAGCTCGAAGGTGTGCACGCCAACGCCCTCGATTTCATCCTCGATGACAAACGCCGGCTCCATGTCCACAATGCGAATCGTTCGAGTATGGGTGACACCCAGCGAGCGGTATCCCGTATGGGAAGCGCGGAGGAATGGGCCGGACGCTTCCCGGGCTGTTTCAATTGCGCTGACAGACGCTTCGTTCCCCAGAACGAAGAGCCCGAGCGGGCTTTGGTCGATCCGGTTCTGCTCGGTGTCATCGATCAGCAGAGTGTTGTGTGCGGCGGTGCTTCGGAAATGGTTTCTAGTCGTTATGTCACGCGTGTAGCAGCCCGTGCCGGAGTCGCACAGGACTTCCTTGCCCGCTACGCGCAGAACGAAGCTGAGCTTGTCGTTGTGGGTATGGCTGCCTTTGCCGAGGATTCCGTTCGGGATCGCGAAAAACAGCAACTCGGCGGACCTGTGTCGCAATACCGCAATACCTGACTTGGGAAGAACTTCGACTGGAGAAGCGGAACGTCGGTTTACTTTGGGCCCGGCATAGGGGACTCGCGTGATGTCGGTAAGGCCGTACCAGGCGGCGTCATCGCCGTCCCCGGCCCCTTCGTCGAAGAGTCTCTGGCCCAACCCTAGCAATCGAGGAACTCTCAGTGAGTTCCGTTCTCGAACCGGGTGCAGGATCATCTGTTCAAGGTCGTCGACGAGCAACTCGGTGCGCCCGTCATCGCAATCACCCACGTGCGGCAATTCGCCGAATGGGCTCGCGACTGTGTTGAGAAACCGGAACATCATCCGAAGTCGTTCTACAAAAGCCGGCTTCGGCGTGACGCCTTCTGAGCGCATCAGCAGCAGCGTGGTTGTAAGAAGCTGGGTGACCAGCACCTGGTACCCGGTAGATGCTTCGTAATCCCCGCCGTCGTTGTAGACCTGGCGCATGATCTCGATTTCGATTCGGCGCCGGTACTCGCTGCGCCTCTGAGCCACACCCTCGCCGTCAAGAAACAGCGAAAGGCAGTAAAGCCCAACCAAGTCACTCAAATAATGGTTGCTGGTCAGGAAATGTGAGAACTCAAGGTTCGCTTCGATGTACAGCAAATGCTGGGCCAGTGAGCGAGTGATCCTCGCCAGCCATGCTTGCTCGTTTTTCCGAAATGGCGAAAGCAAATCCAGCAAGAAGCAGATGCTCATGGCGCGCAGAGCCGCTTCCATCGCTACCGTCCAGTTCACGCCGAGAGGAGCCGGATTGGAATCAATCCAGTGTGACAGAAGGTCCTGCGCGGCCAGGCGGTAAGCGTCATTGCCCGTAAGAACGTGAGCCTTGCCAAGGACCGGCAGAAATTGCAGACGCGAAAGCTCGTAGGGCACCTTAACGTCCGAACCGTCGTAACGAATGCAGTTGCGGATTTCCAGGCGCTGACCGGGCCAGGTCGCGCCGGAAACAAAATCGAGGTTCCAGCGCGGACGTAATCCCAGCTCCGCTGTGCCATAGCCAAGAAAAGGATACCGTCCCGAGCGAATCTTGTCGGCGTAAGTAATGATGAGCGCGCGGCTGTGCTCATTAACTCCCTCGAGGTCGGGTTTGTAGTAAGGGATCGCCCGGAAGGTGATGTGGCCAGGGCGATCAAGCCGTCCCAGCGTACGTTTCTTATTCCAGGCCCTCTGGGCCCGCCAGATCGCTTCGCGAGCGACCAAAAGCGGAGATTCTCGCTTGAGGACCCTGGTAAGTTTCATTGGCATTTTTCTCTCTGGAGAATTGTTTACTCGAGATCAGGCTGGCCGCAGGTCAGGCGCACCGGCAGGCAGAGGGGGTCGAGCATAGTTACGTTGCCAGACGACCGCGAAAACCATGATGAACATCAGGAAATAGCAGAGGGAAGACACGATCGAGGCGCCGCTGATGCCGTAGTGAGGAATGGCCCACAGATTCAGCGCGACATTGACAAGGGTGTCGGCGATCCAAGCCACGATGATAACGGTTGGGAACCCCTCGCTGTTCAAGAGCTGAACCATCACCGTTTCAAGCCCCAGAAAAAACGTTCCGGGCATGAGCCATGCGAAAGGCACAACCGCGGGAAGGAAGGTCCGTCCGAAAGCGATCGAAATCACGGGAGCCGCGACCAGTGGGGCGATCGACACTGCCGGCAACATCAATGCCGCGGTGGCGAGTACCGCTTTATTCGCTAGCCGTAATTTCACTTGCCGATCGGTTATGCCTGACAGCTTGGGGAATAGCAGGAGCCCTACCACCACGGGAAACATCATCGTGTTTTCGGCTAGCACCTGGCTGATGGAGTAGTAGCCCGCCTCGGTCGCGCCCAGCATGTACTTGACCATGAGGAGGTCAATTCGCAAAACCAGGAACCCGAAGAATGCAATCAGGTACGCTCTGAGGCCGACCCCAATGCTCTGGCGAAAGACAGTGAAAGACAGCGTGGGAGGCGATGTCGAAACTTTGCCAAGCCGCAGGAAAGCCCATAGGAAACCAAAGATCGCCGAGACTAAAGTGACAGAGAAAAACGGTTCGACCGCGCGAACGTGAACCAGAGCCAATATACAGATGAGGAGCAGCGTCAGAATTCTGCTGCTGTATTCGATCTTGTTGTAGGCACGCACTTCGTTCGCGCCGAGCAGTAGTCCCTGCGTGAGTTGATAGAGCAGGGCGGAGGGAACCGAAGCCAGTGCAAGCAACAAAAGCGTGCCGTGAATTGGCGCCAGCTTGGGCCAGAGGACAAGGGCAAATCCGCCCAAAGCTGTGGGGATCGATGCCAACAGGGAAACCGCCAGGGTGTTCCCGGTGAGGGCGGGTAGCAGCGCTCGATCCTTCGCGACATAGTACATGTTTGAGGCGTGCAGGCCCATATTGCCAAACTGCGCGCCGATCGCGCCAATGGTTACGGCTACCGCATAGAACCCGCGGCCGCTGGGTCCGAGTTGACGGGTGACCACAACCGCCGTCGCAAACGTGATCGCCACCACCAATAGGCGGACAGCGTAGGTCTCCAGGACGTCGCGGCGAAGCTCCGTGCCCGCAACCGCGTGCCACAGCCGAGCCGCGCTTACTTGTATAGCCTTTATCACAGATTTTGCTTTACCAGGCTGCCGCTGGTGGATGGTGCGGGAGCGGAATCCACGGCGGCATGAAGTGGAGGCTCCTCGGGGCCGCGTCGGCTGCCCGCACAATAGGCCAGTACGCGCCCGGCATTTCGTCGCCACGTGTGGCGCGCCAGAACGGTTTCGCGGGCGTTGCGTCCAAGTTCAACACGGAGCTCTCTGTCCGCGGCCAGGCGCTGGATGGCTTCCGCAAGTTCCTTGGCATCGCCCGGCGTCACCAGCAAGGCTGTCTTGCCGTGTTCCAGCACGTCAGCAATCTGGTTCAAGGCACTCGCGGTGATCGCCTTGCCCATTGCCATGTACTCGAAGAGTTTGGTAGGCGAGCCGAAAAACGGAATACCACCCGGCATGGGGACGTGCGGCGAAACCAGAATGTCGGCGGCATCCAGGTAAGCGCGGACGGATTGGTGAGGGACCGCACCGGTGAAGATGACCCGCCCTTGGCGCACATGGGCTTCCAGCGCGTTCCGCAACTCGGCAGCAAGCAGTCCGTCACCAACCAGAAGGAATTTCAACCCCGTGCCCACAGCCTCGGGTTTGTCGAGCAAGGAGCGGATCGCCTGTTCGAGCACGCCGACTCCGTGCCAGTAACCGAATGTCCCCACAAAGCAGACGACGATGTCTTCCGGCCGAAGGCCTAATTGCTGCCGTAAATCCGAACCGCCGCAGTCCGGGTGGAACCATTCGGGATCGACTGCGTTCGGATTCACCAGGATTCGCTCTGCCTCTACTCCCCCGTCCATCAGCTGTTGCTTTAGGGGACTGGAAACCACAACGATGAAAGACGCCGCCCTGACCGACACCTTTTCGCACATCCTGAGCCAGGCAGTGAAACGCGCGGGGTCCCAATACTTCGCCATCCACTCTTCCGAGGCGTTGTATTCCAGCACCAGGGGAATTCTTAACAGGCGCGACAGAACTGCGCCCGCAAATAGAAATCTTCCGTGCCTTTGATACACGAGACGCGGCCTCTTCTTAGTCAGGAGCTTGCGTGCGGCAGCTATGAACGAAATGTTGTATGACAGGGTCGCTGCCTCCCGGAACAGATGCAGACGAGGCGATCCGGGAATCTGGTCGACGTCGCATGAGGTCTGGACCGGCTGGCCGGCGAGTACTGTCGACCGCGCTCCTTCCTGCGCCAGCCCCGCAAGGAAACCTGTGACGTGAGTCAGCGCGCCACCGGGAACATTCAGACCGGCTTGCGAGGGATAGAGGAACGCGAGATCAAGCGCGCCGACAACGGCTTCAGGTTCGCGCCCCAGCTTCAGCCAGACCTGAAATAGCTTCAGTCCAATCCAGGCGACTGCGAAGACGATCAAGTCTGCCAGAGCGGCGATCAACGTCTGCGGCAACAAACTTAACAGTCCCGTCTTGCTGCTCACCACAAACGCCTCGGAGGAGTCCGCTATGACAGTTTCTTGGCATCCATGCACCAGCACGGTCCATCGGAGAAGCATCGGCTCCCGCAACGATTCAAGCGAATCGGTGAAGATCAGGAGCGCCTCGCCTTGCAGTTGCCGCAATTGACGCAGCTGGTTTTTCCAGCCACTCTCGCGCAGCTCGCTCTTGGACAGAATTACGGTCTCGCGGCCGGGATAGCGCCGCCGCGCAAAGGCAAGTGCATCCCGTTCCTGCCCAGCCAGCACGAGGATGAAAACTTTAGACTGTCGGCTCATCTTAGGAATTCGAGGCGAGAACATTGGCGCGGGCGCGCTGAGTGCTGGGCGGAACCGAGGCCGTGGCCGGCTGCATTCGATCAGCCGTCATCAACGCATACTTGCAGAAAATAGCAATCGCAAACACGTACCAGAGATTCAGAAAGCCGTCATAACCGGAGGTTTCCGTCAACCCCGTGATCCAGTAGGCCAGGAAAATATAAACAAAATATTTCCACACCAGGTGCCCGGAACCGGACACCTTACGCAATCGCCACATGGCCGCAAGTAGCAGGAAGTGCATCATTACATAAGGCAGAAAACCGAGCACTCCTGTCTCCGCCAGTACCGCAGCCAGGTTGCTGTGTGGCCAGTCCACCGAAGAGACGCCTTCATAAGCGGCAGAGTAACGAGGCTCTCCCACGACGTAATTGTTGAAGTTGAAAAATCCAACGCCCACGACGGGATGCTCGGCAAACACTACCAGGCTTTGCTCGTATTGGGCGACACGGCCGTAGATGTTGTCTCGACTGCTCCGGTCTGCGAACATTTCAGGTGCAGCCGCCCTGGCAAGAAAAACGAGGCCAACAAAGGCAAGCAGGATGGCAAAGCGCCCCACCCGGCTGGCCACCCTTTTTTCCCAGAAGATGTCGATGATCAGCACGACGAGCAGGGTGAGCGCCACCGAGCGGAACTGCGGCATTAACGCCATGCCAATTGCTCCGGTCAGGCCAATGGCATGAAGCAATTTTCGCCCGGCGCTCAATTTCGGGCCCAGGGCCGTACGAAAGAACAGAAGGAAAAAGAGACTGAGAGCTCCGACCAGAGCGAGCGCATCATTGGCAGAAAACGGACCATTGGGCCGGGCGATGCCGGCCGTATAGGAAATGGACGAACCTTCAAAGGGAAGCAGATCCTGTCCGGTGACGATTTCTGCAGCCGCGATCGCGGCGCAGATAATTGACGAAATGCACACTGCCGTGTGTAGCGAAGGCAGCCGGCGAGCAAGGTCGAACCGCGCGATGACGTACCAGCCAAACACAACCGGGAGCAGGAAACCATCCAGCAGAACACGTGCCGAACCTAACGGATCGGGCGATTTCTTGAGCGTGCAGCCGGCCACCGCGATGAACACCAGGCAAACGGCCCCGGCCGAGCGGAGCGGCTTTGGCATCGAGCCGAGAGAACTGGGTTTCGCAAAAACGAGTCCAAGGAACGCCAAGAGGACAACCAGGCGTTGTAGCGTCACCACCGGGTGTTCCTGGGGAAACGATACAAAGTAGCTGAGCGGGAAAGCCGTCGCCCAGCACACCACGATTCCATCAACTCCGACACGAAACAGATGGCTCGAAAGCGCGACGATTCCCAGGGCCACGCACCCGGCAAGCACCAGCAAGCCGGCCTTGGACAGCAGAATACAGCCCGCAACTAGAATCGCGCAGACCAGGGCGAGGACAGCTTCCAACCAGCGAGTCCGCTGTTCCTCGGTCAAGGAGATGTTGCTGATCACGGGAAGAGAATTTATGCCGTCAGAGTAAAATCCGGTTGCACCGGCTCGGAAACTGGCGCCTCGGGCGCGGTGGCTTGCGCCGGCTGGTTCAATCGTAGAACCTCTCCCGTGGCGAGCGCCTGCTGAACCAGAAACGTCGTCTCCGTAACTTCTACCAGTTCGGCAAACGCGATGGGCGAAGGCTTTCCGGAGCGGATCGCTTCGATTGTCAACTCGAGCTCGCGCCGGTGACCTTTGTCCTGCACGCTTTTGAACTTCTGGATTTCTCCGTTGCGTGCCAATTCAAGTGTCCGGAAATCCTGTAACCGCGCAATCGCGCCCTGGCAGAACACTTCGAAGAACTCCTTCGCAATGCTGCGGTCGCCATTGGCCAGGTACAGCAGATTGGCAACCGATCCGTCGGCGAACTTTAAGGTGACCGCAATATTGTCCGCTTTGTATCGCGTTCCGTCCGGGAGGCCGCTTGCGGCCACGCTGTGAATGGGAGATCCGATCACGGAGCGCGCCCAATCCACGAAATGGCAGAACTCGCCGACGATTCGGCCGCCATCGGCGTGGATCCAGTGGTCATGCGGAATGTAGCCGGCATTAACGCGCGCATGGAGCATCATGGGTTCCCGGCGGTCGGCGAAGAACTGTCGGATTTTTTCGGTAAACGGGGCAAAGCGGCGGTTGAAGCCCACCATGACGAACGGCGCGCGGCCAGCCGACCTCTGCTCGGCATAGACCTGTTTCAGCTGAGCCAATTGCTCGCGGTCGATCGCCAGCGGTTTTTCGACAAACACAGGCTTTTGGGCCTCGCAGGCCTGCGCCGCGAGGGTCGCGTGGGGGCCATGGCGGGTCAGGATGAATACGGCATCAACATTGGGATCCTTCAGCAGTTCTGAGGGTTGTTGCGCGGTTTGAAACTTGAACGCGCGCCGTGCCGAAGCAGCGCCCGCCCCCGAGATGGTTCCCACGGATTCGAGGCGCACCCCTGGGATCGCCCGCAGGTTTGGAATGAGTACGCTCGAGGCGAAACTGCCGGCGCCGATCGAGCCAATTCTCACTTCATCTCCGATTGGGTGTCGTGCGGGCACCACGTTGGGGACAGCCTTCTCGGGCACAGCCGATGCGCAGTTGTATTTCAGGATTGCCGTGTAGAGGCCGCTCTTCAGGTCAGCGTAAGCCTTGGCGCCATCGTCGATAGCGTACTGATGCTCGAGGAGCGGGTCGACGTTTATCTGTCCTGTTGACAGCAGGTCGAGGAACGCGTCCATGTTACGTTGCTCGGTCCAACGGACATACCCGATGGGATAGTCGATCCCGTTTTCCTCATACTGCGGGTCGTACCTTCCTGGGCCGTAAGAACGCGAGAGAGCCAGCGAAAGCTCCTTCGCATACATGTTGCTGCGCGACACTCCCAAGCCGACGTCGCCGACGACAATCATGCGACCGCGATCACGAAGCAAGGTGGCGGCCATTTCAGCCGGCTGGGCGGAACTGGTTGCGGCGGTGAGCAGGGCGGCATCCACACCGTATCTGGAGAATTCCTTGACCTGCGGCTCTAGGGTTGGATCGTTGGCAGCAATCGCCAGATGTGCGCCGAATTCGGCCGCCCGCTTGACTCGCTGGGGCGAAAGGTCGATTGCTACAACCCGGCATCCGGCAGCGCGGGCGATCTGCAGGGTTAACACTCCCACCAGACCCGCGCCGATCACCGCAACCGTTTCGCCAATGCGGAGGTTGGCCTGCCGAAAGCCTTGCATCGCGATAGCGCCAATGGTAGTCAAAGACGCCGCCGCCATGGATACCTGTGAGGGTATGTGGGCCGCCAGATTGCGCGGGACAAAGTTGATTTCGGCATGGTTCGCGTAGGTTCCGCCGCCGCAAGCGACGCGGTCACCCGGGCGGAATTCGTGGACGCCATCTCCCGCCAAAATTACCTCGCCGGCGCAGCTGTAGCCGAGCGTGGTCAATGTATCCAGTTTTGCGTGCACCTTGTCGTATGCGGCTTTCAGCCCGTTCTGACGTGCGTATTCGATAACCTGTTTGAGGAGATCGGGGCGAGCTTTTGCCTTGGCGAGGAGTGACTTTGAACTGAGCTCGAGCGTGGCGCGCTCGGTGCCGGCGCTGATTGCCGAATAGTGCGTGCGCACGAGAATCCCGCCCGGGCGCAGCTCCGGTGCCGGAACCTCATAGGTCGACACCTGCCCTGATTTCCTATCCGTCAACAGCGCTAGCATGCTTGCCTGTGATTCCCGTACACGGCAACTGGCTCCTTCGCTCGCCACGCATCGGGGCAAAGATATTGCCGTTTCAGACGGGCTAGAGCATGCAACATCCAAGCCTGTCCCCATCGCATGTACGGCGTACGGTTAGTCCAGAAGCGATGCCGCTGGAAGAAGAAGGTGCCGTCGTCGCCCCGCATGTGTTCGAGCGTCCAGCTGGCAACCGTGAAAGCGAACTCGCGCGCAGTTTCATCTTCTTCGGCGAAATCACAGAAGGTCAGAATCGCCTGAGAGCAGGAATGGATGTCGATGGGGTACGCCGAATTGTGGTAGTACTTGGGGGTGCCGTCGTGGCGAAAGAGGTTGCAAACGTAATAGCGGTAGCCGCGCTCGATGGCGTCGTCGAAACTGCGGTCACCGGTACTCTGCCGATAGTTCAGCAATGCTGAGAGGTTGTAACCCGTATGGAAACCATCAATCCAGCGGTGCCTGAGTGCCGGCCCGTAGTACCATGCGCCATCGGCTTGTTGCTCGGCCACGAGGTAATTCATGGCGCGACGAGCCACTGCGAAGTACTCCGCGTCGTCCGGGGCCAGGCAGGCGAGGAGTCGAGCGGTAAGAGCACTTGCGTTGTAGACGCACGTCTGATCGCGGGGCGTGTAGCTGAAACATAAGTATTCGGGCGTATCCACTGGCCGGTTCAGGCGCCGGATGAGGAACCGGCCAGAGGAGTGCGCCATCTCCCATGCCTCCTTATCGCCAAAGACTTCGGTCATGTCGAGCAAGGCGCGGGCGCAGAAGCAGGTGGCAATCGAGTTGGGGCTGTACGCCGGCATACGTCCAAAGCGTGAGACATGATCCCAGTCATAGCCCCAGCAATACTCAGATTCCTTCGGGCTTCGCAGCATTTTCAGTTCCGACTTGAGATATTCGGCCACAGCCTGAGTGTCGTAACCAGAACGTGCCAGGTCGCAATAAGCGGAGATGAACAGTCCCAACGCCTTCGGGTTGCGGCTTTCCGGCACCTGCAGCCAGCGGCGCAGGCGTAGTCCGCCAAGTCGCTTAGCGAACTGGATGAGGCATACCGCGGGTAGGCCGTGCGCCGGCCATCGCCCCGCAAACAACAGTGAGTTCAGAACGTCAAAGGGTTCGTAGCCCGCGAATCTGTGTTGCTCGACCCATTTTTGCAGGGTGAGCAACGAGCGGTCCACGGCGGAAGAAAGGTTCTCAGATGTGCTTGCCGGGAGTGGCATTGACGACCTCTCGCTTTAGGTGTGATTCCGGGAGTCAAAGATAACATCGCATGGGGATAGCGCCCTACGGTATGCGCCAGATGGCCATGCCGGTAGCCATATTCAAGATCGCTTCCGCCCCGCGTTTGGCAGCACTCTTCCCGGCGCTGCCGGGAACGAACACGATGTCGTCGGCTTGGAGCGGCATATCAGGAGCCTTCGCAGACAAAATCTTCTTAAGCGAAAGCGGGATTTCCTTTGGGCCTTCTGGTGTTTTGCGGATAAGCCGGGCCGCATTCAGGGACGCATTTGGGTTCGTGCCTTGAGCCAGGGCGATGGCCTGCAGTACGGTGAGGTCTTTGCCGTTTTCCATGACGAACCCCCCCGGCAAGTGAACATCGCCCACGACATAAACAATTCCCGCCCGGCTTACCACAACCGTGTCACCAGGCCTTATGGCGGTATTATTCTCCACTGAATCAGGGCCACCTGAAGGGAGTGGCACCCGAACGGGATGTTGCGTATCGTTGCGATGGGTGATGACCACTTCCCGCCCTGCCTTCGGTGTGGTGCCCCCGGCGGTGGAGAGGACATCCGACAGACTTCGTGGGCCCAGGAGGGGATAAATTCCCGGCTTCTGCACCTCGCCCAGCACCGTGATCCCCTGGGTAGCATAGTCTTTCACGAAAATTGCGATGTGAGGGTCGTTAAAGAGTCCCTTCTGCTTAAGCTGCTCGGCAATAACCTTCTCTGCCTTTTCGAGGGAAAGCCCTCCCACGGCCACCGAACCGAGCATGGGCAAGGTGATCTGGCCGGCTGAATTGATGCGCACGTCGGTCTTGAAATCCGGCATCCCGTACAGGTTGACCTCTAGCAGATCGCCAGAGCCAAGAATCAAATCCGGCGACGCTAGGTTGTTGGACTCGGCGAAGGTTGACGTCGGAGATCGAGGCGCGCTGGTGGCGGGAGGGCGAACTTCCGGCGCATCGACCCGTCTCTGGGCGAGGCCGTACGTCGCCACCAGAGCCACAAAAACGAGCCTAGTGATAAAGAAAGTCTTGGATTTCATAACCAACTCCAATAACTGGCTATCCCTCTGCCGAAGGGCGTGACCTCTACGCCGCAATCGGAACTGCGGCGCCCTCCGCAACCCGCAATCGACCCTGCCCGTCTTTCTCGTAGACTTGTCCACAGCGGCAGCGAAGGGAATTCCGCAATTTGCTGCCGCACAGACACATATAACCGACCCTGCGGGCGGGGTTACCGACCACGATGGCAAAATCATCAACGTCCTTGGTGACCACGGCACCGGCGCCGACGAAGGCGTGACGGCCGATGGTTATCCCGCAAATCAGGGTGGCATTGGCGCCAATCGAAGCACCTTGGCATACCCGGGTTGGCAGAAACTCGCGGCGGTTCTTTCGCACCGCCGCGCGGGGATTCTTGTCGTTGGTGAAGACGGCGAACGGACCAACGAACACCAGGTCTTCGAGCACCACACCGTCCCATAGGGCGACGCCGTTCTTGACCGTCACTCGGTCTCCGACGACTACGTTCGATTCCACAAAGACGTGATCGCAGAGATTGCAGTTCTCGCCGACCCGCGCTCCTTCCATCACGTGGGTGAACGCCCAGATGCGAGTGCCCCTGCCGATCCGGGACGACTCAACCACGGCAAAAGGATGTTTAAAGTAGTTCAGTTTTTCCAGCATTCTCAATTGGCCTCAGTGTCCCGTGCCGAGCAATACGGTTGGAATTGTTTTTGCAAGAAGTTTGAAATCTAAGCCGATGGACCAACGGCGCAGGTATGCGATGTCAAGGCGAACCATATCTTCAAAGGACAAACGGTTACGTCCACTTACCTGCCATAGGCCAGTGAGACCCGGCGGCGCTTGGAGGCGCTCCTCATGCCAGGGCGCATAGTTCTCGACCTCGTAGGGGAGAGCTGGCCGGGGGCCTACCAGGCTCATATCCAACTTCAGAACGTTGAACAGCTGTGGCAGTTCGTCCAGGCTGTACCGCCGCAAAATGGCGCCCATCCTTGTCACGCGCGGATCATTGACCAGCTTAAATACGCTCCCGTTTTCTGCGGGGCGATTGTCCATCCAGTCCTTTATGTAAGCGCGGTGCATCCCGTCACTCGCGCCCCAGTACATGGTGCGGAACTTAAAGAACTTGAATGGCCGCCCCTTGTAACCAATTCTGTTCTGCACGATGATGGCCGGGCCTTTCGAGTCCCACCGAATCGCCAGCCAGATCACCGCCATCAGCGGCAGCGCGACCAGCACGAGAAGAAATCCCAATAGGAAGTCAATCGCTTGCTTGGAACGAAGCTTTGCGCCAGTTAGCGCGCAGGGCCTCGGGCGAACCGCAACTTGCTTGTCGATAACCCGCGTCGCTGCGGTAAGCGATATTTCCTGAAATGGCGCGGTGTTCAGCTGTAAGCCGGGGGTGAACTCGGAGCGATTCTGGTCAAGATTTTCCATACCTGGTCCATGAATACTTGAAACGGCGCCCTTGGGTGCCGCGGTAATAAAGCAGAATGAATCGTGGATCGCTGTTGTAGGGGCAAGGACGGTGACTGAAGTCAAAGCTTGGAGCCGCAGTGAAGTCGCACGTTCTGTTATCAGTCTCGAGTCGTCATTCGGAGCGGCCTAAGGAACGCATCAGCTGTTCCGCCACGTACTCGACTTCGTAGGTGCGCAGCTCTGGGAAGATGGGGAGGGAAAGAATGGTTGAAGCGCAGGCTTCGGCGCGCGGGAAGTCTCCCTTTGCGTAATCGAACGACGACATCGCGGGCTGGAGATGCAGCGGGATGGGATAGTGTATGCCGGTCGATACACCCGCCGCTGCCAGTCGCTTCTGAACGCTATCGCGTCCGGCAACGCGTACTACGTAGAGGTGATACGAGTGTTGCCGTCCCGGCCGCTCCTGCGGGGTAACTACGGAAGAACCTGCCAGAAGTCGATCGTATTGCGCTGCAATCCGGCGGCGTCGATCGATCCAATCGTCGAGATGAGCCAACTTAATGGAAAGAACGGCGGCCTGGAGGGCATGTAAACGGTGGTTGTAGCCCGGCGCTTCATGTCGGTATTTGCTGCTACTTCCGTGATCACGCAGCAGCTTGAGCTTGTCTGCGAGCGCAGCGTCATTCGTCGTAACCGCGCCTCCCTCCCCGTATGCACCGAGGTTCTTCGAAGGATAGAAGCTGAAACATGTCGCTCGGCTGATCGATCCCACCCGGCGATCCCCGAACGTGGCGCCGTGTGCCTGGCAGGCATCTTCGATCATCACCAGCCCACGCGATGCCGCAATACCGGCGACGATATCCAAGTCAGCAGGCTGGCCATAGAGATCGACAACTATGATGGCCTTGGTGCGCGCAGTGAGGCGACCGAGCACGTCGTCTGGATCCAGGTTGTACGAAGTATCGCAAATATCGGCAAAAACCGGCGTAGCCCCGACGGCGAGTACCGCTTCGGCCGTGGCAATGAAAGTGTTAACCGGAACAATCACCTCATCGCCGCTGCCAACGCCGAGGGCACGCAAGGTCAGTTCCAGTGCGGAGGTGCCAGAAGACAAGCCGACACAATAATCGGCGCCTACGTAGGCTGCGAACTGGTGCTCAAATCGAGAAACGTACGGTTCTCCCACGAAAATTCCTTGTTCCAGCACGCCGGCAATGGCGCGGTCGATTTCATCATGGATCGCGCGGTATTGCCGGCGTAGATCAAAGAAGGGAACGGTCAGTGCCTCCGGAGTGGGCGGAACCGTGGTCTGGAACTGAGAATGAGTGCCCATGGAATTTTCGCGAAACTTAGGGGAGTGTGGGAGGAACGAATTCAGGTGGAGCCTGAGCGAGTTCCGCTGCCGGCATCGGAGCGGGAACCGCGCAATAGTCGATGGTCATGACTTGTCCGTTGCTGCGCATGGAATTCGATGCAGCCTCGAGCGCGAGTACGACGTTTAACCCCGTCTGCCCGTCGGTCTCCGGTTGCGCCCCGCTTTCCACACAGTCCAGGAAATGATTGATTTCAATGAGGAGTGGCTCGGTAGCACTGAGATTGGGAGAAACAATCTCGCCCGTACGATACGTCAACTGATACTCCCCGAACGACTCTGGCGTCCTCAAGTCCACGCCCTTGTCGTACAGCTTGACCTTCTCGGCAAGATTCGTGTCATCGTAAATCAGCATACTACGGCTGCCGACCAGTACTGTCCGACGCAGCTTGCTGGGCGCCAGCCAGCTTACCTCCAAGTTGGCCAGGATTCCCGAGGGAAAGCGGTAGTGGACACTGGCAATATCGGGCAGGCTGCCGACGCAGCTTCGGCCGATTGCGGAAACGCACGATGGATTCTCTTCCAGCCAATAGAGCAGGATGGATAGGTCATGTGGCGCCAAGTCCCACAACACGTCGATGTCTTTCTGGTGAATGCCGAGATTTACGCGCGAGGAACTGAGAAAGTAGATGTCGCCCAGAATGCCGTCGCGAATGTATTCCTTTACCTTCCTCACGGCGGGACTGTATACGAACGTGTGACCCACCATCAGAGTCAAATCCTTGTCGCCAGCCAATTCCGCCAGTTCTCTCGCCTGCAACGACGATATCGCCAGCGGCTTCTCGACCAGGACGGCCTTACCGCGCTCCAGAATTCTCTTGGCAATATCGTAGTGGGTGCTGACCGGTGTGGCGACCACGAGCGCGTCACAGCGATGAATGATGTCGTCCAGGTGTTCTACCGGAGAAACACACGGAAATCGTCGCAACACTCTTGCCAACGCAGCCGGCGACGGATCACAACAGAAGATCTGGCTACAACGGTTCGTTTCCACTGCCGAGCGCACCAGGTTAGGACCCCAGTAGCCGCAGCCAATCACTCCGAGCTTCAAGATACACCCTCCCGATTTTTTCACCCGTTACTGGGCTGTGAGAGATACAACCAGGTATGCCCTCGACCGTTACGCAACTGCGTCAGGACGGTTGGTTTCGTGCTGGCTGTAGTACCCGTAGTAGTGGCGGAAGTCCGATGAACTGAGTTCGGCGGCGTTTAGCACGAAGCCAGTGAGGTGGGCATTGACCCTCAGAAGTAAATCCTGTGCGCGCAAGAATGCGTCCTTCACGATGTGACCGGAGCGAACAACCAGAATCACCGAATCGGCTTCGACCGACATGCGAACGGCATCTGTCAGCGGCAGCACCGGTGGAGTGTCCACGATGATGTGATCGAATTGCCCGCGCCACCCCTCGAGCAGGTCCTTGAAACGGGCAACCAGCAATTCGGTATCTTCGGGCAGCGAGACTTTTCCTGCGGTCAGGATGAACAGATTGGGCAACTCGGCGCAACGGATCACGGCGTCTTCAAAGGGAGCGGAATTGCTGAGCAGCGCTGTCAGACCAATGGTGCTGGTCAGTTGCATGGCACGGTGGACACTGGGCCGGCGCAGATCCCCATCCACGAGCAGGACGCGCCTGCCCAATCGCGCCAGAGCAATGGCAGTGTTCATCGCTACCGTGGTCTTGCCTTCGGAGGGAAGCGCGCTGGTCATCATGATCACGGCCGGGGGAGTCGGGCGTGAAAGCAGGATCGAGGTCAGCAAAGCGCGGTACGATTCCGCCGCCGGCGATAATGGTTGCAAGAAACTCACCAACTCAGGTTTGGAGGCCGTCTGGGGGACGTTGCCTTCGACGAGCGACTGATTGGCGCTTCCTTCCAAGAGCGGCACGACGCCGAGCGCAGGCAGGGGCGACAAGATTTGCGCCTGCTCCAAGGTGCTAATCGGCTCGTGCATCTTCGCCAGGCCAAACGCCAGCAGTACACCCCCGACAAGTCCGAACCCAACCGAGAGCCCAAAGTTCCTGGGAACATTTGGCTCGGAGGGCCGCTTGGGTGGTTGCGCCGGATCAATGACGCGGAGGCCGCTCAACTTCAAGGTCGCTGAAATGCCCAATTCTTTCTGCTTCTCGAGCAGATCCTCGTAGAGCTTCCGATTGGTATCAACGTCCCGCTTCAGGATGTTGTACTGGATCGCATTTGCGTTCAGTGTGTCAGCTGCCTGTTTCTGCGTTTCCAACGCATTGCGCAGCATGCGTTCACGCTCTAGCGCCATGCGATATTCATTGGTCATGCGTTCGCGGGTTCGCTTGACTTCGGAGCGAATGGACCTGCGCGTCTGGGCGAGCTGGTTGGAGAGTTCGCGAATTTTCGGATGGGTCGGGCCCAATTGAACTGAGGCCTGGGCAAGCTGCATCTGCAAGTCTGCCTCTTGGGCGCGCAGCTTGGTGACCAGGTTGTCCGGCTCCGATTTGGCAATCAACTCGGGTTGCGAGGATGGCGTCAATCGGTAGGTCGCCTCTTTCTGCATCCGATCGGCTTCTGCAGCCGTGAGTTCCTTGTTCAAGTCATCGAGTTTTGCCGTCACAATGTTCTGCTTGTCATCCAGACCAAAAATCCCATTTCGATTCTGATAATCAACTAACTTCTGCTGCGATTCTTCTACCTTAGCTTTCAGATCGGTCAGTTGATTCAAGAGAAACTGAGATAGCTGATTGCTCGCGTACAACTGACTCGAATAGTTTCGGTCGACGTACGCTTTCGTCACATAGTTCACGACGTCGGCTGCCAACCGCGGGTCAGTCGCGCGAAACTTAATCTCGATGAGACGCGTGCCTCTAACATTGGAAATGGCGAGATTTTTGTGAAAGGCCCGCACCAGGCTGTCTTCGTTACCTGGCTCTATCTTGCCGCCGTCGAACTTTCCGTTTTCGAGGTGAAGATCGTGGATGACCTGCGAAGCCAATCCATCGCTCTCGAGGATGCCGATCTGAGTGTTGATGGCCGCCCGCTCGTCGGCATCTTCCGGCAGTGACGAACCGGGGCCCTTGAACCCCAACACCCCGGCGCCCTCGTCCTCGCGGAAAAACAGCACTCTCCCGACTGCGTCGTAGCGTGGCTTCATCAGGAAAGAAGCGGTCATAACGGTTGAGACAACCATGACGGCAAATGCGGCGATAATCTTCTTGCGGCTTCGGACGACGCGCCATAAGTTGCCGAGGAAGGTTTCCTCCAGCGCCTCTACCACCTTCTGGGTATAGCGGTTGGGGAGACCCGGCTTGAGGTTTGGCGGAGTCTGGACAAGGGTCTGGGCCGCGGAATCCGGTGCCGGTTCGCCGGTCAGTTCGAAATACCTGGTCATTGCTTCTCGTTGCGCGCTGGATGACAAGAGACTCTGGTTCTTCCTTCTGGGGGATTCAGGGCGCTGGTTTCGATGGCCGACCGCGAAATCAAACCGGCACCACGTTGTAACCCTGCAAACTGATCGACAGAGACCTCTCGATGGTTTCCACCGAAATTACTAAGCGCCTCTCGCCGTGGCAGTCGACTAATGTGCCTTCCACACCGTCGAGACACCCTCCGCAGATTCTCACCCGCTGGCCAACTTTTGGGAAAGAATGCAGCGCGAAGGGCACGTCGCATGCCAACAAAGTTCGAACCGCCTCGATTTGGCTGGCGGGAATCGCCTCGGCCTGCTTGTGCGGTCCAACAAACGCCAGCACTCCCCACACCTGCAGCACCGCTAACCGCACGGCTGGGCTTAGAGCGGTGGAGACAAATACATAGCCGGGAAATAGCGGGACTCGCACTATCTTGGAGCGATCTGTCCAACGATGTACTTGCGCCAGTAGTGGCAAGTAGCTGGCAATGCCTTTTTGCTCCAATTCGACTGCGACCTTCTTCTCATGCCTGGGACGCGTTTGCAGCGCGTACCAGTGAGCTTGCCCCAAAGCTGCGGCCGGCATGAGCCCCGGTACCGATATTTGTCCTATGCTACTCATAGCTTCGCCCTCTGACTCCCATTCGACAGTTCTTCCGGATTCAACCGACTTTCCCCAAGTTTGCCGCCCCACCAGGAACTGGGGGCAGTTTGCCGTCTCTCCCCGGCGTTGAAGCGCTACCGTAGGCCGCCTGGAACTCGTTCCCGAATAGTGCCAAAGAGCCCCGCGATCGGCATACCCTTGGGCACCAAGATGTAGGCGCCGATGTTGGTTTGTGTCACATCGGGCCTGACCGGTTCCGAGTTGACGATCAACACTCTCACACGAATCCCCTGACTTCGGGTGTAGGTTTCTTGGGTTCGCCGTGAAGCCTGGCTGTTGCTTCACAATTTCTCGCTCACGAGAAACTTAGCGGGTGTCGCACGGCTTCACAATCCGGTAAGTTCCTTATCACCGGCCCCGCAAATCCTGACTTCCCTGTCCGGTTAATACCGTACAGTGAATATCCGAGGAGCGAGGATCTTCTGGCTGCGTGTCGAGGCCGACCCGCAGCAAACGGTTCGACTGATTTCCATGATCAATCTCCGGTCTCTCACATCCCCTGCGAGCGCAAGACCCGGACAATTGCGGGGGGCCCGGTATTCGTTATGGCACGATGAGGCCCCGGCGAATGGCATATCGAACTAAGCCAGCGGTTTGATGAATGTTGAGCTTGGTCATGATTCGTGCCCGGTGGGTTTCGGCCGTCTTGACACTGATCTTGAGCAAAGCAGCAACTTGCTTTGTACTTTGACCTTCGGCAATCAACTGCACCACTCGCCGCTCTCTTGGGCTGAGGGGATCGGGGCTAAGGTCAACTTTGGTCTGGTAGGCGTCCATCAAGGCCCGTGAAGCCTCCGGGCTGAGAAAGGTTCCGCCTCGTGAGACCTCGCGCAGGGCCCGGACCAGATCTTCAGCTGCGTGAGTTTTCAGCAAGAACCCTTTTGCACCGGCGCTAAGGGCACGCAAGACATAGTGGGTTTCGGCGTGCATCGTGAGCAGGATAGTCTTGGTTTTCGGGGAAACCCGCTTCATTTCCTGGGCTGCGTCGAGCCCGTTGAGAACGGGCATGGCCACATCCAACACGGCCACGTCGGGCCGCTGCTCGGCAGCCAGCCTGAGTGCCTGCTCCCCATCGCCGGCCTCGTCGATGACCTGGAAGCCTTCACCATCCAGAAGCGCTTTCAAGGCTTGACGAACCATCTGGTGATCATCCGCAAGGAGAACACGAATCGGCATCTTAATTATGTGGCTTCCTCAGGAGGAACTTGTTTGCACCGTGCCCTCTGCCGGAGGCTGCCGAGATGTCCAGATAGCCGCCCGCGACTTCATTGCGCCCTTCGAAAGAGAAAGGGATTTTGGACAAAAGTGGAACCAGAGACACAAACAGCCCCCGCCTAGTTCTGCACCGTTTCCGCGCATAACCTTGTCAGTCCAAGACTTGGTTGGGTGTAGGTCAGGACATTCTCCGCCTGCAAACTATGTCAGGGTGGGTGACAACTACCTTGTGTACAGGAATTTGAGCGACTGGCTGGCACACTCACGGGCCACGCTGCTTCTTAGGTATGAAGCGCTCCCGGCACTTGAGATCGGCCTACCTAAACCGATCTGCGGCATTCCCGTACACCCTCTCCCCCCCATGCGTGGAAGGACAAGCGCATCGTAGCTTAACTCAGCTCTGAGTCCATTGGGCGATTTCTGTAGCCGAGTAGGGGAAATCCTGTACTGTTCAAGCCGTTCTAATTGCGGCGCGAAGATGTGCGGAGTTCACAAAAAATGCCAGCCGCTTACAACTTGTTTGTGGACGAGCATAATAAAATAAAAGGTGTAAGGTGGGTTTCGAGCTCCCAATTTAACAGGCGAAGCCCCTTGTACATCCAGCACCGCCGCCCGCCTCCTTAATCGCGCCCACCAGTTCGGAGATGCCGCCGACATCCTTGGAAACCACGGCCCATACTCCGGCGGCATGAGCAACCGCCGAGAGTTGCTCAGATGCAAACATCGTGAACATTAGGATGGCACATTCGGGTGCGATCTCTGCTATACGGCGCGCGGCTTCAACCCCGTTCATAACCGGCATCGCATAATCGAGCAGCACCACGTCTGGTTTTAAGCGGCGAGCCATCTCGATGGCCGCTTGTCCATTATCCACTTCACCACAGACAGTCCAGTCCTTGTTCAGTTCGAGGCACATTCGAAGCGCCGTTCGCACCTGCAGACTATCATCGACGATGAGAATCCGTGTCATGGTGCGGGAGGTTAGAAGCGCGGTGTTCACGGTCTTAATCAGCTTTCGTAAGGAAGTACCGGTCACAAATCCGGTTCGCTACATCCCAAACGCTCTCCCGCGAGCTGAACAAGAGGCGTGATGCGATCATCGAAACGAGCGCATCCAAGGTTTCTGATTCCTGGCTGGTAGCTTCAAGACTGCTACTCCGATCGGGTGACGGCATGGCATAACTCCCGGCAAAAGAAGTGGCCTCGAAAGGCTGTTTTCCTGCGACTGCCGGCGTTGATTGTCCCCGGCCGGGCAGGTGGGGTTCAATACAGCTGATTACCGATTACTAAAGTCCAGTGAACGGCATCGTCCGTTAGGTCAAGGCGGTACTAGAGACGCTCATTCTGTGCGGAGTTATGAGCCAGCGCCTCAAACCGCGAACAGCCCTGGCACGGTTGATGTCCATGGTTTCTCGAAATCCCAATTCATTACCTTCGTACCCATGCTCTTAAGCACTGCCCGCGTTACACTTTCTCAGAAAAATGCAACGGACTCCGGAAGGCCTACTCGCTCGCCTTACCCCCCAGCTCTCGCGACTGGAGAAGCGCGACTGGGAATTGTGGGTCATTGTGTCTGCGACCGGCATACTTGTCAGCCTGGGTTTGCTGGCCCTGGTGCTGCCGGCCGCGTTTATGAAAAACGACAACATTCACTTTGAAATCAACGTGTCCCGCCCCTTGGCCCTGGGTCTGGTAGCATTGATCGCCCTGCTCAATACCTATCTGGTTAGCCGCAGGCTGGAAATCCGCCGCGTCCGAGAAGAACTCATCTCCACCACCCTGCAACAGCAGCTCATTGAACAGCAGTCCTTCACCGACCCCCTGACCGAGATTTACAATCGCCGCTCTCTCGATGAAATCGCCGGCCGTTTCATCAGTCATGCAAGACGACTGGGAAATCCATTAACGTTCTTGATGATCGACGTGAACAACTTCAAGCAGGTAAACACTCGGTTCGGCCATCTCACTGGAGACACCGTCCTGGCAGAGTTTGCCGGTCTCCTGAAGGCTTGCATTCGTGGATCGGACGCAGCCATTCGCTATGGAGGCGACGAGTTCCTCATTATGCTGGCCGATACCACTGCCAGCGGATCAGAAAAAGTAATCGAGCGGATTACGAAGCAACTGGCGGATTGGAATATGGCCGGTCACTTGAGAGGGTTTCAACTAGGTGCGAGTATCGGAATCGCGGAATGGCACGATGGCGAAGGCCTCGATGAGGTGCTCGATGCCGCCGATCGAAAAATGTACCGGCAAAAAACGCTGCACTCTGAGCCCGCATCGTTCGATCCTATCGAACGATGATAAGAATCAAATTAGAGCAGCGATTGGAAAAGTGGTCTCCAGCCCGACGTTCGCCACCATTACCCTTGTCGTCTGCGGGAATTTGATGCCTACCGGTGATATTGGGGAAACCTGCGCTCTGGCATGTGCTGACACAAACCTTAATCGGTAAAAGCTTCTGTCCGGTCGAACCTTCTTCCAGGTGGTTCAATCGGAAAAATGGAATCATCCGCTCATGCTGCAATCAAACCAACTACAATACCCGCCGGAATACCCGCAGAATCGGCGAGTCTTTGCACGTCGGATTCTGAAAAATGTGAAGCGGCAGCGAATCGTCGCCATCGTGACTCTGGCATGAGTTGATTCGTAGCTAAGGCGTCCGCTTCTCGTTCTTTCCGATTTCCGCTGCCATCCTCCAAGAAAACGTCGCGTTTCCCAGCCTCGTGATGCCAAAGTGATACCGACAACCGGAGGCGCGAGTAAATCTCATCCGTCTGGGCGGGTATATCGGTGGGGCCGAAGATGGGGCCGAAGAAGATGGGGCCCCTTGTTTTCGGCTGTACTATCCTGAGCAGCTGAGACACGTGGAATTACAAAGGTTCTCGCGAACGGAGTCACTTCTTCCGATCTAATTAAACCTGGTCACTTTCCAGAGTGAAATGACGGCCGCGCTGAACAGTGCCAGGCCGGCCAGGACCAATACCTCGGTCATCGTCCAGTTCAACTTCAGGGCAGGCCAGCGCGCCAGGCTTCCCGTCCAGACGAAAATCGCAGTCGCCATTGCAACCAGCATCCAGTCCAGCCGACTTCTCTTCTTGGTGATGTTGTCCGCCTTGCCTTCCAAACCTGACGAAACAAACTGCCTATCGATTCTGTATCGCTTTTGCTCGCGATCGGCCGCCGCACGCCATTTCTGGTATTCCGATTTCCCCGCAACCGAAAACGCGATTGCGGCCAGGCCGCAGGTCATGAGTATGGATCCATATACGGCGGTCATAACCGCCGTCTGACTCCAACCATGAAATTCTCTGAAGGCGACCGCGCCCCAGAGCAATCCCCAAAGCTGGTTGGAATTGGAGAGCGGAATGCCTCTGCTTACGCCGATGTATTTCACTGCATACTGCTGGAAGATGTCGCCTAAAACCCAGACAAATCCCGCCATCAGCAGCCAGAACAACAAATGGTACGCGGTGGTAACCTGCTGCCAGAACCTGGCGAGTCCGCCCAGGTAGCGCACCGCCAACACAGTCATCATGCCCAGTTCACCCACCGTGAAGAAAGACACAAAGGACAGCGGGTTCATGCCCGACAAATAAGCCTTCCGATAAGGGATGTACATCGTTCCCCACAGTACTCCGGCGCCCAGCGCGGCCACGATGCCCTGAGTGGCCGCCTGCGACGAGATCTGGTTTGCCGACACGCGCGCCAGCATCATGCCACCAACAAACATCAGGGTCGCGCCTCCGCCGACCGCCATCCACCTTGCCCAGCCTGCGTCCCGCAGCTCGTGAAAGAAAACGACACCCCATACGATTCCGATAAGCGCATTGGTATTCCAAAGCGGAAAGGCCAGGCTCAGGCCCAGGTCGCGGATTGCGAAAATAGTCAGCGTATTTGCGACGCACCACAAAAAGCCCGCGAGAATGGCCCAGATTACCAGGTGCGGTGCCTTTAAAATGTCGGCCCGGATTCCGGAGGTTCCGCGGGCCACAGCGGGCAGGCTCCACCGGCCAAGAAACACGCCGAGCACCATCATGAACGAAATCAGGAAGGGAGAAAGTCCGGCAGACACAAGTTTGGTCGGCACCTCGGCCGCGCCCAGCCACGCTCCCGCTGCTAGGCCGCAAACTACACCCAGCCGCCGCAGCGCACGGATGCGTCCGGGAAGATCCGCTCTAGGGCCCGGAATGTTCGCCGTAGTTAGCTGACCCATCGCAAAAGTATAAGACCTGCGATCAACACGATTGTGGGAACCCAGAAATGCACATCGCGGACGACTGCCGAAAACGTGTTCGGCTTTGGTTCCGAATTCTCAACCCGTTTTTCTTCGATCACCTGCGGCCTCCAGAGTCGCGCCATCCTACGCAGTTTGCGCGGGCGGTGCAAGTCCTCGATTTGAAGAATTACGGGATAGAGCGTCCACCCGTGTTTGCGACCGCATGCGCACCATATATCATTGACCTTTTCCGCGCTTCTCCCGGTCAGGCGGGCGAGTGGGTAGATAGCGCGGAAACTGAACCGAGAACTTGAATGAGGCGATTTACCGGAATTCTCCATCTCCTTGCCAGGCTGGGCCTGGCATCTGCTTTCTCCGCCATCGCCACCTTCGCCCTCTGTGGCTTGGCGAACTTGGGCTCCATCGCTATCCAGATAGGCGGAATCGGTGCTCTCGCCCCGAACCAGAAAGGCGAACTCGCAAGGCTGGGCGTCAGAGCCATGGCTAAGCTAATGTCGGGTTCGATCTCGCGTAGGTTGCTGTAAAACTACCGGGCTTATTGCTGCGCGGTTCCTTTGACCACAAGGGCAAAGGGAAGCTCCTCGCCTGACGACAACTTCATGCCGGCGGAAAAAATCCAGTGATCCTGGTCATCCTTGTAGGCGGCGGGTACCGGTCCGCCGCCCGGGGGCTGAACCAGACTCAGAACTCCAGGGTGCTTGGTCTTGGTTGCCCCGCGACTCAGAGCCACAAGCTCCTGGAATTTGGAAGTGGCGTTCGGATCGGGGTCCGAACCTGCGGGAACAAGCAGGAGAAAATCACGGCTGGGCGCCGCTCCCAAGTGATTTCCGTCGTTGGGCATGAGCTCGTAGCGCAGAGTGTAAAAACCGGCAGGAATTGCTTGTCCTCGGTAATCGCTGCCGGCCTTAGGAAAGTGCAGCACCCCGGCCAGAGTCGATTCCGCGAATTCGGGGTACAGTAAGTCAGCCGCATCGCTCTTCGGTTGCGCAGGAATACTTTTGCGGGTCCACATTTCACAGACAGGCGTTCCGTCATCGAGGGACACGCGATATCCCTTGGAGTCCAGCACCTGCCGCACCGCTTCAGCGACGCTCGTCTCGGTTAACGGTCCAAGGGTGTCCACCTTTCCCTTCTGCGCCGCGCACAGAGACGAAAACAGCAGAGGGCAAGCGATTGCCCACGCTAAGGCCGGAAGCTTACGCATGTTCAGCGCGACCTAGCCGCATTTCCCAGTTCCATGACAGGCACGATTCTTAGAACTGCATTGGCCCGGCTCGGCCAGCTCTCCATCCGGGCCAATGCAGGTCTGTGTGTGCATGCACCAGAACAGACCATCGTTCGAGGGCGGCACAGTCGGGTCCGGTTCAGCCAGAATGAACTGGCCTTTCCAGCGCAGTGCCGAACAAAGGTTCGGATGATTGGTGTTGAAGCGATCCGATTCGCTAATCACGCGGCACCTCCCGAAGCAGCTTTCAAGATCGCGCGTTTCACCGCCACGCGCGCAAGCTGCACTTTGTATTCGTTGTGGCTGAGAGGCTTGGCGTCCTTCACCGCGGCTTCAGCGGCTTTCTGCGCCGTCTCTTGGTCGAGAGGCTGTGCCGTCAGGGCCTGCTCTGCCTCCGGCGACATCCACGGCACGGGCGCAACATACCCCATCACAATTCGCGCCGACTCTACGTTCGAGCCTTGCATTTTCAGCGCGACCGCCGCGACTGCCAGGGGCCAGTCAAAGACGTCCTTCTGCCGGATTTCGTAATGCGCAATTTTCGCATTCGGCACCGGCGGGACCACGACCTCCGTGACAATTTCATTCGGACCAAGATCATGTTCGCGCTCATTTTCGCTCTTAGGAATCACAAAGAACTTTTCGAGCGGCAGCTCACGTTTGCCTTTGGGTCCTTCCAGCCGGATTTTCGCCTCATAAGCAATGAGAACCGGAACGATGGTGGAAGGGCTGACAAACTTTGCAGGTCCTTCGTTTCCCAGAATGGCGTGGTAGCGGTTATCGCCATCTGCGACCAGTTCGTTGCCGGTCTCGTCCTTGGGTAAGAGCCCGAAACCGTTACGGAAATACCAGCAGCGAGGCCGTTGGCAGAGATTGCCGGCGAGCGTCGCCATATTGCGAATCTGCGGGCTCGCGGCTTCGATGGCCGCCTCGGCGAGGGCCGGGTAATTTTTCTTAATCCCGGCATCGTCGGCCAGATCAGCGAGCGTAGTCAGCGCGCCCATGCGCAGTCCCTGTGGGCTCGAAGAAATACCCCGCAGATCTCTTATGTTCTTGATGTTGACCAGCCGCTTGGGGGAAACAATATCGTCCTTCATGAGTGCCAGCAAATCGGTTCCGCCGGCGAGAATTTCCGTGCCGCCCCAGGAGGCGCCTAGGAGGCTGACGGCCTGTGCTTTCGTTGTCGGGCTAACGTATTCAAACGGTCGCATCACGCACCTGCTTTCTGTCCCAGCGCGGCCAGAACCCGGTCGGGTGTAAGGGGAAGGAAGGGAACTCGCACCCCAATCGCATTGGCGACGGCGTTGGAGATCGCCGCGCCGGGCGAGACCACCGGCGGCTCTCCGAGTCCAATCACGCCGCGCTCGTCGTATCCTTTCCCGGTCATCATGTGGACGACCAGTTCCGGAATGTCGTTGAATCCCGCCAGCCGGTAGAACTCGAGGTTCGCATTCAGCATGCGCCCGGTGGTCGGGTCCATCACTTTCTCTTCGAATAGAGAATAGCTGATGCCCATGATCAGGGCGCCGTAGCATTGGCTCTCCGCCGTTTTCAGGTCTATGACCAAACCGCAATCCTGCACCGCCACCATCTTTTCCACTTTCACGATTCCGGTGTCGGTGTCGACTTCGACTTCGGCCATCTGCACGCCGCCGACTCCGCTGTTGGTGAGATCGGGGGGCTTCGTCCGGTCCGGATTCGTGCCCCGCACCGTGATCGGCATGGCTCCCAGCTTGGCGCATGCTTCCTTCCAGCTCAGGGACCTGTGGGAGTCTCCTTTGACACCCACTCTGCCGTTCACGCACTCCAACTGGTCCGGTTGCGCGTCGAGCGTGGGCGCAACTTTAGCGAACAGTAGATCGCGCGCGTCCACGGCGGCGCGGCGCGTAGAGGAACTGACTCCTCCGATCGTGGTTGAGCCGCCGGAACCGCCCGACGGCGGATAAGTCGTGTCGCCGATCTCGAGTTGAATGGCATCCATCGGCACTCCCAAGGTGTCGGCGGCGACGATCAGGATGCAGGTCCGCGTTCCGGTCCCCAGATCCTGCGACCCCAGCTTGAGATCAACCGATCCATCGGGATGCAGGGTGAGATCGCAATCGCTGTTGTGACCGCGCCCGCCCCAGGTATGAAGGGACAGACCGACGCCGCGTGTGATATTGCCGGAGCGATTCTGCGCACGGGGGTGCCACTTCTCGTTCCAGCCCATCAGGTTGGCGGCAATGCCGAGTTCTTCGCGGTAGATATCCTGGCGTGGCTTGGTGATATCGAGGTTCTTCCCGAAGAATTCGACTGGATCCATGTTGAGCTTGGCGGCCAGATCATCCAGCGCGCACATGGTCAGGACCGCTGCCTGGGGGTGGTTGGGTGCGCGCCAGGCGCGCGCCGGTCCTATATTGTTGCGAATCGCGGTGTGCTCTTTCCGCTGATGGGGAATTGTGAAAACGTAAGGAATGGGTGGCATGCCCCCGCCGCCGGGACCACCCGTTCCCCACGATTCAGACTGCCAGGCGACCAGAGTGCCGTCCCTTTTCGCGCCCACCTTCACGCGCGCGTACGCGGACGGCCGAGCGCCCGCGACTTCAAGTTCGGCATCGCGCTCCAGCATGATGCGCACCGGTTTACCTTGCGCCTTCTTCGATATTTGGGCAGTGAAAATTCCCCAGCGATCAGGCGAGAACTTACTGCCGAAACCGCCGCCAACGTGGTCCTGATGAACGTGAATGTTGCTGGCCGGAATTGCAAGCGGTTCCGCCATTTGTCCGGGGATGCCGGAAACGTTCTGGGTGGAGATGTGAGTGAGTAAGTGATCGGCATCCGGCCACTCGGAGATCGTGCCGTGGCTCTCCAGGCAGCAGTGAGTGATGACGGGAACACCGTAGAGTCCTTCGGAGACCACTTCGGCCTCAGCCATTGCCTTATCTGGATCGCCCACCGTCTGCGCCGCCGCTTTTTCATAGTTTGATTTTGGCCGGCTTGCCGCTTCCGGGTGAACGGTGGCCTCCCGTAAAGCATTCAGTACGGCATCATTCGCGCCACTCGACTTGAAAGACTTAAGCTTGTCTTCCGTGGGTTTTTCTGTCACTCCGTACTGCTGGATTTTTTCCACGATCTGCCGGTTGGGGACTTGGTTATCCAGCAGGTCGTCGATGTCATTCATGCTGAGCGGGCCCTCTTCCTGCGTGGCTCCTTGGGGAGGTTCAGCATCGCTAACCAGGTGTGGCAGCTTTTGATATTCCACTTGAATGGCCCGGATGGCATCTTCTGCGGTGGGCTCATCCACGGCAGCAACGGCGACCACGTCATCTCCCGCCCAGTGAATGTTCGCATTCGGCTTCTGCACAATTTCTACCGCCTTCACACCGGGCATCCTCTCGGCGGCGCTGGTGTCGATGCTCACGACTTTCGCGTGCGCATAGGGACAACGGAGCACCTTGCCATAGAGCATGCCGGGACGATGGACATCGTAGGTATACTTCGCCTGTCCCGAGACTTTGACGGGAGAATCGACCCTTGTGATGCGCTTGCCGATCAGGGTGCGGTGTTCTTGATCGGGCCATGCGTAGTCCGGCATACCTTAAGCTCCTTTCTGTGAAAGCTGCGCCATTGCCTGGCGGATTCCTGCATAGGTTCCGCAGCGGCAGAGATTGCCGCTTAATCCTCGGCGGATATCCTCGGGTGTGGGATGCGGGTGCTTGTCGAGGAGCGACTTGCAGGCGACCACAAAGCCGGGAGTGCAGAAACCGCATTGGGAAGCATCGTTCTCTACGAATGCCTGCTGCAGGGGGTGCAATTTTCCCGCTTGCATCAGCGATTCGACGGTCGTGATCGCCTTGTGCTGCGCTTCGATAGCAAGGACAGAACAGGCGTATACCGGCTTGTTCTCCACCAGCACGGTACAGGAACCGCATTCGGCGCGATCGCAGACACGCTTGGCGCCAGTGAGTTCGAACTGATCCCGCAGAGCGTCCAGCAAAGTAACACGCGGTTCGAGACTCGCCTTGTGCACCTTGCCGTTGATCGTAAACTCCATCGGGACTTTACCCGGGCCATACACTGGCACTTGCTGGCCCGCAGCCATGACGGCCTGGGGGCCGGCGACCAGCGGAACCGCCACTGAGATTCCGGAAATCTTGAGAAAGTCGCGGCGCGAAACGCCAGAGTTGTCCTGCTTGTCGCTGGGATGTTTCAGATTCGGATCATCGTCGTCCATTCTTGCCTCCAACGTTTGAAAAGGTTCAGGCTGGCTTTCAAGGAACCAGGAGTGTACGTTCCGAGCGATCGGCCGTTACCGATTCGTGGCCAATTAAAATAGGACCGTGAGCTTACGTTTTTGGGTATCGTAATGATAATCCGGGCGCGCTCCGTCTCGCAATCAGACTCCCTCCCGGTCATCTTTTGCACGCAGCCGCCTGTGAAATAGTTGAATCGACCCGACAGCTTACCTGAGGGAAAGATTTCGATGCGGAGCTTGCGAGCGCAGTTGTTTTGCCGGTTGGGGTTTGGGCTAACGATGACCCCCTGGTGGGAGAATGGTTTCTTAGGCACAGACAGCGGGAGGGTGTTCAGCGGGGAGGCAGCCGTGATTGTTCGATCTGGTTTGGCATCCTCTGCCCGCATCTGTAGCTCAGTCGTCTCGCGATTCAAAGGCCGGAAAGCCTCACCCCTCACCTCGAGTGCTGAAGCTCATTGATTCTTCAGCCCCTCGAAGCCTGCGATAGCCTGCGTGCCGCGCAATATTAGGAGTCGGCCGCGGGGCTGTCAAATCAAGCGTGATAAACGATTGCTTTAAAAAGACTCAATGTCAATGGGGTGGCCGCACTCCCAACCCCACAGGCTCTGCCGGCTCCGCCGCGACTAGGTTGACACCTCCCTACTCACCTACTTACTCTCCTGTCTCTCTGGTTTTTTCGTTCCGTCGAAGCCCGGGCTAGCGCCGCTGAACCGCCTATGATCGTAGTCCTCATGGGACCGACCGGAGCCGGCAAGACGACCGTCGGCCGCCTGCTGGCAGAACACCTTGGCTGGGAGTTCGTAGACGGTGATACTTTTCATCCCGCCGCCAATGTGGAGAGAATGAAACAGGGAATTCCCTTGGAGGACAGCGACCGTTTGCCGTGGCTCCAGGCCATCGGCGGCAGGATAAAGCAATGGATTGGGGATCATAGAAACGTGGTCCTGGCATGCTCGGCATTGAAACGCATTTACCGGGAGCAACTCTCGGCCGGTCCCGAAGTGAAGCTGGTTTATCTGAAGGGAACTTATGAAGAGATTTACCAGCGATTGAGTCTACGAACCGGGCACTTCGCAACTCAGCAGTTATTGGCGAGTCAATTTGCCGTTCTCGAAGAACCTTCCGATGCCGTGACCATAGAGGTGAGCCGCTCACCGGAGGAGATCGTCGACGAAATTTGCCGCCGGCTGGCAATTGCATCTACCCAGACAGGCATGAATGACTTCCGAAATCCGAAGTAGGAGCTATCGAGATGAGTAACGCGTCTATGTGGAAATTCGTTGGGTGGCGCCGTTTTAGAAGCACAGTCCTTTTGGGGATTCTGAATCTATTTTTATTGTCGCTGGCTTGGGCATCCCCGGGGCGCGATGGCAAGCCTCTTGAAGTTTACCTGGTAGACGTAGAAGGCGGGCAGGCCACGCTCTTTGTGACACCCTCGGGCCAGTCCCTGCTGATTGATACGGGCTGGCCCGGCAACGATGGCCGCGATGCCGACCGCATCGTAGCGGCCGCCAAAGACGCAGGCGTTAAAAAGATTGACTTTGTGTTGATTACTCATTTTCACAAGGATCATGCCGGCGGCATCACGCAGCTGGCCGCCAAAATTCCAATTGGCGCCGTTATCGATCATGGCGAGAACCGCGAGCATTCCGACCCGCCCACTGAGCAGGTCTGGCAGGACTACCGGAGCTTCCTGGCGAAAGGGAATGTGAAGCGAATCATCGCCAAGCCGGGAGAAGCCCTGCCCATTAAGGGTATGGAGACCACAGTCGTAAGTTCCGACGGAGCGTTGATCGACCAACCCCTGCCCGGTGCCGGAGGACGAAATCCAGACTGCAAGGCGGGCGACCAGCGTCCCGCCGACAGCAGCGAAAATTTGCGCTCTCTGGGTACCGTGCTTACCTTCGGCAAGCTGCGAATTTTGGACTTGGGCGACCTGACCTGGGACAAAGAAATGGAATTGATGTGCCCGGTGAACCGGCTAGGCAAAATTGATATTTACCTCGTCTCTCATCATGGGTGGAGTCAAAGCGGCAGCCCGGCGCTTTTGAACGGCATTGCGCCACGCCTAGCTCTCATGGACAACGGAGCAAGCAAAGGCGGCTCGCCTTCCTCTTGGGACATCATCAAGGAATCGCCTCGGCTTGAAGACCTTTGGCAACTCCATTATTCGAACGAAGGCGGCACTGCCCACAATGTTGCTGAAGCCTTCATCGCAAATGTTCAGGGGCCCGACACAGGGAACTACCTCAAATTGACGGCCTGGAAGGATGGAAGCTTCGAAGTTTTCAACTCGAGAACCGAGAAAACCAAGCACTATGATGCCGCGTCCTGACCGATTCCTTTTCAGGACGGCTCAGGGATTGGCTGCATGTTTCCGAGAAGAAATACATAGCCCGCAATTCCGATAATCAGGAAAACGGCCGCCGCTACGAAGGCTCCCGCAAATGAGTGCGTCGCCGCAACGATATAACCGGTAGCTATGGGGGCGCTGATTGCGGACAGGTGGTTGCAAAAGTTAATGATGCCGCCTACTGTGCCGACACTCTCCCGGGGAGCGATCAGAGACGGAATTGACCATCCCACGGGCGCGGCAGCGGACAATCCTCCCAGGGAGAGGCTTATCCAGAAAAGCGCGGCGGCCGTCGAGTGCGCATGTGCCGCGCCGAGAATCCCGATGCCCAGGCCGGTTCCGCCGATTAGCACGACCTGTCGAACTCGCGTCGCATTCCAACCACGTTGAATCAGGGCATCCACGAGCCATCCGCCCGCCAGCAGGTCGGTGAATGTGGCAAACAACCACGGCGTACTGGTGTAGACAACGGAGTGAAGCAAGTCCACGTGATGTGCCGCCGAGAGATAGCTCGGCAGCCACGTCAACAGAAGATAGAAGCTGTAGTTATACGAGGCAAAGCCCAAGGCCAGTCCGCACACCTCGCGCTGCACGAGTAGATAACCGAGCGGTGCGCCTTGCATAGACTTGACTCGGTCTTCCGGTTGCGCCCCACCGCGCGCGATGAAGGCCCGTTCCCTCGGGGACAACGAATGGTCCTCGCTGGGATTGCGATAGAAGGCGTAGAACAGCGCGAAATACAGAAGACTGATGAAGCCGGTTCCAGCAAAACTCCAGCGCCAGCCGAAATCGAGCAGCAGAAGCCCAATCAGGGGAACTCCGATGGCCGAGGCGAACTTTGCCGCCGCGTCGAAAATCGCCGTCGCCAGGCTTCTCTCCTCTCGGGGAAACCAGTAGCCGACCGCTTTCGCATTGGCGGGGAATGTAGGGGCTTCCCCGATGCCCAGGAGCAATCGCGAAGCAAAGAAGGCTCCTACGCCGGTCGAAATGGCGGCCGCGAAGGAGGCTATGCTCCAAATGATCGTGCTCACGCGCCCAACCAGCCGCACGCCAAACCTGTCCAGCAACAGGCCGGATGGCATTTGCAGCAGGGCGTAGGTCCAGCTGTAAGCACTCAGCAGGTAGCCAAACGTCACCGTGGAAATCCCGAACGTCGTGTGCAGCGCGTCTTGCGAAACCGAGAGGTTGACTCTATCGAAGTAGTTGACCAGCACCCCAAGTCCCAATAGCCAGGCAATCGTCCAGCGCCGTCGGGGGATCTCGCCCTCGCCTCTGGAATCGGATGATGGCTCAAGCGGGCTGGGAAGGGTTCGGTCCACGCGCTCCTCGGGAGCATGAACTATCGCAGCTTCAGGCCACTTCCTTTTGCTACGACAAACGCGCGCATCATATCAGAGTTGGGCATGGTCTTTAGAGCATGGAACCTCGAAGCATGTAATACCGAGCCCTGAGGCTTACATTTGGACTCGATCCACAGCGCTCGGTGCGCTCGGAGAAATTAACTAATTCTAATTCTAAGCCGCCGCCGACCAGTCGTCGAAGGGACATACATCTGAGACAAACATCTGACAACGGTCTTGCAGCGCCGCTGGTTGCTCATGTAACCTCACGGCGGCGCAACGTCTCACCCGCGCCCCGCCACCCGATGCTTCGACCCAACACCAGCCCGCGGGCTCCCTTCACCTTCCCCGAAGAGAAAGGCATGGTTTGGCCCAGATGACAGGCATCGACTGGCTCATTCTGCTTCTTTATTTCATG
>Ga0209577_10000360_pt1 | contig 46341 bp, 52 predicted proteins | sample GraSoiAngelo_109_FD_185874 | JGI IMG/M metagenome (GOLD analysis project Ga0209577, IMG submission 185874) | Grasslands soil microbial communities from the Angelo Coastal Reserve, California, USA - 14_0903_12_20cm (SPAdes) (version 2) | ecosystem: Environmental > Terrestrial > Soil > Grasslands... | reverse complement strand
CCTCGAGGTCGGGGTGGATGGCGAGGCTGTCGAGAAGGTGATGAGTCACCATGGCGCCGAGCGTGCGGACGCCTGTGAGGTTGTAGCGGCGGTTCCAGCGGGCGAGCTCCTCGAGGAGCGCGAGCAACCGACCCGCGTCGGCATCGGTCAGGCGAACACCGAGGCTGGCCGCATCCTCGACCAGGTGCTCGGCGGCACTCAGCTCCACGGCACTCAAACAAGGCTCCTCGCACGCTCATCCGCGCGATTGATCATACTTCGCAGGTGCGACTGCTGCTGGTGGAAGACGACGCCATGATCGGGGAGGCGATCCGCGCGGGACTGAAGCGCGAGGGCTTCGCCGTGGACTGGGTGCACGACGCCGAGGCCGCCGCCCAGGTGCTGCGCACCGAGCCCTTCGAGCTGCTGCTGCTCGATCTGGGTCTGCCCGGGAGCGACGGGCTCAAGCTCCTGAAGGTCCTGCGCGAGCGCGGCCTCACCGTGCCGGTGCTCATCATCACGGCGCGCGACGCGGTGTCCGATCGCGTGGCCGGCCTGGATGCGGGGGCCGACGACTACCTCACCAAGCCCTTCGATCTGGACGAGCTCGCGGCGCGCATCCGGGCGCTGCTGCGCCGCAAGGCCGGCCGCTCGGCGCCGAGCATCGAGTACCTGGGCGTGGTGCTGGACCCGGCGGCGCATCGCGTCACGCGCGACGGCACCGAGATCGCACTCTCGCCGCGGGAATTCGCGCTGCTGCAACTGCTGCTCGAGCGCCCGGGAGTGATCCTGTCGCGCGCCCAGATCGAGGAGCGCCTGTACGGCTGGGGCGAGGAAGTGGAGAGCAACGCCGTGGAGGTTCACATTCACGGGCTGCGCCGCAAGCTCGGGGCGCAGTTCATTCTGACCGTGCGCGGCGTCGGCTACCGCGTGAGGCCCGCGCCATGAGCTCGCTGCGTGCGCGGCTGCTGGCGTGGCTCCTCGGCGGCGTGCTGTTCGTCGGCGCCGCGGGCGGCTGGACCGTGTACCGCAACGCCTTGAGCGAAGCGGACGCGTTCTTCGACTACCATCTGCGCCAGACCGCGCTCATCCTGCGCGACCAGCCGGTCGAGTACCTGCTCGCGCCGCAGCTGCCGCCGGCGGACGCGGCCTACGACTTCGTCGTGCAGGTCTGGTCGCTCGATGGCGTGCGGGTGTACCTGTCGCGGCCGCACGCGGTGCTGCCGCAGATCACCACGCTCGGATTCGCCACCGTCGCCACCAGCGAAGGGCGCTGGCGTGTGTTCGGGGTGCAGGCGCTCACCAAGGTCATCCAGGTGGCGCAGCCGATGAGCGTGCGCCAGCAGCGCGCCGCGGAGCTGGCGCTGCAGACGCTCAAGCCGTTCGCGCTGCTGCTGCCGGTGCTGGCGCTGCTGATCTGGCTGGCGGTCGGGCACGCGCTCGAGCCCCTGCAGCGCCTCACGGCGCTGGTCAAAGCGCGCCGCGTCAACGCCCTGGAGTCGCTCCCCGACACGCGCCTGCCGGACGAGGTGCAGCCGCTCATCGGCGCGCTCAACGATCTGCTCGCACGGCTGCGCGCGGCGCTGGAGCGCGAGCGCGCCTTCATGGCCGACGCCGCGCACGAGCTGCGCACACCCCTCACCGCGCTGCACCTGCAGACGGGCATGCTCGCGCGGGCCAGCGGAGACGCCGAGCGCGCCGCGGCGATGGAAACCCTGTCGGCGGGCGTGCAGCGCGCCATCCGCCTGGTCGAGCAGATGCTGGCGCTCGCGCGCCAGGAGCCGCGGGCCGAAGCGCAACGCGTGGCCGTGCGCCTCGATGATCTGGCGCGCGAGATCGTCGCCGAGCTGGTGCCGCTCGCCGACGCCGGCCGCATCGACCTGGGCGTCTCGGCGGCGCAGCCTGCGAGCGTCCACGGGGAGCCGGACGCCCTGCGCACGCTGCTGCGCAACCTGGTGGACAACGCCGTGCGCTACACGCCCGCAGGCGGGCGGGTCGACGTCGCGGTCGAGGAGGCGAGTGACACCCGCGGCGCGCGCCTCACGGTGAGCGACGACGGTGCCGGCATTCCACCCGCCGAGCGCGAGCGGGTGTTCGATCGCTTCTACCGTCGCGCCGGAACGGCGCCTGCCGGCAGCGGGCTCGGGCTGTCGATCGTCAAGACCATCGCGGAAAGCCACGGCGCGAGCATCAGCCTCGCCGAGGGGCCCTCGGGCAAGGGGCTCACTGTGACGGTGAGCTTCCCGCGAGAGGACTAATGCGCCAGCCTCTGCAGAAAGCTCGCCGCGGTCTGCAGGTACACGTCGCGGTTGGCCTTCTTCCTGAAGCCGTGTCCTTCGTCCTTGGCGAGCAGATACCACACCTCACCGCCGGCGGCGCGCACGCTCCACACCAGCTGCTCGGACTCGGACACCGGCACGCGCGGGTCGTTGGCCCCCGCCACCACCAGCAGCGGCTTCTTGATGCGCTTCGCGTTGGTGAGGGGCGAGATGCGATTGAGGAACACCCGCATGCTGGTGTCGCGCTCGTCGCCGTATTCGGCGCGCCGCAGATCGCGCCGGTAGGCGGCAGTGTTGCGCAGGAAGGTCACGAAGTTGCTGATCCCGACGAGGTCGATCCCCCCTCGCAGCCGCTCGCCATACGCGATGAGGGAGGCGAGCGCCAGGTAGCCGCCGTACGAGCCGCCCATCACCGCGACCCGCTCGCGATCGAACTGCGGCTGCACGCCGATCCACACCAGGAGCGAGCCGATGTCGCGCACCGCGTCCTCGCGCAGCACGCCGTTGTCGAGGGCGAGGAAGCTCTTGCCGTAACCGGATGAGCCGCGCACGTTGGGCGCGACCACGGCGTAGCCGAGCTCGTTGACGAGAAACTGCACGAACGGGTCCCAGCCCGGGCGGTACTGCGACTCGGGCCCCCCGTGAATGTCGATCACCACCGGGCACGGGGCCGCCGTGCGCGGCCGGTAGAGGTACGCGGACAGCATGCGCGCGTGGCGGCCGACGCCGGTGCGATCCCAGGTGGGATAGTGGATGAGCTCGGGCGTGGTGAGCGTACTCGGGTCGAGCGGGCCGGGCTCGCTGCGGGTCCAGCGCTCGAGCTTGCCGTGCTCGAGGTCGTACACGTAGACGTCGCGGGGCGCGAGCGCCGATTCCGCCGACAGCGCGAGTCTGCGCCCGCTGCGATCGAAGCGCAGGTTGCCGATGCGGCCTTCCGGCAGGCCCACGGGAGCGAGCTCGAGTTTCGCCTGGGTATCGAGTACCGTGAGACGGCTGCGGCCGTCGTCATCGACGACGTAAGCCACGTAGCGCCCGTCGCCGCTGACGTCGAAGTCTTCCACGTCCCAGCCGGCGGCGGGCGTGACGCTGCGGCTCTGGTGTGTGACCGGATCCTTGAGTTTGAGCTGCACGAACTCCCCGTCCTCGTCGGTGAGCACGTATACGCTGCGGCCGTCGGGAGCGAACTTCGCCATGCGGATGCCGACTTTGCGGGGGCTGTCCTCGAGCGCCGTGAGCGTTCCGGTCGCGACATCCGCGAGGTACAGATAACTCTCGCTGATCGAGACGTATTTCCACACCAGCAGCTGGCCGTCGTCCGCCGACCAGTCGAGGGGGTACCAGGTGTCCTGGTGCCCGCCGACCAGCAGCTGCGGCGCGGCGCCGCTGGTCACATCCGCCACGTACACGTCGTAACTGAGCGAGTCGCGGTCATTGCCGTAGAAGGCCACGCGCCGGCCGTCGTGGGCCCACACCGGGCTGCCGTGGATGAAGGCCCCGTGGGTGAGCTGACGCACGTCGCCGCCGCCGCTGTGGTAGTACACCTGCGCGTTCTCATCGCCTCCCTGATCCTTCAGGAACACGAAGCCGCTGCCGCCGCGCGGCGCGCGCGCCCACTCGATCGGATCCTGGTAGAAGGTGAGCTGCTCACGCATGCCGAGCGGGGCGGCAACGCGGTGCAGCTGCTCGCTGTCGCCGAAGCGCGTCGCGACCAGCAGTCCCCCGTCGGCGAGCCAGTCGAGGAACGTCGCCTGCCGCGACTGCTGGTAGCGCTCGAGCCGCGCCATGAGCGCCGCATCCGGGAGCGGAACGCTCTCGAACACCAGATTGCCGAGCTCGCGGTGCGCCGGGGCCGGCTGCTGGGCGAGCGACGCGGATGTGCACAGCGCGGCGACACCCGCTGCGGCGCATACGGCGAGCGCCGCCGGGAGGGAGCACTGATCGGCCATGCCTCTAAGCTAGCCTACAGGTTACGATGTGTACATTCGCGACACGCCATCCGCGACGCAGCGCACAGGTCGACGTTCCCTTGAAGCCGCGACTGTATCGACACCCGCACGGCGTCTGCGCCGTCGATGCCGAGTATCTCTATCCCGGGCACGCCGCCGCGCACATCATCGAGGATGGCGGTCGCGCGGCCTTCGTCGATGTGGGCACCAACGCTTCCGTCCCCTACCTGCTGGCGGCGCTCGCCGAGCTTGGCATCGCGCGCGCGGCGGTGGACTACGTGCTGCTGACGCACGTGCACCTGGACCACGCCGGCGGGGCGGGGCGGCTGATGCAGGAGCTCCCCAACGCCGTGGCGGTGCTGCATCCGCGCGGCGCGCCGCACATGATCGACCCCAGCCGCCTGATCGAGGGCTCGCGCGCGGTCTACGGCGAGCGCCTCGAGCAGCTGTACGGGCAGCTGCTGCCGATCCCGGCCGCGCGCGTGCGCGTGGTCGAGGATGGCGAGCGGGTGCGCCTCGGCGGCCGCACGCTCGAGCTCATCCACGTCCCGGGGCACGCGCTGCACCACTACGCCGTCGTGGACCAGGCGCACGCCAGCATCTTCGCCGGCGACACCTTCGGCATCTCCTACCGCTCGCTCGACAGCGCGCAGGGCGCCTTCATCACCCCGACCACGCCCCCCTCGCAGTTCGATCCGGAGCAGCTCATCGCCTCCATCGAGCGGATGCTGGCGTACCGCCCCGAGTCCGTGTATCTCATGCACTTCAGCCGCGTGACCGGCGTTGCGCGCCTGGGCGAGCTGCTCAAGCCGCAGGTGCGCGAGCTGGCCCGCATCGCGCGCGCTCACGCTCAGGACCCCGACCCGGCCGCCGGCATCCGCGCCGCGATGCGCGCGCTGTGGCTCGATCTGGCGCACCGCCACGGCTGCGTGCTCAGCGATGGTGAGATCGAGAAGGTCCTGGAGGGCGACCTCGAGCTCAACACCCAGGGTCTCATGGTGTGGCTCAAGCGCCTCGGCCGGCACTGAAGCGCGCGCTTGCCGCCGCCGGGGCACGGCGTTAGGGTCTGCACGGGCTTCGCAGGTCAAGGACGCGGTGGCGGTGCGAGCATGACTTCCAGCTTCAAGGCGTTCCGCATTCATTCCGAAGGGGGCCGGATTGCCGCCCGCTTCGAGCCCGTCACGCTCGATGAGCTCGCCCCCGGGGAGGTCGTGATCCGGGTGAGCCACTCCGACATCAACTACAAGGACGCGCTCGCCGCGACCGGGGCCGGCAAGATCCTGCGCCGCTACCCGCTGGTGGGCGGCATCGACCTGGCGGGTGTCGTCGAAACCTCGAGCGATGCGCGCTACCGGCCCGGCGCTGCGGTGCTCGTGACCGGCTGCGGGCTGTCCGAGACCCACGATGGCGGCTACGCGCAGTTCGCGCGCGTGCCGGGAGACTGGGTGATTCCGATGCCGGAGGGACTCGATGCCTTCACTGCCATGGCGCTCGGCACTGCCGGGTTCACCGCGGCACTCGCCATCCACCGCCTGGAGCACAACGGCCAGTCCCCGGCTGGCGGGCCGATCGCGGTCACCGGCGCCTCCGGAGGCGTGGGCAGTATCGCGGTCGACATGCTCGCCGCCCGCGGCTACCGGGTCGTGGCCGTGAGCGGCAAGGCGGCCGCGGCGGGCTTCCTCGAGGAGCTCGGCGCGGCGCAGGTGCTCGCCCGCCAGGACCTCGAGCTCGGCTCCCGGCCGCTGGAGAATGCGCGCTTCGCCGGCGCCATCGACACTCTGGGGGGCGAAGTGCTCGCCTGGCTCACGCGCAGCGTGGACTTCTGGGGCAACATCGCCTGCATCGGCATGGCGGGGAGCGCCGAGCTCAAGACCACCGTGATGCCCTTCATCCTGCGCGGCGTGAACCTCCTCGGCATCAACTCCTCGGCGACGCGGCGCGAGTGGCGGCTGGCGGTCTGGAAGCGCATCGCCACCGACCTGCGACCGCGGCACCTCGAGCGCATCGTCACGCGCACCATCGCCTTCGATGAGCTGCCGCGCGCGTTTGCCGCCTACCTCGAAGGCGCGGTCACCGGCCGCACGGTGGTGCGTATCGACTGATGCCGCGCCCGCATCCTACCCGCGAGTAGGATACGGCGCGGCTGGTCCGCCGGCGCGCGCCGCGTATAGAATATCGGCCCCGTTTCGAGGTCCTGTCATGTCGCAGCGATCAGTCAGCGCCGGGACCCGCCTGCGGGAGGCGGTCGAGGCCGAGCGCCCCCTGCAGGTCGTCGGGACGATCGACGCTTATGCGGCGCTGCTGGCGCAGAACGCGGGCTTTCGCGCCATCTACCTGTCGGGGGCGGGAGTCGCCAACGCCTCCTTCGGGCTGCCGGACCTCGGCATCACCACGCTCAACGAGGTCTGCGAGGACGTGCGGCGCATCAGTGCGGCGTGCCCGCTGCCGCTGCTGGTCGATGCCGATACCGGCTTCGGTAGCGCCTTCAACATCGCCAGGACCTGCAGGGAGCTGATCCGCGCCGGCGCCGCCGGCATGCATCTGGAGGATCAGGTGTCCGCCAAGCGCTGCGGCCACCGCCCGGGCAAGGCCCTGGTGTCCGCCGCCGAGATGGTCGATCGGCTCAAGGCCGCGGTCGACGCACGCGCCGATGGCGAGTTCGTCATCATGGCGCGCACCGATGCGCATGCGGTGGAGGGCCAGAGCGCGGCGCTGGAGCGCGCGGCGGCGTACGCGCAAGCCGGCGCGGACATGATCTTCGCGGAAGCCCTGCAGACACTGGAGGAGTACCGGCAGTTTGCCGCGAGCCTCGAGGTGCCGGTGCTCGCCAACATCACCGAGTTCGGCCAGACCCCCCTCTTCAGCAGCGTGGAACTCGGCGGCGCGGGCGTGCGCCTGGTGCTGTATCCGCTGTCCGCCTTTCGCGCCGCCGCCAGGGCTGCGGCCACGGTGTACGGCGCCATCCGCCGGCACGGCACGCAGAAGAGCGTGCTCGATCTGATGCAGACCCGCGCCGAGCTCTACGACGTGCTCGGCTACCTCGCGTACGAGAAGAAACTCGATGAGCTGTTCGGGAACGTGAGCGATGACTGAGGCGAGCCCCTTCAGGCCCAAGAAGTCGGTGGCGCTCTCGGGCGTCACCGCGGGCAACACCGCGCTGTGCACGGTCGGGCGCACCGGCAACGACCTGCACTATCGCGGCTACGACATCCTGGAGATGGCGAACGTCTGCGAGTTCGAGGAGATCGCGTACCTGCTGATCCACGAGAAGCTCCCCAACCGCGCCGAGCTCGGCGCCTACAAGGCGCGGCTGAGGTCACTGCGCGGCCTGCCGGAGGGCGTGCGCACGGTGCTCGAGGTGCTGCCGGCGAGCGCGCATCCGATGGACGTGCTGCGCACCGGCGCCTCGATGCTCGGGTGCCTCGAGCCGGAGCCGCAGGATCATGGCGCGGCCGGGGCACGCGCGATCGCCGACCGGCTGATCGCGTGCCTGGGGTCGATGCTCACCTACTGGTACCACTTCAGCCGCGCGGGTAAGCGCATCCGGGTCGAGACCGAGGATGACTCGGTCGGCGCGCACTTCCTGCACCTGTTGCAAGGTAAGAGCGCGCCGGCCTCCTGGGTGCGCGCCATGCACACCTCGCTGATCCTGTACGCCGAGCATGAGTTCAACGCCTCCACCTTCGCCGCGCGTGTCATCGCCGGCACCGGCGCGGATGTGTACTCCTGCATCACCGGCGCGATCGGCGCGCTGCGCGGACCGAAGCACGGCGGCGCCAACGAGCTGGCGCTGGAGACCCAGCAACGCTACGACAGCCCGGCGGCCGCCGCTGCGGACATCCGCGCGCGCCTCGAGCGCCACGAGCTCGTCATCGGCTTCGGGCATCCCGTCTACACCCTCGCCGATCCGCGCAACGGGGTCATCAAGGAGGTGGCGCGCGAGCTGGCGCGCGAGGCAGGCAATGAGCGCCTGTTCGCCATCGCCGAGCGCATCGAGACCGTGATGCGCGATCTCAAGGGCATGTTCGCCAACCTCGACTGGTTCTCGGCGGTCTCGTATCACATGATGGGCGTACCGAAGGAGATGTTCACGCCGCTGTTCGTCATCGCCCGCACCACCGGCTGGGCGGCGCACGTCATCGAGCAGCGCGCCGACGGCAAGATCATCCGGCCGGCCGCCCACTACACCGGCCCCGAGAGCCTCGAGTTCGTGCCCATCGGGCAGCGGCCCTGAAGGTGCGCGCTCGAGCGTGAGGTCACATGTGCGCACACCAGGTCAAGTCCGCGCTGCGTCCGGCACCGGACGGGGTGCTCAGCGCCATCGCCGACTACGCCCGCAATTTCACCGTCGAGAGCGAGCCGGCGTACGAGACCGCGCGCTACTGCCTCATGGACAGCCTCGCCTGCGCCTTGCAGGCGCTCGCGATTCCGGCCTGCCGCAAGCTCCTGGGTCCGGTGGTGCCCGGAGCGGTCATGCCGGGCGGCGCGCGCGTCCCGGGCACCTCCTTCGAGCTCGACCCGGTGCAGGCGGCCTTCAACATCGGCACGCTGATCCGCTGGCTCGACTTCAACGACACCTGGCTCGCCGCCGAGTGGGGCCATCCGTCGGACAATCTCGGCGGCATCCTCGCGGTGGCGGACTACCTCGCGCGCAACGCCGTCATGTCGGGCCGGACCCCGCCGAGCGTGCGCGCACTGCTCACCGCCATGATCAAGGCGCACGAGATCCAGGGGGTGCTCGCGCTGGAGAACAGCTTCAACCGCGTGGGACTCGATCACGTGCTGCTGGTGCGCGTCGCCTCGACGGCGGTGGTGGCGGGCATGCTCGGCGCCAGCACCGGGCAGATCGTGAACGCGCTGTCCAACGCCTGGATCGACGGTGGCGCGCTGCGCACCTATCGGCATGCCCCCAACACCGGCTCGCGCAAGAGCTGGGCGGCGGGCGATGCCACCAGCCGTGGGGTGCGCCATGCGCTCATGGCGCTCAACGGGGAGATGGGCTATCCCTCGGCGCTGTCGGCGAAGACCTGGGGCTTCTACGACGTGCTCTTCAAGGGCCAGGCGTTCTCGCTGCCGCAGCCCTTCGGCAGCTACGTCATGGAGAACGTGCTGTTCAAGATCTCCTACCCGGCTGAGTTCCACGCCCAGACGGCAGTCGAGGCGGCGATGGCCCTGCATCCGCAGGTCAGGGAGCGGCTCGCCGACATCGAGCGCATCGTCATCGAGACCCAGGAGCCGGGCGTGCGCATCATCGACAAGGTAGGGCCGCTCGCCAATCCCGCCGACCGCGATCACTGCATCCAGTACATGGTCGCGGTGCCGCTGATTTTCGGGCGCCTCGGCGCGGCGGACTACGAGGACGCGGTGGCCGCCGATGCGCGTATCGACGCGCTGCGCGAGCGGATGCAGGTGCGCGAGAACCCGACGTTCACGCAGGAGTACTACGCCGCCGACAAGCGCTACATCGGCAATGCCGTGCAGGTGTTCTTCCGCGACGGCAGCGCCACGGCGCGCGTGCAGGTCGATGTCCCGATCGGCCACCGCAAGCGCCGCGCCGAGGGCATGCCGCTGCTGGTCGGCAAATTCAGCGCCGCGGTGGATGCGCATTTCGCGCCCAAGCAGGCCGAGCGCGTCAAGGCGCTGTTCGCCAAGGCCGCCGCGCTCGATGACCTGCCGGTGAACGAGCTGATGGCGGCGCTGGTGACCAGCGGCTCGGCCGCCTAGCTTGGCCAGCTCAGGCTCAGCCCACCCGCACCGGCACGAACAACCGCGCGTCGCCGCGCTGGATCAGCAGCGCGACGTGGCCCTTGGATTTCTCCACCGCGCTGCGCAGTTCCTCGGCGTCGTGCACCGGGGAGCCGTTGGCGGCCAGCACCACATCCCCGGGGCGAATGCCGGCCTCGGCCGCCGGACCGCTGGCGCGCTCGACCACCAGCCCTCCCCTGGTGTTGGCGCCACGCTGCTCGTCGGCGGTCAGCGGACGCACCGCCAGTCCCAGCTTGCCGCCTTCAGGGTGCGGGCCGCCGTTGGCGGCGGTGCGCTTGTCGGCCACCGTGCCGAGTTTGACCGTGATCTCACGCGTGGCGTGATTGCGCCAGATCTCCAGCTTCACGCTGGTGCCCGGGGCGATGGCCGCGATCTGCACCGGCAGCTCGCTGGAGTCCTTGAGCGGGGCGCCGTTGAGCTTGAGGATCACATCCCCGGATTCGATTCCGGCGTGCTCCGCCGGCCCGCCCTTCTCCACGCTCGACACCAGCGCCCCTTCGGGCTGCGGCAGGCCGAAGGAGTCCGCCAGTCCCTGGGTGACGGGCTGGATCACCACGCCGAGCTTGCCGCGGGTGACGTGGCCGGTGGTCTGCAGCTGCTCGCCCACCTGCATGGCGACATCGATCGGGATGGAGAACGACACGCCCATGTAGCCGCCGCTGCGGCTGTAGATCTGCGAGTTGATGCCGACGACCTCGCCGCGCATGTTGAACAGCGGGCCGCCCGAGTTACCCGGGTTGATCGGCACGTCGGTCTGGATGAAGGGCACGTAGCCGGAATCGAGCGTGCGGCCCTTGGCGCTCACGATGCCCGCGGTGGCGCTGTTCTCGAAGCCGAACGGCGCGCCGATCGCCAGCACCCATTCCCCGACCTTGAGCCCGCGCGAGTCGCCGATCCTCACCGTCGGCAGATCCTTGGCGGGGATGCGCAGGATCGCGATATCCGATTTCGGGTCGACCCCCACGACCTTGGCGGTGTATTCGCGCCGGTCGGTGAGGCGCACGGTCACTTCGCTCGCGCCGTCGACGACGTGCGCATTGGTCATGATGACGCCGTCCGGGCGGATGACGAAACCGGAGCCTTCACCGCGCATCGGTTGCGGCTGCGGCATCTGGAACGGCAGGCCGCGGAAGAACGGCGCAAACGGACTGTTGGGGCCGAAGGGATTGTTGTCGCCGGGGTTGTCGTTGGGGTTGTCGTCGGAGTTGTCGCCCGAGTTCCAGGAGGTCGACACCTTGCTCACCACGCTGATGTTGACCACGGCCGGACCGTACTTCTGCACCATGCTGCTGAAGTCCGGCAGCATCGTCGCGGGGCCTGCGGCGGGCGCCGGCGTCGCCGGGCTCGCGGCTGTGCTGGTGCCGGTCGCGCCGCTGCTCATCGCGGCGCTGGGTGCGGTCGTGGCCACCGCGCGCGTCGCTCCCGCCAGGTACAGCGCACCGGCCGGCACCGCAATGGTGAGCGCGCCGAGGATGGCGGCAATGAGCGGTTTTCTGATCACACTCGGCAGATTCATGGCACTACTCCGTAAGTTGAGGGGCCTTGGCGGCTAACTTAGGCAAGGCGCCTTATGGGAGCCTTAAGGCTTTACCGGGCCGCCTGCTTTCCTGCCTGCGTTATGGAATACCGCAGCGTTCAGGGGGAAGTTCCCCTCGCCTGCGGTCCGCGTGCGCGCCTCAGTGCGCGGTGAGCCGGGTATAGGGTCGCGACTCGGTACTGAGCGCGGGAGTGAGGTGGCTGAAGTACTGCGCAATGACCTCGACGTCCTCGTCCTTGAGGCTCGCCGCGAAGCCCTTCATGACCGGATTCTTGCGTCCGCCCTTGCGGTACTCGTCGATCGCGCGCACCAGGTAATCCTGGTGCTGACCTGCGAGGGACGGGTACAGCGGCGCAATGGCGACACCGTCCTGGCCGTGGCACGAGACGCACAGCGCCGCCGCCTGCGGCACGCTCCCCTGCGCCTTGCCGGAGGCAGTGAGCGGCTTGCCGGCGAAATACGCGGCGATGTCCAGGATGTCCTGGTCGGACAGCTCCGAGGCCTGCGAATGCATCGTCACGTGCGCGCGGTCGCCGTCGCGATAGCCATGCAGCGCCGCCGCCAGATAATCGGGGTTCTGTCCCTCGAGCTTCGGCACGCTGTACATCGGATAGGCGTTCTTGTAGCCGTCGATGCCGTGGCAGCCGAGGCAGGTGTAGGAGATGGCCTTGCCGTGTCTGGCGTCGCCCTGCGCGGCGGCGCCCTGCGCCCACGCCGTGCCCGCGAAGCCCACTGCCGCGGCGATCGCAAGTCCCGCGTGCACTGCAGACCCGCGACCGCGCCCCTGCATCGGTGTCTCCGCCAGCAAAAAAACGGCCCCGAATCTTACGGACTGGCCGGGCCGAATGCCACACAATCCCCGTGTCATGATCGCTCTCATCCAGCGCGTCAGCGAGGCCGAGGTTCGTGTCGGGGGCGAGGTGGTCGGCGCCATCGGCCGCGGCGTGCTGGCGCTGATCGGCGTGCGGCGGCAGGACACCGAGGAGGCGGCGCAGCGGCTGCTCGAGCGCGTGCTGTCCTACCGCATCTTCCCCGACTCCCAGGGGCGCATGGGGCTCGCGCTGCGCGAGATGGGCGGCGGGCTGTTGCTGGTGCCGCAGTTCACCCTCGCCGCCGACACCCACAAGGGCACCCGCGCCGGGTTCAGCCTGGCCGCCGCGCCCGCGGAGGCGCAGCGCCTGTTCGCGTATCTCGTGGAGCGCGCTCACAGCGCCTATGCCCCTGTTTCCTCTGGCGTATTTGGCGCCGACATGCAGGTGGCGCTCGTCAACGACGGCCCGGTGACGTTCTGGCTCGAGACCCTCTAGGGCGCGGGCGTGACACGGGTAGCGGAATCGGGCGAACTTGTGGGGTTCCGGGGGCTCATTTGACCTATCATCCGATTGTTTTCTCTGCGCGGGCGGAGAGTTACGTGGAGTCGTGAGCCATGGGTGGTCTAGGAATGCGCGAGCTCCTGGTGATACTGCTCGTCGTGCTCGTCGTGTTCGGCGCGAAGAAGCTGCGCACGGTGGGCTCGGATCTCGGCGCCGCCGTGCGCGGGTTCAAGAAAGCGATGAGCGAGGGCGAGGAGGAGCAGGGCGCCCCGCCGAAGCAGATCCGTTCCGAGGGCACGGACGCGGAGTTCCCGGAGGTCGCGAAGAAGAGCGACACGAAGAACGAACGGAGCAGCTGATCTGTTCGAGGGCCGGTTCTCGGAGATTCTGATCATCTTCGTCCTGGCGCTGATCGTGCTGGGACCGGAGAAGCTGCCGCGCGTCGTCTCCGAGATTGGCCGCTGGGTCGGGCGGGCGCGCGCCATGGCGCGCCAGTTCCGCGAGCAGCTCGAAGAGGAGGTGCAGCTCGAGCAGGCCCGCAAGGCGCAGGCACCGGCCGCCCCCGCGCCTGTGCCGCCGGCGCCACCGCTGAGCGCGGCGGCCACCGAAGCTGCGATTGCGCCCCCCGATACCTTCTCGCACGCCCACCCCACCGACGCCACCGGCGCGGACCCTGAAGCCGTGCGGCCCCACGCGAGCGCCGATGAGCGAGGCACCTGAAAAGCTCGCCGAAGGCACGCTCATCTCGCACCTGCTGGAGCTGCGGGACCGGCTGCTGCGCGCGCTGGTGGCGGTGGCGATCGCGTTCGCACCGTGCGTGTATTATTCCAACGACCTGTTCAGCTTCGTCGCGCAGCCGCTGCTCGCCAAGCTCCCGCAAGGAAGCAACCTCATCGCCACCGGGGTGATGTCACCCTTCACGACACCCTTCAAGCTGTCGTTCTTCGCCGGCCTGCTCATCGCGATGCCGTACGTCATCTACCAGCTGTGGTCGTTCGTCGCTCCGGGCCTGTACCGCAACGAGCGCCGCTTTGCGGTGCCGCTGCTCGTGTCCTCGATCGTGCTGTTCTACGTCGGCATCGCCTTCGCCTACTACTTGGTGTTTCCGGTGATGTTTCAGTTCTTCGCCGGCACCACGCCCAAGGGCGTGGCGATGATGACCGACATCAACAATTACCTGGACTTCGTGCTCACGATGTTCTTCTGCTTCGGACTCGCGTTCGAGGTGCCGGTGGCGGTGGTGCTGCTGGTGGTGATGGGCATCGTGCGCCTCGAGAAGCTCAAGGAGCACCGCGGCTACGTGCTGATCGGCATTTTCATTCTCGCCGCGCTCCTCACCCCGCCGGATGCCATCTCGCAATGCTCGCTCGCCATACCGATGTACCTGCTTTACGAAGGCGGGATCCTGATGGCGCGCCTGCTGTCACGCCCCAAGAGCGCGCAAGCCGCGGCCAAGGCCGGCGACAAGGCCCCGTCATGAATCAGCTCGCCGACGCTCGCCTCGCCGCGGCAGCCGTGCCCGCCAGGACGATCTTCGGCCAGCCGCGCGGCCTTGCCACGCTGTTCCTCACCGAGATGTGGGAACGCTTCACCTACTACGGCATGCGCGGGGTCCTCATCCTGTTCATGGTGGCGGCGGTGTCCAAGGGCGGCTTAGGTCTCGATGACAAGACCGCGAACAACATCTACGGCATGTACATCGGCGGCACCTATCTCTTCGGCCTCCTCGGCGGCTGGATCGCCGACCGGCTGCTCGGCGCGCAGCGCGCGGTGGTGAGCGGCGCAGTGTTGATCATCGCCGGCAATCTCATGCTGGTCGTGGGCAGCACGCAGGTCTTCTACCTCGGGCTGCTCGTGATCACGGTCGGCGTCGGCCTGCTCAAACCCAACGCCAGCGTCATGGTGGCCTCGCTCTATCCCGAAGGCGGCTCGCGCCGCGACGCGGGGTTCTCCATCTTCTACATGGGCATCAATCTCGGGGCCTTGATCGGGCCGCTGCTGGTGGGCTGGTTCGCCGACCGCTTCGGCTGGCGCTGGGGCTTTGCGCTGCCGGCGCTCGGCATGACCATCGGACTGGCGCAGTTCGTGTGGACGCGCCAGCACCTGGGGAGCTCGGGTCTCAGCTCCAGCGCCGCGCAGCAGGGCTCGTGGAGGCCGGTGCTGGTGCTCGCTGCCGCCTGCGCGCTGATCGCGCTCCTCGCCATGACCGGCGTGCTCAGAATCAACGCCGTAGTCATGGCGAGCGCGGCATCCTGGGCCATGGTGCTGCTGGGCGTCGGGTATTTCGCTTATCTGTTGGTCTTCGCGCGGCTCACGCCCGTGGAGCGCAACCGCGTGCTGGTGATGGCGGCGCTGGTTGCCGCCTCGGTCACCTTCTGGGCCGGCTACGAGCAGACCGGGGCGTCGATGAACCTGTTCGCCGAGCGTTACACCGAGCGGCATATTTTCGGGTGGAACATGCCCGCCGCCTGGCTGCAGTCGGTGAACCCACTGTTCATCATCGCATTCGCGCCGGTGCTCGCGGCGCTGTGGATTTCGCTGGGCAAGCGCGGGCGCGATCTCAACGCCGCGGCGAAATTCGGCGCCGGCCTGCTGCTGCTCGGCCTCGGATTCATCGTCATGTATTTCGCCTCGCAGTACGTGCTCGCCGGCCAGACGGTGTCGCCCACTTGGCTGGTGCTCGCTTACCTGCTGCATACCTTCGGCGAGCTGTGCCTGTCGCCCGTGGGCCTGTCGTACATGAGCAAGCTTGCGCCGCCGCGCTTCGTGGGCCAGGTCATGGGCATGTGGTTCCTGTCGATGGCGCTCGGCAGCAATCTCGCCGGCCAGCTGTCCGGCCAGTACGACGCCAGTCACCTGGAATCGCTCCCCGGCCTGTTCCTGAAGATATTCTGGTATGGAGCGATCGGCGGCGCCGTCATGCTGCTGCTGACGCCGTTCGTGAAACGCATGATGGCGGGGGTGAGGTAGCGCCAGCCGCTGATGCAGTGCAGCCGGCCGCAGGCGCACACTCCTGGCGGCGGCGCGCCCCGGCAGCCCCATTCTTGATCTTCGCAACGCGCGCGCGCATCCTCGCACGCCCGCTCAGGTCCGTGCCCGAGCGCGTTGCAACAAAAAGTCCACGTCATCACCCAAGGGGCATCACATGAAGAGGGTACTGTCATTCATATTGCTCGCGGCGGTGTTCTTCGCCGCACCTGCCTTCGCTGCAGATCCGATCGTCGGGAGCTGGACGCTCAATGTCGCGAAATCGAAGTTCGCGGACAAGGCCCTGACCGGGGGGACCCGGGTCTACACGGAAGCCAACGGGCTGTACACCCTGGACCAGAAGCTGACAGGCGCAGACGGCAAGGAGAAGTCCAACCACGCACAATACCGCGACGGCAAGGAGGAAAAGCAGGCCCCGGGAGGAACCTCGGACGCGACGGTCGCGAAAAAGATCGATGCAAACACCTGGGACTTTGTTCTCAAGAAGGCCGGCAAGGTTGTTGGCCACGTTCACCGTGTCGTATCGGCCGACGGCAAGACGCTGACCGTACACAACACGGGTGCGAAGCTGAGCGGCGCCGAGGGCGACGAGACGCTGGTGTTCGACAGGCAGTAGTTCCGCAACTGTGCGCGCACAGGGACGTGTGCTCAGCCGGCGGTGGCGGGATCCGGCCGCGCTACTCCGTCACCCGCACGGCGGTCACGAAGTACTCGCTGTCGCCGAAGCAGGAGCTTGGAATCCACTTGTGCTGCTCGTAGTGCAGCGCCATGCGCTTGCCGACGCTGGCGTTGAGCTTGGCGGCGACCGCAGGCTCGCGCACCGTGAAGGCGAACTTCTCGGCGACCGTGCCCGGCATGGTCACCATCGCCATCTCTCCCTCCCAGGTCTTGCACAGCCATCCCTTGCGCGAGAGCTTCTGCACGTAGCCGGCGCGCTCGCCGTCTGAATATGACCAGTGCAGCGTGACCCAGGTGTAGCCCGCAAGCGCGGCGATCAGGACCACGAGCACGGCGAGCATCTTGACCATGATCGCTAGCATAACGCGTGCCACCGCCCGCGCACCTTTCCCATGACGGCGCAGGGGCGCGGTGAGCGGGCACACCCGGGCGCGGCAGCACACCCGGGCGCGGCAGCACACCCGGCGCGGCAGCACACCCGGGCGCGGGAGCACAGCCGGGCGCGGCAGCACACCCGGCGCGGCGAGCGGGCGCCGCGAGCGCGGCGCGGCTAAGATGCCTGGGTATGGATCCGCAGCCACTCGCCGGCCGCACCATCGCGGTGCCGGAAACGCGTGAGCTCGAGGTGTTCGCCGCGATGCTCGAGCGGCGCGGCGCGAGCGTGGTGCGCTGTCCACTGGTGGCCATCCGCGACGCCCCCGATCCGGCGCCCGTCCTCGCGTTCGCCCGGGCCTTCGCCGGCGGCTCCTGCGATGACCTGATCCTCACCACCGGCGAGGGCCTGCGGCGCATCCTCGCCTGCATCGAGCGGCACGAGCCGCAGCTGCGGGCGGCGTTTCTCGAGGCGCTCGCCCGGGTGCGCACGATCACCCGCGGACCCAAGCCGGCGCGGGCGCTGCGCGAGCTCGGCTTGAAGCCCGACCTGCCCGCGCCGACGCCGACCACGGCCGGCGTCATCGCCGCGCTCGGCGGCCTCGACCTCAAGGGCCGCCGCGTGGGCGTGCAGCTCTACGGCACCGAGCCGAACACCCCGCTGGTGGAGTTTCTCGAGCGCGCGGGCGCGACCGTGCGGTGCGTTGCGCCCTATGTGTATGCGGACGCCGCCGACGATGCCGCGGTGCAGGGGCTCATCGCGCGCCTCAGCGCCGGCGAGGTGGACGCGATCGCCTTCACCAGCACGCCCCAGGTCGAGCGGCTGTTCGCGGTCGCGCCCGCCGCCACGGTGTGCGCGGCGCTCGGGCAGACCCTGGTCGCCGCGGTGGGTCCGGTGGTGGCGGGGGCGCTCGAGCGCCACGGCGTCAGGGCGCGTCTCATGCCGGAGGAGTCCTTCTTCCTCAAGCCGCTGACCACCGTGCTCGAGGAGGCTCTCGGCGCGCGCACCTGAAGCGCCGGATATAACACCAACACCTGGGGGTCGAGCCTATGAAGACGGAATCGAGCGTCGGGCTGACGCTGCGCGGTATGAAGACGGAATCGCGCGTCGAGCTGACGCTGCGCGGACTTGTCCTCGGCGTGGTGCTCACCGTGGTTTTCACTGCCGCCAACGTCTACTTCGGGCTGAAGGCCGGGCTCACTTTCTCCACCTCCATCCCGGCGGTGGTGATCTCCATGGCGATGTTGCGCTGGCTCGGCAACACCTCCGCCCAGGAGAACAACATCGTGCAGACGGTGGCTTCCACCGCCGGTACGCTCTCCTCCATCATCTTCGTGCTGCCCGGCTTCGTCATGATCGGGTGGTGGAGCGGCTTCCCCTATTGGCAGTCGGTGGCCGTCTGCGCCACGGGCGGCGTCCTCGGGGTCATGTATTCCATCCCCCTGCGCCGCGCGCTGGTGACGCAGTCGGATCTGCCCTATCCCGAGGGCACCGCCTGCGCCGAGGTCATCAAGGTCGGTTCCGGGGACGTTGCGGACCCGGATTCGGTGGAATCCAGCGGCAAGGGCCTGAAAGCCGTGCTGGTGGGTTCGCTGGCCTCCGCCCTGTTACTGGTAATGGTGCAGACGCGGCTGTTCCTGCAGGACGTGGCTCACAGCTTCCGCTTCGGTCCGGACCCACAGGCGCCGGTCACGGGCTTCGACTTCCAGCTCTCCTGCGCGCTGTTCGGCATCGGCCACCTGGTGGGCATCAACTGCGGCGTCGCCATGTTCGTGGGCGCCCTCATCGGCTGGGGCTGGGGCGTGCCGCATTACAGCGCACTGCACGCGGCCGCAGGCGATGCGGGAGCGGTCGCGGGTGCCACCTGGAGCCACTATGTGCGTTACGTGGGCGCCGGCGCCATCGCCGTGTCCGCCATCTGGACACTCATCAAGCTCGTGAAGCCAGTGATCGGTGGTCTGAAAGGGGCCATCGCTTCGTCCCGGGCACGCAAGGCCGGCAAAGGCGACACCCTGGCGCGCACCGAGCACGACATTCCCGTGGATCAGGTGGGCTTGGTGTCGTTGATCTGCATACTGCCCATCGGCTGGCTGCTGTGGAACTTCGCGAGCAGCGCGGGCCTGGGCGACCATGCCCTGCTGCTCACCATCGGCGGCATCGTCATCGTGGTGGTCGTGGGCTTCCTGGTTTCGACCGTTTGCGGCTATATGGCGGGGCTGATCGGCGCCTCCAACAGCCCGCTCTCAGGCATCGGCATTCTGGTGGTGGCCATCACGGCGCTGTTCCTGGTGGTGAGCGTCAAGTCCTCGCTGCCCCCGGAGATGGGCAAGGCGCTCGTGGCCTACTCGCTGTTCGTCACTGCCGTGGTATTCAACGTGGCGGCCATCGCCAACAACAACCTGCAGGATCTCAAAACCGGTCAGCTGGTGGAATCCACGCCCTCGAAACAACAGTGGGCGCTGGTGATCGGCGTACTCGCCAGTGCGCTGGTGATCCCGCCAGTGTTGGACCTCGTCAACAAGGCTTATGGTTTTGCGGGCGCTCCGGGCGCGTCAGCCCACGCCCTGCCTGCGCCGCAGGCGGGCCTCATCTCGGCCCTCGCTCAGGCGGTGATCCAAAACGACCCGGAGAAATGGCAATTGATGGGTTGGGGCGCCCTCATAGGCGCCGTCATCATCACGCTCGATTGGCTGCTCTCGAAAACCAGCAGCTCCATGCGTGTGCCGCCGCTCGCCGTCGGCCTCGGCATCTACCTTCCCACGGCGTCGACGCTGATGGTCACCGTGGGCGCGCTGGTGGGCTGGTGGTTTGACAGACGCGCCGACAGGACTGCCAAACCAGACGCCACGAAGCAACTGGGTGTGCTGCTCGCTTCCGGTCTGATCGTGGGCGAGAGCGTGCTTGCGGTGATCTTCACGGCCCTGGTGGCCTTCACCAATAACCAATTTCCCATCGGCGTGGTGGGAGACTCGTTCTCCACCGCTTCTGAGTGGCTCGGCGGCATCGCCTTCGTGCTCGTGATCTACGCGCTCTATCGCTGGGGGGGGCGCGCCCTCTCGGCTGCGTAGTCGCAGCCTCCGGTACATCGCATTCCCGACATCCTGTGCCCCGACATCCGGCCGCTCGTCAGCGGCGCGCGAAGCGCTCGATTCCGCGGTGCCCGATGAGCGCGGAAGCAGCCCAGCCGGTCAGCCAGACGATGATCCAGGTGAAGAGCGCCGCGCGAAAGCTCCCCAGGTGAAAGCCCGGCAGGATCGCGGCGACCAGCGCCACCATCGCCGCGTTCAGCACCAGGACAAACAGGCCGAGTGTCAGAATCGTGAGCGGCAGTGTCAGGATGAACGCGACCGGCCGAACGATGGCATTCACGACGCCGAGGAGGAGCGCCGCGAGGAGCAGCGTGCCGACGCCATGGATCCGCACCCCCGTGACCCACACGCTCGCGAGCCACAGGCCGATCGCGCTGATCAGCGCGCGCAGCCAAAATCCCGTCATGGGCTCGCGCCCGGTCCGGGTTGCCGCTCCAGCAGCACCTTGAGCCGGACGATGGCCTGCTGCCAGCTGGTGCGCAAACGCCGGTACTGAGTATCCCATTCGAGCGTCGCCGGTACACCCGAGCCCAAGAGGCGCACGATGGTTCCGCCGGGCACCGGCTCGAGCATGAAGTCATCGACCATCACGGTGTCGGCGGGTGGCAGCGCCGGGGCAGGCAGATAGATCAGCCGCAGTCGCCGGCCGGGTTCGAACAGCTCGATGTGCGCCTCGAACTCGGTGACCCGGTCGACGCTGGCGCGGAACAGGCCCCCCTTGCGGGCGCGTATCTCCGCATCCGGTGAGCACCAGCGGGTGAGCTGCTCGGTTTCAGTGAGGGCTCGCCACACCTGTTGCGCGTCGGCGCGGATGTCGACCCGGTGTGCGTAGCCGCGCTCCTTGTCGCTCATGAGCGCATTGTGCCATTGTGGCTGAAAAGCCGGAGCCTTCATGCCGTTCGTTCACCTGGTGATTGCCCTCGCCCTGGTCGAGTTCTTCCTGTTCGGGGTGGCGGTGGCCAGGGCGCGCGCCCGCTATAACATCCCCGCGCCGGCCACCACCGGCAACGAAGTGTTCGAGCGCTATTTCCGGGTGCAGATGAATACGCTCGAGCAGCTGGTCGTCTTCGTGCCGGCGGTGCTGCTGTTCGCGCGCTACGTCAACGCTCACGTGGCGGCGGTGCTCGGAGTCGTGTTCCTCATCGGGCGGGCGCTGTATTTCCAGGGCTACGTGAAGGCGCCGCAGGCGCGTCACATCGGGTTCATCCTGACCGCGATTCCGAACCTCGCGCTGCTGATCGGGGCGATCATCGGCGCCATCGTCGCGCTCGGCGCGCACGCCTGAGGTCCCCGCCGCGGCTGGTCACTCGGCGGGCGCGGGGGAGCGGCGCCACAGGGCGCTGGCCAGCGGCACCAGCGATACGGCGACGATGAGCAGCGTGACCACTCCGAAGTGCTCCTTCACCAGCGGAATGTTGCCGAACAGGTAGCCGCCCCAGACGAACAGCAGCACCCACGCGAAGCCCCCCGCGAGGGTGTACGCGAGGAAGCGCGCGAACGGCATGCGCCCGACGCCGGCCACGAATGGCGCGCAGGTGCGGATGACGGGCAGGAAGCGCGACACCAGGATCGCCATGGCGCCATGGCGGCGGAAGAACTCCTCGGTGCGCCTGAGGTACTGCACCTTCAGCAGGCGGTAACGGCCGCTGAAGGCCGGGGGGCCGATGGCGCGTCCGATGCTGTAATTCACGGTGTTGCCGAGCACGGCCGCGGCCCCGAGCGTCACGCTCGCGAGCGGCGCCTGCAGGACGCCGCTGCGATCCACCGCCGCCAGCGCACCCACCGCGAACAGCAGCGAGTCCCCCGGCAGGAAGGGCGTCACCACCAGCCCGGTCTCCGCGAAAATGACCGCGAACAGGATCGGATAGATCCACAGCTCATAGCGGGTCAGCAGCTCGAGGAGGTGCCGATCAAGATGCAGGACCACGTCGATGAGCCACGCGAGCATGTGGCCGGGGAGGATATCGGGAAGCACCCGCTGCGGGTAAGCACCGCGAGGCGCCGGCGCCTCGAGGCCAATCCTCAGGGCACGAGCGCGCGCATGGCCACCGGGAGCGCTGCGTGCTGCGCCAGGGCGCCACGGGTCTTCAGAGTGTCCAGCGCCACGCGCACGTCGCTGTCGCGATCGGCCAGGGGCGCCGAGCCCCTGCCCGCCAGCAGCTCCGCGGGGGGTGCCCCGGGGCCGTCCTCGACGACATCCGGAACGATGCCCTTGCCGTGAATCGAGGTGCCCGAGGGCGTGAAGTAACGGGACGTCGTGAGCTTGACCGCACCCCCGTGAGTGAGGGGCATGACGGTCTGCACCGAGCCCTTCCCGTAGGTGCGCCGTCCGATGAGCAGTGCGCGGCCGTGGTCCTTCAGCGCACCCGCCACGATCTCCGAAGCCGAGGCCGAGCCGCCGTTCACGAGCACTACCAGCGGGGCGCCGCCGATGAGGTCACCGGGGGCCGCATCCATGCGGAAGCGCGCCTCGGGCGTACGGCCGTCCGCCGTCACGATCACACCGCGGTCGAGGAAGTCGTCGGCAACGGCGACACCGGATTCGAGCACTCCGCCGGGATTGTTTCTCAGGTCGAGCACGAGCCCCTTGATGCCACCCGGATTGTCTCGTCTTAGTCGGGCAATCGCTCGGCCGACATCACCCGGCGTGGTCTCGCTGAAGCTCGTGATTCGCAGGTATCCGTAGCCTGGCTCAAGACTCTGCTGCAGGACGCTGTGCACTTCGACCTGGGCGCGGCGCAGCGCGTACTCGATGAATCCGGGGGTGCCGTTGCGCTGGATGGTGAGCTTCACCAGGCTTCCGGAAGCCCCACGCATGCGTGCAATGGCGCCCGCCAGGTCGGCGCCGATGTCGTTGCCGTCGACTCTCACCAGCTCATCGCCCGGCTCAAGCCCCGCCTGCTGTGCGGGCGACCCTTCAATGGGGTGCAGCACCTTCACCACCCCGTCCTCGGCCGCGACCTCGATGCCGACGCCGGGGTAGGAGCCCATGGTGCTCAGGCGGATTTCCTCGAACTCCTCGCTGTCGAGGTAGGCCGAGTGCGGATCGAGTGCGGCGACCATGCCGCGCAGCGCCTTCTCCATCAGGGCGTGATCGTCGACGTCGTCCACGTAGTCGCGCTTGATGCGCTCGTAGACCTCTGCGAACAGGCTGGCCTCCTGCCAGGGCAGGGCCGTGCCGCCGACCGGGCGCGCGGGATGCGCCGGGAGTGAGGCCTCGCCGGAGCGGTCAGCCAGCACTCCCCCGGTCAGGGCCCCGCCGAAGCCGAGCACGGCCCCGGCGATGAGCGCAACCAGCGTGCGCGGGCGTGCCATCACCCGGCCGCCCCGCTGTGCCAGTCCGGCTCGCCCACGGGCTCTGCGGCCGGCGAGGCTGTGGCTGGCGCGCTCGGCAGCGGCAATTCAAACAGCAGCTCGGCCAGCGGAATCGGCCTGCCGATCGCAAAACCCTGGCCGTAGTCGACGCCCAGCTCCGCGATGCGCGCGCCGATGGCCTCGGTCTCGATGTACTCGGCCACGGTGATGATCGACATGCCGCGGGCGAGCTGCGCGATCGCGCGCACCATGGACTCGGCGCGTGCATCGGTGAGCACCTCGCGCACGATGCTGCCGTCGATCTTCAGCATGGTCACGGGCAGCTGGCGCAGGCACGAGAGCGAGGACAGGCCGGTGCCGAAGTCATCGAGCGCCACGCCGCACCCCAGTTGCCGCAGGCGCCGCATCAGCGCCTCGGCGCGCGGCAGGCTCAGGACCGTGGCGTTCTCGGTGAGCTCGAAACAGAACAGCTCCGGATCCAGGCCGCTCCCGGCGACGCGCTCGACCAGGAAGTCCGAGAACCCATCGTCGCTGAGGGACTGCCCGGAGAAGTTGATGGCGAAACCCAGCGCCTTGCCCTCGAGCACGGTGGCGCGCGGCTTGAGCGCCTCGATGACATGGTTGATGACCCAGCGATCGATGGTCGGCATCAGCTGGTAGCGGTTCGCCGCCGACAGGAAGCTGTCCGGCCCCACGGTGCGCCCGTCCTCGTCGGTCATGCGCAGCAGCAGCTCGTAGTGCGGCCGGGCGCTGTCGCCTGTGGCGAACGGCAGGATGAGCTGCGCGTAAAGATGCAGACGCCCGGCGTCGATCGCCTCGCGCAACTGGGCCGCGACGCGGATGTCGGCATAGCGGCGCACGATGCTCTGGTCGCTCTGGTGGTACGCCTCGACGCGGTTGCGGCCGCGGTCCTTGGCGGCCTTGCAGGCGGTCTCGGCCGCCGCCAGCACGTGCGCCAGCTCGTCCGCGGCGCAATCCAGTGGGGCGACCCCGACGCTGATGGATACGGGCAGGTGCGCCGCAGCGTGAGTCATGGCGAGCCGCTCGGCGCCTTCGCGCAGCGACTCCGCGAAACGCTCCGAGTCACGCATCTCCGCCGGCACCAGCACCACGAAGCGATCGCCGGAGATGCGTGAGCCGAAGGCCCCAGGAGGCAGGCGCTGGCGCAGCAGCTCGCCCAGCTGGGCGAGCACGGCATCGCCCACGTGCATGCCGGCCTTCTCATTGATGACGTGCAGCTGGTCCACATCGATGTACAGCGCGCTCCACGCCTGCGATGCCTTGTGGTCCGCGATGACCGCGCGCACGCGCCGCTCGAACGCCGGGCGGGTGTACAGGCCGCTGAGCGCGTCGTAACTGCTCTCGATGACGCCGATGGCCTTGCGGGCGAGGATCTCGGCGATGTGGGCGTCGCGTTCCGTGAAGGCTTCCGCGCCCGCCTCGCGCAGCAGCGCCAGCACGCCGATGAAGCGTCCGGCGCGCGAGCGCAGCGAGCAGCACAGCACCCGGTACGCCAGGGCGTCGGGCGTAGCGGCCGACAGGGTTTCGTTGATGACCACCGGCTCGCGCTGCGCCTGCGCCAGCGACAGGAGCCTGCGGTGCGCGCGCATCAGGAACTGCGTGTCGGTCGGCGCGTGCTGGCCCGCGCGCACCAGCGTGACGTTGCGCTCCGGAACGAGCAGCGCCCCGGTGCGGGCGCGCAGGTGCTCGATGGTCTGCTGCAGCAGTCCCTGCAGCTCGTTGGCTCCGTCAGCCGGGGCGGCGCTCTGTTCGGCGCCGCCGTGCGCCAGCAGCAGATTCATGCCCCGGTCGAGCCCGCCCACGGTGTGGTTGAGCTCATCGATGGTGGCGCGGGTGACGAGCTCGCGCCGCAGGCACTCGAGCATCGGGGACAGCAGGGTGTAGGCGAAGGCGAAGTCGGGGCTCTTGCGGTCCCGCGCCTCGGTGGCGCGGCACACGACGGCGAGCACGCCCAGCAGCCGCTTGGTGTCATCGCGCAGCGAGCACAGGTACACGGGCAGATTCCCGGGCAGCAGGCGCACCTGGCCGGGGCTGTCCGGGTTCGAGCGCGCACTGAGCAGCGCGTCATCGACGACGTTCATCAGATCCGGGCCCGACACGGGCTCGGTCGACCACATGAGGTCGCCCGCCGGCCCGAACATCGCGACGTACATGGTGCGCGGCACCAGGCAGTGCACGAGGCGCACGTAGGGCTCGAAACGGCCCCCCGGCCGGCCGGGGATGTGCTCGATGTCCAGTAATGAACTCATGGTCCGGCGGGGTGCGGGCCGATTCCTGTAATTCGCTTACCTCACACCATTGCGCGTGAGCGGTCCGGGATCCATGCGCGAGTTGGCGAAAGCACGTACCGGCCCGTCGCAGGGGGTAAAACATTGACCCCAATCACATCCTGCGGGAGGGTCCTACCTAGGGGTCGGCCGCCCGGAACCAGGGGCGCGGGTCGACCGGCTTGCCCCCCTTGCGGATCTCGAAATACAGCTCCGGACGGCTGCTGCCGCCGCTGTCGCCGGCGGCGGCGATGGCTTCACCGGCCGCGACCGGCTCGCCGGCCGCCTTGTAGAGCCGCTCGTTGTGGCCGTACAGGCTCAGGTACCCGTCCCCATGGTCGACGATGGTGAGTAGCCCGAGGCCCGGGAGCCAGTCGGCATAGATGACGCGTCCCTGGCAGACCGCTTTGACCGGCGCCCCGCGCTCGGTCGCCACCAGCACCCCGTCCCAGTGCACGCCGCCGGCGCGCGCATCCCCGAAGCGCGCCACCACCCGCCCGCTCACCGGCCAGGCGAGCTTGCCGCGCAGGCGTGCAAAGGCGTCGTTCCCCTCGAGCGGAAAGCGCTCCATGGCGGTGCGCAACTCATGCAGCAGTTTCTCGAGTCCCGCCTGCTGACTGCGCAGCCGCTCGAGACTCTGGGCGCGCGTGTGCGACTGCGCCTCGAGGCTCGCGAGCACGTGACTGCGTTGCGTGCGCGCGTGCTCGAGCTCGTGCAGTTGCGCGCGTTGCTGTTTTTCCAGCTGCGCGAGCGCCTGGTCCTCGGCAGCCAGCGCGCCGTCGAGCTGCGCCAGACGCTGCAGGTCGTCCTCGATGAGCTTGATCTGCCCGGCGCGCGCGCGCCCGAAGTAGCTGTAGTAGGCGAACATCCGGCCGGCGAGCGCGGGATCCTTCTGGTTCAGGAGCAGCTTGAGAGGCTCCTGGCGGCCGATGAGGTAAGCGGCGCGCAGCTGCCCGGCGAGCGCCGCTCGGTTGCGCTGTACCTCGGCTTCGCGCGCCTGCTGCTCGGCGGTGAGCGCCGCGCGGCGCGCGGCGCGCGCAGCGCGCTCGCTGCGCACCTCGCTGAGCTCATCGCGCAGCTTCCCGACCGAGAGCTCCGAGGTGCGCAGCTCCTGGGTGAGCCGGTCGCGCTCGACCTGCTCGAGGCTCACCTGGCGGGTGATCCGCTCGATCTCGGACTTGACCGCCTGCAGCTCCGCTTCGGCCTTGCGCGCATCCGCCTCCGGGTGCCCAGCCGGGGCTGCCGGCAGCGGGGCGCCGCCGAGTACCATCCAGGCCAGGGCGGCGGCCGCCACGCGCCGTGCCCGCGACGCGCAGCCGGGGGGGCGCGCAGCCGGCGTGCCGAATGGCACGCGGGCGCTATAATGCGCGCCCTTTTTAGCCCCCGGCATGCCCGCTCTCCCCATGGACCGCTTCCTCGAATACCTCAGCCACCACCCCTGGCTCGCCACCGCGACGGCGGTGGTGGTGGCGCTCATCGCTGTATACGAGATGCGCGCCCGATCTGAAAGCCTGGTCTCGGTCACACCCCAGGAATTGATCCGGCTGATGAATCAGGGTGCGCTGCTGCTTGACCTGCGTCCGCCGGAGCAATACCAGGTGGGCCACCTGGCCGGGGCGCGGCAGATGAGCGGCGAGCAGCTCCTCAAGGCCGCCGACACCCTGAAGAAGCACAAGGAAAAGCCCGTCGTGGTCTATGACGATAGCGGCTCGCTCGGCAGCGCCGCGGCGCGCCAGCTCGCGGCGCAGGGCTTCACCCGGGCGTTCACGCTGCGCGGCGGGCTCGCCGCCTGGCGTGCCGACAACCTGCCCCTGTCGCGCGCCTGAGAGCTTGAGGAAGCGCAGGCCTTGGGCACACCGAAAGTCGTCATGTACGCCGCGGACGGGTGCAGCTACTGCGCGCGCGCGCGCCGCCTCCTCGACGGCAAGGGGGTCACGGTCGAGGAAATCGACGTGGAGGCGGTGCCCGGCGCGCACGCCGACATGCTCGCGCGCAGCGGCCGCAGCACGGTGCCCCAGATATTCATCGGTGACGCGCACATCGGCGGCGCCGATGAGCTGGACGCGCTCGAGGCGGCCGGTCGCCTGGATCCCATGCTGAAATAAACGGAGCCTTGCCATGTCGAACGAAACAGCCGGCGCCGCGCCGGCGACCGAGATCCCCACCGACGGGGCAGTCCTCGCACTGCAGAACGTGTATCTGAAGGACTGCTCGTACGAGTCGCCCAACGGCCCGCGCGTCGACGGCAACTGGAACCCGCAGATCAGTCTGGATCTGCAGACCGGCTCGAACGCGCTCGGGCCGGACGTGCGCGAGGTGGTGCTCACGGTGACCGTGTCGGCAAAGCTCGGCGACGTGACGATCTTCCTGGTGGAGGTCAAGCAGGCGGGGCTGTTCGTCATCCGCAATCTGCCGGAGGCGGAACTCAAGCGCGCCATCAGCACCGTGTGCCCCGGGGTGCTGTTCCCCTACGCGCGCTGCGCCGTCTCGCAGCTCGTGAGCCAGGGCGGCTTCCCGCAGTTCCTGCTGCCGCCGGTGAACTTCGACGCGCTCTACGCCGCCAACCAGGCGCAGGGTCCGGCCAACTGACGCGCGGCGTACGCACCCAGGCCCGCAGCCGGTGACCCAAGGTGACCGCACGAGCACTGCGTGACGCACCGGTCGCCGTGCTCGGCGCGGGTTCCTGGGGCACGGCACTCGCCATCCAGTTCGCGCGCGGCGGCCGGCAGGTGCGGCTGTGGGGCCGCGACCGCGGTCGGCTCGCCGACATGGCGGTGAGCCGCCGCAACGAGCGCTATCTGGCCAGCGCGCAGTTTCCCGATTCCTTGCAGGTCGAGCCCGAGCTCGCCACGGCGCTCGCCGCGGCGCGCGACGTGCTCATCGTCGTGCCGAGCCATGCGTTCCGCTCCCTCCTCACCGAGCTCGCGCCGCATCTCGCACCCGAGCTGCACATCGCCTGGGCCACCAAGGGCTTCGAGCACGGGAGCCTGAAGCTGCCGCACCAGATCGCCCGCGAGGTGCTGGGCGCCGAGCGCGGCATCGCCGTCCTGTCCGGACCGACCTTCGCCCGCGAGGTCGGCGCCGGGCTCCCCACCGCCATGACGGTGGCGTCTCCGGATGCGCCCTATGCCCGGGCGCTGGCGCACGAGCTGTCGTCGGCGAATTTCCGCGCCTACACCTCCACCGACATCATGGGCGTGGAGATCGGCGGCGCAGTGAAGAACGCTCTCGCCGTCGGTGCGGGGCTCTCGGACGGGCTCGGCTTCGGCGCCAACACGCGCGTGGCGCTGATCACCCGGGGCCTGAAGGAGATGACGCGGCTCGGCGTGGCGCTCGGCGCCCAGCGCGACACCTTCATGGGGCTCGCCGGCCTCGGCGACCTGGTGCTGACCTGCACGGACGATCAATCGCGCAACCGGCGCTTCGGGCTGTTGCTGGCCGCGGGCCGGACGGCGCAGGCGGCGCTCGCGGAGATCGGCCAGGCGGTGGAGGGTTACGCCGCGGCCGGCGCCATCCACGAGGTCGCCTCACGCGCCGGGGTGGAGATGCCGTTGTGCGAAATGGCCTACCGCGTGCTGTACCAGCACCTGCCCGCGAAGGAAGCGGTGCGCTCGCTCATGAGCCGGCCGATCAAGGCGGAAGCCGAGTAGCGCCGTGCAACCGCCCGCCGCGGCAGTGCTGGGAATCGCGCCGCACTCGGGCTGGGCGGCGGCAGTGCTGCTCGCCGGCACGCCGGCCGAGCCGCGCGTCATCCTGCGCGAGCGGCTCGAGCTGAGCGACGCGCGGCTTGGCGGATCGAAACAACCCTATCACGCGCTCGAAGGCCTGCCGCTCGCGCAGGCGCAACGCCAGCTCGCGCGCTTCCGCACTTCCGCAGATGGCCTCGCCGCGGGCGCGCTGCGCGCGCTGCTGGAGCGTGCGCAGGCGGCCGCGGTCGAGCCGCAGGCCGCCGGCATTCTCGACTCCGCCGGGCGCAGCGGCGCGACGCTTGCGGCGATCCTCGCCTCGCATGCCCTGATCCACACCGCCGACGGCAACCATTTCCGCACCGCGCTCGCGCACGCTTGCCAGGCGGTGGGACTGCGCGTCGCGCGAATCGCGCAGCGCGAGCTGAGCTCGCGCGCCGCCGCGGCGCTGCGCCAGTCGCCGCAGCAGCTGACCGCGACGCTCAAGGCGCTCGGAAGCGGGATGGGATCGCCCTGGGGCGCCGATCAGAAGGACGCAACGCTGCTCGCCTGGCTGCTCCTCGCGGCATAGCCAATGCGGTGGTCAGGGGCGCTCCCGTCAGGGTCCGCCGTGCGCGCGCGCGGCCGCGGCGCCCGACCCTGCCGGACTGCAAGTCTCGGCGCGCAACCGCGTCGTGCTTCAAGCGTGAATGATCCGTCCGCCGCCAAACGACCAATTCTCCCACAACGTTTCTTTGAAACAGACCATCACGTTTTCGGGATTCAAGCCCGGGTCCTTCGACAAGCCGCCGAGGATGTCGGCCAGGATCTTCTTCTTCACCTTGACGCTGCGGCCCACCGACAGGAGTACCTCGATCAGGACGAAATCCTCCGTCCGGCGAGCGGTGAGGTCGGGGTATTCAGGATCAAAACGGAAGTCATCCGCGCTCAGTTCCAGCACGCGCTGAAAGCGGTCCTTCTCGGGCACGCCCGAGGCGATCAGCGCGCCATGCACGGCATTGAGCACCATGGACTTGAATTCGCTGGACTTGCCTTCGCGGACAGTGAGCGTGACTAGCGGCATGGAGTGCTCCTTCGGGCCGAACGCCGGGATTGAGCGAGGGGCAGCAGGGCCGACGTTCGCGGCGCATCATGGTTCAACGGTCGCTGCCGCCTCATGGTGAGGCACCGGGCCGCTCGCGCTCGACGATGACTGCCGTGCCGTAACACAGGACCTCGGTCAACCCCGCCATCAATTCGGTGGCGTCGTAGCGCACTGAAATGATTGCGTTTGCGCCCTGCTGCTCCGCGTGCTCGCACATGAGGCGATAGGTGTCGGACCGCGCCCGCTCGCACAGGTTGGTGTAGATGGTGATGTTGCCGCCGAACAGTGATTGCAGGCCGCCGAAGAGATTCCCCACGATGGAGCGCGAGCGCACCGTAATACCGCGGACCACACCGAGATTGCGGACCACTCTGAAGCCCGGCAGCGTAAGGGCCGTTGTGACCATGGCGTCTTGCATGTTTCTCTCTGCTGGTGTCTGAGGTTCGAATTCAGCGGCGATCCAACCCGCGCGCCCAGCGAGCATCGATTCGCACCAACTTGATGCGACCCGCAGCGCCGCTCTTGATGGACACGGCCGACTTGGGGCACTGGTAATGCTCGGCGACCAGCGCGATCAGCTCCGCGTTGGCTTTGCCGTCAATTGGAGCTGATCTGAGGCGGGCAAGCCAGGTGCCACCTTCCGCCTGCTCGAATGCACTGCTGCGGGAGTTGGGTTTGACCTTTACCTGGATAACGATGGCAGTGCTCTGCTTCAATGGAGGCGCCATCCCACGTTGGCTTGCAGCGATTTGTCGGGCGTCATTTCGTGACTCATACGGACCACGATGTCGAGAGTGTGCACGCGCGCCCATTGCCACGCGAGCGAGCCGTGCGGGTCACGGGCGCTTGCGCAGAAAGACGTGGTTCGCACGCTCACCCGCGACGTGCCGCGCGCACTCATAGCCCAAAGCACGCATATCGATCTCTTTCAAGAGATGCTCGCCGGAACCGAGTAAGACAGGTCGGACGGCGAGATGCAACTCGTCGATCAGACCGGCACGCAGATACTGCCGAATGGTGGCAACCCCGCCGCCGAGGCGCACGTCGCGCCCGCGTGCCGCAGCGCTCGCCTGCTCCAACGCGACGTGAATGCCTTCGGCGACAAAATGAAACTCCGTACCTCCCCCCATCCTGAGCGACGCGCGCGGGTGATGCGTCAACACGAAGACGGGCGTGTGATACGGCGGCTCGTCGCCCCACCAGCCCTTCCAGCTGTCGTCCGGCCACGGGCCTCGGACAGGACCGAACATGTTGCGCCCAAGAATCCAGGCGCCGATTCCGGCAAAGCCCTGCTCGGCAATTCCGTTATCGACTCCCGTCTCGCCATCGTCGTGACCGTGCATCCTCCGCCACACGCGTGTCTGGAAGAACCACTCCATCAGTTCAGGGCCTCCGACGCCCAGCGGATTCTGGAGATCTTGGTTCGGCCCAGCGCCGTAACCGTCGATGGAAACCGCGAAGCATTGGACACGGAGTTTGGGCACTACATTCCTCGCTGCTTGGTACGGTGTCGCGTTAGCGATACCCGCGCGGTGGGCGATTGGTCCGCGGCAATGGCACAAAAGGCTTCACGCGCCCGGCTAGACTACGTACGAGCGATCCACAATGACCCGCCACCGCCCTAGTAATTTCAAGAGAAGCGACTGACCGAACCTGGTGGATGTGCCGACGGCCACCAACATGGTTCCGCGCGTGGGCGAAGACAGAACCTCGAGTTTGACGAAGTCGTCGCGCTCGCAGGGGATTATCGCCAAGGAGCTGCTGTCGGCTGTGCAGCCGTTATCTTCGGGTCGCGCCGAGTAGGACATTAGCTTGAGCGAAGGGTACTTGGGCTGAAGTTTCTCGAGAAGCACAGGACCGACTGAGCTCTTCACATAGACAACCGAGCCGCGCGGGAAACGGGATAAGGGTGCATCCGCAACCACCACCATCGCGTCCACCATGTCATCGGCCATGATCACCCCTGGCGCTGTGCGAAGCGCCACATACAGTCCCAGCAATACAACAGCGCCGCCGGCAATGAAGGCGCCTATTAGAGCACGCACGCGGAACATCACCCTGCCCTCCGTGGCGTCTAACGATGAAGTTGACCGGCCGCACGCGTGCGTGTCCTGCGCGAGGCGAGCGCGACATGACGAAGCGCGCCCGCAGCGCACCAACGATGGGCCGTCACGGTCCGCTGCAACCGTTTTGTCAGACGTCGCGCAACCACGCTACGCACAATGCAAGCACTCCTGAACCTAAATATAGCGCCACGCGGAGCCAGAACCACACCGGGTTGCCGGCACGCTGCACACTGCCGATGCGGCCAAGCACTGTCGCAGTGCGAACTCCGTTGATGCCCAGGCCAACGAGCAGTAGGCCCACGCCGACGATAAAGACCTTGCTCGGCAAGTTTGGGCACCTAACGATGAGGTTGAGCGGCGGCCCGCAAACGCCAGATCGGCGCCGCGGGCGCACACCGCCTTGCCGCGTTCGCGGCGCACAACCAACCGCGCCTCACGGCCCGCTCCAGCGATTGTTAGACGACCTTTTCAAGCGGCGTCCACCTCTTCTCGCGTCTTTCAAGTCGTTCATCAGAGGTCTCAGAACTGTAGTCTGCCAGTGCTGCATGAGGGAGTCCCTCCGGAACTGGCATCATTGTCAAGGTATTGATGATGCCAAACGCGCCATGAGCGGTTTCAATTTGCGCGCCCATGTAAACCCCGCAGCGTCTACACAAGAGGAAGTCAGCAGTCTTCAGACTGAACCGATAGCGCTGAAGTAAAGCGACGTCGCTAACATGGAACATGAGCCGTCCGCCCGACTCGGATGTCGTAAGTGCACCGTGGGCGCGACAAAATCGACACTGGCAGGCTCGGACGCTCCACTTAGCCACCGGTAATGTTGTTTGGAAAGAAAAGCCAAGTGCCCCGCAGTGACAGCTGCCCTTAAAGGTACGCAAGGGAAGGGTCATGGCTGCGCCTCCTCGAGACAACGTGAAAAATCGCCCTTTACCGCCGCCAGATGTGCTTCCTCCACGGTTTTCCGAACACCCCCCGGCTGCCCACAGACGCCAGATCAGCGCCGCGGGGCGCATACTGCATTGCCGCGCTCGCGGCGCACAGCCAGCCGCGCTTCACGGCCCGCCCCAGCGATGGTTAGACGGTGCCACCTTTCAGCGTCCGCCGAGGTCACTCCGGCGTGAGCCCCGACCGAGGTACCGGAGCAAGAAGCTCGTCGTCACCAACGTAACACCAAGCAGTGCCGCGACCAAATCGATGAGGTGCCCGACGCTATGGGGTCGCCCCCACCCAAGCGCCGGAAGGATCGAGAACGCTTCGAAAACGTGCGTCAACGCCATGACCGCGAAGCAGCCAATCCCCCAGGCCTGCAGTGCTGAGGCGAAGCTCCTGCGCGTCCGGAAAAGAACCACCGAAACGCCAAGAAAAACGCAGGCGGCCGCCAGTGCCAGAAGACCCTTCAGGACCGCTGCGCTCATTAGAAACGGCGCCCTCTAACGATCGCGCTCAGGCGCGCCGAGCGAGCGTAGCGAACTAAAGGCGTCTAACGGTGACGTTGAGCGGCTGCCCACAGGCGCCAACTCAGCGCCGCGGGCGCAACGTGACCACCGTGATGCACCCTTGATCATGAAGTATCGGAGACCGGAGGCGCTAGTTCACCGACACGTTGACCGCGACGCCGGTGCCGCGGGCTCATTGCAAATACTCCCATGTCCATGTGGAGGCACCATCGAGCTTGCGAACGCGGACTCCCTGCAGTACATCCGGTTCGAAGTTCGTCGCATTTACTGCTACCGTGGCGCTACCCCATTTTTTCCGGTACTTATAGTGCGTGACGCAACCGCATGTGTTGCAACGAAAGTATGCGCGAATCTTACGGCGCCAGGAGTAACTGGACAGGCCGCCTTTGGGCGCCTCAATTTGAACCGAGCTGGCCGAGTAGTACGCCCAAAGTGCCCCGTATCGCCGGCAGATGGAACAATTGCAGCTTGTCACAGTGCGAGGCGCTCGCCGAACGTGAATACGGACGGAACCGCAGTGACAAATAGCGCTGAGCATCGATTGCGCGACTCCTTTAACGCCTAGCGGTGAAGTTGAGCGGCCGCCCAGAAGCATCCGATGAGCGCCGCGGCCGCATACTGTCTTCCAGCGCCCGCAGCGCACAATTACCCACACCTCACCGCCCGCTTCAATTGATAGCCCATACCTTCAGCCGAGCTCGCCTTCAAAATGCACCTTCGCGAGCCACAGTACCGCGAATACGAAGGACCCAACGCTGAGCCCGAGCAGAATGACAATCATCTGGCGAAGCCGAAGATCCCACTCTCGGTCAGCAAGGTACGCGGAAACGGCTGCCATCAGGTAAACGTATCCAACAACCGTGAGAGGAAGCAGCGCCAACGCAAGAACCGTGCGAAAATTTCCAGCGATCCGCGGATGTAGGAGTGCGAACCAACAGATCTCCGCAACGAGGACCGCCCCGACCCAGAGGCGCCACCTTCGAAGTGCTGGCCTGTCAGGAGTGAGGCGCATATCGAGATCTAACGGTGAAGTTGAGGGGCCGCGCAGAAGCGTCCGATTAGAGCCGCGGGCGCAAACTGTGTTCCCGTGCCCGCGGCGACATTACCGCCCCTCACGGTTCCCTCCACCGATTGTCAGGGGGCAGCAAAGCGCCATGCTAACCACCCATGCCTCTCCCCGCGAGCCAACAGAGTTTCTAAGTACTCCATCGCGCCGGCGCGACGTACCGTCACAGCGTAGTTACGCTGCGTATCGTCCAGAGCGCGGACTAGTCCGCAGGCACCAAAGCCGGTGACGAGGCTGGCCACCTGGTCTAGCGGAACGTGAACCCCGAAGTTGATCTCTACGACTCGCTCCACCGCCACCACCAAGCGTTCAATGACGGACGCCACTCTTGAACCTCGCGACGGCCCACCGCTGCCACCTAACGGTGAAGTTGCGCGGCCGGCCGATGTCGCCCGATCAGAGCCGCGGGCGCACGCTGTCCCCAGGCGCCCGCGGCGCACAACCACCCACCCCTCACGGCCCGCTCCAACGATTGTTAGGCGCCATGCTAACCACTGACCTGGAAAACTCGCCAATTCAGAATTAGCGCCGCAATGGTGGGCACAGCGAAAATTAACAGGAAAATTGGGAACTCCTCGCTCAAGGCGTACCCGGCCTTAGCAACGCCCACCCACAGGTTAGCAGTTGAGATCACCAACCATAGCAAGACGAAAATCCAGGTTGCTGCGGAGGTTGCGCCGGGATAGTTGTTTGAAAAGAGCCTCCCCAACAGCATACAGGCGGCCAGAAGCAAAAACCCGACGAGGAGAAACAAAGGCGTGCGCATATTCGGCGCCTAACAGTGAAGTTGAGGGGCCGGACGACCACGCCGGACAAGCGCCGCGGGCCCACAACCTCTCCTCGGACCCGCGGCGCCCAACCACCCACGCATCACGGCCCGTTCCAACGATTGTTAGAGGGCACGTCCCTCATCGCTTAGGCCAGTACCCGGGCTTCCGGCGATGGTGTGCCACGGCAATCACCTCGACGAAATCGGGCCGTTCGAGATAAACGACGCTGAATGGGAATTAATGTAACAGATACCGCCGAAAGCGTCCGTGGATTCGCGGCCACCGCCTGGGTCCTTCGGCAATGTTCGCGATTGCAGCATCCAGTTCGAGCAGAAATGCATCTGCGACCGTTGGATTACGCGCCAAGTACCAAGCACGCGCTGCTTCCGCTTCGTCCGCAGCGAGCGGATGCAGTCGAACCGTGTGGCTAGTCACGCGAAGCGCGCGACAAGCGTCCCTTCACCACTTCCCAAGGAATGCTCTGCACGGCGCCGGAATCGAGCTCCTTGGCGCGGCGCTCGATCTCAGCGCGCCAGGCCTCCTCGACACCTTCCTCAACCTCGATGTCGAGGCTCTCAATCAGCGCGCCAATCAGATCGGCGCGATCCTGCTCAGGCAGAGACAGTGCCTTGCGAAGGATTTCGTCTCGCGATGTCGCCACGGCCAAAGCTTACTCCTGCGCCAAACGAAGCGATACGTGCCCTCTAACGGTGAAGTTGAGGGGTCACGCGACGGCGCCTGATCAGCGCCGCGGGCGCACACTGTCTTCCAGCGCCCGCGGCGCCCAACCACCCGGCCATCACGGCCCGCTCCAACGATTGTTAGACGGCACCGTCACTCAATGACCTCGAAGTGTCTGACTCGCCGATCATACTCAATCATCATCGCCGCGGGCTTGGCAGGCACCACCGCTGCTTCCAAATCTGCGCCCGCGAACCGGGCGATGGCATCCAGCGAGTCCCACTGCGTGACGATAAGGAATTCGATGCCATTACCGAGACGGCGCGAGAGGATTGAGGCGCTAACGAAGCCCGGGATTTTCCGCAGCGCAGGAAACGTTTCAGTACGAAGGTGCTTCACGTAATTCTGCGCCTGGTCTAGGTGAGCCAAGCCACGCCACTGTCTCGAAATCACGTTGACCTCCAACCTGGCACGGTGAATCCGTTGACGTCTAACGGTGAAGTTGAGCGGCCGGCCTGCTGAGCCCAACAAGCGCCGCAGGCGCACAATCTCTTCCGGCGCCTGCGGCGCTCACCTTGTGAGTCACGCCGGCCCCCTCCATCGATTGTTAGAGGTCAGCCCCATGGTGTTTCGCGTAGGTATCAAGCAAGCTGCGGATCATCTTTTGGTACGGAACTTTCGAGCGGGCGGCGTGGCGCTTGAAGAAATCCACACTGCGTTTGCTCAGAGAGATGGTGATTTTCACACCGTCATCGCGTAGCACCAGCTCATCGGGAGACGGCAAAAAATCCTTGACCACCTCGAGTCGTCCGAGTGGCTCATCTCGGTACTTGCGATTGCGCTTCATAAATCTTCTTTCCTCGGCGCCAGTATCCGGCACCAATAATGCGAATCACATCGCTACGGTGTGTAAACCGTACGGTGAGCACGCCTCTACCAGTTTCTCCGAAGCAATAAAACCGTGGCTCGCCCTTACTGTGCGAGAGATCCTTGGCGATCACACGTGCTGGATCCGGGAAAGCGAGCTGCGCGTCCACAAACGCCACGCCGTGCTTCCGCTGGTTCTGCGCGCCCTTGGCCGGATCCCACTTGAAGCTCGGGCTCACCGCCGAAAGTATAGCCGACGTATGGGCCTCTCACCATACCTGGATATGGGTCAGGCTGACCTCTAACGGCGAAGTTGAGCGACCGCGCAGAAGCGCGCAACAAGCGCCGCGGGCGCGCAATCTCTTCCAGCGCCCGCGGTGCCTAACCGCAGGCGCTTCACGGCCGCTCCAACGAATTAGAGTCGCGGTGGACTTCAACCAAGGTGAGAGCGCAGCGTAGCCGCATACTTGTCACGCAGGGGCTTGTCGGGTACGGCTGGGGCGGATGGATAGATGCACAACAGGCGATCGTCAAGCATCCGAGGGTGCACGTGGATGTGCAGATGCGGTACCTCCTGGTCCGCCGCCTCGCCAATGGAGTGCCATAGACTTAACCCTTGGTTCGGAAACGCCAGGGCGACGGCGCGCGTGATGCGTGCAACCGCGTCCATGAGCGCGGCCCCCGTCTTGTGATCGAGCTCACGAACGTCACAGAGGTGCTGCCGCGGAATCACCAGCGTGTGGCCGGGATGAAACTGCCGACGATCCAGAAACGCCATGGTGAGCTCGTCCTCCCAGACGACGCTAGCAGGCTCCGCGCCGCGCACGATCTGACAGAAGACGCATGCCACACTCATGAGCCTCTCCCGCGACTCTAACGATGAGGTTGAGCAGCCCCACGACACGGCCGGATCGGCGCCGCGGGCGCGTACTGTCCCCAAGCGCTCGCGGCGCACAACCACCCACGTATCACGGTCCGCTCCAACCGATGGTTATACGGCGCCCGACGCAAACGCCCGCACTACGAAGCAATTTCATCGTAGCCACGCCCCAGGAATTCTATCAAACAGAACCCGTGCCCGAATGGATCGGCCATGACAGCAATGCGGCCCCAATTGTGGGTGCGTACTTCACCCTCGAGGCGCGCACCAGCGTTACGAGCCTGAACAACCGCCGACTGAATTTCCGGCACCACAAAGTCCAAGTGGACTGGTGTCCTGGTGTCCAGTGCCTGGTGTAGTCGCGGAGTCGCGGAGCACAGGCGACTCCGCTGACGCAGGCGTACCCGAAGGTTTCTCTAACAGATAAATCGCCGTGGATCCGCCCAAAAGCCCAAAAGCTCAACCGCCGAGCTACCGAAACGACGACCGACTCGTAGCCCAAGAGCTCTACAGTAGAAATCAGTAGCCCGTAAGAGACTGTCCACGTCGATGTTGGCAAGGACACTGAGTATCATGACGAGCGCGCCGTATGACGGTGAAGCTGAGCGGCCGCACACAGGCGCCGGATCGGAGCCGCGGGCGCATACTCTTGTCCCGCGCCCGCTGCGACACTCCTGCGCGTCATGGTCCGCTCCAGCGATTGTTAGGGGACACCCTACCTGATGCGCTCATCGTCGGTTCTCTTGGGCGGCGGTAACGAGCCACCGACGGGTTGACGTAGGGTGCCAATGCGCAGCCCTATGCCTCCGAGGGTCAAAAAGGACCCCACTAGTGCGGCGTTTATGACGCGAACAATGAGGTCCGTCGCAGTGAGCTTCGAAGAAAGCTCACTGTACGGTACCCCAAAGATCAAGGTCACTAACAGTGGACCAAGGAAGAGCATGAGAACCGTGAAGCGCGTCCAGAACGCAACCGCATCCTCCAAGGGACACAGCCTGCGCAGTAGCGCCCGTGTCGGAGGAAGGATGACGAGAGAAATGACCGAGCTCAGCACAAGGCTGACTACAAGGCCGAGCAGAACCACTGACCGCAAATCCACGTGATGTCCTTTCGTGTCCCCTAACGGTGAAGTCGAGCGGCCGCATCGAAGCGCCCGATACGCGCCGCGGGCGCACACTGCTCCCACGCGCCCGCGGCGCAGAACCACAGGCGCATCACGGCCCCTTCCAACGATTGTTAGACGGCCGTAGATTCTCGCGCTCTACCGCCTTCAGTCCCTCATCGGGAAACTTAGCGCTACGAAGGATCGACAGTATGAATCCGGCTTTACCCTTCGTATAGGCAGCAGCGTCCTCAGGAAACTCTGCGGCGAGTCGCCTCTTCAGAGCCGCGTATTCGGTTACTGCGGCAGGATGAGCTCGCAGATAGTCTCTGACCGCTAAGTGATTTTGAAGGGCCCAGCAGTCATGAGCGCACGCGTAAAGATGATGTGCCAACATGTGCCTTGGGCTAATGAAGGCCTCGCGTCGGTCGATTCCCAGGTCGCCCTGATGCACATAGCCTAACTGTGCCAGTCTCGCAATCACCACAGGGATCTCCGCGTCGGACGCAACCACAACATCAACATCAATGACGGGTTTGGCAGCGAGCCCCGGAACCGCAGTGCTACCGACGTGCTCCACAGACAGCGCAACGTCGTCTACCAGATCAAGGAGCGCGCGCCGGAGCTCCTGAAAGCCGGTCGACCAAGTGCGGTCGTACGCTGCGAACTTACGCCTCACGGCCCCCTCCAACGATTGTTAGAGGTCACGCTGACACCAGACGTCAGTCGCAATGATAGGCAATGCCCTCGACGGGCACGCTGATAAATCCAGACGTAACTAATGCGGTGTTGCCGCCGAGTCCAATCGTTCGATTCCTGAAGTCGGTGGCCGCCGTCGCCATATCGACGGTGCCGTTAGATGTCTTTGGCACCACGATGTTGCCTACGGCCTTGCAGGCCGCTACATCCGCTGGGTTGCGCGTGACATGCACCTTGTCTGAGCCCGGTGCCGGCGTAACCGTCAGACAGCTGCTGAGCAGCAGCGTCGAAAGGATTAGGAAGCAGATATGCGGTTGATGGCTTGTGCGTCCCATAGCGGTTGCCTCGTTACATGTGACCTCTAACGGTGAAGTTGAGGGGCCGCCCAGAAGCGCCTGAAAAGCGCCGCGGGCGCAAACTGTCTTGCGGCGCCCGCGCGCAGAACCCCTGATCGTTCACGGACCCCTCCAACGAGTGTTAGCCGTCAATCACAGCCGAACGTGCCCCTCAAGAGTACCTCTGTGCGCCGCTTAAATTTTAGGGGCTTAACATCAAGCTTTGAAAGGCCGTCAAAGACGTCGGGCAACTCCACCAGAAAACCATCCAGCAGCTCGGGCGGAACGTCGGCGAACCCTACGAAGGCAGTGGTGGACGACCTCGATGAAGTACCTGCGGGCCCGAGCAACGTCGGTGCTTCCGCAGGCACTCGGGGACAGGTCCGTTCGACTTTCGCGGAAGGACAGGCAACATAGAATCTAATTGGCGCGGACCATTGGACCCTGGTGTCTGACAAGGATGTCAACCGTATCCCCGAGGTTGGAAATGTGAGTTGGTGTTGTCTCCAGACGAATACATGGAGAGAGACGCGGGCGCTTCCGCCATAGTCATCCGCGGCCAATACGATTCGTGTTGCGCCTATGTCTCCCAGCCCGTACATCTGCGGCGGACACTTGGCAAGATTCCCCTGTGTCGCCACAGCCGACCAAGGCTTGTCCACAGCCTCGTAGTAGGTCGTCTTGGCTGGCCACACGCAACCGCCAATGGTGAGCATGAGCAATGCGAGGAGGTTGCGTGACATGACGGCTAACGGTGAAGTTGAGGGGCCGCCCAGAAGCGCCCGCTCACCGCCGCGGGCGCACACTGTCTCCATGCGCCCGCGGCGCACAACCACTCACGCCTCACGGCCCGCTCCAACGATTGTTAGACGGCGCCCGGGATCGTAGCTCACGGTCGGCTGAGCCTTCTATAGACCACCACCGTCAGCCAGCAAACCAGTAACAGAAACAGCACGCCATAAAATTTAATCATAGCCATCATCAGCCAAAAAAATAGTTCGTCTACCGAGCCCCAGGCTGCGACGGACCGGGACTTAGCCGACATGAGCCAGATCCGTAACGGGAAAAGGACCACGGGTGTCGCCGCGACGACGACCAAAACGGACAGCGCAAACGCGACAATTCCCCTCATGAGCCGAGAAGCAATGCGCACGTGCAAACCCCCGAGGCTACTCCGCCGTCTAACGGTGAACTTGAGGGGCCGGACGACCACGCCAGACAAGCGCCGCGGGCGCACACTGTCCCCAGGCGCCCGCGGCGCCAAGCCGCTTACGCATCACGGCCCCCTCCAAAGAGCGCGGCAGATCTTCGCAGCCAACCCATTCGCAACCTCGGTGTGCCTGGGAACTGCTTCAAACGTGACCGGTCTTGGGATTGCACCAAAGAGAGTGAGAGCGCCCCTCGCGCTTCAGATAGCAGCCGTGATGGCGCAGATGCCGCAGCAGAGCACTGCGTTTCACTCAACCGTCACCGTCTCGCGAGTAACGCCCCTTGGCAGGCCGCGCAGTGCATCAGCGCGACGGTCTCGCAGGATCAGGGCGATTGCTGCGGCGAGGCTCTTTCGCGCCGCTGCTTTTGTGCGACCCTGTCCATTCGCGCCCGGCACTTCGGCGCAGTACGCGACGAACCACTTGCCGTCGCGCTCAATAATTGCCGTGAATTCCTTTCGCATGGCGCCATTATACCGCGCGAGAGCGCTGGCACCCTGGCCGTCTAACGGTGAAGCTGAGGGGCCGGGCACCGGCGCCTGATTGGAGCCGCGGGCGCATAATCTCTTCCCGCGCCCGCGGCGACACTACCGACCATCACGGCGCCCTCCAACGATTGTTAGGCCGCACGGCGATTGCGCACACGGACGACTCCCACCACGATGCAGATGATCGCGGGCCAGAACGTAAGGCCGAACAGCAGACCCGGCCCGATCGGGTTCGGGTTTGGATCGGGCCACAACCCCACTGCCGCAGCGACAATGATGAATAGGAGCGGACCCGCGCCGACAACAAGTAAGGCGAGACCGACTTTTACCCACACAGACTTGAGGTATTGGCGCATTGCGAAGTGCGGCCTAACGGTGAGGTTGAGCGGACGCGTGCAGACGCGTCCAGCGCGAGGCGAGCGCACAATAGCGAAGCGCGCTCGCGGCGCGCCACCACCCACCTATCACGGTCCGCTCCAACCGAGGGTTAGACCGCGTCACCGTACAGCACTCGCTCTGAAGTGAGGATTCTCAATTACCCCGAATCGATTACCGAATGGATCGGTAACTGCAGCGACTTTGATGTCGCCGCCCACCTCTGTAATGGGTTCCAATGGGGACGCGCCCAGCTCTATCAAACGCGAGTAAGCCGACCCGATGTCGGCGACGCCCCATAATGGCTGAGGTCCGGCGGTTCCTGGCGTGGCGTTAGGCAACAGCCCTAGCTCAAAGCCGCCAACGGAAAAGCCAACGTAAAACGGCTCATCGAAGTATGGAGCCACACCAAGCATGTCGGTATACCAGCGCTTCGCCGCAGCAAGGTCTGGGGCGGGGTAAATAGCCGTTCTCAAACCTAGGACCATACGCAGTACCTCCTGAGCGTCCGATTAGTCGAGCGACATGGGTGAGTCCGCGGTCTAACGGTGAAGGTGAGCGGCCGCGCGATGCCGCCTGACAAGCGCCGCGGGCGCACACTGACTTCCAGCGCCCGCGGCGCCAAACCACTTACGCTTCACGGCCCGCTCCAACGATTGTTAGGCGGCAACCTTCTCGAAGGAGAACTTCGGAGCGTCGGCGCGAACCGAGGCGTGCTCAATCGTGATTGAGCAGATGTTGCCCTTGGCGTCGAAGTCCATGACGGTGTTCTCGTCTAAGTCACGCGTCTCGGTAACCGGAGCGTCCCGGAGTTCTATCAGCAACGTGTCCGTATCTTCAAAGTACCGGACCTTCATGGGACGAAGCCTCTGTCAAAGAATGCGTTATGGACGGTTTCGCCGTCTGGGAGCAGGATAACGCGAAGGTATCGATTGTTCATCTCTGGCACCTGGCACCAGCGTTTGAGGCGCCCATCTGCCTGAATTACCTGCCGAATCGGCGAGTCGATGGCGCGCTGAATCCAGGCGTCTTGGATCAGCGCCCGATCAGGACGCCGACGTATCGCCTCGAAGTAACGCGTGAACTTCACGCCACCAAGGTAACAGAACGCAGAGGCCGCACAGCTGCCGCCTAACGGTGAAGGTGAGGGGCCGGACGACCACGCCGGACAGGCGCCGCGGGCGCACACTGTCCCCAGGCGCCCGCAGCGCCAAACAGACCACGCATCATGGCCCCCTCCAACGATTGTTAGACGGCGGCATTGTGGACGGAGAGCCACCGAGACCATCCACATACCTGCGCGCGGATGCATCCCACGACCACGCACCAACCTTTTTAACGCGGTCATCGAGCGTGAAGGTAACTCTGACGAGGGTTTCCTCCCTGCCTCCGGCACTTGCGTCAGCGGCCAAGCGTTGAATAATGAAAAATTTCGCGTATCCCACGAGGTGATGGGGGACTTTGCTGCACCAAATGTGGAGTTCGTCGTTGTACACGGGGTAGATTTCGTCAGCCTCCCCAAGCACGGCTGTGATTTCGGCCGCTGACATCCCAACTGTAGCGCGCTTGTAGCCTTCTCGAATTGTTGCCGCGCGTTCGGCTGATGCCGTGAAGGGGTATGTACTTAGCCTGCGTACCGGTTGCGAACTGACCTGTGGTGGGCATCCCGGCAGAGGAACGCTGCAGGATACTCCGAATAGGCAGCTGATTAACGTGATGGTTAAACGCACTAAAGTGGCCGTTGAGTGCGGTGGTGGCACTGGCGCTGTCCAGGACGCCGTCTAACGGTGAAGTTGAGGGGCCGGGCACCCACGTCGGACAGGGGCCGCGGGCCCACCATCTCTCCCGGGTCCCGCGGCCCCAAACAGATGACGCATCACGGCCCCCTCCAACGATTGTTAGATTTCGAATGCATGCTGCGCATCAGGTCTGAGGTTTGGTAATAAACCCGACTTTATCGACCTTGTAACCCGCCTGGCGGAGCGAATCCATCATAGTGCGGATCGCCTCGTAAGTGCGGTAACCGTCAATGCCGAACTGAATGTCCGCATCTGGCGGAATCCCCAAGGCGCGTAATTTCGCGCCAACCTCGCGACAAGACACAGGCAGATCGGCGACGAGACAAGTGTCATCTGAAGCCATACGGATCAGGACGGCGTTGTTCGTCTGGCCGCGCACGGAACCGGACCCCAGCGCCGCTAGGACGGTCAAAAGAAACGCAGGCGCCCAATGCATTCGGAATCTAAGGAACCTCTGAAGAACCTGCGATGAAAACGCGGCTCGTCAGCGATTTCGAGTCACGGACAGCGAAGCGATGCGCTCCGCTCGCCGGTTCGGCGTTTTTCGCTGCCGATCGCCGCACTTCTCATCCTTCAGCGACACTGCTCCTACGCATTCAGCAATCGTCGCCGCATCATGAACAGATTCGCCAGCGCGGCGCTGACTTCGAGCCGGTGCAGGTTCTTCGCGAGTCCGCGGTAACGCACCTTCTGGAAGCCGAAGACCCGCTTGATCACCCCAATCGCGTGCTCGACCTTCGCGCGCACCCGCGACTTGGTGCGGTTCCTCGCCTTGATGACCTCGTCCACCCGTCCGCCGCGCCTGTAGCCCTGGTTGGTGAAGTCCCGCGCTCGAGGCGCCGCCTTGCGCATCGCCTCCTTCTGGCCGCGATACGCCTGATCGCCCCACACCCGCGTCTCTTTCCCATGCAGCAGGTGCGGCAGCGCCAGAGAGTCCGCCACGTTCGCCGCCGAGGCCAGGATCGTGTGGATGAGCTTGTGCTTGCTGTCCACCCCGAGGTGCGCCTTCATCCCGAAATACCACTGCTCTCCCTTGGCGACCTGGTGCATCTCGGGGTCGCGCTTGCCGGACTTGTTCTTCGTCGAGCTCGGCGCGTTGATGATGGTCGCATCCACGATAGTGCCGTTGGCGATCTTGATGCCGTGCAGCCGCAGGTACTCGTTCACCGCCGCCAGCAGCTTCTTACCGAGCCTATGCTGCTCCAGCAGGTGGCGGAACTTGCAGATGGTGGTCTCATCGGGTGCCGCTTCCGAGCCCAGGTCGATGCCGGCGAAGGCGCGCATCGCCGCCGAGTCGTACAGCGCTTCCTCCACCGCGGGGTCCGAGAGGTTGAACCACAGCTGCAGGAAGTACACGCGCAGCATGCGCTCCAGCGGCAGCGGCGGTCGCCCGCCTTGCTCACTGACCTTCGGATACACCGGCTCAACCACCGCCGCCAGCTCTCGCCACGGCACGGTCCGGTCCATCTCCCTCAGGAACTGCGCGCGCCGTGTCGTCTTTCCGTATTTCTCAAATCCGGTGAGCGTCTGTTGTTTCATTGAGGAGCTCGCATGAAAGAGACCAACACCTTGGACACCACCGGTAAATCAGTAAATCAGAGGTTCCCTAACGGTGAAGTTGAACGGCCGCGCAGAAGCGCCTGACGGGCGACGCGGGCACACACTGTCTTCCAGCGCCCGCGGCGCCAAACAGACCACGCATCACGGCCCCCTCCAACGATTGTTAGGCGCCACGCGACATCCCAGCAGTCAGCACTACCAGAGAAGCAACCGCCAGAAGCAGCAGCCCGCCAACGGCGAAGGCGTACACGGGGCCGCGTTCTTCGCGCCCGAACACGAAGAAGATAGCACCATAGAGGACGGTTACAACGGAAGCGGCGCGTAGCAAGTTCGGACCAGGTGGGCGCTCCCGGAGGGTTAGGATGGACCCGGTAAGAGCCAGCAATCCGAATACTGTGGCAATTACAGCGGCTGTGAAGGCGCCGGTCATAAAGCCGAATTCAGATAACTCCGCGACTGCGCCGTAAGCGGACCAGATGATTAGTGCTGAGCCGACAAGTGCCCAGAGAGCCGAGATAGAACGAAGACGCGTCATACTGGCGCCTAACGGTGAAGCTGAGCGGCCGCCCAGAGGAGTGTCCAGCGCGACGAACGCGCACACTGTCTTCCGCGCGTTCGGAGCGCAAGCAGCCTAGGTTTCACGGCCCGCTCCAGCGATTGTTAGGCG
>Ga0209577_10000358_pt1 | contig 46382 bp, 33 predicted proteins | sample GraSoiAngelo_109_FD_185874 | JGI IMG/M metagenome (GOLD analysis project Ga0209577, IMG submission 185874) | Grasslands soil microbial communities from the Angelo Coastal Reserve, California, USA - 14_0903_12_20cm (SPAdes) (version 2) | ecosystem: Environmental > Terrestrial > Soil > Grasslands... | reverse complement strand
CTAGCTTTGCGGTCTATGTCGGCTACTGTTCGTGGCACTCCGCGTACTTATCCCTGGTCAGCGCCTAATCTGAATGGATTTTTGTGCGCTTGCTCAGTTAAAGAACAACCTTTCCGGCTTATAACATTCGCCCCTGGAGGGGTGCATTGAAGGGCGTCGGTCGGGAGCTCAGGATTTCGCTTCGGTCCATTCGAACTGGACACCAGGACTGGCGAGCTGCTTAACGCGGGACATTCGACCAAGCTCGCACCCCAGCCAGCCAAGCTCTTGCTGCTGCTGGTCTCGCAGGCCGGGCAACTCGTCAGTCGCGAAGAGATCAAAAGCGAGGTTTGGGGCAATGACACGTTCGTTAATTTTGAGCACAGCCTGAACACATGCATCCGGCAGATCCGGGCTGCTCTGAATGACAATAGCGACGCACCGCGCACCGCGCTACATTGAGACGCTGCCCAGGCGTGGCTACCGTTTCATCATGGCAGTCGAAGAGGCAAGCCAGGCTCCGGTTCAGGCTGAGCCGCATGCAGGGACGGGCGCGCCTCCTGTATCCATTTCGTCCCCAACGGGGCACACGGCGATTCGGCGCAACCTCCGCTTCCGGGTGTGGTCGTTGGTGCTGTTGGGAGCCCTGGCGATGGGGGTTCACGTTGTGGCTCGGCCTCCGTCGCAGCACAAGCAGAGAAAGGCGGGTGATGATCGCCGTCCTCCCTCTTCAGGATTTGAGTGCTCCCGCCACAGGCGGTTATCTAAGCTCGGGTTTGACTGAGGAAATAATTACCCGTTTAGCGCAACTAGAACCGGATCACTTGGGCGTTATCGCTCGCACTTCGTCAATGCGATACGCCGGGAGCAGCAAGTCGGTGGCACAAATCGGCCGGGAGCTGGGCGTCGATTACCTGCTGGAAGGCAGCTTGCAGCATAGCGGGCAATCGGGTCCGGGTACACGCTCAGCTCATCCGCGCAGGTGATCAGAGCCATATCTGGGCTGGTTCGTATGACGAAGACCTCGGTGACATCCTGAACTTGGAACGAGACGTCGCTGGATTAGTGACGCGCGAAGTGGCGCGCCGACTCACTGACGCGCGCTCAATTCATGCGGCTGCAGCGCACGTTATTAATCCGCAGGCTCGCCAAGCTTACCTGCGGGGGCGTTTCCACTTGCAGAAGTTAACCCGTGAGGCAGACGAGAAAGCGGTCGAGTATTTCAACGAAGCCATTGCTGCCTGCTCGACGATTCACTGGCTGAGGCCCATGCCACGATGGGTAGGATCAAGCTTATGTACGACTGGGATTGGCGGGGAGGCAGAACAGGAATTTCGTCGTGCCGTCATGCTGGACCCAAACTCGGCCGATGCGCACAGGGGATACTCGCAGTATTTCGCCGTCACGGGACAGACCGAGGCGGCGGCGCGCGAGTCGCGCATTGCGAACACGCTGGATCCCTCTGAACGAAACGGCAGCATGGAATTACTATGTTACTCACCGCTATGACGATGCCATTCGCCAGGTGCGCAGCCTGCTCGAGTTGCAGCCCAACTACGGCTGGGCATATTCGATCATGGCAATGTCCTATTCAGGTCTCGCGCGGCACGAGGAAGCGATCAACGCCGCTGAGCGTGGACGACAACTATTGGATACCCCAATGGTGCAGATTGCCCAGGCTGTGGTTTACGCCAATGCCGGTCGTCGTCAGGCTGCCCAGAGGTTGCTGGCCCAGCTTACCACTGAGTCTGACAAGCAGTACGTCTGTGGTGTACAGCTTGCCACGGTTTACGCTGTTCTTGGCCGCACGGACGAGGCTTTCGAGTCGCTGGAAAGAGCCTACCTGCAACGATCGGATTGACTGCGATGGCTCGGGGTGGATCCCCGACTCGATTCGCTGAGACGCGACCCTCGTTATCACGAGCTAATCAAGCGAATGCGCCTCCCGAACTGAGCGCCGGTTCACAGAATGTCGGGCACGCATAGGGATTCGTAAGTATCACCCGCTCCCAAGTACCACGTGCCCTTCACTACTGTTCAGATGACCGCTGCCTTCTTCTGGCATCTTCTGCGGCCAGGCGGTCCTTCAAAGGCAAAATCTGTGCGACTGAAGATCCCAAGGGTCGGCGACGCACCGCATTATTAATTGTATTGTCGACTCTTGAAGGCACCCGCTATCTGGAAGCCCACCACAATTCCAAATACGAGGTAAAGAACCACCTGGAAAGGCGGGATGCGCTTCTCAATTTGCTGATATGCGATTGAGTGGGCTGCGGTAAGCACGACTCCCGCATACGCCCACCGCTGAAGCGATTTCCAGCGTTCGACTCCGAGCTTGCGAAGTGAAATATCGTTGGACAGCGCCAAGAGCAGAGAGAACACCAGCGCTGCAACACCACCCGTGTAGTTTCCGAAACCGAATGCGTCCAGCCGTGGGTGGTGGCAAGTATCGACGAAATACAGCCACATCCTGCCGCGCAGATGAACATTCAGGCCGACCGCAGTGTGTGCCAGTGCTGAGATTCCTGCCCAAATCCCCAAGTCACGCCGCAGGTCGAAGCTTACCGGATTAGATTTCCGCCGCAGCACATTGAAGGGGCCCAACAGGAGCGCGGCCGCGGTGAGAAACAGCGCAGGGTAGGCTGTCCCGATGCTTACTCGAGAGAGGAAATCACGCTTCGGAAACAAATGCATGAAGATGACGGTTAGCCCGACACTCCCAACACCGATGAGGATGTGGTGAAGCAGACGACGCCGCGGACGATTCTTAAGCATTCGTAATGGCGTGGCCAATATAACGGGAATTTCCCTTGACTTTCTGGCCGACCGACAACTTACACTTAAGAGGCTCAGTATGCAATTTTGCCGGCAGGGCCTCTTCAGTGCGTTAGATTCGGATAAGTACTGGTGAGAAAAGGACGAAGGTTTGTTGAAAAAGTTCATCTCGGAAATGCGGGCTTGACGGCAAGCCTCGGCGAGGAAGTACGATCGCAGGTTAGGTTACTGTCATGGTGCTTTCGATGTTCGTGTTGAAGAGCCGGTTGGTGCTTGCTGGAGATTCTGGCGACAGAAGTCAGCCGTGTGGCATCATAAGAAGGGTGGTTATGCGCAACGCAGGACCCGCATCAATCCTCGCGCTCATACTCATGCTGGCATTTTTCCCCGCAACGATGTCAATGCCGATGAATTCCGGCACCACGCCGGGTGGCTGCCACGGCCATCATGGACCTATGCCGCCGCCGACACATAGCTGTTGTGACTCGCATCAAGTACCGGCTGCAGTTCAGATCGCGCGCGCGGCTGTTGGATTAAACTTCGTGGCTGGTTGGCTCGGCACGGCCGACATCATTAGGCCTCGGACTTGCGCCGTCCGAACAATGGACACCCCCGACTTGTGTCTTCCTCTTTCTACCGTTCTTCGCATCTGATCCGTTCCATTCTCCTCAGGATTGATTCGCGGGCTCAGCTCTGTCCGCACCATTCGGCCATCACCTACTTCTAGCTAGCCGCAGTTCGGAGAATCGAACGCCTGTGCGAAAGAATGCTTACGTTTGCAGTCTAATTCTTAGTTCCGTCCTAGCAGCTGTTCTGAGCGCCTTGGCCCAGCAGCAGTCTAGCCTCGCTGACGAGCAGACCTCGAAGGGCCAGAGCTCACAGCAACTGCAGTCCACATCCCGCCAAGAAATGGTGCCAATGCAACACCAGCGCAGTGGGCAAGGCTATATGCAAGGCATGGATCACCAGCAAATGCCGGACATGGAACATCACAGTATGAACATGACTGAAAACGCGAAGATGTTCTTAGAGGACATCGAGCATCACGGTACATCCGGCACCAGCGCCGAGCCGAACTCAACCCCAATCCCAATGCTCATGACCATGAAAGGGAAATGGATGTTGATGTTTCATGGCGAGGCGTTTCTAAACGTGCTGCAACAGAGTGGCGCGCGCGAGTCTGACAGGGTATTCTCCACAAACTGGTTGATGCCGATGGCGCAGCGGCAGCTTGCCGCGGGCACACTGACATTACGAACCATGGTGAGCCTGGAGCCCGGCACAATATCGAAACGTTATTACCCCGAGCTCTTCCAGCAAGGAGAGACCGCGTTCGGCAGGCCGATTGTGGACGGTCAACACCCGCACGATTTCATCATGGAATTGGCGGCGCTCTATGACTTGAAGCTCGGAAAAGAGACTCTGCTCTCGTTCTACTTCGCGCCAATGGGCGATCCCGCGATGGGACCAACTGCGTATCCGCATCGCGCATCAGCTTCGGAAGATCCCATCGCGCCGCTTGGACACCACCTACAAGACTCAACACACATCGCCGATGATGTGATAACTGCAGGGCTGACATACAAACTGGCGCGACTTGAGGCGTCCGGTTTTCACGGTCGCGAGCCTGACGAATTTCGTTGGGACATTGACTCCGGCAAGATTGACTCCTGGTCCACGCGTGTGACGGTGCAGGCTGGCCAGAACTGGAGCACACAATATTCGTTCGCGCACCTGACCAGTCCCGAAGCACTTCATCCCGAGGAGGACCTCCAGAGGATGACCGCTTCCGTGATGTACAACCGCCCTCTCACGCGCGGAAATTGGTCAAGTACTCTGCTTTGGGGTCGCAACCGGAGCTTGGAAACGGGCCTGGTGTTGAACGGTTACTTGGCAGAATCCACGCTGCGTTGCGCTGAACGCAATTACGTTTGGAGCCGAATTGAAAACGCGGATCGCACGAACGAATTGCTGCTCCGCAACCAGCCTGAACCGCCGAATTTCCGGGAAAACATCATAGGGCGTGTGCAAGCTTATACTGTGGGCTACGAGCGCGATCTGGATTTGATCCCGCACCTCGCTACCGGCATTGGTGCGCAGCTCACTACGTACTCCAGTCCCGACACGCTGAAGATGCAATACGGAAGTCATCCTGTAGGCGCTGTAGTGTTCCTGCGGGTTCGACCATTTGGGAAGGAGCGATAGGTGGGAAATATGCAGGTTTCGGTGCGTTCGTTTGACGTCTTGGGCGCTACTGCCTCGCCCATCATCCGTGCCACCTCCCAAGTATGCCACCTCCCAAGTATTGACGAAACGCTCGAAACTGGAGTAAAAGCTGCGCAGACGGGACGCCCATGTGCACGGTTCAGTCGGCAATATCCTCTGCATTTTTGTCATCTTGGGCTTCGACAACTCTCAACCTACCGATGAAGTCGTCCCAAACAGGAGGCGAGCCATGAATATTTTTCCAAGCGTTCGTGCAAAGCTGGTCCTCAGCTTCTGCCTTCCCTTGTCCGCATGGTTGTTCATGAGCTTACCCTCGGCTGATGCCCAGGTGACCTCCGGCACCATCGGAGGAACCGTCACTGATTCCTCAGGTGCGCCCTTGCCCGGTGTGAGAATCACCATCATGGACCTTCAGAAAGGTACATCCCAGGAATACACCACAGACGAAGGTGGCGGCTACAACGCGCCTTTCCTCATTCCTGGAACGTACCGCGTGACCGCAGAGAAGCCCGGTTTCAAACGCGCTCTTTCCGCCGATGTAATTCTCAATGTAGACGAAAAAGCCCGCGTCGATTTGACCCTTCGTGTAGGCGATGTAAAGGAAGTCGTCGCAGTCGTCGCTATATCGCCACTCGTGCGCGTAGAAAGTTCTGAGCTTGGCGAAGTCGTTGGCGAACGGGCCGTCCGCGAGTTGCCGCTAAATGGCCGCAACTTTGCGCAGCTTGTTTATCTCGTTCCCGGTGTAACTCCCGGTCAGGCAGGCGAGAATCTGTCTGGCGCGAGCACGTTCAACCCCCGGGCAGCCTCAAACTTCAACGCCCTCGGCAGTCAGGCCAACACCAACGCCTGGCTCGTCGATGGTATCGATGACAACGAGTACACCTTTAACACCGTGATGGTGCAGCCCTCCGTCGAGTCCATCGGCGAATTCAAGGTGCTTACGGGAACCTTTTCCGCGGAGTTCGGCCGCGGTGCGGGCGTGGTATCCGTGTCCACGAAATCAGGCACAAATACGCTTCACGGCAGCGCATTTGAGTTTCACCGCAACAGTTACTTTGACGCCCGCAGCTATTTCAACGCCACCACCCAGCCGCAGCCGCCGTTTCGTCGCAACCAGTTTGGATCATCCTTGGGTGGCCCCGTGATATTCCCGAAGCTCTACAACGGCCACAACCGCACTTTCTTTTTTGCTGACTATTACGGGTTACGCGAGCTGAAGGGCCTGACCTTTGTGAACTCCGTGCCCACCGCGGGCCAGCGAACCGGAGACTTCAGCGACCTCACAAACGCTAGCGGTGCACTGATACCGATTTACAATCCCTTCAGCACGGTCGTTAGCGGCACAACGGTCACCCGCAGCCGCTTCATGTGCAATGGAAACCTCCCGGTCGTTCCCAACCCGGACGGGACGCAGACGGGCGGAACTCCCTGCAACATTATTCCAGCGCTGCTCATCAACGCCGTTGGCACAAACGTCGCCAGTATCTATCCTCTGCCTAACCTGGCCGGCAGCTTTAACAATTATGTAAGTGCCGCAAATCGCGTTGTGGGTGATAACGGCGGAAACATACGCGTCGATCACAAAATCGGCACGAACGATTCCCTCTTCGTGCGCTACAGTTACGAGAAGTATTCGCTCAACGCTCCGCAAGGCCAGTCGCAATGCTGCTTGCCGACTCCGGTCTCGGCCGCGCAGCACTTCGATTTAGGCCCCTTTGTCGCCGGCATTCAGAATACCAACTTGACCGCTCAGGGACTTGCCATCAATGAAGCGCATGTCTTCAGCACAAATCTGGTGAGCGAATTCATTGGCGGCTATTCCCGCACGATTCCCTTCACGGTCCAATCCGATTTTGGTCACAATTCCGCCGCTTCCCTGGGCATTCAGGGCATCAACGTCTCGCAATTTACGACCGGCCTGCCCAATCTCAACATTCAGGACTTCACCGGTTTGAGCGGAGGGCCAGCCTTTCTTCCCGCCAACCCGCGCCAGACAAATTATCAGTTGAGCGACACCGTTTCTTGGACTCTCGGCCGTCACCGCGCCAAATCCGGCTTTCGCTGGGTGCACCAGCAGATGTCGCCATTCACCAACACCAACACGCGCAGTTCGCTTAATTTCAACGACAATTTCACCAATAACCCGGCCACGAACATGGGCGGTAACGGCCTGGCAACCTTGCTCCTCGGATTTTCCACCGGAGGCACGCGCGGCTTTCTCTTGCAGCCATACTATCTGCGCAACAACGAGTACGCCGCATTTTTTCAGGATGACTGGAAGTTCGGCAATCGCCTCACTCTGAATCTCGGCCTCCGCTATGACGTTTTCACCGCGGACACCGAAATCCAAAATAGAATTGCCAACTTCGACTTCCAGAATTTGCGCTTGATCTACGCGGGAGTGAGCGGCGCGTCGCGCACCGCCGGCAAATCCACACAGTTCGGCAACGTCGCGCCGCGCGTAGGTTTTGCCTACGATCTTGCCGGCAATGGCCACACCGTCGTTCGTGGCGGTTACGGTATTTCCTATTTTCCCGAGCAGCAGTCGGCGTCTAACTTGCTCGGTCAAAACGTGCCCTTTACCATTTCGCAAAATTTTTCGCCGGCGGTAAATCCTCCCGGCAGCCAGATGCGCAGCATTCCCAGCATCAACAACCCTTTTCCTCCGATTTCCCCGGTGATGCCGATTACCACGGCGGACCTCAATGCCGCGAATCCCAGCGTCATCGGCCACGCCTTCAACAACCTGACCCCTTACATGGAGTCGTGGAACCTTGACGTGGAACGCCAGCTTGGCGCCAGCACCGTCGCGGAGGTCGCCTACGCCGGAAGCCGCGGCATTCACCTGATGTTCTGCTATAACGCCAACGAGATTCAGCCCGGTACGGGCTCGCAGGCCTCGCGCCGCTTGATTCAGCCTCTCTCGAAGGTCAACACCATCTTGGAATGTGATCCCCGCAACATGTCTACCTTTCACAGCCTGCAAGGCAAGGTAACCAAGCGCATCTCCCATGGACTCCAGTTCCTCGCGAGTTATACCTTCGGCAAATCGCTCGACTACGGTGGTTCCGCTGCCAGCGGCGGCGGCGCGGTAGTCAATCCGCAGACGGTCACCAATCTCCGAGCGGGTTACGGTCCTTCGGGCTTCGACGTCAAGCATCGCTTTGTTGGCAGCTGGATCTACGAGCTTCCGTTCGGTTCCGGCAAGCGGTGGCTGAGTGTGTCACCCGTTTCGCGCATAGTCGGCGGATGGCAATTGGCCGGAATCACAACGTTATCCACCGGACGGCCGTTTAGCGTCACTCTCAACCAGGGCGTCAACAATGGCGCGCCGAGCTGGCCCAACCGGGTCTGCGGTGGCACTCTGCCCAATCCCGATCCTGCCCTGTGGTTCAACACGCAGTGCTTTGTCGCGCCGCCCCCCAACACCTACGGGAACGTCTCGCGCGGCGTCCTGTACGGACCGGGCACGCTGGATTGGGATCTTGCGCTCGTGAAGAGCACCATTCTGCGCGAACAGCTGCGCATGCAGATTCGCCTGGATGCGTTCAACGCCTTTAATACCCCAAACTTTGGTTTCCCGAACACGGCCATCGGATCGCCTACCGCTGGAAAAATCACCAGCATTATCAACGACAACCGCGACTTGCAATTGGCCCTCCGGCTGGAATTTTGACCCAAGCACCGGAGTTGAAAATTTCGCCACTCTGTGAACTCTGTGCCTGTTGACCGCAGGCGAGCCTCAGCGTCTTGTCGAGGATCGTCCCTACGCCCACGCGGCAGCGCCGTGGCGCCAAACGAGGGGTCGCTTGGTCTGCGGCGCCTGTCGCGGCACTTGGTCTCCGGATTGAACTCTGAACGTAGAGAGTGCCAAAAGCCGGAGCAATCGTGTGTTTAGCTCTCGCGCTCGGCATCTCTTGTTTGTCAGAGACGGCCAACTGGGATAACCGGAGACATTTTCAGTCCGGCAATACCGTACGCGTGACCCAAAGATGCGATAGGTCGACACGTGCATTCGGAAAGAGCTCGGCTTTGGTTTGAGCAGGCCGGGGAAGAACAATTCTTTTTCTGTCGTTTCACGCAGGTAACCGTTCTGAGACTCCTAACGACCGACCAGGTCATGGGAAAAGACGCCAGGACCATGTCTGAGGCCTGGAGCTTGTGGGACCGGATTTGGGCAGATACGCGCATTGTGTTCCTTCCCGAGCCCGATGACATTGAGAGGGAGTTCCGTTCGCGCTCGCGGCTGTCAAGCCGGTCGCCCAAAATCTGGGCGGACGCTTATCTACTGGCCTTCGCCGCAGCCGCTGGCCTAAAGCTCGTCACGTTTGACCGAGCGCTCAAGTCGCACGGTGTAGATGTCCTTATCCTCTAAGGAGAACGAGTCTGACCGACCGTCGTCACGGTCACAACCTGTGGTCAAGGCCTTTGCTGAATTTGGGCTCGGTTTCTCGTCAAGGGGAGGACCTGCCCAGGGTCATCACCCAGCATCCCGCATGGAAAAACCTTGGGTACGACTCGCCTGACGGCCAGTACGGTCGTCCGTCAACCTTCTATCAGCAATTACAAACATTGAATCTAAAGTGCTGAAACCGCTAGTTCAAGTTGTTGCCATTGAGCAGAAAAGTTCTAAAATCGTTCTATAAAAGGGCCGACCAATTTTTTCAGGTCCCGCCCGGAGACATAGTTGCACCCTCCACCGGCTACATCTTGATCAGTTCATTCCCGAAACCGGTTCGTTCCGATTTTGAACACCTCTACCGCTTCACGCTCTGTTCCGCATTCTTTGTCGTACGCACCAAAGAGAATGGTTCCCTGGGCAAGGTTCCGCCGTTCCAAAGCCGCAGTCAAGATGCATACCCTGCTCGACCTGCACGGCAGCATTCCCACGTTTATCCGCATTACAGAAGGCAAAACCCACGACGTCAATATCCTCGATTCTCGACTTTAGTGCTCTTCAAGCGGGCGGTCAACGATCTATCGAACGTGAGCTGGTCTATGTCGACAATCTTCTACTAGTTTATTTCCATTTGTGGTTGAGGCAAGGATTTCAGGAATTCAACAAGGTCACTCTTATCCTGGTCTGACAGGTCCAAGCTGAAGCAGCTGTCGTAGTGGTTCACAACATCCAGCAGTGTGCTAAAACGCCCATCGTGGTAGAAGCCGCCCTTGGCATGCGTCCAGAGGCCGTTTAGAGGTGACGTGCGGTAGCGCTTATCCGGGGCACGGTCGGCCTGGAAGCTGTCCACACAAACCTCGCTCGGAGTGTGCATGTTCCATCCCGGCTCCGTGTAGAGGGGAGGAACATGGCAACTCGAGCACTTGCCTATTCCATTGAAAACTACCTTGCCTCGGCTCGCCGCTTCTTGGACAAAGCTGCCTGGGGGAGGTGTGGGCGCCGGGATTGCAAGCTGATAAAAATGCAGGGATGCAAGTTTCGGTGTGATGACATCTGGGGAATTTCTCACGTCCCCGAAGCCGGCTTTTGAGGCAATGGGAAACTGTGCAGCATTGTCCAGGCGTGGGTCGAAAAAGGTTCCTTTCCCATGCATTTCGAGGTTCGCAACAAACGCGTTCCAATAGGTCACCGAACCCCAGCCCGTCCAGGTGTGAAGGTTTACGCCTGCGAGTCCGAAGGCAGGTGGAATCAATACCGCAGAGGTCTTTGCGTCGGGACGAAACGCCTTTCCGTCCAAGGCCAGTTCGGCGTCGAAGTGGCCGGTGCCCCAACTTTGTAGTACCTTACGCACGGTGGCCTGATCAACTCCCAGCAGGTTGGCAAGTGGCTGCAGGTTGGGTGCGAGCGCCACGATGTTGCCGACGTTCAGATCCCGATTTGCCCACCCATCCAGCCGGTGTCCAATGCCTTGAGTTAAGAAGTTGTCGACGGTGGAGTGGCAGAGCGCGCACTGAATTCCCACCGATTTCAGGCTGCCATCGGGATTGAAGAATCCCGTGACACCGATTACAGAATTGAGCTTGAGTAGCGCAAGAGTGACGGCGGCGTCATCAAGGTTTACCTTACTCTGCCGGAGTTGTTCAATAAGCGATGCGGGAAGCGCATCTACATCGACCTTCAGGCCGAACGCCAGGGCGGCCTTTGGGCTCAGGCCGGGACCGACGCCTCCAAATTTTGTCCCCTCGATCGCCTGATGGAGTTTGATTGCGTCACCCCAGAAAATCTGATCGTCGAAGGTCGCGAATCGAAAAACTTGCCGACCTTGATCAAACATATTAACTGCGTTGTCGAGATTTGCTTTGTCCAGTGGTGAGAGCGGGGCGGTGCCCGAAGTCTTGCTTTCGCTCACAAGCAGCACAAGGCAGCAGACTGCCAATAGAACGACTGCGAAGATCTTGCGATTTTGCATACATTCGACCTCCGAGGTGAGACAGGCAGGAGAGGCTGGAGAACTTGATTGTGTGTAGCTTTCCTACGCATTAGATTTCTTGTCTGCAGCTTTCTTCTGTTGCCGACACTCTCCTTTCTCGTAATATTCAGAGGAAGGCATACCCGCCGTGGTTACAGTTCGTTGCAAAAAAATGTGCCCGGGCAGCTGTAACCTTTTTGGAGTCCGTCACTCCTTACTTTCGGGGGGGCACAGGAAAGCGTGAACAGGGCAGAGGGAATGAGTGACGAAGAAGTGGTCACAAAGGTCTTGGAGGGTGCAATAGCTCTCTACGAGGTGCTCGTCGGCCGCTATAATCAGCGCCTTTTCCGCATTTGCAGGGCGATTTTAGGAAACAACACGGAAGCTCGGGATGTCGTCCAACAGACATACGCGCAAGCTTACGAGCACTTGCGTCAGTTTGAGGGTCGTGGCAAGTTTTCAAACTGGCTAACGACGATTGCCGTACACGAAGCATCGTTGCGGCGGCGGAGCAATCGGGTTCGTTCTCTTGGCGAACTGCAGGCCAGTGAGCGCGCCAAGGCAGACTCGGTACTGTCTCCCGAGGAGCATTTCTCGCATACAGAAACGCGGCAAATCCTGGAGTCAATGATTGATGCTCTGCCGGCAAAATATCGTGTGGTGCAAATAATGCGAGATGTGGAGGGGATGACGGTGGCTGAAACTGCTGAATGTCTGGGAATCAGCCAGGAGAATGTAAAGGTGCGACTGCACCGCGCCCGAGCACGGTTACGGAAGCGCCTTTATGAGCTGTTTGGTTCCAAAGTGTCAGACGTGTTCCGGTTTCACCTGTCTCGCTGCGACCGCGTGGTCTACGGCGTGTCTGAGCGCACTCGTCCTTACCAGAACACAGGGGTGCCAATCAAAGCCGCTTCCCTGAACCATGAGCAAATGCCCTTCCCCGGGCAACCTGCAATTCATTGATTTCTGAAGGAGTGGCAGCCGAGTGGTAACCCTCGGGCAGGCTCCCCACTCAGTATCTTGAGGAGAACGACGATGGCTAGCGCAGCACTCCTTGAACAGGCCAGGAAAGAGGAATGGAGCGATGAGCAAGTGGTCAGCCCGGTACTGGCTGGCGACACGGTGCTGTACGAGCTCTTAATGCGCCGCTACAACCAGCGTCTCTATCGCGTAGCGCGAGCTATTTTGCGCGATGATGCAGAAGCGGAAGATGTTATGCAAGATGCGTACGTCCGCGCGTATCAACATCTGGCCGACTTCGAGGGTCGAGCAAAGTTTTCCACTTGGCTGACGCGAATTGCGGTTCACGAAGCCCTGGCCCGCTCCCGCCGTCGTTCACGGTTTCAATCGCTCGACAATTCAGAGGAATCGAAGGGGGGCATTATGGGATCACTCGCATCGGCTGGCCGCAATCCTGAAGAAGCGGCTTACGATCGAGAACTTGGTGGTGTGCTGGAAAAAGCGATTCTCGGATTGCCAGAAGACTACCGTTTGATTTTTATGTTGCGCGATGTTGAAGGCATGAGCACGGATGAAACAGCCGAGTGCCTCGCCGTTACTCCCGAAAACGTCAAGGTCCGGCTGCACCGGGCGCGTGCAGCGTTGCGGAAGGAACTCTATGCGCGAGCCGGTGCACGTACTGTCGAGTCCTTCCAACTTCACGCCGGGCGCTGCAACCGGATAGTCAAGAACGTGTTCAGAATGCTAGGCTTGGTTTTGCTATAAACCTGCAGTGAGATGAAGGAAATTAAGGAGCTCGGCGAAATTTCAGACCTGCCTTGCGGGAACGGCGCAAAGGATTGGTGAAACAGTTGCTGCCGGCGGAAGAGATTTTGCGCGGCCTCTTAGTCGAGCGCTACGTCACCCTGCCGCACCCGGGAGGCATTGTCCCCCGAGAAGGTGGCGGATTTCGGGCGGCAGCCGAGATGAAATATCTCTTGTATTCGTGATATCTGCTCGCCCGCCTTCCGTCCGGGACACGCCGTCACCGAACCCGTGATTTGCCGCAATCCGTACAGTTCGTCCATCAGTTTTTCGAAATCGCGCAGCCGTTCGGATTTCAATAGCCCGCTTTCATCGAAGTATTCTCGAGCCAATGCCTGTAGTGCCGGCGACGGCGAGGACGGAAGTCGCAGGCGGACACCCAGAGTCTCGCCATAGTGAAGCGAGAGCGATGCCCGGGCGCGACTGAACTTACCCTGCTCGAATGCTTTGCCGTGCCGCCGCCCGAGCCTGAGCAGCAGAGCTTCAATGTGCTTACAGGTCCCCAGCGTATTGACCGCGAAATCGGGGCAGGAGCAATAGTTCTCGAACAACCCTGGGCCGCGCAGGGCAACCCGGTAGGTCTTGTTGCTGGAGGAGCGTACCTGGTAATCGCCATAAACATCGGCGTCGGGCCGGGCCAGAATCCGTGCAACCGCCCCTTGGGCACGCTCGCGGCGGGCGGCAATTTCCTGCTCAATTAACATTCAGGGCCTCCAATGGGTTGAATGGAGAGAATAACAGGAGACCAGAGGGTACGATTCATCTTTTCGCTGACTTACGCGCCAGCCATTGGCTCTACTGAATGCGTTCCTGTGTCCAACGATCCCGGCCTGCCCAGAATGGGCATTGGGGGCAGGACGTACCCTCCGGATAATCAACCCCTTCTTCATGCGGGCAGCCAATGATGCTATCGGTCATCACGACCGACTGGACACGGTGCGATTGAATCACAGACAGAACCCTCTCGCCGATGCCCTCGTCAAAGCGCGCGTCGGCACCCTCAGAGAAGAATCGTTCCAGAACTTCGGGTTCTCCACCTTCGGTGCGGAAGACAGCCACCGCCACCTTCGAAGCAAAATCGGCGGTTGGTCCATAGAAAGCTAGGGTCGCGACCGGGTATCCGCGAAATCCCTGCTTCGCCTTCTTCTCAAGATAATAGCCAGACTTGCTCATGATCTCTCCCGCCCTGCCCGCAGTGTCCGGCTGCTAGCCGCAACTTGCGCGGGCCCATCGTCGTTCGCGTATCCGAATGCACTATACATCCCTTCAGCCGGCGCTCTTACATTCTTGCCAACGTTGGGACCCAGTCGTCTACGTAGTCGTAAACCTGCACTAACCGCTGGTCATCAATGGAGCCGGTGCAGTTGCCGCACGTATGGTCGGAGCGTCCCCTTCCACGAATTGGGCATCGCTAGGAGTAGCGTATCCAAATGCGCATCCTCAAACCCCTCGCCGATGTAGCTGTCGGTCGCAAGAATTAGGCGCGGCTCGTAATCTGGCACCCATGCAAGGGCTTCGGCTGTTGCGCGCGGCTATTTCCCCCTGCCGCCCTTGAGGACGAAGACGTGCTTGACCGTAGTTTCCAGCTTCGCCGCGAAATACTGAAGGTGCTCGGTTCGGCCGGTCAGAAGAAGTAGAGAACGGCCAGCCTGAACGGCACGGAGAAGGTCTGCGGCAATCATCTCGTTGCTGGCGGTGTCATCGACGCCGCATAGAGAGGAACAGTGCGCCCCACCAATTCGGGCTAAACTCCAATGATCCGTAACAGCACTCCAGCCAGACTGCCTTCGATGAGGGGCCCGACAACCGGCACCCAGCATAGCGTCAGTCCGAAACTCCTTTCCCCTCGATGGGCAGCAGGGCATGGGCGAGGCGGGGCCAAAGTCGCGAGCAGGATTGATGGCATATCCAGTAGTGCCACCAAGCGAAAGTCCAATACCCCACACGAGAGCAGCGACAAGATAGGGTCCTAGGCCCGACGCTGGTCCAGATGCGGCTACTGCCTTGGGGAAGATGGCTTCCGCAACCAATACCAAGACGAAGGTTCCAATAATCTCGCTGAGAAGGTTCGCAGAGAATCTCCGTATGGCTGGCGCTGTGCAGAAGCACGCTAATTTCAGACTCTGGTCTGGAGTTCCTTTCCAGTGTGGCAGAAAGTGCAGCCAGACGAGAGTCGCACCTGCGAAGGCGCCCAGTACCTGAGCATGTAGGGGACTAGCTTTACGAACTCCCCCGACGAAACGGCGAAACCGAGTGTGACGGCAGGGGTGATGTTCGCATCGCTGCTGCCGCTGCTTGAGCAAGACGTTCGCAACTACCCCATCGCCCAACAAAATACGAGCACCGCAGTGCCCATGAACTCGCCAAAACATTTCGCAACCATGTGCATACCCCTCGGTGTTTGTTCATCCAGCCAAGATACGGGCTAGGCCGGCGGCCGAGCTGGTGAAGCCGCGAACGGGGTTTTCCGCCTAACAAGACATGCCCTTACATCTTGCACCGCATCGCCGAGGGGCTTCACGGCAATCGCTGTGGCCGGGCTGACGTATCCGAGCACCACCGCAACCACGATAGCCACGAGCAATTACACCCAAAGACTGGAAATTTTCTTGCGCGAGCTGGGAGGCGCTACGGCGGGGGGCGGGTTTTGTGGCGCGGAGCATTCCCCTGGTCGATTCTTCCTGTCGGCTCGCCGCCTGCATCCATTAACGGACAGCTTCAGCGCCTTGAGCCTCCAACGTACGCACCAGCCAGGGAATTATGACCTGCTTGAAAATGACAGGATCAGGCCACAGTTTTACCTGGCGTCCGAGGTGGCCACCCTGCGGGTTGATCCAGGCGGTTTTTGGAGTGTCCCCCTTGTCGAGCAGCAAGTAGATGTCGGAGATCGGAACTTGTGTGTCCAACACGCCGGCGATCACCAACATCGGCGCCATGGGTTTGCCGAGAAGGCCTTGTTTCACGAGCGACATCTTGGGCAGGAACTCCGCCATCTCATCGACGCTGTGTACTCCCTCCAAAACGGACATCAGCGCCGGAACCTGGTCGAACAAGTATTCCCGATTGCCCACCAGCGAATTCATCAAGAAATCCTTTTGGAAGAAACTGTCAATTGGTGGGGACTGGGCGCTGGCTGCTGTGAGGCGGCCATCCTCGAGAATGGCCAGTTTGGTGGCCCAGTAGGCGCCCCAGCTAACGCCATGAATGGCGATCCGGTTCTTGTCCACCTCTGGGCGCGTCTCAACATAATCAATGACGCGCGACAACATGCGGTCGGCGGTCTCGCTGACTTTGATGGGCGCCTGGCCGGTGCCAGGCCCATCCACGGCAAGAAAACCGACGCCGTACGGCAAGATTGCGGAGAAACTTTCCGACAAATCCTCTTTGCGGCTATCCAAGCCATTCACCGCAATGACCAGTGGCACTGGGCCTTTAGTGTTTTTCGGAAGGCGCAAGTAACTGGTGATTTGGGAGTTTTCAAACGGGATGTGCACCACCTCGAGCGGAGGATCCCAGAATCGGGCATGAGCGAGAAAGGCTTCGATCGCCTTGGCGTAAGAACGCTGTTTGCCCGGCGAGGCTGGCACCGGCCAACGGCCGAAAGAATAAAGGCGCCAGGCCCGGATATAGTCGGCATTCGCCTTCTGGGGATCACCCTTCTCGAGCGACTTGGCTTCGGACATGTAGCGGTCAGCGACCCCCATGAAGGCGGCAGCCCATTCATCTTTATCTTTAGTTTTGATCGACTGGAATGCTTCACGGACTTCGGCCGGGTCCAGGCCGATGAGAGGATACATGCCGTTCTCGGCACGCTTGATAGCCTCGGTCTTGATCTCCTCCAGCGTGCGTTCGGTGCGCTGCTGGCAAAATGAGCGGCTGGACACAACCGTGATCAAGAGCAAACAAAGCGCTAGCGAGAAGCGAGTCGCCGTTAGATTCGCCATGAGCTCCCCTTCCAGTCTTGGGAAGACCGTCTCCTTCGTCCGGCAATTAGAAAAGCAGTTTCAATCCCAACTGGATCGCGCGGCTGCCGCCGGATCCGATGACCGGGTTGGAAGCTGCCACATCGGGGCTGGCGCAGGCGCAGCCAAAATTTCCCGGCCCGCCGGGATCGTTGTGCGCCCATCCGTTCTGCCCGCCAAAAGGATTGGCGAAGTTCGGATGATTGAGCACGTTGAAGAACTCGGCGCGAAACTGAGCGCCAAACCGCTCCCCGAACTTCCAGTTCTTGGCCACCGACAAATCCCAGTTGCGGAATCCGGTATCGCGGAAAGTGTTACGGCCCATCGTACCCAGGGTGAAGGGGGGAGGGATCATTACGGAGTTGCCCATCGCGTAGCAGCCGAACGCTCCCAAAGCAACATCTGCGGGACCGCTTGGGTTTCCCCCGTCGACGGTTAACGCCTGGGCGACGCAAGCCGGATTGCTGTTGTTCGGGAAATAAGGAATTCCGATGGGGCCGGACTTGAAGTCAGACGTCCTGCCAAAGAAATTCCATCGATCCGAGAGCACTTCACCGGTTCCGGTCACATCCGTAGTGGCATCCATCGGACCCCAGGGTTGAGCGCTGGAGAGCGTGACGATGGAATTCAACTGCCAGCCCTTGAGCAGTTGTGCGAAACCTTCCTTGCCCGGGATGAGGTAGGTCATGGCCAAGGTGAAGCGGTGGCGAATATCGAAATCGCTGCTGGCATATTCCGTATGCGGAACCAGGTTGTTCTGAGGAATACCCGATCCTGCACCAAAATCCCAATTGGCGCCGACATCATCCAGGGAATGGGAGTAGGTATAGCCCACCACGGCGCTTAGTCCATGGAAGTTGCGTGAGGTCAGAGTCGTCTGCAAGCCGTTGTAGTTGGACTTGTAAATGTTCCCCATCTGGTAAGTGTTTGCGAGATAAGGGAACTTGCCGTTGAATGGCCGTGCGGCTTGCTCTGCGTCGCCACCGCTGGCGCACTGGTCCCAAGCGGGGGCGCTGGCCAGGCACTGGGCGATGGTGCCGCCTGGCCCGGCTGTCCACCCGGCGCCCGGAGGAGGCTGATTGATGTCGTGAATTCCCACCAGCTTTGATCCATGGCTGCCCACATATGCGACTTCCAGGGACAGATTACTGGTCAAGGCGTGCTGGACATTCAAAGTCCAACTCCACACGTAGGGAGTCCTGAGCTTTCGGTCCACGCCGAGAATGCTGCAGGGCGCCGCGAAGCAATCGAGCGGAGTAGTGGGGAATACGGTTCCCTGCATTCCGCTGATGGTGGGATCCCAGTTGAGACTCGAGCCAGCAAAGTTGACGGTCCCGACGGCGATCGATCCGCCCGCCGTTCCTCCGGCACCATCGATAATGGCGCCGGTCGGAATGGTGCTAAGACCCATGGAGTTGTTGAGGGCGAGGAATGACTCCCAGTTTACGGTCTCGTAAGTCAGACCTCCGCCGCCGCGTACCACAGTTTTGCCCGTACCTGTCGTATCCCATGCGAACCCAAAACGGGGAGCGAAATTGTTGTGATCGCCGTCGTAAGGCACGCTAATCCCCTTGCCAACCTGCAGCAGCCCGTTGGCGGCATCGAAATTGCCCAGCAGATTACGGTTATCCTTTATTACCGTGTTCAGCTCGTAGCGCATACCCAAATTCAACGTTAGAGTCTTAGTAACGCGCCAATCATCCTGGAGGAAGCTGGCGTAGCCCCAGTCGTGGATCTGACGCGTGGGATCACCGATCAGTTGGCTCCCCTTATCAGGAACTCCAGCGAAGAAGTCTTCCAGTGAGGTGGCTCCGGTGAAGACGTCATTGACTCCGAATCCGAATTTGATTCGGCCGCGCACACCGCCATACGCCCCGCCCGTGAAGCCGTCATGATGGAGCTCTGCGCCGAACTTAAGAGCATGCTTGCCGCGTATGTACGAAACGTGGTCCACCAATTGGAATCTGGTGTCGGGCCCCTGTATCTTCGGCCAGTTAAAGCCGCCCAACTCCTGGGGGAAGATATAAAACGGGGCAATGTTGATTCGGGGCAATCCGCCGTATAGCGGATTGGTAACACCGGTGTTGATTCCATAGGAAGAGGCGGGCTTGTTGTGATCCGCAGTGAAAGTGGGCTGATAGAGGCGGTTGTAACCGAAACGGACTTCGTTGACCCAGGTGGAATTCGGGATCCAAGTCCAGTTCGTCCCCAGCACTTGCGCCCGAGTGTGAATCTGGGTCAGCCACTGTGGCTGGAGTTGGCTCGCGTCCGATACGGTTCCGGAGTTGTTGCCGAAGAAATACCGGCCACTAAAAATATGGCTCTGCGTGATGTGGTAATCAATTTTCCCAACCGCATTATCGGCGCTGACATTGTTAGGAAGTCCGAAGGTTATCAGGGTTGGATCGGCGGGGTTAGTCCCGTTATTGGTTGGAAATCCTGTGCCATTGCACGAGACGGGAGGACCTAATGTGCAGCCCCCGATCTGCAGACTAACGTTGCTGATCGGGACATTTCGCGCCTGCAAGGCAGCGATGGCATCCACCAGACTCCTCGCCGGGTCGGCTCCCAGCGAGACCGTAGCCGGCGTCGACAACTGGGTAATGTTGCCGACCTCGTAGCGCTGGCCCTCGTAAGCGCCGAAATAGAACAGCTTGTCTTTCATAATAGGCCCGCCGAGGGTCCCACCGAACTGCTCTAAGTTTCTCGGCTGTTTGGGTGTGCCAGTCACATTGAAATAGTTGCGCGCATCGAAGGGAGTATCCCGGCCAAACGCGTAAGCGGTACCGTGGACCGCATTGGTCCCCGACTTCAAACCGACGTTGACGATCGCGCCCGGCTTCCAACCGAACTCCGCCGGAGGATTTTGCTGCAGGTTAAATTCCTGGATGGAGTCGACGGGCAGGATGGTCGCCGAATCTCCCGCAATTCCGGCCCCATTAATGATGCTCTGGCCGGAGAAGGGCTCGCTGTTAAACAAGCCGTCAATCAGGTAAGCGTTGTCTTCGGCGCGAAGGCCGTTGGCGCTGGTCGTGGAGAAGCCGCCGCCCGGATAACGGATGACGCCGGGACGCAGCTGAAGCAGGTTTTCGTAGTTCCGACCGTTCAGGGGCAGATCGTTAATCTCTTTATTACTGAGCGTGCCCCCCAAGGTCGAGGAGACCGTATTCAACATGGGAATTTCGCTCGAGACTACGACGGTCTCGCTTACATCGCCCGGTTGCAGGACAAAATCGATTAGCGCTTCTTGCGCCACTTCCAGCGGGATGTTCTGGCGCTCGACGCTCTTAAAGCCCTTGGCCTCGGCCCGCACTTTGTAGGAGCCGGGTGCCAGATCAGGGGCTAGATAGGCGCCCGCATCATCGGTGGTCAAGGTTCGGGTGACACCTCTCTGCTCATCGGAGACCGTGACCGTGGCACCTTTCAAGGCGGCACCGGATGGGTCCGTAACCGTCCCCAGAATGCGGCCCGTGTAGCTCTGACAAAAGAGAGGAAGACACGTCAGGAGCAGGAACCAGGCGATGGGCAAGACCCGCCTAACTCGGCCCCCGCAATGACGCTGGACGCTCGCACTAGAGGGACGCATAGAACCTCCCGAGGTTGTGGTCGGACAACTCTACCACCGAACAGAAGCATGTCAAGTATTTATGCCGGTTTGTGCAAGTATGGTATAAAGGTCAGACCACAGGCCCGGGGGGAAGGTTCTTTGTGTACAAAGCGGTCCAATCGTCGCGACTCTACGAGCGAATCATCGAGCAGATCGAGGAGTCGATCCTGAAGGGCTCGCTCAAAACCGGCGACCAGCTTCCGGCCGAGCGCGAATTAGCGCAGCAATTTGGTGTGAGCCGGACGGCGGTGCGGGAGGCAGTCAAGGCTCTGCGCGAAAAAGGACTGGTGGAAGCCTATTCCGGGCGCGGAACATTCGTTACCAACGGGACATCCCAGGCGATCCGCCACTCATTGGACTTGATGACGCGAATCAACCAGCAGGATGGATTGGCTCACCTGGTTGAAGTGCGCGAAATTCTCGAGCCTGAAATCGCAGCCATGGCCGCGATACGCATGGATCGACAACAACCCCTGGCAAACATGCGCGAAGCAGTCGCGGTGATGGATCGCGCGTTAAAGGATCTGGACGCTTACATCGAGGCCGACCTCGGTTTCCACCTCGCGCTGGCCGAGGCGGCCCAGAACCCCATCATTTTGTCTCTCATTGATTCGATTGTGGGTTTGCTGCGGGAACAGCGGGCGCGAATCTTCTACGTGGAAGGCGGCCCGGAGCGCGGACAGTTTCATCACAAGCGCATCCTCCAGGCTTTAGAGCAGCGGGATCCGGAAAGGTCGCGTGACGCGATGCGCGCTCATCTGCAACAAGTGCGCGAAGACTCGCGAGTTTCGACGAGCACACCGGACGCGACAAGTGCAAAGTCCATTTCCTAAGGGAGAAGATCTTACCGAATGGCGAAGCTTGGCTTTGTCGGTCTCGGAGTGATGGGAAGCCAGATAGTGAACCGCTTGCTCGGCAAGGGGCACGTCGTGACCGGCCACAATCGCACGCGCTCCAAGGCGGAGTGGCTGATCGAGCGCGGCATGAAGTGGGCAGATAGTCCCCGTGCCGCCGCCGCTGCGGCCGACGTGACCTTTGCCATGGTGAGCAACTCCGCTGCGCTAGAGGCCATCACCGACGGGCCGGATGGGGTTTTGGCTGGGCTCGGCCAAGGCAAGATTTTCGTCGACATGAGTACCGTGAGCCCTGCCGTGAGCCGCAGCCTCGCGGCCAGAGTTCGTGAAAAAAAAGCCGACATGGTCGATGCCCCGGTGTCGGGAAGCGTAATCACGTTACAGGAAGGAAAGTTGTCTGTGATGGTCGGCGGCTGTCTTGAAACTTTCGAGCGCGTGAAACCGCTGCTCCAGGATATCGGATCCAAGGTTACTTACGTTGGCGAAAACGGCCTGGCGCTCTCCATGAAAATTGCCATCAATATAAGCCTGGCTACCCAGATGCTGGCCTTCTCTGAAGGCGTGTTGCTGGCTGAAAAGAGTGGGATCCCGCGAAAAACCGCGGTAGAGGTTCTCACCCATAGCGCGGTTGCCTCGCCGATGATTCAATATCGAGGACCCTTCGTTCTCGAGCAACCCGAAGAAGCCTGGTTCGACGTCGGCATGATGCAAAAGGATATGGGGCTGGCGCTGGAGATGGGACGACGCCTTGACGTGCCACTCCCGACCACCGCTCTCTCCAATGAATTTCTCACCGCCGCGCGGGCCATGGGCCTGGCCAAGCAGGATTTTGCAGTGATGTTCGACGTATTGGCCCGTATGTCGGGAGTAGGGAAATGACGGCCACCACGTACCGTACGGGTGCTGATGCGAGAATCTCAGTGGAACAATGGATCCGCATGTATCGCCGGATGGTGAGCATTCGTCGGTTCGAGGAACAGGTGAATGAGCTGTACACGCGGGCCCTTATGCCTGGTCTGGCGCATCTCTATATTGGCGAAGAGGCGGTGGCAGTAGGGATATGCGAAGCGCTCCGCTCTGACGATTACATCACGAGCACGCACCGCGGCCACGGACATTGTCTGGCCAAAGGGGCTTCGCCCGACCGGATGTTCGCCGAGTTGCTGGGCAAGGAAGCGGGGTATTGCCGCGGCAAGGGCGGATCGATGCACATTGCCGATCCGGCCACCGGCAATTTGGGAGCGAACGCCATCGTGGCGGGAAGCATGGGTATTGCCACCGGGGCTGCATTCTCTGCGAAGCGGCTGCGCACCAATCGGGTTGTGGTGTGCTTCTTTGGCGAAGGAGCACTGGGACAGGGCGTGCTATATGAGGTGATGAACCTGGCTCAATTATGGAAGCTGCCGGTCATCTACGTCTGCGAAAACAATCTGTATAACGAATACACCCACTACTCCGAAACAACTGCGGGCGACATTCTCGCTCGCGCTACAGCCTTCGGATTAAGCGCGGAGAGTGTCGACGGGCAGGATGTGCGCCTGGTGCATGAAGCAGCAGCACGCCTGGTTGAGGCTTCGCGCCAGGGCAAAGGTCCCGCCTTCCTGATGTGCAAAACCTACCGCTATCACGGACATCATGTAGGCGACATTAACCGCGAGTACTACCGCTCGAAGCAGGAAGAGCAGGGCTGGAAAACCGAACGCGACCCCATTCAGCGCTTGAGAGACTGGCTGATCAAAGAGAATCTCACGGACGCGGCCAGCTTGGATCGCATTGACTCAGAGGCGAAAACCGAGATTGAGAAAGCTGTCGAGTTCGCACTGGCGGCGCCCTATCCCAAGCCGGGGGAGGTGGATCAGGACGTTTATGCCTGAAGCGGTCCGTGAGTTGACATTTGCGCAGGCGGTGCGAGAAGCGCTCGCCGAGGAAATGCGCCGCGACGAGCGGGTCTGCATCTTGGGCGAAGATGTAGCGGAAGCCGGCACTCCGTTCAAAGTCTTGTCCGGCCTGGTAGAGGAATTCGGCAAGGAGCGCGTGCTGGATACGCCGATTTCCGAAGCCGGATTTACCGGACTTGCGGTCGGCGCCGCGATGACCGGCATTCGCCCCGTGGTGGACATCATGTTCGGCGACTTCATCACCCTGACCATGGACCAGATGGTGAACCAGGCGGCCAAAGTCCACTACATGTCAGGAGGGAAATGGAAGGTCCCCATGGTGATGCGCACGACGCTAGGAGCCACGCGCCGTTCGGCAGCGCAGCACTCGCAATCGCTGCACGCGTGGTTCAGCCATGTGCCCGGGCTGAAGGTTATTTTGCCGTCCACACCCTACGACGCGAAGGGGCTGTTGAAGACGGCGATCCGCGACGAGAATCCTTGTGTCTTCTTTGAAGACAAGATGATGTACAAGCTGAGAGGGCCCGTACCGGAGGAGGAATATACCATCCCGCTGGGTAAGGCAGACGTCAAACGCGCGGGCCGAGACATTACCATTGTCGCGACCAGCAGCATGGTGCAGGTGGCGCTGGGAGCAGCGACCCTGCTGGAGGAAAGCGGGATCAGCGCGGAAGTGATCGATCCGCGCACGACTTGGCCACTGGATGAGAAGACTCTGATTGAATCGGCAAAGAAGACTTCGCGGGCTATCGTGGTGGACGAGGGCTACGTCCGTTACGGTGTTACGGCCGAGATCGCGGCCGTGATTTCTGCCGGCGCTTTTTACAATCTGGACGCGCCAGTGAAACGAATCGGAGCCATGCACGTTCCGATTCCGTTCTCGCCGCCGCTGGAAGATCTGACGGTGCCCACGGAGAACGTCGTGTTTGAGGCGGCCCGGGAGCTTTGCGCGCACGCGTGACCCCCTAGCTCTTTTGGGGCAACACGCAATCGTCGGTCAAGCGAGCGCTTTATGGCGCCGTAGTACAGGAGGTAGATCATGGCACTGCCAACTTCTGGAACCATGGCGGTGGATTGGGAACAGCGGGTTGACTTCGACCGTCTGCGTCGCGAGCGTCTGGCGCGGGCCAAGGCGCTGCTGGCGAAGTCGGAGATGGGAGCCCTCCTTTGCTTTGACATGAACAATGTTCGCTACCTGACGGCCACGCACATCGGCACATGGGCGCAGGACAAGGCGAATCGTTTCACTCTGCTGCCGCAAAACGATGAACCCATCCTCTGGGACTTTGGCTCCGCTGCCCGCCATCACCAACTGCATTGCCCCTGGCTGGGCGAGCGCTCACGGCCGGGCATCTCCATGTTGCGTGGCGCGATGTCGCCGGAAATGGGTCGCGCCGAAGACGTCGCCCGCAAGATTCGGGTTGAGCTCGAAATGCGCGGTCTGCACAAGGAACCGCTGGGCATCGACATTATCGAACCCCCGGTGCTGTTTGCTCTCGAGAAGGAAGGGATTAGAGTCGTCGATGGCCAACAGGTCATGTCCGATGCGCGGGTCATCAAGACGGAGGACGAAATCGCGCTGTTGAACATGTCGGCCATGATGGTGGATGCGGCATACGACGAACTCTACCGCGCGATGAAGCCGGGCCTGCGCGAGAACGAGGCGGTTGGGCTAGTTAGCAAGGTTTTGTACGATCTGGGCTCAGAGTATGTCGAGGCAGTCAACGCCATCTCCGGCGAGCGCTGCAACCCGCATCCGCACGTCTTTTCCGATCGCGTGCTGCGCCCGGGCGATCCCGTCTATTACGACATCCTGCATTCCTACATGGGATACCGCACCTGCTACTACCGGTGTTTCACGGTGGGCTACGCATCCCATGCGATGGTCGATGCATACAAGCGGTGTCGCCAGTATCTCGACGCTGCGATTGAGCTGGTCCGGCCAGGCCGCACAACAGCTGAGATCGCGGCGGTTTGGCCCCGGGCGCAAGAGTTCGGTTTCCCCAACGAAGAAGCATGTTTTGCGTTGCAATACGGGCATGGGGTAGGTCTCGCCATCTGGGAGAAGCCGGTCATCAGCCGGCTGGTTTCCTTCGAACATCCGCACCAGATCAAGCCGGGTATGGTGTTCGCCCTCGAGACATTCTGGCCTTCGACCGACGGTTGGAGCGCGGCGCGTATTGAGGAAGAAATTGTCGTGACTCCGACTGGCCACGAAGTGATCACCCGCTTCCCGGCGGAAGAGCTGCTGGTCGCCGGGGCACACTATTTCACGGTGAATGGCCCGCTGCCCACCACCCGCGAGACCGAAACTGCCCCGAGCCAAGGCATCATTGACATGATTGAAGCCAGCTCGAAAACGGAAAAGGTAGGAGTTTCCGAGTAAATCGTTCGGGCTAAAATCGCTCGCGATTGATCCCTTTTATGCCTATCGGCGTTGTTATGCCCGCTCTGGAAATGGCGCAGGAAACCGGCAAGCTTATCGCCTGGCGGAAGAAAGAAGGCGAGAGTGTCGCCAAGGGCGAAACTCTGCTGGAAGTGGAAACCGACAAGGCGGTAATGGAAATTGAAGCCCCGGGGGACGGTATTCTCGCTGGCGTCAAAGTGCGCGAAGGCGCTGAAGTGCCAGTCGGCCAGACCATCGCATGGATTGTGCGGCCCGGTGAAGCTCCGCCCACGGAAGTGTCGTCCTCGGAAATTAGTGGGCGAACGATGACTTCTGCCGCCCGCGCCGCCGCGCCTGCCCCAACAACTTCGGAGCCGGCCTCCGGAGCGAATCCAGACATTTCTCCCAAAGCTCGTCGCCTTGCCCGCGAGCACGGCATCGACATCCGTCAACTCCGCGGGTCGGGACCTGACGGTGCAATTCTGGCTGAGGACATTCTTGCCGTTGTGGCAGCGCAGGGAACACCGGCTCCTGCCGATGCCGAGAACCTGGGTCCGGTTGGGCGGCTCATGGCCGAGCGAACGACCCAGGGCTGGACTACGGTTCCGCATTTCTTCGTCGTGCGCCACCTGGACGCCGGTGCGCTGGTTCAGGCGCGCAACAAGCTAGCACCCGCCATCGAAAAGACGCATGGTATTCGGTCCACCCTAACTGACCTGCTGACTGCGCTGGTTGCCCGGGTACTGCCGAAACACCCGCGAGTGAATGCGAGTTGGAGCGGCACCAGCATACGTCTGAACAAAGATGTGAACATTGCCATTCTAATGGCGGTGGACGAGGGCGTCGTAGCGGCCGTGATTCACAATGCTGATAGCTGCGACCTGGCTGCAATTGCCTGGCAGCGGCACGAACTGGCTGAGCGGGCGAGAGCGGGTCGGTTGCGTCCAGCTGACGTGTCGGGTGCAACTTTTACGATCAGTAATCTTGGGATGTACAACGTTGACGCCTTCAGCGCGATCATCACCCCACCTCAGGCCGCAATTCTGGCGGTTGGCCAAATCGCCGATCGGGTTGTGCCGGTGGAGGGCCGGCCCAGCGTCCGGCCTATGATGACCATGACTCTCTCCGCAGATCACCGAGTTGCGGATGGTGCGCGGGCGGCGGCGTTTCTTAACGACCTGGCTGAGGCTATTTGCGAACCGGAAAAGCAACTGCCGTAACTCCAAGTGGGGATTCGCGGATGGGGTCGTGGCCGATTCACAAGCTCACGGCCTCAGCCCGTATTGTGTAGCCCGGCCGCGATACCGTTGATGGTCGCTGCTAACGCGTAGTTCAGTGCCTCGCTCTCCGTTCCGGCTCGCTTCCGGCGCAGGAGGTCCACTTGGATGAGGCTCAGCGGGTCGACATAAGGATTGCGCAGTTTGATCGATCGTGAGAGCACAGGATTACTCTCCAGCAGGTCGGTCTGACCTGTGACGGCGAGAATGACGCGCCGAGTACGGCAAAACTCGTCGTCCAGCATGCTAAAAACGGACTCACGAACGCCAGGATCAGAGACCAACCCTGCGTATAAGCGCGCAATGGTGAAGTCAGCCTTGGCCATGGCGAGCTCGACGTTGCGGATCATATCCGCGAATAAAGGAAAGTCGCGCATCATGTCGTGCAACAGTCGATCATTGTCGGGCTTGGCTGCGAACTGTTCGAGGGCATGCCCCACTCCGAACCAGGCAGGCACCGCGTGCCGGCTCTGCATCCAGCCAAAGACCCAAGGGATGGCGCGCAGGTCCTCGAGCTGGCGGCTCTGGCCGCGACGTGGCGGTCGTGACCCAATCTGTGCGTGCTGCAACTCGTTAACCGGCGTTGCCTGATCGAAGTAGATGAGTACGTCGGGGTTCTCCGCGATGTTACGACGATAGAAACCAAATGCCTCTTCCGACATCGCTTCCATCGCTTCGCTCCAGCGACTCTCGGCGCCGGGTTGCGGTCCGTCCGGACGAGTCAGAGCTTCCAGGGATGCGGCAATCATCAACTCAAGGTTCCACTCGGCCAGGACGGGGTCCGAGTACTTCCAATTGAGGACTTCCCCCTGCTCGGTAATGCGAATTTCGCCGTTAAAATCTCCTGCTGGCTGTGCCAAAATCGCCGAGTGCGTGGGGCCACCTCCCCGGCCCACAGTGCCGCCGCGGCCGTGGAACAGACGTAACTTCACATTGTATTTGCGCGCGACGCAGTGCAGTTCGCGATGAGCCTTGTGCAGTTCCCACGTGCTCGTCAGCATTCCCCCATCTTTGTTGGAATCGGAATAACCCAACATCACCTCCTGAGAGCGGCCCCAGGAGTCCAGCAGGTGCTGATACTCCGGGGCGCACCAGATCTTCTCCATCACCAGCGCCGCCCGGCGCAGGGCGCCGATGGACTCGAACAGGGGAACCGGCATCAGGCCCGGATCGGCGTCGCCTCCGGCAATTCCGACCCCTGACAGCGCAGCTAACCTGATGACAGCGAAGACGTCGTCTTCTGAATCAGCGTTGCTGATGACGAATTGGCGAATTGCTTCGGGGGGATACACCTTCTTCAAATGCGCAATCGTGCGGAACGTTTCTAGCAGCTGGTCAGTTTGTGCTGACAGTTTGGGTGGCAGTTCCGCCGCCGATCCGCCATGGGACAAAGCCGCATTCATTTCCTGTAAAGCCTGCGCCTGCACGCGGGCATGCTGACGGCTGTCGAGGGAATGAAGGTGGAACCCGAAGGTGCGGATTTTTCGCAGCAGCGGATCGACGAGCAGCGACGCCAATCGCCGCCCCCGATTGGCGCACAGGCTGTCTCGCACCAGCATAAGGTCGGATTCCAGTTCGGCTGCAGAACAGTAGGCATGGGGTTGCGCGGCCGCCTGTCGTGTGTAGCGCAGCCGCGTCTGGACACAGTCGAGGAACAGGCGGTAGATTTCGCAGGGGGAAATTCGATGCGTATGTTCTGAGCCAAGGCGTTTCTCGTATTCTTGGGCGCGGCTGCGGAGCGCATCGGAGACGGCAGCCTGCCGCACCGACGAGCTCAGGTTCTCGATCACGCGGTCGACTTCGGCCAGGTAGTGATCAATGATCACATTCCGCGCCATCTGTAATGCTTCGCTGGTCGAGGCATCAGTTACATGAGGATTGCCATCGCGGTCACCGCCGATCCATGATCCGAATTTCAGAATGCAAGGCACCTCGACGTCGTCGAGAGAAACTCCGTAAACCTGCGCAACCGATTCGGCGATCTCCTCGTATAACTTCGGGAGCGTCTCGAACAAGACCATGGGGTAATAGTCCAGACCCATGCGAATCTCGTCCGTTACCGTGGGCATGCTCAGACGTACTTCATCGGACTGCCATAACGCCGTGATCTCCCCCAGGATTCGGGACTCAATCTCTGCCGCCTCGCTGCCTGCGATGGGAAAGCGGTCGAGATCCTGGAGATACTGAGCAATGCGGCGCCGCTTCATCAATACTGTGCGGCGGGCGACCTCGGTCGGGTGGGCCGTGAATACGGGTGTGACGGAGACCTGGGAAAGTGCCACTAGCGTCTGTTCAGCGCTGAGCCCGGCGGACTTCATCCGCCCCAGGGTGCCCCGCAATGAGCCTGGCAAAGGCGGTTGGTTCGGGCGCAATCGCGCCGCGCGCCGTCGTCGCTTTCGATGGTTGGTCTCGGCGAGATTCGTCAGCTCGAAGTAAATGGCGAAAGCCTTGCTGACCTTGTGCGAATCCTCGACGGCGAGGCTGCTTATGATCTCCCGCGCCTGCAAAAGCGGCTCATCCTCGAAATTCGCCGGACTCGGATCTTGATGCCGGTGCTGAATGAGAAGCCGGCGCAAATGTTCGACCACATCGAGCAAGGCCTCGCCGCCTTGTTCAACGAGAACCTTGCCGAGCAGCACGCCCAGCGACCGCACATCACGGCGCAACGGCACTTCTTTCGAGAGGCTAGTGGTCTCAGCCGTCGACTCAGCGAGGCGGGCCTGTTGGTCCTCTCCACTCCACAGCGGCATCTCCGGCATGGTCATCCATGATAAATGCAGTCTGGGGAGTGGGGCGGGCCGGCGGCCAGGGAGCAGAGAGCAGGAGCAAACCGTGATTGGGTTAGAGTGCGTAACTGGCTGCGGGATCTATAAAGGAACGTTGGCCCTTGGAATCCCGAGGGTGCAGTTTGACGTCTATGTTTTTGTTGAATGGGAATCGGGATGTCCGAGAGATACAAGCAGGCTCAAACGCCGTTGCTTCCGAGGCCCGAGCACCGGCCATCATTCGGACCCTGGCACGTGGCTAGTGGCTGCCGGTGGATCGCTGCCGATATTAAATATTTGAAATTCGCGGATATGTGCCTCTCTCGACGAGGAGAGGATGTTCAGGCGAACGCGCGAAGCGGTCACCGGAGGGAAACGATCTATGCGTTTGTGGCCGATTGCATTGCCTTCGACGAGGGAGTTCCAGCCTTGGTTGGTCCATGCCTCAATGCGAAAATGCTCCACGTGCTGTCCATCATTCAGCCATTCCATCACTAACGTATGGTCAAACCGCACTGGCTTCGCAAACTCGGTCTCAAGCACCGCATGATGAGAGCCGGCGGGTGCCGACCAGAAGGTAGCAGGATCGCCATCGAGCGCGGCCGAGGTGTTGTCTGCTTTGAGATGTTCTTTCGCTACCAGATTCTCCGTGTAGCGTTTGCGGAGAGCTACGCCGAATTCTTCGAGTCGCTTGACGTCGGCATCCGGCAAGAGACCGCGGCGGTCTGGCGCGAGGCCAAGCATCAACTGGCCGCCTCTCCCCACAGTTTGTTCATACGTAGAAATCAGCTCCCCCACTGACTTGAGAGTTGCCTCTTCATTCGGATGCCAAAACCAGAGGTTCTTGTGCAATGGCGTGTCAGCCTCCACCGGACGCCAGCGCAGATAACCATGCCGGTCCAGGGCGTTCCAGTTCTCATAGGGGATCGTTCCATCCTCATTTCCTGCCCAGCGGATGTCCCCATATTCAAATAACGCAGCGTCGGCGAATACCAGCGTGTTGGGCTGAAAAATGCGGAGGTTTTCGATGATGCGCGGAAAGTTGTAGACATGGCCTTCGCTGCCAGCCCCATCCAGCCAGAACTCCACCAGCTCGCCGTAATGCGTGCCCAATTCCTGCAACTGCGCAATGTAATACTGGTCGTATTGGCTGGAATTCTTGTAGCGGGGTTCGTGGCGATCCCAGGGAGAAAGATAAAGACCGAATTTCAGCCCCAAGGTTTGCGCCGCGTCTGAAACTTGGCGCACCAGATCGCCCTGTCCATTCTCCCAAGGGCTGCTCTTTACGCTGTATTCGGTTTCGTTTGTCGGCCAGAGACAGAAACCGTCGTGGTGCTTCGCGACCAGAACCACGTACTTCGCACCCGACGCTTTGATCGCGCGCATCCACTGGTTCACATCAAGTTGGCTGGGAGCAAAAACCTTAGGGTCCGCTGTCCCGTCGCCCCATTCGCGGTCCAGGAATGTATTGGTGCCGAAATGGATAAGCACTCCAAACTCCAGGTCCTGCCACGCCAGTTGTTGTGGCGAAGGCTTAATGTCGGTGAAGTTTTGCGCATGAGCAGGGCCAAGCGAGACACAAGCAAGGACAAGCGCAACTATGAGCATTCGCATGGAATCTATTATTTGTTCTGCCTATTCCTTCGGCTCTTCGAGGTCGTTGGCGCCAGCCCGGGCAGGTTGCACGAGGGCACGGGTTGCGCCGGTGGAGATTCCACCATCCACCAGCAAGGTCTGCCCGGTCACATACCGGCTGGACTCGGCGGCCAGGAATACGACCGCCGCATTGAGATCCTGAGGCTGGCCCGGCCGTTTCAGAGGGATGCGATCACAGAGATAGTCGACCCACTCTTTGTTCTCGTACAAGGCCCTATTCTGTTCCGTACGAAACCACCCCGGAGCCAGGCAGTTGACTGTAATTCCATACTGGCCCCAATCGTCGGCCAGGCTCATCGTGAGTTGGCGGATGCCGCCGCGGCTGGCGCCGTAGGGCGCCAGACCTGCGTACCCTGCAACACTGGTGACAGAGCCGATGTTGATTATGCGCCCGTAGCGCCGCGCGATCATGCCGCGAGCCACAGCTTGGGAGACGAAAAAAGAGCCCCGCAGGTTAGTGTCAAGGATCAGGTTCCAATCATCCCAGGTAACTTCCAGCGCAGGTTTCCGGACATTGCATCCGGCGTTGTTCACGAGGATATCGAGATGGCCAAACGCCGCTTGCGCGGCGGACACCATGCTCTGGATACTCTGGAGGCTGCGGACGTCGAGTTCGAGTGACACGGCGCGGTGACCCAGCGAGGTCATTTCCGCTTCGAACGCCGTCAGACGAGTTCGCTCTCGGCTGGTGAGAACCAGGTCAGCCCCCGCCTTGGCCAGGGCACGAGCCAGATATTGCCCAAGACCGCGGCTGGTGCCGGTCACCACCGCGACCTGCCCGCTCAGATCGAAGAGTCCGCTCACGAGACCATCCCAGGCGTAAGCACAACCTTCATCAAATTGGGCTCTCGCGCATACAGTCGCTCAAACCATTTTGGTCCTTCATCCAGAGGAGCGATAGCCGTGATCAGCGGCTTTACCCGAATCGATCCACTTGCCAGAAGTTCAATCGCGCGCGGGTACTCGCCGGAGGAGGCGCAGGAGCCCTGCAGCCTGATTTGTCTGGTCACGACCTTTTGCAAAGGAAGCTTCACTTCGGGCGAGATGTTGCCCACCAGGACAACATTGCCACCTTTGCGAACACTGTTGATCGCGAGATGAACCGTTTCATCTTTGCCGACCGCTTCTACCGCAACCTCCACACCCTCTCGCGAGAAACGCAAGATGCGCGAAAGGACGTCGGGATCGCTTGCGCGCAAGAGTGCAGCCGCCCCCATGTTCTCCGCCAACTGGAGGCGGGACTCATCGATGTCCACCACAATTACGCGGGAACAACCTGCGACCCGCAGGGCCTGCAGAGCAAGAAGACCGATCATCCCAGCTCCCACAACCAAAGCCGTGTTATTCGCGTCCAGCGTAGTTAGGGAAATGGCATGTAGCGCGACAGCCACGGCCTCCAGCATCGCTGCTTCAGCAAAGGACAAGTTGTCAGGCAGACGGTAAACGATGCGGGAGGGGATGACCACAGATTCAGCAAAGGCTCCAGCCCGGCGGTAATCGGAGCAGGAAACCCCCAGAACCTGACGACGATCGCAAAGATTGACCTGGCCACGAACGCAGAAACCGCAGGTTCCGCAGTAGACGGTGGAGTCAAAGGTAACCCGGTCGCCTTTGGCAATTCCCGTCACACCCTTGCCTATCGCGGAAACGATTCCTGCGGCTTCGTGCCCCATGATGATCGGCGGAATGCGACGTCCGGACGAACCATCGTATCCGTGAACGTCGCTGCCACAGATTCCGCAAGCAGCGACCTGAACCAGAACCTCGTCCGGACCCGGACTGGGTGTGGGAACCTCGGTGATTTCGAGCTGTCGGTAATTGGAAAGCAACAGAGCTTTCATGAATACGCCTCTCCGATCAGGAAACTCGATCCGGTACCACGGCTAATTGCCGACAGATCTCGGTCACCATCTCTTTCCGGTGTACCAACCCAGAAGCGATCACTAGCAATAGAGTCGCCTTGCGCGACAGGGCCGACTCTCATTACTATATCCAACTACGTAGGCTAACGGGTCCCGTTTCAATCGGCTACGAATCTGTATACACCAGACCGGGAAGCCTGTTTGAGGCCGGCGGATGTCAATCAACTCCGGATTTGATCGCCGGGCCTCAATGTCTCCACCCAGATTTGACCAGGCATTCGAGTTTAGGAGAAAGTTCGATGGAATTTCTCTGCAAGAAAGCAGCTCTTGTCCTCATTCCCCTGATTTGCCTAGCTGTGCACGCGGCGGCCCAGGCCGGCTCCAGCCTGTTCTCGCCGAACAAGCAGATCGAGGTGCGGATCCGAACCGGCGATCGCCTGCAGTATGACGTCCTGCTAAAGGGAACGCCGCTACTACAGAACTCCACCTTATCGATTGACATCGATCACAACACCCTTGGTCTCGAACCGAAGGTCAAAGCCGCCAAGCAACGCAGTTATGAAGGGATCGTGGAGCCTCCCGTCCGCCAGAAATTCGCCAAAATTCCGGAAAACTACAACGAACTGCGTCTGGAGATGCGGGGGAACTATGCCGTTGTGTTCAGGGCCTATAACGAAGGGGTTGCTTATCGCCTGGAAACCACGCTCTCTCAAAATGAAGTAAAAGTCTATAACGAGGAGGCCAACTTTAATTTTCCTGGAGATTACGTGACCTATTACCCCCAGGAAGATAGCTTTTTCTCGCATAACGAAAGAAGATATTTGCCGATCAAGCTGTCCGAGATCTCTCCATCGTCGATCGCCAGCCTGCCTGCTATTGTTGAAGCTGCTAACGGCGTGAAAGTCGCACTTGCTGAATCGGACCTCGACGATTATCCGGGCCTCTGGCTACGTGGTACCGGCAGCAATGGGTTGGTGGCAACTTTTCCTCCATATCCCCTCAAAGAAAAGCTGGAAAGCGACCGCGATCTCAAAGTAGTCGAGGCTGCCGACTACATTGCTATCACTGGCGGCACGCGCAGCTATCCCTGGCGAGTCCTGGGGATTGCCCAGAAAGACGGTGATCTGATCACCAGTGAACTGGTTTGGTTGCTGGCCAAGCCCTCCGAGGTCGAAGACACATCCTGGATCCGGCCCGGTAAGGTCGCGTGGGATTGGTGGAACGACACCAACATCTACGGTGTGGACTTCAAATCCGGAATCAACACCCGGACCTACAAGTACTACATAGATTTCGCCGCGAAGTACGGCATCGAGTACATCATTCTGGACGAGGGCTGGTACAAGCTCGGCAACGTGCTGGATGTGGTTCCGGAAATTAATATGGAAGAGCTTACCGCATATGCTCGGCAGAAAAATGTCGGCATAATCCTGTGGGTGATCTGGAAAACCTTCGATGACCAATTCCTGCCGGCGCTCGATCAATTTGAAAGATGGGGAATCAAGGGAATCAAGGTTGATTTCATGCAGCGCAGCGACCAGCCGCTGATTGACTTCTATCACAAGGTCTGCCGCGAGGCGGCCAAGCGCAAAATGCTGGTGGATTTTCATGGCGATCAGAAGCCGGCAACCATGACGCGGACCTGGCCGAACCTGATCACGACCGAAGGAGTTCGCGGCATGGAGTGGAGCAAGTGGAGCGCCGAGGCTCAGCCGGATCACAATCTCACTTTGCCGTTTACCCGAATGTTTCTGGGACCCATGGATTACACGCCCGGCGCCATGCTGAATGCGACCAAGAAGACCTTTGCGCCGATTTTCGGGCGTCCGATGGCTCTTGGGACACGCTGCCATCAGTTGGCGATGTATGTGGTCTTTGAAAGTCCGCTGCAGATGCTCGCTGATAATCCTTCCAACTACCTGCGCGAACCGGAGGCGATGGAGTTCCTGGGTCGGGTGCCTTCTGTTTGGGACGACACCAAAGTGCTCGACGCTAAGCTCGGCGAGTATGTCTTGCTGGCGAGGCGAAAGGACCTGGAGTGGTACGTTGGCGCCATGACAAATTGGAACGGCCGCGACTTGGAAGTAGATTTCTCTTTCCTGCCCGCGGGAACTTTCTGGCTGGAAGCTTACCAGGACGGCGTGAACGCCGATCGCTATGCGGGTGATTACAAAAAGACCAAAACCCAGATAAGCAATGGCTCTAAATTAAAGATCACACTGGCGCCTGGAGGCGGATGGGCGGCAAGAATTCATCCCTAATCCGCCAACTTGCCTCACTTGCAGCCAATACCGGGTCTGCCCTTGGCGGGCTCTTGCTTACTCTCTCGCAAATATCTGCAGCGGAACAGTCGCGGTGTGTTCGGAATCCGGACCCACCATGATGTCAAATGTTCCGGGTTCGACCCGACCGCGCATATTGATATCCAGGATCGACAGTGTTTCAGGCGTGATGAGGAATTCCACCGTCGTCTTTTCTCCCGGCCTTAAGCTTACTCGGCGAAAGCCTCTCAGCTGTTTGACCGGCTGTGTAACTGAGGCAACCCGCTGATGCATGTACAATTGCGGGATCTCGTCGCCTTCCCGATTGCCGGTATTAGTAACCTCAACCCGAACCGTAGTTGTGCCACCGGCGTCCATCAAGGCAGGTTCTACGCGCAGATTATCAAAGCCGAAGGTCGTGTAGCTGAGCCCGTAACCGAAGGGAAATAGCGGCTGGCTGTTAGTGAAGGCATAGCTCCGGTCGCGTGACGGTTTGTGGTCGTAGTACGCGGGAATCTGCCCAACCGAACGGGGAAACGTAACGGGCAGCTTGCCGCCCGGATTGATGTCCCCGAATAACACGCGCGCAGCGGCAATGCCTCCCTGTTCACCTAGATACCAGCCCTCAATAATTGCCCGAGCATGCTGGGCCGCGTAGTTGATCGAGAGCGGCCGGCCATTGATCAGAAACACGACTGTGGGAATTCCGGTATCAATGACCGCCTGGACGAGTTTATCCTGGGCGCCAAGCAAGTCCAGGGAGTCGCGGTCGCCAAGATGTCGCTCTGACCAGGCTTCGCGGTTCGTACTCTCGTTCTCGCCGACCACCAGGATCGCGACATCGGCTTGGCGCGCGAGAACGGCGGCCTCCTGGATGCTCTGCGCCTGGGTTGGGGGATCGATCAGCGCGACATTGTCCACGTACCAGCCTGCCCAGCCCGGCTTGGCACTGGTGAGCTTGCATCCTTCCGCATAAAGCAATTTAATTCCGGCGCCAACACGCTGCCGGATGCCTTCGAGAATGCTGACCTGATTACCCGGGCCCGGGTCCCGGCTGTAGCCTCCCAGGTGAACATCGGCAGCGTTCGGGCCAATGACAGCAACGGATTTAATCTTCTTCCCATCGAGGGGCAGCAGGTTACCTTCGTTCTTCAATAGTACGATGGCTTCTTCCGCCGCCTTCAATGCGAGCTCCTTATGCTCGCGGCTATTCGTAACTTGTGCGGCGTAATCGGGGTCCGCATAAGGATTCTCAAACAATCCCAGTCGGAACTTGGCCGCCAAAACTCGCTCGACCGCATCGTCGATTTGTTTTTCGGGAATGATGCCGCGCCGCGCTTGTTCGATTAACGTCTGATACACCGAGCCGTCCGAGAGATCGAAGTCCACACCGGCCGCAAGGGCTTTTCTAGCCGCCTCGGCATAATCCGCAGCGACATGGTGAGTGTTAACCAGCATCTGCAGACCTCCGCCATCGGAGGTCACGTAACCTTGGAACTGCCACTCCTGGCGCAGAACGCGATCGAGCAACCAGTGATTTATATGGGATGGGATGCCGTCGATTTCATTGTAGGAAGCCATGACACTGGCGACGTGAGCTTCCTCGACCGCGGCCTGGAAAGGCATGAAAAAGGACTCGCGCAAGATTCGTTCCGAGTAGTTGGCGGGCGCCGTGTTGCGTCCACCCTCAGGCTGGCCGTGTGCGGCAAAATGTTTGGCTGTGGCCAGCACGTGATGACGGTCGATCACAAACGATGTTCCCTGCAATCCCCGGATGGCGGCAACGCCCATGCGGGAGACCAGGAACGGATCCTCGCCATAGGTCTCCTCTGTGCGGCCCCAGCGCGGATCACGCGCCAAGTCCAGAACCGGGGTGAAGGCCTGCCGGACTCCGGCGGCCGCCATTTCGTCGGCCGCGGCGGAGAAGACACGCTCGACGAGCTCCGGATCCCAAGTGCTGGCCAAGCCCAGCACCTGCGGAAAGCTTGTGCTCCCATTCGACATGAATCCGTGCAGCGCTTCACCTTGGAAAAGAGCTGGAATGCCCAGCCGGGTCCTCTCCACTAGAAATTTCTGCGCCTCGTTGCGCAAAACTGCAGTATCGCGCGGACCCACTTGCGAACCCGGTTCCGAGAGTTTCTGAATCTTCTCCACGATCTGCTGCGCCTCGGCATTGTCTGTCGACATCGCGGAGCGGCGCCAGCTCGACAGTTGGTCGACCTTCTCCTCCAGAGTCATGCGTTTCAGCAAATCTTGCATCCGTTGCGATACAGGCAGGCTCGGATTGCGGTAGGCCGTCTGCGCTGGGACCGATGTTATCGCGGTGAGAACGAACGCGATGAGAGGACTCCGCAAACAATGCACGGTGATCACGGTCGCTGAGTTGGCGAATTTAAACGGTTACTTATAACATCAAGCCACGATTCCTGCCACCGGTAGCGTACAGGGACGCAGACATTCACTCACACGCAAGAAAATGGTACGGCTATTTCCGGCGTCACGAGGCTGCAGAAAAATCCGGGCACCCATTCGAATCCGGTGGTTCGGACAATCTGTGGCAAGATCTCCAGGGAGAGTGCGCGCTGTCCGCGCACGGCTCGACGCCAAGAATGTGCGTTCCTGAGCTCCTGAGCCGCCGCAGCTACCTGATCTGTGGGGTTTTTGGATACCCTATGAACCTCCCAGAAGGGACTACTTTGCTTGTGAACGGACGAGAGATGAACAAAGCTAGTAAATTGCTCGCGACGGCTCAACTGGCAATTGTCATTGTGAGCCTCACAACCTCACCTGCATCCGCAGAAGCAGGTTACCAGCCTACACCCGGGAATCTGCAGGCCCGCCAGGAATTTCAAGACGCAAAACTTGGCATGTTCATTCACTGGGGTGTCTACAGTGTTCTTGGTGCTGGCGAATGGATCTTTCACGATAGAAAGCTCACCGTGCCGGAATACGACCGTTTACCCAAGTTCTTCGACCCCGAGAAGTTTGACGCGAAGGCCTGGGTGGCTTTGGCGAAAGCGGCGGGTATGAAATGCATCACCATCACCCCGCGCCACCATGATGGTTTCGCCATGTTCGACTCGAAGGTCTCGGATTGGAATATCGTTGAGCGCACACCCTACGGGAAAGATCCCCTAAGAATGCTGGCCGATGAGTGTCATCGCCAGGGGATAAAGCTGTTCTTCTATTACTCTCAATTGGATTGCACAACCCGGACTACTACCGCGCGGCAAGACAGCATCAGATCGAGGCCCCTGGGATAATGGCCGCCCGCATCACGGTGATTGGGATGCCTATCTGGACAGCTACATGGACGGGCAGCTGCGAGAGTTGCTTACGAATTATGGTCCGATCGGCGGCATCCGACGCGCTGGCGTCCGGGGCCGGCTGACACACCTCTGCACAAGAATTACTGGTTTTTGGCACCCGAATGCTAAGGCAACTCTCAGGTGCGCTCATCGTCGAGCATAGTAGGGTGGGCTACACGTCGACAGCCATGTGTTCCGAGGCGCTACTGGAGGGAACTGGCGACGTTCGAGAACGCAGTGTTGGCGTGCTGGCCTATAAGCCGGATGGTGCCAATCACAATAATAAGAATCGTTGCCAGCATCACGGCATATTCCGCGATATCCTGACCCTCGTCCTCCCGCCAAACCCGGTGCAGAAAAGCAATCATGTTCCACCTCATGTGGATGCGATTTCAAAGATTTATAGGCGGTTCCTCTATCCTCAGGCGGTCCTCAGCGGGGTGGGTGACAAACAGCCAGGTACAGGGAAACGTCGACGAGTGGCTTGCACTCACCTTGGGACGTACTCTAAGTAAAAGAAGGCGCCGATCCCCATGGCTCCCGAACTCCCCAGCCTTCCTCCGAAGCAGGGGGAGCAGGCGAATCGTACTCTGCTTCCGCGCACAAGTCATACGGGGTTTCCTGTAGCACGCCTATGGAAATGCCGTATGGCAGGTTCCCGATTGGGCTATAGGAGCGGGTCTTTTACGATCGATTGGCCCAATTAGCGCCACCCCAGAACCTTCCTTCAGGCTGTTAATGCTATCAGCCCGTAAGTTCTCGAACCGTTCAACGAGTCCGCCAGGCCAGCGCACCTGGACCGAATCGACTTTCCCCGCGCTACCTAGCCCAAAATGCGCCCGCATATCGCTTTGCGAGATGTAGCTTCCCCCGCTGCGAACCTCGTCGACCATGATCCGCTTGCCGACCTTCACCGTGATGCGTGCCCCGATTCCATCACGATTGGAGCGCGTTCCCAGCGTTTTGAATGCGATCCAGTGACTGGGCGAGCCTAGGTCATTCACAAGAAGGCTGGGCCTTGCGCTCATGTTACTAATCACTACCGACAGCCGGCCATCGTTCCACAAGTCGCCCACGGCCAGCCCGCGAGAGGACGCCGCTGTCGAAATCCCCGGCCCAGAAGTCATGGATATATCAGTAAACGTGCCATTGCCGTTGTTGTGATAAAGGATACGCGGCTCTTGGAAACTGCTTCCCAGGTGATATTTGTCGACTTCTGGGTACACGTGCCCGTTGGCCAGGATCAAATCCGGCCAGCCATCGTTGTCGAAGTCAAAGAACATCGTGCCCCAGCCCAGGTATTGCGTATGCAGGCCCAGCCCGGCGGCAAATGTGGCATCGGTGAAGGTGCCGTCGCCGTTATTGCGATACAGGGTGGACGTATCATCTGAAAAATTAGTTTTGAAAAGATCCAGGCGCCCGTCGCCGTCAAAATCGCCTACCGTGATCCCCATCCCTGCCTGTTCGCGGCCATCTTCGTTGAAGGCGGCGCCGCCCGTAACGGCAACATCGGTGAAAGTTCCATCATGATTGTTGCGATAGAGAATGCTCGGTGTGCTGTCGCAAGCTACATAGATGTCCGGCCAGCCATCATCGTCGAAATCGAGCGTGACTACTCCGAGAGAGTAGTGACCATCGGTCTGATCTATGTGCGCCTTGGCCGTGACGTCCTCAAACTTTCCGTCCCCCCGATTGTGATAAAGAATGTTCTTCGCTCCCGGCAGGCCGCGCGGCCCGCACATCACAGGGGTGCCTTTCCAAACGCAGGCCGCCCGCTCTCCCGGCGCAGGCGTGGTCGAGACGTCAAAATCCACGTAATTGGCAACGAACAGGTCCAGGAAGCCGTCGCGATCGTAGTCCACGAAGGCGCAGCCCGATCCCCATGCCTTTCCTGATCCTGCCGCTCCTGCTGGCTCGCTCACCTCGGTGAATACGCCCTTTTCATTGTGGTACAGGCGATTCTTGCCGTAATAAGTGACGTACAGATCCTCCCAGCCGTCATTGTCGTAGTCGCCCGCGCACACTCCTTGTCCCCAGCCCGAAGCCGCCACACCGGCCTTCATGGTCACGTCACTGAAGGTGCCGTCATGATTGTTGCGATACAGATGATTCGTCGGAGACTTTCCCGCGGGAAAACCTTCCAAAGTGGTGCCGTTCACCATGAAAATGTCGGGCCAGCCATCATTGTCATAATCGAAAATCGCGACACCGGTACCAGTTGTCTCGATGATGTACTTCTTCGTGTCCAGCCCGCCGAAAACATTGGTCATCGTGAGGCCGGCCTTCTCGGCGATATCGGTGAAGTGAGCAAGAGAGGGAGGATCTTTGGCAGGTGCCGGTTTTGCTGCTTGCGCGGTCGTCAGCACACTCATCAACACAACGGCCGACCCAACCGCCCCGGCGAACTGTGTGCGAAGACAACGACTTGAAACCATGGCCCTGGCAGCATCGTAGTGGCGCTCGCCGGCTTGGGTCAAGGCGGCTGTTTGTTGCTATGCTTGAACATTAGATGTGATTTCGAGTTTGCGGTTCCACGCCATGATCTGCAAAGCCCTGCACGTCGGAATTTTTCTGGTGTGTCTCACCGGGCTGGCTGACGCTGCTCCTCAGAAAGAGGGTGCGGCGCAGGCCGAATCGATCTATCAAAAAGGCCTCGCTGCGCTGAAGCGTGGGGACCTTAATTCCGCGCGCATAAGTTTCGAACATGTGCTCAAACTCGCGCCACGCAGCCCCGAGGCACACAATTCGCTCGGGTTTGTGCTGTTTACGCAAGGAGACCTGGATTCTGCGATTTCTCATTTCCGCACTGCGCTAAAGTTGAAGGCAGATTTTCCGCAAGCCGAAACCAGCCTGGCCAGCGCTTTGGCTCAGAAGGGCGATCTCCAGCAAGCGGTCCCTGCAGCCCGCGAAGCGGTTCGCCTTGCCCCGAAGGACGCGGAGACCCATCGCACGCTGGGACGTGTGCTGAGCTTCGCCGGAGACCTCGAGGGCGCCACTGCCGAGTTGCAGCAGGCCACCGAACTCGACCCCCAGCGGGCAGACTTGCACGACGAAGTGGGTTCGGTCCTGGCGCAAAAATCGCGCTTCGCCGAGGCCGCTGCGGAATTTTCCGAAGCCCTGCGCTTGCAGCCAAGTGACCCGCACGCGAACCTTCATCTCGGCGTCGTATGCTGGCAACAAAAACTTTTAGACGAAGCTCGGAATCTGCTCAGCAAAGCCGTGCAACTCGATCCGAAAAGCGCTCAGCCTCATTATTATTTGGCCCGCGTACTGGAAGACCGAGGCGAGCCGGATGAAGCGATCCGCGAACTCCAGGTCGCTGTAAGACTTCAGCCCGATCTTGCCGAAGCCCAAAATCAGTTGGGATTGTTGCTTCAGCGTGCTGGCGATGCTGATGGCGCCATCACTGCTTTTCAGCAGGTGGTGCGGCTTCAGCCCGAGAATCCTGACGCCCACAACAACCTGGGTCTCGCGCTCATCCAGTCGGGCCAAGCGTCCAATTCTATTGCTCAATTTGAAGCGGCCCTGCGCCTGCGTCCGAATGATGCCTCCTACCGCGGCAACTTGGGGATCGCCTATCTGCAAAAGTCGGATTTCGACGGCGCCATCGCACAGTTTCGCTCCGCCCTCGAAACTGCTCCCGACGACGCCACGCTTCACTACAATCTTGGCCTGGCGCTCAAGCTCAAGGACCAACTGGCCGATGCGACCGCTGAATTTCAGAAAGCGGCGCATCTCGACCCCAATCAGGCTGACATCCACTACACCTGGGGTATCACCTACTGGCAGCAGGGCGATTTCCCGCACGCTGCCGACGAACTTCGCACCGCGCTCAAGATCAAACCCGACTACGCGGAAGCGCATTACACCTTGGGTACGGTGTTGAAGCAGCAGGGAAATTTGCCGGACGCCGCTGCCGAGTTGCGCGAGGCAATTCGCCTGCAGCCCGATTTTGCCGGCGCGCATACCACCTTAGCGGCTGTCCTGCGCCAGATCGGTGATACCGCCGGAGCTGCAGCTGAGGCTCGAGCCGGCGAATCCATTGCCAAGGAAAAAACGAATCTGCAGGCCGCGACTTTTGCCACCAATTCCGGCAAACGTTTACTGGCCGTCGGCGACCTGGACGGAGCGATCTCGCAATTTCGAAACGCCATCCGCATGGTTCCTACCTATGCTCCTGCGCATTACCAGCTGGGAATCGCGATGTCGCGAAAGGGGGAGAAGAAGGAAGCCGAGCAGGAGTTCAAAAAAGCGAACGATCTGGACCCTCGCCTCACCCCGCCAGCGGAATAGCATTCATCGTCTGATGGAGACGTTACATTCTTTGTGCCTATCCAAGGCTAAAGACCACCGGATGGACGCATGATTTTTCATAGAACTAAATCGAAATCTACGCGATTTCATATCCTCGAAAGTTGTGCAAAACTTCTCTTGACAAGTGAAAGTAAGGAGATTAGCGTGGCGGTCGCATTGGAACGTGAGTTGCGCCACGCTTTCGTGTCAGCTTTGGGAGCTGTCGAGAGTCCACCCTCTTGAGACACTCTTCCAATTCGACGCATCGTGCGAGCTGTCTATCTCTGTCCGGGGGCGGTTTCATTTTTTCAGCAGTTGCCCATAAAGCGCAGACTCCCACTTCGAACACCAACAGCAGTAGCTTCCACGGAAAACAGGCAGCCCCGGCGATGTCGTGCCTGAACGACCTGCGGAGGAATTTGCTATGACTAGGCGATTGATCTTGGCAGCAGTCACTCTGGCATTCCTGGTTCTCACCCTGGCTTCGACCTCGGCTTTTGCCCAGGCGGTCTACGGCAGCATTCTCGGTACGGTTACCGATCCCCAAGGTGCGGCCGTGCCCAATGCGAAGGTGACGGTTACCAACCAGCGAAAGGGCACGTCCGATCAAACGACTACAAACCCGGATGGTAACTATTCCGTTACACACTTGATCCCAGACGTTTACACGGTGCGTGTAGAAGCGCCAGGCTTCAAAACCGTAGAGTACAAAGACATCATCGTTTCTGTGGACACGGGATCGCGCGTGGATGCGCAATTTCAGGTAGGTGGTACTCAGGAGACCGTCGAAGTCACTGCCGAAGCGCCGCAGTTGAAAACCGACCGAGCTGACGTGGCAACTACGTTTGATTCCAGGATGGTGGAAGGACTGCCACTGCTCAACCGCAATTTCCAGAGCCTTGAGTTGGCGGCGCCCGGCACCCAGAAACTCGTTGGCTGGAGCCACGCCGCAACCGAGAATCCGCAGGGGAGTCAGCAAATCTTTGTAAACGGGCAGCACTTCAGCGGCACGGCATATGAACTCGATGGTACCGATAACCAAGACCCCATCTTGGGGATCATTGTCGTCAATCCCAACATCGACGCCGTCACCGAGACGAAGTTCAATCTTCAGAATTATGATGCAGAATTCGGCAAAGCAGTGGCCGGCATCATGACGGTGCAAACAAAATCCGGCAGTAACGATTTCCATGGCGACGGATTCTATTTCCGCCGCACAGACGCTACCCAGGCGCGCAACCCCTTTCAGCAGTTCAAGCCGGATCCGGTCACCGGCCGATTCATTCCATCTTCCCGGTGGCAGCAGTTCGGTGGCACCTTCGGCGGACCCATTCTGAAGGACAAACTCTTCTTCTTTGGTGACTATCAAGGTACCCGGCAATCGGTCGGCATTACCAATACCCTCACGATTCCAACGCCGCAGGTGCTGCAGACGTGCATCGCTCCAGGTGACGGCAGCGGATTCTGCAAACTCGATCAGTATGTGCCCTTCTTCGGCAACGGCACGCCGGGTGATCCTTCCACGTTCCTTTATGACCGCACCACTGGTGCAACCGATGGTAGCGGGCGCGCGCGTTTCCTCGGGCCTAACGGGCAGCCCAACTGGATTCCCTTGGCGCGCATATCGCCAGTTGCTCAAAACATCCTTAAGTTTTACCAACAACTAACCCCGAGCAATTCCCAGGTCACTAACAACTTCGTTGCCTCGGGTTCCGGACCCTTCTCGCAGAACAGCTTCGACACCCGCGTCGATTACACCGCCAGTTCAACCGTGAACGTCTTTGGTCGGTTCAGCTTGGCTAGGTTTAGCCTATCGGGTAAGGGGTCGCTAGGGGCGCTCGGTGGAGTCGGCCTAGGCCAGTTGGGTCTTGCCGGCAGTTCCGTTACTCACAACTACAGCTTGGCAACGGGGTTCACCAAGACGTTTAGTAGTTCACTGCTGACTGACTTTCGTTTCGGCTGGTTCAAGTACAACCCAACCACGCACAAGCCAGACGAGGGGAAGACTCCAGCCAAAGATGTGGGTATTCCTAACGATAACTTTGGCGACCTGTTTACGTCGGGTTGGCCGAGTTTCCAGGGAGACGGACCTAACGGGCAACCTGGAGTGCTGAGTGCCTTCGGCGACGGACTCAACGTTGGCCGCTGCAATTGCCCACTCATTGAAAGTGAGCAACAGCTTCAGTTCGTCAACAACTGGACGAAGATGAGGGGCAATCACCAGATCAAGTTTGGCGCTGACATTCGTCGGGCCTACAACCTGCGCGTTCCCAGTGATGCCGACCGTGTTGGAGTCATGCACTTTGATTCGGGTACCACCTCAAACAAAGGTGTGGGAGGCAACGGCATCGGCGGCTTCCTGCTGGGCGACGTTCACAACATGAACCGATTCATTAGCCGCAGCCTGACTGCCGCAGAGCGACAGAATCGTTTCTTCTTCTACGGCCAAGACACCTGGCGCATGACTTCCAAGCTGAGTCTCAATTTCGGTTTGCGATGGGAGCTGTACATGCCCGAATCCGTGAACGGAAAGGGCAACGGCGGTTTTGCCAACCCGCAGGAAGGAATTATCCGCATTGCCGGTTACGGTCCTTATGGACTGAACGGCAATATTGGCAATGACTGGAAGGCGTTCGCGCCGCGGCTTGGCGTTGCCTATCAGATCACACCCAAGACCGTTATCCGGATGGGGTACGGTCGCAGCTATGACATCGGTGTCTTTGGTTCGAATTTCGGCCACGCTGTGACTCAGAACCTGCCAGTATTGGTGAACCAGAGCGTCACCGCTAGCAACAACTTGGTTAACAATGGGTTACCTGCCGGAGTTGATGACGCCTATTTCCCGGCTTTCACGCTCTCGCAAGGGCCGCCGGTATTTACCTTCCCTGCGATTCCCTCGAACGGAGTTCTGCCCTTGGGCGGACCGGGCAACGATGTCCAAGCAAGAATGCGTCCGAAATTTCAACGCCTTCCGACGCTGGACGCGTGGAATCTGACCGTACAGAGACAGCTTACGAACACCATCAGTCTGGAAGTCGGGTATGTAGCTAACAAGGGGACGCATGGGTTCGCCGGAAACGGGCCGGCCTACAACGCAAACCAGGTGCCCTTCGGGCCTGGAGCTGCGATTGTTAGCGGCAC